>Ga0315900_10000281_pt1 | contig 91559 bp, 88 predicted proteins | sample LakEriMetagenome_FD_203521 | JGI IMG/M metagenome (GOLD analysis project Ga0315900, IMG submission 203521) | Freshwater fungal communities from buoy surface, Lake Erie, Ohio, United States - Buoy 12 MA114 | ecosystem: Environmental > Aquatic > Freshwater > Lake > Lake biofilm | place: USA: Lake... | reverse complement strand
ACCTATCTATCAACATCCCACCTATCAAATCAATACTCAAAAACCACTGTTTTCCTCATTTGCGGGGTGCAAAGATACATACTTATTCTTTCCTAACAATAACTTTTTGAAAGTTTTTTTGAAAAATAAAAGAATTAGTAATAACCACGGAGAGTTTATACCAATCTATTGTTATAAGGTTACATTTATTTGTGGAAATTTCAAAATTAGAGCATCTTTGTGTATAATGGGGATATTCATTTCTTCTCGAAAAAGACTAGTTAAGCATACCGATGAGGAGCTTGTTACATTATTTACTAAGGAAAAAGATAAAAAAATTATCGATGAGTTATTTTATCGATATAGCCATCTAGTGCTAGGTACATGCATGAAGTATTTGAAAAATAAGATGGATTCAGAGGATCTTACATTGACTATTTTCTCAAAGTTAGGAGAGAAACTCCTAAAACATGAGGTTAAGCAATTTAAAAATTGGTTTCATACGTTGACAAAAAACGAATGTTATATGTTGCTTCGAAAAAAGAAACCTGCAATGGATATTTCAATAGATAGCCTGACTTTAAGCGACGAAGATGAACTAACCGAAGAAAAAATTGTGATGGAAAGGAACCTTTTGAGCTTAGAAAATGCACTTCAACAAATAAAAGCACCTCAAAGAAAATGTATAGAATTGTTTTACTTACATCGTAAAAGCTATGACGAAATTGTGAAAATTTCTGGATTTACACTTTTACAAGTAAAAAGTAATATTCAAAATGGCAAACGCAATTTACGCATACTAATAGATAAAGAAAAAATCAATGAATTTTGACAGAGAACATATTAAAAGAAAATACGAAAGCGTAAAAGTCAACGAAATGGAATTAGATGCTTTTGAGCAAGACGCTATAGAAGGATGGAAAGAATTATCACCTAATGACTTGATTAGGCTTGAAAAGCGCTACTCTAAACGAATTTCGTTCATGAAAATATGTCTTTCTGCACTTTTTTTCACCTCTTTTGTACTAAGTATTTTCTTTTACGAATTTAATCGTTCGAACCAAGAAATGATTTCTTTAAAAAATAACCCAACAAATAAACATACGACAAAAACTCCTGAATTAACTCCTATAAAATTACCAAAACAATCACTAACGCTTATCGCACAAAAAAATCAAGTACAGCCGGCAAAAATTCGAGAAGACCTCAAGCGTAAACGCATTAAAGAAGAAATTCCTTCAATAATTCAAGAGAGTCATAATCGCCAAGAAATTTTTGAAATCAAACCCATGCCTTCTAAACGAATAGCTCCTGTATTGATTCAAAATCGGGCATACGAAATATACATTCAAGACCTACTCGTTGTTGATTACAGGCATTACCGAAAAAGAGATCCAATAGTTATTTCCAACGATTTAACGGGAACGCCGGCCAATCAAACGGAAAAAAAAGTTGAATACCATACTAAAACTGAACTAGACGTTTCTTATGTTAATTTTTTATCGAAAACACTTGCATTGTTCAATAGAAAACAATTTCAAGAAGCCGTTGGGAATTTTGAGATTATTTTATCAAAATATCCTGACGATATAAATGCATTATTCTATGAAAGTATCTCCCTGTATAATTTGGGTTTAACGAAAGATGCTATCCATCGATTGAAACAACTGGAAATGTCTGTATTTACAAATTTTAACGAAGAACAACAATGGTATTTATTATTATGTTACAAGGAAGATAAAAACAAGGAGCTTTTCCTCGAACTTCGAACAAATATAATTTCTTCGAAAGGATTTTATTGGATGAGGGCTAAACAACTTGAATTTGAGTGAAGACTATCGACGACAGCCGTCTTTCATACATTTGACTAAAAGACGATTACTTTTTTAGAATACGGTTTGTTATCAATAAAAAGATTTACAACATAAACGCCTGGAATTAAAGTATTTGAAGCGATTTGAAGACTGTTTTTTCCAATATTACCCTTTACGCCAGGCTTATTGTAGACAGATTTTCCTTCTAGATCAATAACATTCAATCCTATAATTGCTGCTTTATTTAAGTCAAATGAGATTTTCAATTCATTTGCAAATTGATCCCAACCTGCAATAATAGTTGGATTAAATGAAATTTCCTCAAAAGAAGTGGATGACTCTTCACTGATGATATGTTGAGATAAATAAATTGCATCTCCCGAAGTTACACCATTGTTATTCGTTTTGTTGGTGGCAACATAAAAAGTAACATCGCCTGTCCCAGATGCAGGCGCAGTCCAAGTCCAATTCCATGAAAGTGTCGCACTCGTATTACTTGTAGAAGTGTGATTGGCATATTTTTTTGTTGTACCGTTGATTGAAGTGTTCCCTGTTTGCGCGGTAAATGTTCCAGCCATCGTATTAGCGCTAGTTAATGCTGTTGCTTGGAATCCCCTTTTTGCAGGATTAGACGACATGGATAAGGTAACATTGTATTGTTGTCCCGGAATATAGGAAGTAACTGGCGTAGTACCGTTTAGTACTGTTAATATATTTTCATTCGCACCATCTTGAGCTGTTCCAGCATGACAAGCTGTACAATTTTGTTCGCCAGGTGCACCTGTTTTACCTGCAGCGGCACCTGCGGAGTTGTGGGGTGCTAATACAAACTGATCATTTGAGATAGAGTTACTTCGTAAAGCATAAATTGCTATAGATGAGGCAATAAAAATTGAGGGTAAAATTATTTTTTTCATAGTTTTCAAATTTAAAAGTTATAGTTACTTAGTTATTTGGTTTTCCTTGATTTACCCAGCATTCCATTAATTGTATGACAGAATCCGGTAGCATGGGACCTCCTTGAGGCATTAATTGATAATTATTTGCTCTCATAGCGCCAATTATTGCTTTTGAATTAGCCGAAATGTTGTTATAGTTTGTAAGAGAATACCCGTTCTGATTGTCATGGCAGCCCGTGCACTCTTGGGTAATTAAAGGCAAAATATCTTGACTAAATGAAACTTCGTCGTTGCACAATACATTCGGATATGCTTCCACCTTGTCTTTTGAACAGGCAAAAAGCATGAAAAGGGAAAGATAAATAGAACCAAATTTAAACATGTGATTTTTTATAAAAATAAGGGAATAAAGCTAACCATAGCATTGGAAAAAGAAAGTGTAATGGAATTGCAAAACTCGGAAACATTTCGGGGAACTCCTCCTCTATATTCACAACAATCGGCAAAGCAATACTCAAGAAACTAATCAATACAACTAACATATTTAATACAAGTATTAGCTTAGCGAAAGACTCCTGGATTACATAATAAATACCCGAAAAAAACAATCCTAGAAAAATATTCGAAACTACAATTTTCCACAACGGAATCGTTTTTGAAAAATCAAAAAGTAAATAATACGATACCTTGGCGTAAGTAACACCAATTATCGAAGATGTCACCGCAACCAACAGACCAAATAGCACATACTTTTGGAACATTACTTTTTTGAGGCAGGAACAATAAACGAAACATTCATGTAATCCGGGACCACATCACTTTTCTTTCCCACACCAAATTCAATTCTGTTTACTTTGAAACTACCTTTGAATGTTATTTTTTTTCCTGATTCAGCAACCGCAGCCGGAATGGTATATTTTTTTGTCACACCTTTAATAGTCAAATTACCAATTATAGAAAGCGTATTGCCACTCTTTTCTACTTTCGTCGATACAAATGTAATATTGGGGTATTTTTTTGCATCAAACCATTCTTCCGTTTGGGCTTTTTTATCACGTGAGCCATTTCCCGTATTGATTGAAGAAACTGGGATTTTGAGATTAAATTTAGAATTTGTGATATCATCGCTGTCATAATCAACCGTTCCCGACAATAATTTAAAATTACCAGATGGATCTGCACTTTTAAACCCTATGGAATAGCCACTGCTCACTTCATACTTGTCCGGAGGCGTAATTGTGAATGCCAAAGAAACTATTAGTGCTAGTAAATAACTCGATACAATTAATGCTTTTTTCATATTACTCGTTTATTATAAATTTTCTACCTACACAAAATCCGAACCTAAATTGTCCATCCATAATTCTTTCCAAAGTGTACGGTATGAACTGCGTTTCTCCCAATCCACCCGAATTAGTGAAATTTAAGGTGAAATTATGCCCAAATGTTTGCCATTCTAGAGCAAGCCCCACACTATTCTTGTAGATATCACTTGGCCTAAACCCTTTGTCTCTGAATGTATGATAATACTCACCAATTAACGCAAACTGGCCCGTTACTTTAACCCTTATTGCTCCACCTAGCGCGAATACGTCATTTTGGTCATTCTGAGCTACATAATTTCTATGAACAAACGTTGGCATAAGAGCAAGAGATAACCAATCAGCAAACTTTCGCGTCAAATTAACTTGCGTAAAATAGGATAACCGATGAACGGCTTCAGGGAAGTTGCTTACTTCAGATAAATCTGTAGATGCTTTCATATAACTAAAACTACTTCCACCTATTACTGCAACAGATATTGGAAAAGACTTGGATTGTCTCACTGCGCGGTATTTTACAAACCCATCAATAAGTGATCTATACGGCGCACCTGTTCCTTTACTTCGACCGAAACCAACCATAAGATCATTCGAAATCCCATATTCTAATGCAATCCGCATGTCGGAAAGGTTATCGAAACCAAACATATTTTGATAGCCTCCATTAATTCCTGCAATGTCTCCAAAACGATGTTCAATGCGCATCTCCATGTACCCTTTTGTAAGCGTTTCAACAGAATGTCCATTAATAATTCTCGTACCATGGAATGCTTTGCTGACTGAAGTTTCTGTAACATCAGGTAAATTAACAGAAATATCTAATGAATCACCATTAATGACCTGTGCACGAGCAATGCATCCAAAAATTAAAATTAACGAAGTGCCGAAAACAAATGATTTCATCTCTATTTAACAACAAAGTTAAGGTTTAGTTTGTTTGTCACTGATGACGTAAGACAAGAAATATAGGTTGCACAAAGACAAATTACTATTTTTGATCTCATGAATATTGTAGAACAAGTATTAGTTGATATAGGTCTACCATGGATGTGGTCAAAGCTTTTAATTTATTTCTTTGTTCCATTATTTTCTTTTTTTTTAGCCTTTTACTTTATCAGAAAAACGAGTCTTTCCAAAAGATGGAAGCTAGTTCTTTTGTCGCTACTAACAATTATACCGCTCGCTCTTTATTTTGCGCTGCATCCTATTTACATTGGTGACATTTCAGATAATTCAACCGAAATAAAGACTTCGTATGTATTCCAAAATAATAAAACACTTACTATTTTTGTGTTAAAAGGATGTCCTCATTGTAAAAATACTATTCCTTATGTGGAAAAACTGCATGCTCGCAACAATCAAATTCCAATTCGATATGTAATTATTGGAAAGATGGACACAAAATTTCCGGGATTCACCAACGACATTCCCAATTTTTGCGAAAAAGTATATGAGCCAAATGCCCTTGCAGCAGCTGAAGTGACCCTTGGTAATTATCCTTGCTTCATCCTCTCGAGTAACGGTTTGGCGGAAAAAAGATGGTTTAATGACGATTTTGGCATGAGAACCATGGACATTATTGAGACTTATTTTAATTGAAGGATGGAGTAGAGAATTGGATTTGAACTCCATTAAATATTAACTTTGAAAAAAAAATACATGTCTTCACATTTTCATACATTAAAAATCAATGATATTCGAAAAGAAACGAAAGATTGTGTTTCAATTTCTTTCGATGTACCTATTGAGCTCAAAAATATTTTTCACTATTTTCCTGGACAGTATTTAACATTAAAAACGAGGATTTCGAATGAGGAAGTTCGTCGATCCTATTCACTTTGTTCTTCTCCAGAAGAAAACGAATGGCGCGTTGCCATAAAACAAGTGGAGAATGGTGTGTTTTCCACTCACGCAAACAATCAGTTGAAAAAAGGAGATCTAATTGAAGTTATGTCACCAATGGGTAATTTCAAATTGAACAACGAGGACCGAGATAAATCAATAGTTCTATTTGCCGCAGGCAGCGGAATTACTCCAGTATTCTCTATTCTAAAAAGTATTCTTGAAAATGGACAAGGTGACGTAACATTGTTTTATGGAAACAAAGGGTTTTATGGAATTATTTTCCGTGAAGAACTGGAAGCATTAAAAAATAGATTTATGGATAGACTTAGAATAATTCATTTATTCTCAAGAGAAAGTCCAGGTAATAAAATTCAAAAAGGAAGAATTAGTAAAGAAAAATGTAATGAATTGTATGATGCTTTTTTAGCCTCCTCTGTAATTGATGAGGTTTTTATTTGTGGTCCAGAACAGATGATTCTGGATGTAAAAAGTTCATTAACCGGAAAGGGAGTTGACTCAACCAAAATTCATTTTGAATTATTTGGCACCAATTTATCCAAAGAAAATAAAGTTATAGAAATTCGTCCTTCTTTAGCTACTAAAGTAGAGATCGTGTTGGATGCAGATTTGATTGATTTTGAATTAGACTCTAATGGCCCAACCATATTAGATGCTGCACAACAAGCAGGGGCCGATTTACCTTTCGCTTGCAAAGGAGGTGTTTGTTGCACATGCAAAGCCAAAGTTCTCGAAGGTACCGTGACAATGGATGTAAATTATGCACTCACACCTGAAGAAGTGAAACAAGGATACGTACTCACATGTCAAGCACATCCAACCTCCGAAATTGTGAGGGTGTCATTTGATGATTAAATTGAAAAATGGGAATATTTAATATTTTTAAAAAGAAAGAAAGTTCAACGAATGACTTTCATACGTTGATTATAAAAGAAAGTCGTAAACTAACTTCAGAAAGTGTTATGCTAACCTTTCAAATTGATGAGCAGATCAAGCGAGACTTTCAATTTAGACCTGGTCAATATGTAGATGTGGAAACTTCAATAAGCGGAGAAAAAATTAGACGGTCCTATTCGATTTGTTCATACGAACCTTCAGTACTTTCTATTGGCGTTAAAATTATTCCTCAAGGCAAAATGTCAAATTATTTGAATCAGCTTTCTGTTGGGGATACATTACAAGTTTCAACGCCTAAAGGAAATTTTACTTCTACCGGAAACGAAGCTCACGTCGTGTTTGTTGCAGCAGGCAGTGGAATTACACCAATATTCTCTCTTTTAGGTGCATCTAGTGCAAAAAAGCAACTATTCTTTGTGAATAAATCTTTTGAACAAATGATGTTTAAAACTGAATTAGCAGAGATGCGGGACTTAATAAAGCACCTCTATTTCACGCAAGTTCAGGAAGCAAACCATGCATATAGTCGTTTATCAAAAAATGCATTTATCGAAGAGATAAAAAAGGATTTAAATTTATTAAAAGCTGATGCTTTTTTCATATGTGGTCCCCATGAAATGATTTTAGATATTAAAGATGCATTAAAAATGTTTGGTGTCCCTGAAAGTAAAATAAAATTCGAATTATTTCAAGCGACTGTAAAGGAAGAAATTGTGAATGATGTACAATTTTCTGGCGAAGCCAAAGTAGAAGTGACATTAGACGGAGAGACTTCCTCCATGGCCATCCACACTTCAAAAAAATCTATTTTGGAAGGATTAGAATCACAGGGGATAGACGCACCTTATTCATGTAGAGGTGGTGTGTGTTGTTCTTGTAAAGCGAAGGTATTGGAAGGTTCTACACACATGAAGGTAAATTATTCATTAACAGATGAAGAGGTAAAACAAGGATATATTCTCACCTGTCAAGCTCAACCAACTTCTTCCTTTGTCAAAATTACCTTCGATGAATAAGTGTGTCGTGATTGTCGGAGCAAGCAGAGGTATTGGTCTCGAATTGACGAGAATTTTCGCGAAACTACCCAATTTCACAATTTATGCTTTGAGTAGAAATTGTGAGCATTTGAAAAAAGAGTTTCTTTCTGTTCGACATGTTCATATTCATTCATTTGACTTAGAAGGAGATATTGAGACGCAACTTTCCACACTTGATTTTCCTGCTTCAGGAGTAGACTTTGTAATTAATAATGCCGGTTTATTGGTTAAAAAACCAATAGAAATGCTCACTTTACATGAATTGGAGAGATCATTTAGGGTTAATGTCATCGGTGTTATGCAAACCGTGCAGTTTTTACTCAATAAACTGAATAAATCATTTAGTCATATCGTTAATATTAGTACAATGGGTGCGTTTCAAGGATCCGTTAAATTTCCTAGTTTAGCGGCCTACGCATCGTCAAAAGCTGCATTATGCAACTTCACCGAATTGTTTGCTGAAGAATTTAAAGCAAAACCGATTAAAATGAATTGCCTTTGTTTAGGGGCTGTTCAGACGGAAATGTTGTCAGAAGCTTTTCCGGGTTATGAAGCACTCATTTCAGCAAATCAAATGGCTGAATTTATTGTTGAATTCACTCTAAAAAATGGTCATTTTATGAACGGGAAAATAGTTCCTGTAAGTTTAAGTACACCATAATTTTATTTTCTCGATATCTTTTCTTACTTTAGTTGCTGAAAATGAAACTAAAAGCTCTCCAACTTATTCTCATTTGTTCAATGTGGATGTTATCCTTTGGACAAGATATACATTGGTCTCAATTCAACGATAATCAATTATATCAAAACCCAGCGCACACCGGTCATTTTGATGGTGATTATCGCTTTATTGGAAATTACAGAGATCAATGGAGGAGTGTTACAGTACCTTTTAGTACATTTTCTTCTTCAATAGATGCACGATTAAAAAAATGGGGAGTTGGTTTACTGGCATTCCATGATCAGGCTGGTGATGGAAAATTTCGTACCATCGAACTTCAAGGCAATGTTTCAAGATCCTTCAAATTAGTTAAAGATTCAAGTCAAGTATTGCGTTTAGGTGTGAACTTCGGCATGAATCATCGACAAATCAATTGGGATTTACTGTACTTTGATAATCAATACAATGGATATATCTTTGACCCGACCACTCCAACAAATGAGAATTACCAAGTTGCAAGAAAGACCAATGCCAGTTTAGGCTTTGGTTTCATCCATGAATGGAATTCGAAAACAAGAACCTCCGTTCAAACAGGACTTGGAGCATTTAATTTAAATCAACCTAACCAAGGTTTTTACACAGAGGTGATAAGACGTGATATGCGGTTTAACGGATTTGTAAAAGCTATAGTTCAACTTAATTCAAAATGGGATATTATTTCATCGGTGCAATACTCCCATCAAGGAATTTACAGAGAACTTCTTATGGGTTCTTCAGCAAGGCTTCACCTCTCTTCGAAACCAAACGTTTATCAAGCGCTGTATTTCGGTGCGTGGAATCGGGGAATCGACGCTGCATATGCATCAATAGGTTATGACTACAACGACTTTTTTATTGGTATAAGTTATGATGTGAATTATTCTAAATTAGTTCCCGCAAGCAACATGCGAGGGGGTGTTGAAGTGGCTCTTCGCTATGTCATTCGAAAATTCAAACCAAAACGCATTATCCACAGGGTATGTCCAGATTATATATAACTTTTTTTATTTGTCTACCATTTCTTGTATACTCTCAAAAAACTCGGCAACTTGTAAAATTTGCTGATGAACAATATAAAAAAGGCGATTATTATTATGCCCTTGAATATTACAAACAAGCTTTAGGCAAGGATTCATCAAATCTAGAAATTCTTTGGAAATATGCTGAGGCATTGAGGGCTTACAAAAATTATAGTGAGGCTGAAAAACAATATGCCAAAGTATTTGCGCGCGAACAAGCTAAAGTTTATCCATCGAGTATTTTACAACTTGGTTTAATGCAAAAACAAACGGGTAATTATAAAAAAGCCATTGAATCATTTAAACTCGCGGCAAGACTTTATGAAAAGGATAAAACCAATTATTTATATAAAAAAGTAGATAAAGAAATCCAATCGACGCAATGGGCCATTTCTCATTACAGTGATACAATTAAACCAATGGATAAGTTACCACTTACGGTTAATTCATTTGATGCTGAATTTGGGCACAGTGTGCGTGATAATCAATTAATTTTCTCATCCCTTAGAGCTGATTCAATTGTTGAACAAGCGCAAGAAGTATACGCCAGGTCTTATAAAACGAAACTTTATAAGGCGGAAATTAAAAACGGAGAGTTCTTGAAAAATGAACGAATTGATACCCTGTCATTTGAGACCTTAAATTCGGGTAACGGTAGCTTCAGTCTAGATGGAAAGTTCTTCTATTTCAGTTTGTGTGAAGATGAAGGATATAATTACAAATGTAAAATTGCTCGTGCTTCCTATTTAGGGAATGGTAAATGGGGCAAAATTGATACCCTTTCAAAACAAATTAATGCTGACGGTAAGAATACTACTATGCCATATATAGGAAATGTAGATGGCAAGGAGGTACTATTTTTTGCCTCTGATAGACAGGGCACTAAAGGTTCCTTAGATATTTGGTTCGCCCTCAAAAATGGTGAGAATTTCGAAAGCCCTATTAATTTAAGCGTATTGAATACAGAAGACGGTGAAGTAACTCCATGGTATGATGAAAAAGAAAAACGTTTATATTTTTCATCATCTTGGCACAATGGTTTTGGTGGTGCCGATGTTTTCTATAGTACTGTAGAATGGAAAAATAATACCCTTTTGGCTGGAGAGGTAATGAATGCTGGTTTGCCAATTAATAGTCCGGCAAATGATTTGTACTACTTTAAGCACAAGGATACAGTTTACGTTTCATCTAACCGAATAGGGTCATATTTCTCTAAAAATCCGACCTGTTGCAGTGACATATTTGCTTCCTATCCCCTCCCTATCAATGAACTACTCGTAATAATTGATACGCCTATTATTCAAGAGAAAATTAGAAAGAAACTTCCTGTTGTTTTGTACTTTCAAAATGATGAACCTGATGCCAAAACAACGGCAACTACAACTAAATTAAATTACTTAACCACTTATTCGGTATATAAATCTAATTACCCAGTTTATAAAAAAGAAGTTTCCAATGGTGTAAGCGGGGCGCTGGCAAAAAAACGTGTAGATGATTTATCAGAATTCTTTCAAAATAATGTAGATAAAGGGGTAAGTGACTTAGAAGAATTTAAATCGCTAATACTGGAAGAATTAAAATTAGGATCTAATGTAATTTTGACAGTAAAAGGATTTGCAAGTCCACTTGCAAAAACTGACTATAACGTCAACCTGACTAAACGAAGAATTTCCTCTTTAATTAACTATTTCAAAGAAACTAATAAAGGCGAATTTATTCCCTACATCAATGGGAAAGCTCTCAGTGGTGGGAAATTAAGTTTTGTTTATGCTCCTTTTGGTGAATTTTCAGCTGATCAGCAGACCAGTGATAATTTCTATGACCAAAAAAATTCTGTTTATTCTAAAGAAGCAAGTGTTGAGCGTAAGATACATATTGAGGAAGTGGTTTTTGAACGAAATGAAGCTATATTTCCCCTAACGACAAAAGAGAGTGTATTTACTGCTGGTGTAAAAAAACAAGGGGACTTAATGAAAGGTTCCCATAAGATCAAGAACAATTCTAATCAAGTTATAAGTTTCCAGGTTAATAATTCTAACGCTGCGCTTAAAATAACATCAAGTAAAACAACGCTGAATCCTGGAGAAGAAATAACCTTATCTTTTGAACTTAAAAGTGACGCTATTAAAGGATTTAAACGTATAAGTTATTCACTTGGAGTAACCGGATTCAAAAATCAACTGGAATTATTTTTAACTACAGAGGTAAAATAATTGGTCAAAATCCCTAAACAATTTTCCATTTTTCAACGCAGTAGTAAGCAATTACTATGGCGCATTATTCAAAATTATATTTACCTTCTACTATTTTGGATATTGTTCTTTGATCTTCAACGAGTAATGTTCATCATTTTCAACTTAGATGTTTTGGAGAAATCACCTGAGTGGTTAGGTGTTTTTATTTATTCATTAAGGCTAGATATAGCAACTGCTGCATTTATGTCTGTAATACCTACCGTTGCATTCGCACTTATTTGTTTGTTACCTTCTAGAAAGTTCAAATGGATATTTTATTTCTTGGTTTTATCTGAGGTGCTTATTTCGAGTGCTATTCATGCTGGTGAAGTTATTGTTTATGTGGAATGGAAACATAAATTGACTTCCAAAGTTTTTTTACATCTCTTTCATGGAAATGAAGTTGTTAGAACAGCAGATAACCTTTCGATCTTGTGGTTTTCACTCTTACTATTTGTAGAACTTTTCGTTGGTTTTGTTTTTTTTTGGTATTCATTCATACAACCAATTAATTCATTTACTTACTTAAAGAATAAATGGGATATTTTTATCGTAAGCACCAGTACAATAATATTGCTTGGATTGTCATTTTTATTTGCCAGAGGTGGTTGGCAACAAATTCCAATAAATATTGATTCTGCCTATTATTCAAACGACTTTAAGTTGAATGATTTAAGCATAAACTCCACCTATTTTTTTGCAAATAGTTATTTGCTGTATTTAAATTCCGATCTGGAATATTTAGTTCCAAAAATTGATGCGAAAGAAGCTGATTTAATTAGTAAAAAACTTTACAACAAACAACATCAGGACACATCACGTATTCTAACGACTAATCGACCAAATATTGTGTTAATTATCCTTGAGGGTTGGAGTGCCAATGCCATAGGTTGCATGAGTGAAACTAAAGGAGCTACACCTAATTTTGATCAACTTGCAACGGATGGGTTACTCTTCTCGCAGATCTATGCAACAAATACCACCTCCGAAATTGGACACACCTCTATTCTTGCAGGATTTCCTGCTTTACCAGAGACAGCTATCTCATCTTATCCAGAAAAGCACAGGAAACTTACAACCATAAATCAATCATTAAAATCTTCAGGGTATCATTCAGGATATCTTTTTGGTGGTGATTTATCCTATGGAAACATCGAAAGTTTCATTAAGGAACACCAAATGGATGAGGTTTGGGACGAAGATGATTTTCCTTCGGGTTTACCCCATGGAAAACTGACCTATTACGACGAAGACGTCTTGTCTTTATTTTTAGACCGCATAAATCAAAGCAGTTCACCATTCTTCCGAGTTGTTTTTACCGGTAGCACGCATGCACCATACGACCATCCTAAAAATTCTACACTTCATTGGACAGGTAAAGAATCTGACTATATGAATTCAATTGCTTATGCAGATCAATGTCTAGGCGACTTTTTTTTGAAAGCGAAAAAAGAGACTTGGTATCAAAATACATTATTCATTGTGGTTGCAGATCATAGTCATTCTTGTCCTACGCATGAAATCCCATACACTGTAGACTTCTTCAAAATCCCTATGTTATTTTATGGTGAGGTATTAAATAAATCGTATGTTGGTAAATCCATTGGTAAAATTGGTTCTCAAGCAGATTTAGCTTCGACCTTGTTGACACAATTAAATATTGGTACTGAAGCTTATCCTTTCAGTAAAAACTTGTTGGATTCAACAACTCCAGAATTCGCGTTCTTGGCTACGGTGAGAGGTTATGGTTTTACGTCTCCTCAAGGTAAATTTATTTATCATTTTGACGCGAAAAGATACCATCAACAAACATTTTCAGCACAACACTTTACACAAGCTAAGAAATGGAGTGACGCTTTATTCAAGAGCTATTACGAGTACTTTAAGAATTTAGAATTTCAGTAATAAATCTTAACTAAAAAAAGGTTGTCACGTGAAGTGACAACCTTTTTCTAATTTTTTGAAAAGGCCTTTTACTACCCTGAACACATTTCACAGCCTTCTGGATTGTCCAAGGAGCATGCAATAGCTGCTTGTTGATCCTCTATAGTTTGTTGTGCCGGTTGCTCTACTACCGTTTTATCTACTGTAAACTTAATAGCATCTGTTGCTGCTTTTGTTCTTAGATAATACATTCCCGTTTTTAGACCTTTCTCCCAGCCATAGAAATGCATTGACGTCAGTTTTCCGAAGTTTGCATTTTCCATAAATATATTTAAAGATTGGCTTTGACATATATATGCCCCTCTGTCAGCCGCCTGATCAATAATTGCCTTTTGTGAAATTTCCCAAGCCGTCTTGTACAATTCTTTCAACCTAGCAGGAATTTCTTGAATGTTCTGAATAGAACCATTTGCTGCCATGATTTTTTGTCTCATATCTTTATTCCACAGCCCTTCTTTCACTAGATCCTTTAATAGGTGCTTATTCACAATAATAAACTCTCCAGAAAGTACGCGTCTTGTATAGATGTTTGAGGTGTATGGCTCAAAACATTCGTTATTACCCAAAATTTGAGCAGTCGAAGCCGTTGGCATCGGCGCTAATAACAAGGAATTTCTGACACCATGAGTTTTAACTTCATCCTTTAAAACATCCCATTCCCATCTTGACGTTGGAGTTACTCCCCACATATCAAATTGAAAAACACCCTTAGAAACAGGAGACCCCTCAAATGTTTCATATGCACCATGTACTTTCGCCAAATCTTTAGACGCTGTCATTGCGGCATAGTATATAGTCTCGAATATTTCTCTATTCAATGCGCGAGCCTCTGAAGATTCAAAAGGAAGACCTAAAAGAATAAAGGCATCAGCTAGTCCTTGTACCCCCAAACCAATTGGACGGTGTCTAAGGTTAGAGTTTTTTGCCTCCTCAACAGGATAATAATTCTCGTCTATAATTTTATTGAGATTTAATGTCGCTTGATAAGTCACTTCAAATAACTTGTCGTGATCAAAGGCTCCTTCATCTGTTACATATTTTGGAAGCGCAATAGACGCTAAATTACATACAGCAATTTCATCCGGCGCAGTGTATTCGATAATTTCTGTACAGAGGTTAGACGATTTAATTGTACCAAGATTTTGTTGATTTGACTTGGCATTTGCTGCATCCTTATACAACATGTATGGAGTCCCTGTCTCAATTTGCGATTCAAGAATTTTGAACCATAAATCTTGAGCTTTTATGGTTTTTCTTCCTTTGCCTTCCACCTCATATTTCAAGTACAATGCCTCGAATTCAGCACTGTGAGAATCAGAAAGTCCAGGGCATTCGTGTGGACACATGAGCGTCCAATCGCCGTTTTCTTTCACCCTTTTCATAAATAAATCTGGAATCCACAAAGCATAGAATAAATCTCTTGCCCGTTGTTCCTCTTTTCCATGATTCTTTTTAAGGTCTAGAAAATCAAAAACATCTGCATGCCATGGTTCAATATATATGGCAAAAGAACCTTTTCTCTTTCCACCACCTTGGTCTACATAGCGAGCCGTATCGTTGAATACCCGCAACATCGGTACGATTCCATTTGAAGTTCCATTTGTGCCTTTGATGTAGGATCCTGTAGCACGAATATCATGTATTGAAAGTCCTATTCCACCCGCTGATTGTGAAATTTGAGCACAAGATTTCAAGGTGTCATAAATGCCACTAATGCTATCTTCTTTTGTTGTTAAAAGAAAACAAGACGACATTTGGGGTTTGGGCGTACCTGAATTAAATAAGGTAGGCGTTGCGTGAGTAAACCATCCTTCAGACATCAGGTTATAGGTTTTGATGGCAGCAGGAATATCATTTTTGTGTATCCCGATAGAGACGCGCATCAACATTTGTTGCGGACGCTCTGCGATCTTACCATTCAACTTCATCAAATACGATCTAGTTAATGTTTTAAAACCAAAATAATCGTATCGGAAATCTCGGTCATAGATTATACTTGAGTCGAGGGTTTCCTTGTTAGCTTGGATGATCTCGTGTACGTCATCTGCGATGAGTGCTGCACGTTCATTCGTTTTCGGATCAACGTAGTGATACATGTCTTCCATCACTTCCGAAAATGTTTTCTTTGTTTCTTTATGCAAATTCGAAACGGCTATGCGAGAAGCTAACAATGCATAATCTGGATGATCAATTGTTTTTGCTGCAGCCACCTCAGCCGCCAAATTATCCAAATCTGTTGTCGATACACCATCATATATTCCCTCGATAACCTTCATGGCTACTGCCTCGGGAGATACTAAAGGATCCAAACCGTAACACATTTTAATAATTCGCGCAGTGATTTTATCAAATTTAACTGCTTCTTTTCTTCCGTCTCTTTTTACTACGTACATGATTTAACCCTATTTTCTTTTAGTTTCAATTAAAATTCTTCATCCAAACTAAATGTTTGGTTTTCTTTCCCTGCCAATACTCCGGCTTTTTGATACTCACCCACTCGCTTCTCAAAGAAGTTTGTTTTGCCTTGAATGGAAATCATCTCCATAAAGTCGAAAGGGTTAGTCGCATTGTAAACTTTCTCATTCCCTAGTTCAACAAGTAGTCGATCCGCAACAAACTCTATGTATTGACTCATCAAATCTGCATTCATTCCAATTAACTTAACAGGTAGTGCATCTGTTACAAACTCTTTTTCAATTTCAACAGCATCCGTAATAATCTGTTTAACTTGTTCCTTTGGCAATTTATGTATCAAGTGTTTGGTGTAAAGCAAACATGCAAAGTCGCAATGCAATCCTTCGTCTCTAGAAATCAATTCATTAGAAAATGACAAACCTGGCATTAACCCCCTTTTCTTGAGCCAAAAAATCGAACAAAATGAACCGGAAAAGAAGATTCCTTCTACCGCTGCGAAAGCTACTAATCGTTCAGCGAATGATCCTTTATCAATCCATCTTAAGGCCCAATTGGCCTTTTTAGTAACACAATCTAAGGTGTCGATAGCATTAAACAAATAATCTTTCTCTGCACTGTCTTTAATGTATGTATCAATCAACAAGGAATAAGTCTCTGAATGAATATTTTCCATGGCTACTTGAAATCCATAGAAAAATTTCGCTTCTGTATATTGTACTTCCGACAAAAAATTCTCTGCGAGATTTTCGTTTACTATGCCATCTGAGGCAGCAAAGAAGGCCAAAACATGCTTTACGAAATGGCGCTCATCATCGGTTAACTTATTTTCCCAATCAATTAAATCTGGAGACAAATCAATTTCCTCCGCAGTCCAAAAGCTAGCTTCTGCTTTTTTGTAAAAACTCCAAATATCGTCATGTTGTATTGGGAATAATACAAAACGACTTTTGTTTTCAATTAAAATTGGTTCATTTACCTGTGACATAATTGTCTAGTTTATTTTTTCGTTTTTATTTACTCCTAAAATTGCTTGTTTCCCTTTGTAAAATGAGCGATTTTTTGCGTCACCGTTTCCGTTTCAATGGGCTTACAAAATTTGTCAAAATTATCGCTGCATTCAATTAAAGAAATTAACATTTATTTAAGGTTTTCAACACATTAAAACGCAATCCTTTCGTGGGTAAAACTTTCAGCGATTTTCAACAATCACATAAAGATATCCACACTATTTTTAAGGCCGTATTGAAAACTATTTCACAAAAAAATATCCCACTCAGCAGCAAAAATTTGTATGGAATTGCAACATTAAAATTATACCCAATTTCCGACTAATAAAAGACAGGAATCAATCAGGTTTTTAACATATATTTGTTCATACCATAGCAACCGCCGTGTTTACCTAAGAAAAGATGCGTAAAATAAACTCGTTAAGCTACGTTGATGCTTTGACACATGTAATTTTTCCAAATGTATGTGCGCATTGTGCTGCAGAAATTAGCCGTTTTGAGTCCAATTTATGTCATGTTTGCTGGGAAAAAGTTTTACCTACTTATTTTGAAAAGTACAAAGAACCTTCACCCTTAGATCAGTTATTTTTCGGACGCACAAAACTAAAGAGCACTTATTCCCTTTTTCATTTTCACGAAGACAACCCCATTCAATCATTGTTACACGGTATGAAATACAAGAATAAGAAAAAAGTAGGTACCTACCTCGGGAAACTCCTTGGAGAGAAATTAAGGGAAAGGCATATCACTCAACCGTTTGATGTGCTTATGCCAGTTCCAATTCATCCAAAAAAAGAATTTCAAAGAGGATTCAATCAATGTGATGCCTTGTGCGAAGGCGCTGCGAGTATTTTGAATATTCCGATAGATAAACGATTTTTAAAAAAAATCAAAAATACAAGTAGTCAAACAAAAAAATCTAAATGGGAAAGGTGGGAGAATTCATTAGATAATTTTTATGTCAGGCAACAAGACATAGCGTATAATCACCTGCTAATTATTGATGACGTAATAACAACAGGATCGACACTAGAATCGCTCTGTAATCTACTCACAAAGGCTTATCCCCATTTAGAAATAAGTGTGGCAAGTATCGCATACGCCGGAACATGAAAAAGCAATACCTTATCGTTGGAGCAGGATTAGCGGGTTTAACACTTGCCTATCAATTAAAGAAAAAAGGACACCTTATTACCCTCATTGATAAAGGTGAAAATCATTCATCTGCAATTGCAGCAGGCATGGTAAATCCAATGGTATTCAGAAGGATGAATAAATCATGGAGATTAGATGAATTTTTACCTGAATCTGTCAATTTCTATCAATCACTAGAAAACGAACTAGGTGTAAAATTCTATCAACCAATTCCTATTATGCGCTGCTTTTCCTCCCAACAAGAAAAAAAATGGTGGGTTGAACGAAAAGATCAACAAGATTTTAAAAACTACCTACACACATTTAATGAGGGGGCGGGTGAAAATAACCTTCTACATTGTGAAAATGGAAGTGGCATAGTTGCAGGGGCCTATTGGATTAACACATCCTATTTTATACAGGAATTTCAACGGTATTTCCGAGACGATAATTCTCTTCAAATAAAAGCATTCGATGCCACTAAACTGAATCCTAATGAAGCATGCTATGAAGGTATTTCCTATGATGGGATTATTTTTTGTACCGGCTACGCTCAAAGTGGCTTGCCTTTTTTCAAACAACTACCCATTCAACAAACAAAAGGACAACTAATGACCATATGTTCTAGCAAACTTCCAAAAGATATTTCCTTGAATAGAAAGTGTTTTGTTTTACCTATAGGAAATAACTTACTCAAAGTCGGAGCAACTTATGAGTGGCACAATTCCACATTACACATTACACCAGAAGGACTTCATGAATTAAAAGAAAAACTAGCCTGCTTAGTTAAAGGAGATTTTGATGTAGTTAAACAAGAAGCAGGCATTCGGCCAACAGTTAGTGACCGAAGACCATTACTTGGAAAATCAGCAGAATTTCCGCAACTTTTCCTATATAATGGGTTGGGAACTAAAGGATATTTGATGGCCCCTTTATTATCCAAGGAGATGGCAGAATTGATTCTTGAAGGTAAAGAACCCCCGATGGAATATAATACAAAACGTTTTTCATTCAATTGAACGTTAAAAAAGAAAGGGCATTTCCGTATATTTGTATCCTATTATGAATCACATTCGAAATTTTTGCATCATTGCTCACATTGATCATGGGAAAAGCACTTTAGCGGACCGCTTGTTACAAACTACTGGCACAATCTCAGACAGAGACATGCAAGCACAGGCCCTTGATGACATGGATTTAGAACGTGAACGTGGAATTACCATTAAGTCCCACGCAATCCAAATGAATTACAAATTTGAGGGACAAGAATATATTTTGAACCTCATCGACACACCAGGGCACGTAGATTTCTCATACGAAGTGTCTCGTTCGATTGCAGCATGCGAGGGCGCTTTACTCATTGTTGATGCTTCTCAAGGTATTGAAGCCCAGACTATTTCCAATCTCTATTTGGCATTAGAACATGACCTTGAAATCATTCCAATTCTCAACAAAATGGATTTGCCTGGAGCAATGCCTGAAGAAGTATCCGATCAAATTATTGATTTAATTGGTTGTGACGTAGAGGATATCATTCCCGCATCAGGAAAAACAGGTCTAGGAGTCGATAAAATTTTAGAAGCGGTTATCAAACGAATTCCTGCACCTAAAGGAGATGAAAAAGCACCGCTACAAGCCATGATTTTTGATTCTGTTTTTAACCCATTTCGTGGAATAATAGCTTATTTTAGAATTCGAAATGGCATTTTACGAAAAGGAGATAAGGTTCGTTTTTTCAATACTCGAAGAGATTATAATGCTGACGAGATAGGGATTTTGAAAATGGATTTATCGCCAAAAACCGTTGTAGGCACAGGTGATGTCGGTTACATTATTTCAGGGATTAAGCAAGCTAAAGAAGTTAAAGTTGGAGATACAATTACTCTCACCGAAAATCCATGTGAAGTAGCAATCAAAGGATTTGAGGATGTAAAACCAATGGTTTTTGCTGGGATTTACCCTGTTGATACAGAAGATTATGAAGAGCTGCGGTATTCAATGGAAAAATTGCAGTTAAACGATTCCTCTCTGGTTTTCGAGCCAGAATCTTCCGCGGCTTTGGGCTTTGGTTTTAGATGTGGTTTCTTGGGAATGTTGCACATGGAAATCATACAAGAACGTTTAGAACGTGAATTTAACATGACGGTAATTACCACGGTTCCAAACGTTTCTTACAAGGCATACATGAAAAAAGATCCAGAAAAGGTACTGATAGTTAATAATCCATCAGAATTACCTGACCCTTCTGGAATGGATCGAATTGAGGAACCTTATATTAAAGCGCAGGTAATCACAAAGAGTGAATACGTTGGGGCTATCATGACCCTTTGCATAGAGAAGCGCGGAGAATTGAGGAATCAAGTGTATTTGACGCAAGATCGCGTAGAAATTACTTTTGAAATGCCACTTGCTGAAATCGTATTCGATTTTTATGACCGACTGAAATCAGTTTCAAGAGGCTATGCGTCTTTCGATTATCACCCTATTGGCTATAAAGAATCAGATTTGGTAAAAATGGACTTGCTTCTAAACAGCGAGCAAGTAGATGCCTTATCTGCGCTTGTGCACCGAAGCAACGCTTTCGATCTAGGAAAGAAAATTTGCATCAAACTTCGCGAATTAATTCCTCGTCAGCAATTTGAAATACCTATTCAAGCTGCCATTGGAGCAAAAGTAATTGCACGAGAAACTATTAAGGCTTTGCGCAAAGATGTTACGGCTAAATGTTACGGTGGAGATATTTCTCGAAAAAGAAAATTATTAGAAAAACAAAAAGAAGGTAAAAAACGTATGCGCCAAGTTGGCCGTGTAGAGGTACCCCAGGAAGCCTTTTTAGCAGTATTAAAACTTAACGACTAAAACGAATATTATGAATACTTTTTTAACAAGCATGCACTCAGGATTAAGATGGATTGTTCTTCTTCTTTTAATCTATTCTATTGTAAACTCAATCATTAGAAGAAATACATACGAAAAGAAAGATCGTTTATTGTATATGTTCACCATGATAAGTATGCACATTCAATTACTAATTGGCTTAGTTCTTTACTTCTTTATTTCAGAAAAAATTCAATTTATCGATGGATGGATGAAAGTAAAACTTTACAGATTCTACGGTATGGAGCACCTGGTCGGAATGATCCTCGCAATAGCCTTGGTAACTATCGGACATATTGCTTCTAAGAAACAAACCGAGTCCAGTGCGAAACATAAACGAATTCTCATATGGTATTCAATAGGTTTAATTTTAGTGCTCGCCTTTATTCCATGGCCTTTTAGAACTGTTTTAGGAGGTCATTGGTTTTAAGATGCGATTCTTATTATTTTTATTGTTGACCATCCCTGTCCTATTTTCTTCATGTGAACAAAGCATAGAAGAAATAGAAAAACTTCCTGAAACGGAACGTGGTAAAGCGTTATATGACGCTAAATGTGCCAGTTGTCATGGTGAGGATGGTATGCTCGGAAGCTCAGGAGCAAAGGATTTGAGTCAATCTACGCTTTCAGATTCGGAAGTAAAGAATAGTATTCTTTATGGGAATGAAAAAGGAATGCCACCATTTAAAGATCAATTTGGGGCAGAGGAAAACCTCAACCTCTTAGTTACTTACGTCAAATCTCTTCGAAAGTAATGGAGGGCCACGTTACGGTAGATGCAGTTGAAGAATCGTGTGTTTTAGTTGGCGTAATTACATCTGAAATAAACGAAGAAATAGCGAAAGAACACCTTGACGAACTCGAGTTTCTCGCTGAAACTGCCGGCGCAATAAGTGTTGCAAAATTTCTTCAAAAATTACCTTATCCAAATCCAAGAACTTATGTAGGTACAGGGAAAATCGAAGAGATTCGCTTATATATCAAAGCGGAGAATATAGAAATGGTCATTTTTGATGATGAATTATCTCCTTCTCAACTTCGAAATATCGAACGGGAGCTTGAATGTAAAGTCTTGGATAGAACCATATTAATTTTAGATATTTTTGCGAGTAGAGCCAGAACATATCATGCCAAAACACAAGTTGAGTTGGCGCAATTGCAGTATATGTTACCACGACTTACGAGAATGTGGACGCACCTTGAACGACAAAAAGGAGGAATTGGTTTAAGAGGTCCTGGAGAATCTCAGATTGAAACCGATAGACGAATAATTCAACAACGCATTTCCTTGATGAAGGAACGCTTGAAAGAAATTGACAAGCAAATGACCGTGCAACGAAGTAACCGCGGTCAATTAGTTCGTGTTGCATTGGTGGGATACACAAATGTTGGAAAGAGCACTTTGATGAATCTCCTTTCAAAATCTGATGTTTTTGCTGAAAATAAATTGTTCGCAACTTTGGATACTACCGTTCGGAAGGTTGTGATTGATAACTTGCCGCTTTTACTCACAGATACGGTTGGGTTTATTCGAAAACTGCCGCAACAGTTGATGGAGTCCTTCAAATCAACACTAGATGAAGTTCGGGAAGCAGATCTTTTGGTGCATGTATTGGATATTGCACATCCTAATTTCGAAGACCATTATGCGGTAGTCACCGAGACCTTAAACGAAATAGACAGAACGGAAAAGCCGACCATCATCGTCTTTAATAAAATTGATATCTATCATCCATTAGCACCTGTAAACGAAGCCGAAGAAGACCTTAGTTCACTTGAATCTTTGAAAAAATCATGGATGGCTCGAATGAATAATAAAACACGCTGTGTTTTTATTTCTGCCGAAAACAAAGAAAATATTGACGAGCTAAAGCAAGTAGTCTACGAAGAAGTAAAAGAAATTTTTAAGGTAAGGTACCCGTACAATAATTTCCTTTATTGATGTTTTTCTTTTTCTTTAATGAGTTGTTTTCGCAGTGCTTCTACAGACTCATCTGTTGCTTCCTCAAATGATTTACACTGTCTCTTTGCAAATAACTCTTTTCCGGGAATCAGTAACTTGATTTCTGTAATCTTATTCTCTTTTTCTTTGTCTTTATCTAGTCTTAAAAAAACTTCAGCAGAAACTACTTGCTGATTAAATTGTTCCAATTTATTGAGCTTTTCATTAATGAAATCCAAGAGTTTTTGATCGGCTTTAAAATGAATAGAGTGAATTTGTATTTCCATAAGAAGTTATTTGTGACCACGTGGGTGGGCCTGTGAGTAAATATGTGTTAATTGAGCAAACGAATTATGAGTATAGACCTGAGTTGCGGAAAGATTTGCATGGCCCAATAAATCTTTTAAAGTTTCTAAACCAGAACCTCTATTCAACATATGAGTTGCAAACGTATGCCGCAATACGTGTGGACTTTTTTTATCCAAACTCGTCACTAAACTAAGGTAATAATTTATTTTTCTATAAACAAAGGCTGGATATAATTTATTCCCATTTTTTAAAACCAATAAATAAGGTGTATTACCCAAAAACTTCTTTTTTTGATAACTAAATAATTGCAGTTTTTGAGTTAAGGCAGTTGAAATAGGGATTAGTCGTTCCTTATTTCTTTTTCCGAGTACTTTAATCCGACCATCAGCTACATCCAAATCCTTTAGATGAATTAACTCGCTCAATCGTATCCCTGTTTGGTAAAAAAGTTCAAACATCAGCTCATCTCTCCTGCCTTCGAAATCCTCAGAAAATACTCCTAGTAGACGCGATGATTTTAATTCACTTTCTTTGGCAAAAACGGGTAGTCGTTTCTCATTTTTCGGCCCTTGAATTTTTTGAATTGGGTTGTAATCAATTATACCTTCCTTGCGCAGCCATTTATAAAATGTACGAAGACAAGCCAATTTACGATTAACCGATTTATTTGCGTTACCATTTTCGATTAAACTAACTATCCATGAACGCACATGAAGGTGTTTCACCGTTCTTATATCCAACTGACTTTCCTGAAGAAAGCACTCAAATTGATAGAGGTCCTGCTCATAAGCCAACGTAGTGTGTTCGGAGTATCGCTTTTCAAAAGTTAAATATTGGATGAATTTTTCGCGCATAAAAAAAGGAGCCTAAGCTCCTTAACGTATTTCTATAAACAAGGTTACTATATCTGTTGAGATTGCATTCTTTGTTTATAAGCTGCCTTGATTACTTCTTGACGACGAGCTACAGATGGTTTTTCAAATTCCTTTCTGTTTCTTAATTCTTTCATCACGTTGGTTTTTTCATACTTTTTTTTGTACTTTTTCAACGCTTTTTCGATGTTTTCGCCTTCTTTAATTGGAATAATCAACATATATTTATCTATTTAAATTCTACTTGGGGTGGCAAAGATACTATTTAATCCGAAATTCACAAGATTTACTTTAAAATTTCTCTCGAAATCACCAATTTTTGAATTTCTGAAGTTCCTTCACCAATTGTCATCAATTTAGCATCCCTTAAAAACTTTTCCGCCGGATATTCTTTTGTATATCCATAACCACCCATAATTTGAACTGCTTCATTACCACATTTAACTGCCACCTCGGAAGCATAATATTTAGCAAATGCTCCAGCCTTGGTGACAGGAAGTTTATTGTTTTTTAAATAGGCAGCTTGCATGGTAAGTAATTCTGCGGCTTCCACTTCTGTGGCCATATCTGCTAATTTAAATCCTATCGCTTGAAAATGTGCTATCGGCTGACCAAACTGTTCTCTTTCTTTGGCATACTTGACTGAAGCTTCATATGCTCCTCTTGCCACTCCACAACTTAAGCTTGCAATTGAAATACGTCCACCATCTAGTATTTGCATCGCCTGACGAAAACCCTTTCCAACTTGGCCAATTACATTTTCTTCAGGAACACGCACATTGTCAAAAATTAATTCAGCGGTCTCACTTGCTCTAACTCCTAATTTCTCTTTGATTTTCACAGCGGAGAACCCAGGCATTCCTTTTTCTATAATAAATGCTGTTATTCCGTTTGAATCTAATAAATCACCGGTTCTCACCAATACAACAGCAACGTCTCCCGATAATCCGTGGGTAATCCAGTTTTTGGCACCATTTATCACCCATTCATTGCCTTCTTTGACAGCCGTTGTTTTCATGCGCATCGCATCTGAGCCTGTATTAGGTTCCGTTAATCCCCAAGCACCGATCCACTCACCAGAAGCTAATTTCGGCAAGTATTTTCTTTTTTGTTCCTCATTTCCATGGTAGTATATATGACCCGTGCATAATGAATTGTGTGCTGCAACACTTAAACCAACTCCACCACAAACTCGACCTAATTCCATCAGTGCGGTAGCATATTCAAAGTATGAAAAACCGGAGCCACCAAATTCCTCTGGAATAAAAATCCCTAACAATCCCAATTCACCCATTTTTTTCATGGTTTCCACGGGAAAGATTTCTTCATCGTCCCATTTTTTCATATTTGGACGTATTTCTTTCTCCGCAAAATCACGCACCATTTGCGCGATCATCAATTGGTTTTCATTAAGCTCAAAATTCATGTTGATTTTTTTTAAAAGCGCGCTAAATTAACAATATTAGACGAAAGCTTCGTTAATTTTTCTTCGCCATTTAAAAAACTTAGCCCAACTAGAAAATTAAATCCAACAATTCGACCCCCACAGCGCATTATGAGATTTGCAGCGGCCTCGGCTGAACCTCCAGTAGCCAGTAAGTCGTCATGAACCAAGATGCGCTGACCAGGAAAAATCGCATCCTCGTGTAACTCTATGGTAGAAAATCCATATTCCAATTCGTATGAAAAACTTATTTTTTTATACGGTAGTTTACCTTCTTTACGAATCAAAATAAAGGGTACGCCAAGACGCATTGCCAACGGATAACCGAATAAGAAACCTCGACTTTCAATTCCCGCAACGCCTTCTATCTCTTGATCCAAATAATATTCCACTAGATACTCCAAAACCTCATTGGAAATAACAGGGTCCAACATAATCGTAGTAATATCCTTAAACAGAATACCAGGTTTGGGAAAATCCGGAACATCTCGAATAACTTTCTTTAATTTATCTTCTATGGTCATGTTACAAAGTTACATAAGGAAGCAATTTCTTGTATGTTTTTTCATCTATTAATACTGATTCTTTTAGTTGATCAATATTCTTGTATGTTCCTTTTTGTTGGCGGATTTTCACTATCGAATTTGACTGATTCCAATTTAAATAGGGGTGCGCGTTTAACTCTTCGGTTGTACAGGTATTTATATTAATTTTTTCAATTATTGAAGGGTCAAGTGTCACCATATTTCTTATTGACTCAAGAAGTTCTGGAGGAAACTTATAAACTTCTAACAATTGATCTAATTGTGCAAACCCACCCAGTGATGCCCTGAACTTTACAATTTTAGCAGACAAATATGGACCAATACCTTTGAGTTTTTCAAGTTCTTCCTCTGTCGCTAAATTAAGTTCAATTTTCGAAAACTCTTTTTTCTCTATTTGTTGTAATTGACCTCCTTCGATTCTTGGTGGATTTACATAAATTACTGAATCTTTGATCAGAAAAAACAATTGTGGAGGTATGACAAAAATTTGTTTTAACTGCTCTTCATTTTTAATCCCTCTTGACGAAAATTTCATGACTACCTTGGCTTGTTTTTCGGATAAACCTAGTGAAGTCCATTGTGTTAAGGTATAAGTAGCTGGGTCAAATTTTTCTGGCGGGACTTTATATCTTGATTGTTTACTTCTGTCCTTACCAAAATTCTTTTTTATCGATGCCTTATGAATTTCGTGAAAATAATTAATCTCCTCCGTACTTAATTTGTAAGCATCGGGTTGCTGAAGATTTAATAATATTCTTGGAATATAAACTAAAAGCAAACAACATAAAACAAACACATACACTCCCCTTCTAGATCGGCGAGAAATATAAAAAGGATTTTCGTTTTTATTAGACGATTTCGTCGTCATTTCCTATATAGGAATCCGGTTCCTCGTGCTTTTTGGTAAATAGAATTTTGAAAAAGAAATAAGCAGTAATCAAGGTTACCGTTATTTCAGTTATCAGCATCATTGACAAGCCTTCAGTACTCATGTTGTTTTAAGTTTAGATTTTTTACTGGCCACATAAACTAAATATGCAATTCCCAACCACAGCGCAAGGAGGAACAAACGACTTATATTTTTATACAACATTGTTTTCTCCTCGTCCTCAATTTTACTATTCCTATAACTTATATCCGTTCTTATTTTTTCTAATTCCCTTTCTTTTCTAATGAGTAGGTACGTTGGAATCGTAATGTTTTTATTTGCGACTAATTGCTCGTCAGTTACAACATTTGGGAAAAGAAAGCTCTGTTCAAAATCTTTTTTGCCATTCAAAAGTTTTTGTTGTTCCATAGATTTTTCTCTCATGGCTACTTCATTTTGGTAAAAGTCAATTTTTGCCTTAGAGCCCTTGTGATTAAGTGTATCCACAATGTCAGGAATACTATTTATGAATACCCATCCTAAGAGTAAAGGCGTAACATACTGTATAATATATTTGAATATACTAGGAACTTTAATATCGGCGCCTTGATTTATCTCCTTCCATCCTTTATCCATTCCAAAAATCCAGGCAAATAGAATTATTTCCACAAATGCAAAAACAACCAATGAAACGGTTCCTGCCCAATAGTCATATTCGTCAAATACCCCGTTATTAAAAAACAAAACAGTTGGTAGACCAAGAATTAATACTGCAAAACCAAAAGCCCAAGCGGCATTTTTCTCTTTCCATCCAAATTCGTCCGTTAAAAATCCCATCACAGGCGTGCCCATAGCTAGAGATGATGTAACTCCAGCAAAAAATAATAACCCAAACCAAGCAACACCAGCAACTACACCCAATACGCTTCCCCATTGTTCGAAAAGATAAGGTAACGTTTTAAAACCCAAACCTAAACCTCCCCCTTCACTCAACAACTCTTTCATGCCATCAATGCCTAAATAGCCAACAGCAATTGGTATTATAATCGCTGACCCTAATACGATTTCAACAAAACCGTTCATCCAACCTGCGCTCATTGCATTTAGCGCTATATCATCCTTACTTTTGACATATGAAGCATAACATTGGATGGATCCCATACCAATTGACAAGGTAAAAAATATTTGACCAGCGGCTGCCAACCATACTTTTGAATCCCAAATGGTAGAGTAATCTGGTGTCCATAAATAATCTAATCCGACAGTCCCGTCGAATAGTGCTCCATTCTCACCTGCGTGAATTGTAATGGCTTTGTAGGCTAGAAATGCTCCAAAAATCAAAAGAAGCGGCATGCCTATTTTCGCTGCTTTTTCAACACCACCACTCAATCCTCGTGATAAAATCCAGGTATTAAGTAGGAGACAAATTATCCAAAAAATTACAGGTTCAGCTGAACCAAGCGATACATAATCACCAAAAAATCCGGCAACCTCACCTTGGGTTTTACCTCCGAAGGTATCTGCAATAGAATGCCAAACATAAGAAAGTGTCCAGGATTCTAAGTAACAATAATAAGCTGCAACGGCCAAGTTGGTAAAGATTCCAAATACGCCAATATACTTCCAAAGCGCACGTTTATCCATTGAATCCAAAATAAATGGGGTTGAATGATGACCTTTATTGCCACCGAATCGACCGATCGACCATTCCACAAAAAGCAAGGGTATTCCCATTAATAAAAAACAAACTAAATAAGGAATGATAAAGGCTCCTCCTCCGTTTTCTATTGCCTGAACTGGAAATCTTAGAAAGTTCCCTAAACCTACAGCGTTTCCTGCCATAGCTAAAACTAAACCTACCCTAGAACCCCATCCGGATGCATCTTTATTTGACATAACTCTTTTTAAGTGAGGTACGAATATACAATTTTTAAATGAAAGGTAAGGTTTCTTCCAATGTCATTGGGTTGTAACCTAATTCTCTTTTTGATTTTGACAAATCAAATCCTGTTTTAGGTGGGCGTTTTGCCGGCTGATTTAATGTACTGCTATCTGTCCTCACCAAACTTGCCGTAGATAAATTAAAATGTTTGGCAACGCGCTGTACTACCTCAAAAATTGACATAGTTTCCGGTCCTGAAATGTGGAAAATGCCAGTTTTATTCAGCTTGCAAATTCTAACACAAGCCCAAGCCAAATCATCAGCCCATGTTGGTGCTCGGAATTGATCATCGATAATTCGCATTTCTTGACCCTTTGAAAGCGCATCTTTAGCCCAACAAACAATATTTGTGCGCGAAAGATTATTCCCAATTCCATACACTATTATTGTACGAACTACTGACCAATTTCGGTATTCACTTTCTAGCAGAATCTGTTCGGCACTAACCTTTGAACGAGCATAATGACTCAAGGGATTGGGTAAGTCTTCTTCGGTATAATTTCCTTTCAATCCATCGAAAACAAAATCAGTCGATAAGAGTTGAAAATGTGCTTGATATTTTTTTGATGCCTCAACTAAAAATCGTGTGGCTTTAACATTTACGAGATAACAAAGATCTGAATCTAACTCGCAAGCATCCACATTGGTGATTGCCGCTGTGTGAATTACATTGGTTGGTTTGTACCTTGCGAATAATTCATTTATTGCCGATTGCGCGCAAATATCTAAGGAAAAGTAGTTTTCTTTCGGACAATCTGGGTTCCTATTCTCTCCTTTTGAAGAGGCTAAAAAATCAATCTTGCTTTTAAGTAGTTGTGATACAAGCTTTTGTCCAAGCAACCCGTTTGAACCGGTAATTAGGATTCTCATAACTCCCAGATTGAATTTTTCCGTTTTCTTTGAAATCTAAAATAGTGTTTATGTTCAAGCAACCATGCCATAGTAAGATAAAGTAATACAGGAGAACCTAAACCGATGAATGAAAAGTAGATAAATCCAACGCGAACCTTTGCAGTTTGAATTCCTAATTTTCTCGCCAGCCACTCGCAAACTCCAAAGGATTGCATTTCGAAAAAAAACACGATTTTATTTAAAAACCTCTTCATGATAATAGCTCTTTACCAATTTGGCAGCTCAAACACTTTTTATTCATGCAAAGTTGAGAATAAATTTCCAAAATGGCTTGTGATTCAGCTGCATTGTTGGCGATGATTCCAATATTCTTCCATTCTGTTAATATATAATTTTTTTCAGAGGTTAAACTGCATAATATCTGTCGTGCTTGGATAGCATCTATTAACTTAAATTTCCAGAAGAAAGGAATCCAACAATTAATGATTAAATAATTACCAATTGAATGGTATTGCTTAAACCATAGAGAATCAATAAATTTTGTAATGATTCCTATTACATTTTGTGTAGATGATCCTGAAAAATCTTCGAAAGAGAAAACACGAACAAAAGATTCCAATGCTTGATAAATAGCTGACAATCTCGCATTTGCATATGACCTTTTTGTAACCTGTAGTTGCCGAAGTTCTTGATGGTAGCGTTTTGTAAATTCCCAAATATTCTGTCCAGAATTTGGCCAATTATCTGCAATGAAACGGAAAAGTGCCGAATTCGTATTTTTACCAAAACTCGCAATAGATTCGTATGTTAAATCCACTGAATGAATACGTAATGACTTGCGCTGAATTCGTTGATATAAAAGCTTATTCAAGTCAAATTTCTCCTTTACTAAATAATTTGTTACTTGTCGTCCACATAAAATTATGGATTTAGTCGATTCACCTTTTGAATTAAGGTAATAAGGTAAAATACCGTCATCTGTTATGACCACGGTCGGAAATGAAAAAACTTGATGAGCTATATCATGTTCACGTACAACATGTAAAATAACATTTTCATACTGCGGATCGTGATGATGTTTATGCACAAACCATTCAGAGCTTTTTAGATGAAGTTCAATATGGCCAAACCATTTTAACCCCTTGTATTGAATACACGCAAACTTGAAATCTGGTCCATTTTCCTTTGTGTTATGAATTCCCCAATTGAGAATTTCAATCGGATGGTCTTCTGTACAGCGAAATACGTTTGTCCGAAATAACTTTTTTGACCATAAATAATGCAAATACGCCTCCGTCTCCTTACCCACATCTTAAAGATACAAAAAAAGGCGCTTAGCGCGCCTTAATTTATCGTGGTAATGGATTTGTAAATTTCCTAAAGTTCGGATCAACTGTAACCTTATAATTCGGATATTCTACAGGATTTTCTGTACCTGGTTGAGTAATTACTTTAACCGTAGTTCTACGATTTATTTGGTGTAACCGCTCAAATTCTTTTCGGTTTGATTCTTTAAATTGATTAATGTAAGCCTCATCCAATCGTTGTTGTTTACCATTAAGTGTTATTACAGCTGGTTCCCTTTCTCCCATACCAATCGGCTTGATTCTATCAGGTTGTATACCCGCTTTGTCAATTAAATAAGTATATACAGCATTTGCTCTGTTTTGAGATAATGCATTGTTATGAATTTCGGTATCACGCGCATCCGTATGAGAATATAATTCGATACAAATGGTTGGATTTTGCTTCATTAGGTTTACAAGGAATTGAAGCGAATCATATGACCTACATGTTGCGTCATCAATAAAAGACCATTGATCCAGTGGGTAACGAACTTCGGGTGTTCTAATTTCAATTGGAATGAGTGGAATTTCCAAATAAAAGTTCGGCCCTTCATCTTCGTTGATTGTCGAAATTTTGGAAATAATTGCCGGTGTAATATAACGTGCCTTTGAAGCTTTGATGGTATACTCCTTACCACCAACGATATATCTTTTTTTATCTTTTTTAACCTCCCACTTTTCTGTTCTACCTGATTTATCAGTTAACCCATCCCATTTCTCTCCATCATTTACGGCAACATCCACTTTTGCTCCCTCTATTTTTTTTGACTTATCTCCTAATTCGTACACCATAACACGAAGTGAGTACTCTAAAGGTTGAATGTCAAACTTCCAAATATCCGGTGCAAATTCTGCTGATTTTCTTTCAGAAGTGAAAAAGCCATATTTCTCTTTGAATTTATATAAGGTATCATCCTTCCTCGTAGTGTAATCAATGACAGTTATGGCATAATCGTTAGCTTCCGAATTAAATGGATGACCTAAGTTCTTTCTCTCGCTCCATACAAACTCTTTTCCTTTACGAGTTACCTTAAACATATCTAATCCTCCAATTCCCTTGTGTCCATCACTCGCAAAATATAAAACACCTGACTTCTCATTATATGAAGGAAACAGCTCATTACCAAACGTATTGATTTCCGGACCTAAATTTTTCGGAATCGAATCCCAAACCTTGTTCTTTTTATCGTATTGGACGTACCATAAATCTCTTCCTCCATAACTTTTCACGCCATTACTCTCTTTCATATCAGAGGCAAAAACTAAAAACTCGTCATTGACCAAACACGGGTGACCGACAGAAATACTGTCAGATGATTTCAAGGAAATTTTAACCGGCTCCTCGAATTCCACTTCCATATCATCTGGTTTACCACTCACCGTTGCCATCCAAATATCACATCCTAAATTTTGTTTTTTTGCATTCGGGCACCTAGTGAAATAAATGAATTTTTTCTTAGCGTCAAAACAAATTGTTCCTTCGTTTTGATTCGTATTAATAACTCCTTTTGCATCAATGTTTTTTACAGCAGTAGGATCTCCTTTTTCATCGTATTTTACCATGTAAAGGTCTGTGTATTTTTCACCAGTAATTGGATCCCTATCCGATCCAACACTTTCTTCTCTACTCGAACTAAAATATACAACGGCTCCCTTAGCACTGGCCAGACTATACGGAGCCATGTCAAATTGCTTAGAATTTATTTTCGCCTGATTTTCTATTTGATAACGTGATTCAAACTGATCAAAATCTTCGTACTCTTTACATGCAGCCATCGCTTGTTCAACTTGAGCAATCATAGATTTTGACGCTAATGGCTTATATGATTCATAAGATTTAAGCGCGCCTTTAAAATCTTTCGCCATTCGCTGCATTTCACCTTTAAAGAAGTAAACTTCAGGTTTATATTGAAAGTATTTTAATTCAATTGATTTGGTATACCATTCACTGGCTTTGGCAAACCTTTCGGTTAGTCGGTATGATTCTGCGACAAGATAAGCCATTTCACCTCTTTCTTTAATCGGTGCTTTAGCACCCATCTTAGTGTAAGCCTTTTCAGTTTTCGTTGCCGCTTCGAAATATCTTCCCGAATTAAAGGATTTCCTGGCATCGACAATGTATTTAGGTTCTTGCTTGCCTTGCGCAAAAATGCTAGTAGAAATTAACGAAAGAAAAACAATGAAGAGTATCTGCTTCATAATTAAGTATTTTGAGCCTTATTTAACAATGGAAGCAAAGTTAATAAATTTTTAAAAAATTCCGCAATATTTTCTCCACCTTTCAAGTAACGTATTAAATCCTAATGGAAGCGGGGTTTCCAAGTAAATTTCCCGGAAATTTTGTGGATGAATAAAGCCCAAAGAAAAAGCATGTAAGGCTTGACCAGATATTAAATTGAAATTATTTTCAATAAACTGCTTATAAGAATTCGATGTCGTTCCTTTCAATATTTTATCACCTCCATATTCCTTGTCATTAAATAAGGGGTGCCCAATGTGTTGAAAATGCGCCCTAATTTGATGTGTACGGCCAGTTTCTAATTTACAAGAAACCAGTGTTACATAACCAAATCTTTCCTTTACTTCGTAATGTGTTACGGCATGTTTTCCGTGATCTCCATTAGGAAAAACAGCCATCACTTTTCGGTTTTTTAATGACCTGCCGATATGACCAGTTATTGTTCCAGGAGCTTCTAGGTCACCCCAAACCAAAGCAAAATAGCGTCGTTCTATGGTCCTGTCAAAAAATTGTTTCGCTAAATGATTCAAGGCAAGTTCAGTTTTCGCAATGACAAGTAAGCCCGTTGTATGTTTATCAATTCTATGCACCAAACCTGGTCGACCAAAAAAATCTACGGGTAATGTGGGAAGATGTTGAAAATGATGTACTAATGCGTTCACCAATGTGTCTTTGTAATTTCCATAACCCGGGTGTACCACCATATTCGCAGGTTTATTAACGACGAGCAACGAATCGTCTTCATAGCGAATATCTAAAGGTATATCTTGTGGAATTAAGGTAATTTCTCTAACGGGATATGGGAGCACAATAGTAACCTCATCCAAAGGTTTAATCTTGTAGTTTTGTTTAACAGGCTTCCCATCTACGTGAATATTACCATTCTTTGCAGCAACTTGTATTTTATTGCGCGATGTGTTTGGCAGTCTATCTAATAGAAATTTATCTATTCTTGTAATTTCTTGCCCTTTATCTGCTTTGAAGCGATGATGTTCAAATAGTTCTTCTTCCTGATCAAAATCTAGAGCAGATTCATCGTCTGTCATTGCCGAATGAATTTTAACACTCTCCCATGGAAGCTTGGAGAATTCAAAAAATAAGTTCCTGGCACAAGGTCATGCACAGAGACTTCATTTCCTTCAAACTCTTTAACTACCTTGCCAAAAATATCTAGAATCATGCACTGCATGGAAATTATTGAAGAAGATTGTATCGTTAACATATCCGAAGTTGGATTGGGAAAAATATAGAGTTCCTCGATATTTTCTCTTTCTTGAATCCCTAACACGTTGTTCAGTCGCGTAGAAAAAACAGGACGTACCATAGCTGAACCTGAAAAAGGAGAATTAAGCCAAGTATTCCCACCGTCAACACTATAAAATATTTCGTTTGCGCTGTTTGTATTTCTATCAAGTCCTGCATTCAATCGTTGAGGATCTAATTGCCTCCAACCAACATAAAAGCGCTGAGGAACAGGTAATTTCATGGTGTCAACCAAGTAATAAGTATGGAAATAATTCTCCCCATACCCCGAAATTGGCGCACGAGGAAAAAACACATCGTCTTCATACAAAACAGCTCCTGGCTCTCCGTTTTCATCATCCCAAACGGTAAGTAAAAACAAGTTTTCAGAGACATCATTAACGGATGGGACGAAACAAATCGAAACACCTAAAATAGAATCCGCTTCATAGGCGTCATATCCAATTGCTAACCGAGACTGCGCTCCAGTTGGTCCAAATGCAGCTTCTGCAGTTCCGTCATCATAACTGTAGTAGTTGTAGAAAGATTGATAAAACAACGTGGAATCATTTGCTCCGTAGTTGGGAAACTGTGCGGAAGCCGTAGATTTAACCTCAAAAACCTGTTGATTACCCGGTTTTGTTCTGTCAAATTCATAACCAGCAGACAAATTATGAAAAGACTGGTGTGTCGTTCTCGGTTGAAAATTGATATTTCCTTCTGCTAGAGTAAACCCAGGAAGAACAAAGGTGCCTTCAAGAAAATTGTTATGGAAAATTTCCAATTGGCCATTTTGATAATTTTCTGGTAAAGGACTTCCATTGTGGAGCTTGATTTCCAAAGAATCAGTCATCTGATTGTTCGTAGTATTTTGGTAATGGTCCCAAGGTACAGAAGAATAAGTTTTGAGCAACGAGAATAAAGGGTATGAAAATGCAAAATCCTTGAAGATGGTATCAGACTGAAATGATAAACTTCTCAAGTGGATATAGTCCAAATGAAAATGATCAAGCGAACCAGCCAAAGATCCGTAATTTCTGAACCTGAACCTAAAACCATCATTAAAATACCCTACACTTTTTATTGGAACAGTCACCGCTTTAAATGGGTGATTACTTGAACCCGAAACAGACCAAACACGCTGCCAACTTGTTGATGCTGCTTGATAAAATTCAAGAACTAGACTATCACCACTTTCCGGCTCATCTCCTAAACCCTGTGGCTGATACAAAAAACTTAAATAAATGGAGTCTGCAGCAGTTGCACTTGATAAATTTATAGCCTTTGATGTCAATACATCTGCATAATTTGCAGTCAATGAACCAAATTGATAAGGATTTCCATTAGCATCTAATCCATCAAATGTTGCTACTCCGAAAGACCTTGGATCCACTGCAAAACGATTATTTAAATATACCGTAGCGTCTTCCCAATATTTACTTGGGTCAGCCACAGACTGAAAAAACACTCGGGCGCTGTCTTGAACATACGGAGGATTTGTTAACCAAATTGTGTCTATTGTGTTCGGGGAGACATCATTAATAGAATCAAATAAGTAATATGGGGGGTATAAAGCGATTTGCTCATATTGCACCGGATACTGATTCAAGTTTCCTACTCTTACCGTTTGTGCTGCGAAATTCGAATCGACAAATTCGCCCGTTTGCATATTGAAAATACGCTTAAAGGTTTGTTGGTTTGTTAAGGTAACCTGAGAACCAAGCGGCGTCAATGTGAATGGATCAGTTAGTTGATAATATAAAATACTTGTTAGATTAGGATCACTGAAATTTGGCGTAAATGCTTGGAATTTATCCGATGAAAAGTCGTCAAATAATGGAAGTTGCAGGGTGTCTGATGAGAATACAAATGTACTATCAATATTTACCCCTGATTGTTTCAGCGTATAATTTTTCTGCAGGCTAGGGTTGGTCAACATAGGGCCATATTCCAATTGCTGGGTATAACCCAGTTGGCAAGACATGCTTAACAAAAAGGTGAAAAGACTAATTATCTTCTGGTCGAATAACATCGTTGTTTGGATCTGCAACCTCTATGGTTATTGTGATTTGTGTCGCTTTAAAAATAGTTCCTCCTTCATAAAATTCAGGTGTCTGACGTGTAATTGGTCTACCTGTCGAGTCTTGATTTGTTGCGCAATTAACACAATTAATTACCACATTCTCAATGCCCAATGTATCCAGTACCGTAAGTGCTTCCCCGAGATATAATCCAACTAAATTAGGAATCTGAATCGGTTCACCTTGATCATTCTGACCCACTATAAGGGTAATATTTGCACCTATTGGGACTTTTGTGCCTTCTTTAATTTGAACCCCGTTGTACAATTGATCCAAGACAGAACCATTTGCTTCGGTTGTAGGCCTATATTGAATGATGCTCTTCAATCCTCGTCTTTTTAGAATGTCTTGCGCAAATTGAACTTGTTTATTCAATAGGCTTGGCATGGCAACTAATTCAAATTTCTTAGAAAGTCTTAAGCCAATAATACGGCCGGATTTTACGTAAACATTCGAGCTATCTGTTGGATCAACGAGCTGTTCAACTACTGTTCCAACAGGTAAATTTGGCCTATACAAACTGTCTAAAATTTGATACGCTAATCCCAACTCCTCAAGTTTCGCTTTCGCTTGATCTACATGCAACCCTCTGAGCTCAGGTACCTTTATCTTTTCACCATGATTGGTACTCACATCGAGATATACAAGGGTCAGAAAAACTACAATTAAATAAAACAGTATAACAAATCCAATTTGCTTAACAAAGAATTTAGAAAGTACAAACCGTTTTAATTTATTCCACATATTCTCTCAGTTGAACAAAGATACGTAAAATTAAAAGTTTGGAGTTAATGAATGTGAGGTGAAGAAATCTTCTATATATTCAACGGCCTCATCTGTGGAATCAACAATTTTATATAAGTTCAAGTCTTCGGGAGAAATATTCTTTTCCTTTTCCAACATAGTTTCCTCAATCCATTGCATAAGTCCAGTCCAGTATGCTTTACCCACCAAAACGACTGGTCTTTTTTTAATCTTCTTTGTCTGAATTAAGGTCAACGCTTCAAAAGCTTCATCTAGCGTTCCAAAACCTCCCGGCATAATAACAAAAGCTTGTGAATACTTCACAAAAATCACCTTTCTAACAAAAAAATAATTGAACTCTAAGTTGTGTTCTTGGTCGATATACGGGTTATGATTTTGCTCAAAAGGCAAATCGATATTCAATCCTACAGAGGCAGTTTTTCCATTTTGTGCTCCTTTATTTGCAGCCTCCATGATACCAGGCCCTCCTCCTGAAATGATTCCATAGCCTTTTGAAGCTAATTTTTCAGCGAGTTCTACGGCTTGCAGATAATAAGGATTATCATCTTTGGTTCTCGCGGATCCGAATATAGACACGCAAGGTCCAATTTTCGCCATACGGTCGTATGCTTCAACAAACTCCGACATAATTTTAAAAATTGACCAACTGTCATTACTTTTAATGTCATTCCAATCCTTTCGTGTGTGTTCCATAAAAATATTTTATCAAATATAATTAACTTGTATTGGGTATTTCTGAGAGCGCTGAAATAATAGCTAACTTCGAAACGTGAATAAACTCAAATTAGTATTTTTTCTGCTTTTTTTTGTACTCTCTAAAATTAGTATAGCTTCTTTTTACATTACAAATGATTCATTACCTTCTTCCTGCAAAAAAATATCGGTAAGTTCCTCTATTGCTGCAATTGGTGTTGGTAGTCAAATTGGTCTGTACCAATTATGGTATGCGCCTTATAATTCAGGCAAATTTCATGTATTTAACGATTGGAATCAATGGAGGAAAATGGATAAAATAGGGCATGCCTATTCTGCCTATGAACTTGCTTCTTCAACCTATGAACTATTCAAGTGGTCTGGATTCACAACAAATAAAAGTATACTTATTGCAGGGTCTGTATCATGGGTATATCAAGGATTGATCGAGGTCATGGATGGTTACAGTGAGGGCTGGGGTTTTTCAATTCCTGATTTACTTTTTAACTCACTCGGGACAGGAATTTTTGTGGTAAATAAAAAATTTGGATCTTCGTTGTTGTTACCTAAATTTTCTTATTCACCTAGTCCTTATGCCGAATTAAGACCTGAGGTTTTAGGAAGCAGCACTGCGGAAAAAGTGCTAAAAGATTATAATGCCCAAACCTATTGGCTAGGAATTAACCCCTCTGTTTTTATACCTAAATGGAGAGTAAAATGGCTCGTTTTATCTGTGGGCTATAGTATCAATGAACACCTTATTGGAAATCAACTTGGAGTACAAATTAATGGTACAAACTATAATTCATATGGACAGCTCTTTTTTTCAATGGATATAGACCCCAGAGAACTACCTATTCGAAATAAGTTGCTTAAAAAATTATTATATCCTTTAAACTTTATAAAGTTTCCATTTCCAACCTTCTCTATTGAAAAGGGGAAAGCAAAGTTTTATCCTATTTATTTTTAGAATGCTCGTTTACAAACACCCTATCTTTTCCATCGAAAAATGGCAATTGAATGGATACAACGACGAACGGTTTTCTACTTATCACGTGATCAACAGAATGTATTGTTCCCTTCGGAATTGTTAGGTGAGTACCTTTTTTAACAAGAACAGTCTTCTCGTTTAACGTCATACGAGCTTTTCCTTGAACAACAAAAATATTCTCTGTATGAAATTGGTGAAAATGTGCTTGAACAGAATTAGCAATTGTTATTCGAAAGGCGGACTGTAATGAATCGTGGAAGCAAGTTAATATATGATTTTCTTGTGGCTTCTTGGTCGGTAAAGGCTCTGTTTCACAGGATAAATACTGAGCATATATAAACGATGGAAAAATAAAATAAAAAAAATCTTCGGCATTAACTATTTTTTCGTGTGAACATCACCTCAAAAATTGTTGGCCAATATTTCCCGGTTAAAAAGAACGTTTTAGTCGACTTTTTGTAGGCGATACCATTTAAAACCTCAGGTCTTGGATTAGCTTGATTGGGTGCTGCTCGAACTTGATTTACAAGGGCAAAGCAATTGATTAAATCTATTACTCTACCTGTGGATGGTTCGATACTTACCACAACATCTTCTTGCCAAATATTGGCATAAATCAACCCGTCCACATATTCCAATTCATTTAAGCTGGATACACTACTTTTGTCTGTCGCTACTTGAATCGTCTTGATCACCTTGAATGTTTCTGGATCGCGAAATACCAGTGTAGAGGTTCCATTTGACATGATAAGATGATCACCGTCATTACACAATCCCCAACCCTCCCCTTCATATGTAAATTCTCCAATTTTTTTTAGTGAGTTCTTATCATAAATAAAACACTTTTGTTGCTGCCAAGTGAGTTGATATAATTTTCCATTTAATATCGTTATTCCTTCACCAAAATTAGGGGTTGGGACAGGTTGTTTTAACTTTTGCTTGCCAGTATTCAGGTCAACCTGGGCCACAAAGGTAGCGCCGGTGTATGATGGATCACCCGTACCTTCATAGAGATTTTCCCCATCGAATTCAAGTCCTTGTGTAAAACTTGATGACATGTGAGGGTGATTTGATAAAATAGTAGCCTCTAATAAATTAAATGCTTTGTCAGAGAGAACTTCCACGGTAATAGTTTGATCAAATACTTTTCCATTGTCCAATGAACAAATGAACTTTACGTCATGTTTTCCAATACCCGATAGGGAGGTGTTAAAGGTATACGACAAACTTCCGGAAACATTTTTCCATGTTTTTAACGTGTCTTTTCCTGCCAAAGCATGTAAAATAGTTACTTTTTCATTCACTTGAAGATTCAAAACTATTTCTTTACCCAGCTTGCCTTGAAGATCATTTTCATTAGTAATTGTGAATGGCAACACTTGTTCTGAATCTTCTTTTTTTTCACTGTTACATGCACTAACAAAAATCAGAGAAATGGCAATTACACTCAAAAATATTCGATTTATTCTATGCATAACTTTTTAATTTCTTGCCAATCTATAGAACCATGAGACCCATGGTAAACTACATTATTGTTGTTTATCACTATTACCTGAGGAGATTGGTGCACAACACCTGACTTTTCAGAAATATAGTCGGAAACATTCCGAAATTGAATTAAATCTAGGTAGTGTGAAGTTAAATTAGGTATAGGCAATTGTTCTTCAGCTCTTCGCAAGGCCATGCTAGAAATGCTGCACCTTGTTGAATGTTTGAATATCAATTGCTTTGTCGATAAACTACTTTCAAAAAGTTGATCTACTTGGCTCATGTTTTCAATTTCGATCCATTTCATATTCCTGCCTGAAATTGTTTTAAAAATCTTACATCATTCTCTGAATACATACGCAAGTCTGCCACTCGAAATTTCAGTTGTGCAATTCGCTCAACTCCCATACCAAAGGCATAACCAGTATATTTTTTTGCATCAATACCACAAGCACTCAACACATTTGGGTCAACCATTCCACAACCCATAATTTCTAACCATCCCGAATACTTGCATACATTACAACCTGCTTGATTGCAAAGCGAACAAGAAACATCAACCTCTGCACTAGGTTCAGTAAATGGAAAATATGAAGGCCTCATTCGAATTTGGGCTTTTGAACCAAAAAGTTCTTTGGCGAAGTAAAGCAATGTCTGCTTCAAATCTGCGAAGGAAACGCCTTTGTCAATATACAAACCTTCAATTTGATGAAAAAAACAATGAGCGCGTGCAGAAATTGCCTCATTACGGTATACGCGTCCGGGAGAAATTGTACGTATCGGTGGTTGATTTGACTCCATGACACGCACTTGTACCGAACTTGTGTGCGTTCTCAAGGCTATCTCACGTTCTCCTTTCTCGATAAAGAAAGTGTCTTGCATATCGCGAGCAGGGTGTTCAGGTGGAAAATTAAGCGCGGAAAAATTATGCCAGTCATCTTCAATTTCTGGTCCTTCAGAAATGGTAAATCCGATTCTATTGAAAATTGAGATGATTTCATCTCGAACCAATGAAAGTGGATGATGTGCGCCAACAGGTGTTGATTCTGCAGGCCTTGTCATATCCAAATCGACTTGGCGGTTATTTACTGTTTTCGCTTGAATACTCTGACTCTTATATTTCTCTTCCGCCAAAACTTTTAATCCATTGAGAAGCTGACCTACTAATTTTTTGTCGTCATTTGAAACATGCTTCAATTCACTAAATAAATCCTTAACGACGTTCTTTGAGCCAAGGAACTTAATGCGAAACAGTTCCAGTTGATCCGCATTCTCAATTTGGAATTCGAGGATTTCGCTACGTATATTTTCTATTCTCTCCTGAATCATATTTCTTTTGATTGTAACTTTTCGCGTGTGTTAGCTGTTTAAATAGCAAAGTTAAGATAATCTATTAAAGATGAAACGGGCTCAATTACTATTCTTCTCCCTCATGTTCTTGTGTTTAACCGCTTGTTACAAGGAGAAAACAACAATGGTTACCGTTAAAGTAGCAACTACCGGAGGTATTCCTGTAAGCGCTGCGCAAGTTAGGCTATATGCTGAACCGACAAGCAATTCATCCGCGGAGATTGTTGCAGATTATACAAAAGTGACAAACGGAGCAGGTGAAGCGTATTTTAACTTAACGAATCTCTATGAACCTGGACAAAATGGTGTAGGAGTATTACGGTTGAAAGGTCAATATCAAAATTTAACAGGGGAAGATATTATTGTTGTTGAACAAGAAAAAAACAACAGTATCGTGTTAACGTTACAGTAACAAAAAACAAAAAATGGCGTAAGTAATTTTTACGTTTTCAATATTTTAAATTAAATTTGAGTCATGAACAAAAAGTCAATTTTAGTTTTCTCTGGTCTTCTAGGTCTTTTTATCCTATTTTCTGGATGTGAGCCGAGAGATCCTGCAATTTTGAAGGTATTTGTCAGGTCGTCAACCAATCAATTAATTAACGGCGCTAAAGTTATCGTGATTGGAGATCAACAGAGTAATCCGCCGACTCAAGATTTTGTAGATACCTCTTTTACAAATTCTTCAGGATTTTCAGTGATCGACATGGATCAGTATTTTGATAAATACCGTGACGGAAACGAAAACACCACTGGATATTTTGATATTATCGTGAAATACAATAACAAAGTTGGATATGGACAAACAAGATGTCGCATTCATACCACTTCTGTTGAAACCATTTATTTACCAAACTAAATTGAATATGAAATTAATATTATTCTCCTTCGTAGTCATTGGCCTTATAGGTTTGACCTCGTGCCGAAAGAAAAAAGATACGATTGCCAATATATATGTGCTTGACGAAAACAACGTTCCTGTAGATGCTGCCATGGTTGTTTTGTATGGTACCAATACGGCAGGTACTCCTCAACAAGTTGCTGTATTCGATACTGCTTACACAAATACGGCCGGAATGGCAACTTTTAATTTCAACGAAATTTATCAGCTTGGTCAGGCAGGTGTGGCTGTACTTGACATTAAAGCACAAAAATTAAATAAGGTAGGACAAGGAATTATTAAAATTGAGGCGGAAAAGGTTAATGAAGAAACTGTAAATATCCAACCGTAAATTTTAGTTACGCACAAATTTTTCTTGGCGTATTTACCTTGAATTCTTCAATCAACGAGCCCTCAAGCGTCCATTGTAGTGTTTCGAATTTCGCAGTATAATAAAAGTCTTCGGAAACACATTCAGATTCTAGTCGATCGTAAAAATTATACATTGAGAAATTTTGCTGAAAAGTATTTATGAGCCGATTTAGTGCCTCCATGGGTAACTCTACTGACGATTCAAACCAAAAATTCTCTTTGTTCACCTCTGTTTCCAAAATCATTCGCTCATTGAATGAGTTGAAGTGTATTTTCTTGATGATATATTGCATATGCCTCTTTTTTGTTTGACAAAGTTCTAATCTATGTTCGTAAACAATTTACGTTCTTTAAGAATTATCCTTTTCATCTGTAAGTATTGTTTAACTTTGTTCCAATGTCAGAAAACTCAAATATGTCGTTTTTAAGCCATCTCGAAGAATTAAGGTGGCGATTGGTACGAAGTGCAGCTGCCATTCTCGTTGTAGGCATAGTTATATGGTTTTTTCAAGGTTTCCTAATGGACTATCTATTTCTTTCCATGATGAAAGCAGACTTTATTACATTTCAATTCTTTTGCGAGGTTCTAGGTGTCTGTGTTGAAGACGTCCCAGTAAAAATGCAAAGCACCACGGTTTCTGGTCAATTCTCCTACGCAATGATGCTCAGTATCCTAGGTGGAGTAGTCGGAGCGTTCCCTTTTATCGTCTATCAACTATGGAAATTCATTGAACCAGGATTAAAAGTAAATGAAAAGCGAAACGTGAAAGGAATTGTTTTTTACATAAGTCTATTGTTTTTCATTGGCATTCTTTTCGGATATTTCATTGTGGCCCCATTGAGCGTTCAATTTTTTGGATCTTTTACCATCAGTAATCAAATTGAAAATAATTTCACCATCAATTCATATATGAGTATGATATTATCCACCATTTTCTATTGTGGACTATTCTTTTTGTTGCCTGTTGTTAGTTACTTTCTTACACGGATTGGATTATTCGGAAGTGACTTTTTAAAAAAATACAGAAAACATGCGATTGTTGTCATTTTAATTTTAGCTGCGATTATAACACCTCCAGACGTAATATCACAAATTGTAGTAACTATTCCTATTTATATTCTATACGAGATAAGTATTTTGGTGTCAGTAAAGGTTGAAAAACAATTAGAAAAGGATGAAGCGAATTCTTAAGATTTTCATTGCATTCGTCCCGTTGTTACTTGGGTCTTTTGCTTTCGGGCAACAGACAACACTTAAAGGACAAGTGTTAGATGGGATGAACAAACAACCGTTGCCATTTGCCAAAATCCAATTTTACGACTCTAAAATTGGCACTGTCACTGACACGCTCGGGAACTTTTATTTACAAACGTATTACGCCACAGATTCGATAAAAGTTAGTTTTTCAGGATACATTTCAAAAACAGTTAAAATTCAAAAAGATAAAGAACAAGAATTATTTATTGAACTCAACATACTGTCGGGTACACTTAAAGAAGTGCGACTAAAAGCGCCAGATGAAATGCCTTCTACACGCCTACATAAGCGAGTGATTGATAATAAAAGTATAAACAACAAAGAAAAACTTGATGCCTATGAATACGAACTTTACAATAAAATACAATTAGACCTAAATAACTTAGATGCTAATTTCGAATCGAATGGTCTTGTAAAAAGATTAGATGTAGTACTTGATTTTTTGGATTCAAATGATCGTTCAGGAAAATTTCTGCCTGTAGTGTTAAGTGAAACAGTATCAGATTTTTATTTTAAAAATAATCCGAAGAAAAAAAGAGAAGTAATAAAAGGAACGCAAATAACTGGAATTGAAAATCTACAAGTGAATCAGTTTTTTGGTGATATGTACCTAGACCTGAATGTCTACGACAATGTTTACGACATGTTCAATAAGTCGTTTATTTCTCCACTTGCTCCATATGCTCGTAATTTTTACAAATTTTATCTAGAGGATTCTTCTTTTATTGATAATGATTGGTGTTATAAATTGAGGTTTATACCTAAAAGAAAAGGAGATTTGACATTCTTTGGAGAGATGTGGATTAACGATACAACCTATGCGGTCAAAAAAATTAATGCCAATTTATCAGATAATGCCAACCTCAACTACATCCAAGATTTTTACTTTGAGCAAGAATTTGATCAAGTAGAAAAGGAGGTATGGATGCTTACGGAAGAAAAAATTATCGCAGAGTTTAAACTCACCAAAGATTCTAAAATCTATGGACTCTATGGAAGAAAATACGGTAGCCGAAGAAATTTTAAAGTTAACACGAAGAGAGAGCCAGAATTCTACAATTCGAATTCATCTATCGAAATTCAAGAGGGGGCAAAAAATAGAGGTAAATCTTATTGGGACTCGATCAGACATACTCCGTTGAACCTTCAAGAGGTAAAGATCGGAAATATGATTGATTCACTGGAAAAAACACCATTTTTCAAAACAGTTAAAAATTTCACCTATTTTACAACAACTGGATATTGGCCATTTGGAAAATTTGAATTAGGAAGCGCCTTTTTTACTTTCAGTTATAATCGGGTTGAAAAATTTAGAACGGCATTGGCATTGCGTACTTCGAATAATTTTTCGAGAAGGGTTGAATTTGGAGGAAGATTGGCATACGGTTTTGGTGATGAACGATTTAAATATGGTGGCCTTGTACGTTACAATATTTCACCAAAAAAAAGGGGTATGTGGAGTACCTATTACAATTACGACATCGAACAAATCGGGCAATCACCAACTGCAGCAACGGTAGGCTCAACATTTGGAACCGCATTGAATACGAGAGCATTGGATAAGTTGACTTTTGTAACAAAGGTGGGGACCAATCTGGAAAAAGATATTAAAAAAGATATTATTGTTTTTGCCGGTGCGGAATGGAAAGAATATACACCCTTAGGTTTGGCAAACTACCGAAAAGTAAATCCATTGAATACATTAGATACCTTGAGTATAGACAGAATTAAGACAACAGAATTTCTTTTTCGCTACAGATGGACAAAAGATGAAGAATTTATAGCCGGTTCCTTTGACCGGACAAGTATGCGTTCTGTTTATCCTATACTTTCCCTACAAGCAATAATTGGTGTAAAAGGTATAATGGGAAGCCAATATAATTATCAGAAACTTGAATTCCAACTCGAACATAATACACAAGTAGGTGCTTTGGGTCGGATGCGTTATGGAATGACAGCGGGTTATATTTTTGGAAATACAGCCTACCCATTTCTTAAAGTTCACGAAGGAAATCAATCCTTATGGTTGCTAACAACAGCCTTTAATAAAATGAATTTCTTGGAATTCATTTCTGACCGCTATATCATGGCTTTCTCTGAAAATCATTGGGAAGGATTGTTGTTTGACCGCCTACCAGGTATTAAAAAACTAAAGCTGCGACTCGTGACTAACGTGCGTGCGGTCTATGGAGATATGAGTGATAGGCACCAAGAAGAAATGATTATACCAGATTTTGTTCGAAGGTTTGGAAATATTCCCTATGTAGAAACCGCTGTAGGAATTGAAAATATCGCCAAATTTTTACGCGTTGACTTGGTATATCGAGCCACGCATCAAATTCCTAATATCAGTCCATTGGGAATATTGTTTCGATTCGACCTCTATTTTTAATAACTTCGTTTTGTGAAGCTCTATACTCAACATATTGAAAAAACGTACAAAGGTCGCACAGTTGTTCGTGATGTATCTTTTGAAGTAAATCAGGGAGAGATAGTTGGGCTTCTTGGTCCAAACGGTGCTGGAAAAACTACATCTTTTTACATGATAGTCGGCTTAGTTAGACCTGATAAAGGAAAAGTTTTTCTTGATGAAACAGAAATCACCAAACTGCCGATGTATAAAAGAGCGCAAATGGGTATTGGTTATTTACCTCAAGAAATTTCTGTATTTAGAAACCTAAGTGTTGAAGACAACATAATGGCTATTCTTGAAATGACAAGTCTTGACAAAAGTGCGAGGCACCAGAAATTAGAGCAATTACTCGATGAATTCAGTTTACAACATGTTAGAAAAAACCTAGGAAACCGCTTATCTGGTGGAGAAAAGAGACGAACTGAAATAGCCCGGGCGCTTGCAACCGATCCGAAATTTGTTCTTCTTGACGAACCTTTTGCAGGTGTTGACCCGATTGCCGTGGAAGATATTCAAAGTATTGTTTGGGAACTAAAGAAGAGAAATATTGGAATTCTAATTACAGATCACAATGTTCAAGAAACTTTGTCTATTACAGATCGTGCATACCTGCTCTTCGAGGGAAGTATATTAAAATCCGGTACGGCTGAAGATTTAGCGGCAGATGAACAGGTTAGAAAAGTTTATTTAGGACAAAATTTTGTTTTACGTAAAAAATAGAAATTGTTATTTCAATAGATTTACAAATCCTTGCAGTAGTTTCCACTCATAAGGTGAATCACACCCTCTATACTTAAGGGTCCAAATATAGGTGTCATCTTGGCAAATACTACCTTGGTATTTTCCATCCCAACCGAACTCAGTTTCTTCACTATAAAATACGCGTTCTCCCCATTTATTATAAACTGAAAATTGCCATCCATTGGTTTCAAAATCTTTACGCGGTATAAAAATATCATTTACTTCATTTCCGTCGGGAACAAAAGAATTAGGCACATATATCGCGAAAGGTTCTATCATTACGGTATTTCTTGCTGAATCTGAACATCCATATTGATTGGTTACAATTTGCAGCGGATAATCAGATCCCGTATTCGTATATGTATGTGTGAAGTTAGCTTGTGTTGAACCAAATCCATTGTCGAATAAATAAAGGTATTGGTTGCCATCTTCGGACTGATCGGTAAAGGAAATTTCCGCATTACAAATATCCGTTATTTGAGGTGTTACACTAAATCCTGCCACTGGACTTGGGTGCACTACAACTAAGTCCTGTTGTAACATGTAAAGCGTATCTATGCAACCAGTTGAAGTAATCATTGTAAGTCCGACGCTATAACTCCCAACATCCGTGTACACATGACTAGGACTAAACGTTTGAGCCGCTCCTCCATCACCAAACACCCAGGAATAGGTTGCTGGTCCATCACTAAAACTCTGATTTACAAATACTGCTGTTGAAGGTGCGCATTGCAAGGAATTCACATAAACAAAATTTATTGTCGGTTCACCAAAAACACGAACAACTGAAAAAACAGTATCTGCACAGACATCATAACGCCCGATTAGCATAACCGGTTGGAAACCAAAATCGCTGTATTGAACGTTTTCAACATTCGGAGTTGTGGCCGAACTAGGGTTGGCATCAGCGCCGAAAATCCATTCCAAGGTGTAATTCGGTGGACCACTAACCGTTGATTCAAAGTCAAATAAACCATCTGTTATACATAGAGAATCATCATGTGAAATTGACATAATTAAAGGCTCCAACACTGTAATTTGCACCTCGCTTGTATCAGAGCAACTAGGTGAAGAACTGGCAATCAATTGTACCGAAAAATTTCCGGGATTATTGTAAAAATGTGTAGGTTCAAATGCTGCTGATTGGTCAGAAGGATTGTTGTTTTCTCCGAAATCCCAAAGGTAAGAGATGGCGTTTTGAGAGGTGTTCTCAAAAGGTATAGTCAACCCTAAACATTGCTCATTTACAGGAGCATTAAAACTACTAACGGGGAGATCAAAAATAAAAATTGAATCTGTAAAGCTTGTTTGACAGTCTCCATCGTCTCCATTAATTGTAATTGTATGGAATCCATGTTGTGTGAAGGTTACATCATTTATAAACAATGAAGATAAATCGCCGACTTGTGCATCAGCATCAAAGACCCACGAAAAATTTGCTGATGGATTGGACATAATTCCGACAAAATCAAACGAGTGATTTAAAATACAAAGTGAATCTTGGCTGGTCCAAGATATACTAAAAGGATTATTTACAACAACACTCATATATGCAGTATCCGTACAAGGTTGACCCGGATTGACAATTAAGCGTGCTTCATACGTTCCTGGCTCAGGATAGGTGAAAACCGGAGCAAAAACTGAACTTACGTCGCTTGTTGTACCAGGAACACCAAAATCCCAAGAATATGAAGATCCTCCGTATGAATTATTCTCAAATTGCACGGTTAACCCTTGACAATATGAAACAAACGTTGCTAAATCTTCTTGTTGAGGCAGAATCGCTTGTAAAGTAATATTGCAATTAAATACTCGAAATACAAAATCGCGAATAGTTTGTCCCACCAACACTCCATTTCTGTATTCTTTAACCACCACTCCCACTACGAATAAACCTATCATATTTGGATAAACCGTTAAAATTCCTGTTTGAGGATTGATAGATGTTACTGAGCCCGGACCAAGTGGGGATTGTGCATTGAATGGACCTATCCATTGAACTGGAAAATAAGGAGGTGGCAAGGCTTGGTTAGGTGCAGGATTTGCCGATGAACCACCAGTAAATGGTGTAATTAAACCGTAAACCAATGAATCGCCATCTGGATCTGTAGCGGAATGATCAATGATTTTTTCTTCGTTGTTACACAATAAAATGGGCGGATAATTGTTGAACCGCGGACTGCTGTTGTTTGTAAATCCGGTTTCAGATCCAGGAACGTGAGTTGTTAAGGTTAATCCTGCGTCATCAGGGTTTATTAAATTACTAATATTAGGACCTCTACAACAGCGTTGGTAACTCACTGTGTATCCCCCTGGAGTTGGAGGCAAGGTGACCACGACAGTATAAATTGCCCGTTGAACACAAATATTATTTGGAGGTGTTGCACATGGATTATTAAAGTCTAGTGGCAAAATTACACTTCCTGGAAATGGAACACTCAAATCTTGAATAAGCACACCACCTGCATTGTAAATCGTTAATTTTAATGGGTTATCATATTCAGCACCTGTTGAATTACAATCTCTGTAAAGCGTTATAAAAAACCTGTATTGATTATTTCCTAAATAATCGTAATAGATATCGCCACCAATAATATGAGAAGCTCGAAACTCGAACATACTGAAAAAGAGTACTAATGCCAGTAAAAACCTCATATCTACAGAATAGACGTAAAATTACGCCAAATGTTATTCATTTTGTTTAAAAGTTTGCCATTCATCTATCCTCGTTGCATAATCGAAGCCTAATTCCTCCACAATTTTTGAGCCATCCACTTGCTTATGCTCGATTAATTTGTAATCAACAACTAGTTTTTTTCCAGCTAATTCTTTAGCGGCTTCTGTGTAATAGACTCCTTTTAACGGGTGAAAAGGTGAAACAAGATTATAGGTGGATTGTTGTTTCGTGTCATTGAGCAAGTGAAGAATTGCAGAACAGATATCAAATGAATGGATTAAGTTCACAACATTTTCTCCTCCTTCTAAAAAAGGTTTAGTAAGCAAATGTGTTACCGGATGTCGCCCCGGACCAATCAACCCACCTAATCTGAGGATAATGTATGATGTACGACTCCGAATTATTTTTTCAGCATGCCAGAGTATATGATCTTGTTTAATCTTTGAATTTTCTTTAATTATTTCAGCTGATTCCTCGTAAATTCCCGTCGAACTCGTAAATATAATTCTAGTACTTGGAGAAAGTTTGCTCAGTATGGATTGAATAATATCAGCGTAAGCCGGAACGGGAGGTAAACAGATTATAACCTGTTCATATTGAGATATATCTTCCGAAAAAATGCAATTACCTTGATTAAATGAAACAGAAATTTTAATGCAGTTTTCACCGTATCCATTCAACTTTTCTTTTGATCTAGAGCTAATCGCTACGGTATAACCTTTGTTCATTAGTGATTCTACAATCTGCTTACCTAGCCAACCGACTCCAATTACCAATATTTTCTCCATTCCTATTCTAAACGCGAAAACAAAAAAGAAGTTCTTGTTAAGTAAAACTGCTTATTCGAGCATGTAGTGCTACGTAAGCTCTACTTCGTAAGCCCTTGTATTTTACGAGTTGGCCATTGACCCAACTAACTTTAAACTATAGAATAGAAGCATTTTTGTCTTGTAAACGATACACAAACAATTAAAAATGAAAAATACATCAACCATTCTCGCTCTTGCATTAACAACATTCACATTCACTAGGGTATTCACCTCAATGGCTCAACAAGGTAAAATTTGGGCAGTTGTTCAAAGCAGTGCTATACCAGTTTACATCAATAATCAACTCGTTTCAACTGATGCTGCATTTAATCAAGCCATTTCAAATCTGAATATTTCCTCAGTCGAAAAAGCTTTACCTGCTTCAAAAAATCAAAATTTACAAAATGTTTATGAAATTACTTGTGCTTGTGAAGAATCAGATTTATATGCAGCACTAATAAACAATGTTTCAGTTGTTACCGGCGAAACTTATGCTCCAAAATACCAAACATTAAATACGCCGAATGACTATTTAGCAACCTTTGCTAGTGATTATGCTTTAGACCTCATCAATGCACAAGGTGCTTGGAATTTCACACAAGGAACAAGTAATGTTACCATTGCCATTTCTGATCAAAATTTTTATCAAAATCATGAAGAGTTAGCAGGTAAAGTTGTTTTCTATGATACGACCAACACTGCTACTAGAACACATGGTACTGCTGTAGCAATATTGGCAGCTGGCAACACAAACAATGGTGTTGGTAAATCGTCCATAGGGTACAATAGTCAAGTTTCATTATACAGAATGAATTATAACGATGTATTAGCAGCTTCTTATGCTGGTGCAAAAGTTGTTAACCTAAGCTGGACCTCTGGATGTTCATTTAATCAGTATGCTCAAGATGCCATCAATGAAGTATATAACAATGGTACCTTCATCATTGCAGCAGCAGGAAATGGAACAACTTGCGGCGGAGCAGATAACCTAGTTTATCCCGCAGCATTTGAAAATGTTTTCTCCGTAACGAGTATCGGTCCAAATGACAATCATGAACGAACAATTGGAAATCCGTCAACTACACACCAACATAATAACACGGTTGATTTAAGTGCTCCGGGCTATGACGTTGCTATTACTGCAGCTCCAGGGTGGTATTTAACTAATAGTGGGACTTCTTATGCAGCACCTCAAGTTGCAGGAACTGTTGCGCTTATGCTAGCAGTTAACCCGTGTTTAACGAACGCTAACATCGAATTTATTCTTAAGCAAAGTGCTGTAAATATCAACAATTTGAATCCTGTATATGCTGGAAAAATTGGCGCAGGTCGTTTAAATGCAGCGGCAGCCGTTGAGATGGCGTATAATTGGGTAAGTGTTCGTGTGGAAGCAACTATTTCTACAACTTGTACGGTTAACAGCGGTCAAATTGAATTAAACATTAATGGTACTGCTCCATTTCAAGCAATTTGGAATACTGGAGAAACAGGTTTAATGATTGATAGCCTTGCTGGTGGTGCTTACACAGTAACAGTTACCGATGCATTAGGTTGTACTATTGACACCACACTTTTCGTTACTGAAGTGGAGCCAATGACTTTTGACGCGGTGATCACAAACGTTACATGTAATGGTTTAGCAAATGGTGCTATTAATCTTACTATGACACAAGGAAATGCGGTTAGCTTTTGGTGGGATGTGAACGATATTACTACTGAAGATCTTACCAATCTTAGCGCCGGCGAATATAAAGTTAAAATCACCAACGAGAACGGATGTACTACCTTCGGAAGTTTTACGGTTACAGAACCAAATACATTGAACGCTACTGTTATTGCTACTCAATTTGAAGAAAATCAAGAAACGGCATTAGACCTAACAATTGTGGGAGGTACAGCACCATATGAAGTAATGTGGAATAATAATATTACAACCGAAGATCAGGTTAATGTATTGGGAGGTAATTACTTTGCAATAGTAACAGATGCCAATGGTTGTCAAACAAATGCAAATGCAACTATTGATGCTTACACACCAATTGATACAACAGGTCAAGAAGGTGAAAACGTTGCCTTAGTAATTGAAGAAGAATTAAATTTCGTAGTGTTTCCAAATCCAACGAATGACAACGCAACTGTTCAATGGAAAGGCACAGCTCAAGAATTGAAGTTATTTAACGCTACAGGACAATTACTTGAGAACAAAAATGTTGAAAATACAAATAGTTTTAAATTTCAAAACTTGAGCAACGGAATTTTTTACATTCAATTGGTAATCAATAATACTCATAAAAACATCAAACTTGTTGTTCAATAAGCATCTCCTTAATTTCCAAAAAAGCCACTTCGGTGGTCTTTTTTTTGTTAAAGGTTTAACTCTATTTGTAAAAATTCATATCGTCGATGTAGCGGTGAACGGGTTCAGTAAGTAAATACCGAACGTCTTTTTTTTCTTTAATGGCTTGACGAATGAAACTAGATGAGACCTTCATGACAGGAGCGTCTTCACAGAAATGAACGTGATCATGTTGGTACAACTCCATTTGATGCTGTGAAGAAATTAAGTTCACTTCTGCTTCTTCTTGAATGGTCAACACCCTAGGATATACATAGATATGATGCTGGGCGAGTAGTTTTTCATAATTATACCATTTATGAAAAGTACGAAGGTTATCTTCTCCCATGATCAATGCAAATTCGTGTTGAGGATATTTTTCGTTTAAATATGTTAAGGTTGTAACCGTATAACTTGGTTTGGATAACTGAAATTCTACATCACTCGCTTTTAATTTTGGATTTTCTAAAATAGCTTCCCTTACTAACGCCAAGCGATGAAAATCTGGTAGCAAGGACGATTTATCTTTCAAGGGATTGTGTGGAGATACCACCAACCAAACCTGGTCCAAATCAGTGTAATCCACCATGTAATTTGCAATGACAAGATGTCCGACATGAATAGGATTATATGTGCCAAAGTATAAGCCGATCCTCATTTTTCAATGAATTTAAGAACCTGTTCTTTTGCTTCAGAGATCGCAAGAGTTAACTCTTCATTAACCACGGTAACGTCAAATTCTTTTGCTTTGGATAATTCTATTTTCGCCTTATTCACGCGGATGTTGATTTTTTCCTCAGATTCTGAATTTCGTGATCTTAATCTATTTTCTAATTCCTGTATACTTGGGGGTTGTATGAAGATGGAAAGGGCCTGAGTTGAAAAAATTTCCTTTAATCGCAATCCCCCGATGACGTCTACATCAAAGACAACCACTTGTTTATTGGACCAAATTCTGTTAAGTTCTTCTTTTAGGGTGCCATAAAAATTATTTTCATAAACTTCTTCCCATTCAATAAATGCTTTTTCGGCTATGAGTTTCTTAAATCCCTCAACTCCCACAAAATAGTAATCTTTACCTTCAACTTCCGTTGACCTTGGTTCTCTGCTGCATGCAGATATTGAGAAAGAAAGCTTAGGCATATCCCGCAACAACGCCTTGACAATTGTGGTTTTTCCTGCACCCGAAGGAGCAGAAACGATGATGCACTTACCTTCCAACTTCTCTTTCATTACAAAGTATTCAGAACTTGTTCTTTAATCTTTTCTAAATTATCCTTCATTTCTACCACAATCTTTTGCATTTCAGGATGGTTACTCTTACTTCCAAGCGTATTGATTTCTCTACCCATTTCTTGAGTAATGAATCCAAGTTTTTTCCCTGACTTAGCTGTTTGCATTGTTTCCGAAAAATAGTCAAGGTGGTGATTCAACCTCATTTTCTCTTCTGAAATGTCCAATTTCTCGATATAAAAAATCAATTCTTGTTCAAATCTATTGTGGTCGATATCACTAATTTTAAGTTCCTCTAAGCTCTTGAAAATACGCTCTTTTAAGGTATTAATTCTGGTTGACTCATACGGTTCTATTGCGGTTAATCCTAACTTAATTTCAGTAAGTCTTAGGATAAATTCTTGACGCAATGCATCCCCCTCTTTCAATCTAAAATTAATAACTTGAGCAATTGCCTCACTCACTAAATTCATAATAAAGTATGTTTCTTCGTCCGAAATTTCTTCATTACTTTGACTTACTACTTCCGGCATGCGCATTACAATTGCCAAATAATCTACTTCTTTTTCTCCCCAACTTGTGTTCAACGATTTTATCTCGTTGAAATATGAGTTAGCTAATTCTTTATTTATTTTCAATTGTTTACTATCTGATTGACTCTCCAAATAAATTCCGACGTCAATTTTTCCTCTGTCAAGGTTCTCTGTTACCAATTTTCTAATTTCAGTTTCAAAATCTCGATAAACGGAAGGTAGCTTCACCGTGAGGTCCAAACCCTTGCTATTTAATGTTCTAATTTCTACTGAAACTTTCTTATTCGAAAAAACGCCATTTGCCTTTCCAAAACCTGTCATCGATTGCATCATCGTTTCATAACTTTAGTCTAATAATAAATCTGCATCAATCCCCTCGTTTTGCTCTTTTACAAACAACGCAATATCACTGATTATTTGCGCTTTTCGTTGATCATTCTCTTTGGAAAGATTCTCCACATATTCCTTCAAGTACAACTGGGCTTCTAGCAATTGATTTTCTGCAAAAGGACCTGACATGTTTTCCAGTATTGTCAAACATTCCAACGCCTGCATGAAGTCACCTTCCGTGGAAAGTGATACAATTTCTGCTAAAAATGGGCTAAAATCTTGTTTACTATTCCAAACACAGGTCAAAAGTTGTAATCGTAAAGTTGTAGATTTTTCATCTTGAATAAATTGCATGAGTGTTTCCACTTTTTCTTCGGATTGAATATCCGCAATTAATTTCAAAATCGCTTGCTCCACTTGAATGGGGGGTGATTTTCGAAGCACTTCAATCAACAAAGGAAATACCTGCATATTACCTGATTCTTCAATTTGGTGAATCGCGGACATAGCAATATGTTGCTGAGATGAAGTTAAATCACCTTGCCATTGTTTCAATTTAAGTGCGTCAACTTTTATAGATGCCATGGAGGCGAAATTACAAAAACCCAATGGGATTAAGAAATCTAACGAATTGTACTTGAAACATTTTGATTCATTTTTCGTAAGAACTCGCATGCACAACAAACAACTAATCAGAGTTTTAAAATGGACAACCTCAATTGTTCTAAGTATTTCAATTCTCTTCACAGCTTGCTTATACATATTTAAGGATCAGATTGTTGGAATGGTTCTGGATGAAGTTAATAGCAAATTGAAACAACCTATTCAAACAAAAGAGGTTGAACTCACCTTTTGGTCAACTTTTCCAAATTTAGAGGTCGACATGAAAGATGTCTATTTGCAAAGTGCCCTTCCAAATAGTAAGGCAAACGACACCTTGCTTTTCACAAATCACCTATATCTGAAGTTCAGCCCCTTTGATCTTTTCGACGGAAACTACGAAGTAAAATCCATTCATATTTCTCCCGGAAAAGCGAAGTTACATGTCAACAACAAAGGAGAAGCTAATTATGACATTCTTAAACCTTCAGATGATAATGATGATGATTTTCTTTTAAAACTTAACGCCATAACATTTGAACAATTTGACTTAACATATCAAAATGACTTAACCCATCAGCATATCGAAACTACCTTGGAAAAAGTGGACTTTACAGGAAATTTCTCTGAAAAAGAGTTCGATTTAAGTACACAAGGCGAAATTAACTTAAAAAAATTACGAAATGGTGAAGTTACCTTGCTTTCAAATAAAGATATAGTCTATGATGTTAAACTTAACGTTAACAATGAGAAAGAAGCCATAACATTGGCACCTTCGACAATTAAAGTGGAGAATTTGCCGTTTCAAGTTACTGCATCGTTAAACAAAGACAGTCTAAATTTCAACGTGCAATCACAACAAATTTTATTAACTGATATGATTCATGAATTTTTATCAGATCAGGAAAGAGAGGTTAAAAAAATGCAAGGAGAAGGTGTGATTAATTTTGTGCTTACTGGAAAAGGAGGTTCGAAAAAAGAGGATAAAACAGAAATTCAATGTTCGTTTGGTGTCAAAAATGGTCGTTTAATTGAACCATACAAAAAAACTACTTTATCGGATATTAAACTAGATGGCTACTATAGTAATGCGGGAGAGGAAGGGAACGAAGTATTGGCCATTCGAGAATTTCAGTGTACATCCGCGAGCGGTCCTTTTTCTGGAGATTTAAAAGTTACGCGCTTTTCAAATCCAAAAATTGAAGGGAAAGCAAAAGGAAAAATAGACCTAGGTGTGGTGCAAGACATTTTTCAACCTGCGGGAATTGAACGCATGAATGGACAACTTGAAGTCAATGGAACGTTTGATGTTCAAAACGAATCCAAACAAGATGAAATTAAAATTTCTTCCCTTTCTGCAAAAATCGATGTGACGAATGCACTGATAAAACTAGAAGGTGAAAAAAATGCATTCAAACAAATTCAAGCAGGTATTTATATGACCGGAAATAGCCTACGCTTCTCCAATACGCGACTTAACTACGGGAGCAGCGATATACAATTAGTTGGTGAAGTAAGAGATTTTGTTGACTATATATCAGGGAAAAAACAGTTAAAACCATCGTTAACTATAAATTGCAAAAACTTAAACTTGGATGAATATTTTTCTTCCGAAGAAACCTCAGACCCGAATTCATTCTTACTTCCAGAGGATATTTCAGGAATTGTAAATGTCAACGCACAAAAAGTCATATACGATCAACATCAATTCAATCAACTGACAGCTACAATTAAGATTGAAGATAAGAACATCAACGTCCCTCAGTTTTCTGCTCAAAATGCAGAAGCCGGCTGGAAAGGAAATATTCATATTATTGAAAAAACACCTTCAAAACTTCAGCTTTCAGGAAATCTGTCAACCAATCAAGTAGAATTGAAAAAACTTTTTGGAGAATGGCATAATTTGTATCAAGACAATTTAACGAGTGAGCACATTCTTCATGGGAAAGCAGCGCTAAACGTTAATTTTGACTTGCCATTCGACGCCCAAAAAGAGGAGGTGAATATTGACGAAATGAAAGCCACTATGCGTTTATCACTAACTAATGGGCGTTTCCGCAATATTCCATTGTTCAAGGAAATGACAAGCAGCATGAAATCAAATGCTTCCAAATTAGTTTTAGGTAAAAGAAATATCGACTACTTGGACGCAAAACTAGCGGATGTTACTATACCCAATTTAGAAAATACCATTTCGATTAGCAACGGAAATATTATCATTCCAAAAATGACCATAAATTCTTCTGCCATGCAAGTAGAACTGACAGGCGTTCATGGTTTTAACGACATTATCGACTATAGAGTTGAATTGAACGCTCGAGATTTAAGAGAGGTGGAACAACAATCTGAATTTGGAGAAATAGCTTACGAGGAAAATGGTGCTCGTTTATTTTTACATGTTTCTGGGCATTTAGACAACCTTGATTTTTCGTGGGATAAAGGAGCGCACAAAGAGCAAATTAAGGAGAATTTAAAAGAAGAGAAGGAAGAAATTAAAGCCATGCTTAAAAGTGAATTTGGCCTGTTTAAAAAAGATTCTACCGTTAAAAAGTACGAGCCAAAGCAGGTAGTAACCAAAGATGAAATAAAGATTACATTTGGACAAAAATCTACACTTCAAGATCCAAAACCTGAGGAAAAGCAAAAAGAGAAAAAAGAAGGTGCCTTGAAGAAAACCATCAAAAGTTGGAAATCAGCGGAGGAAGAGGAAGAACAGCAAGTAACGACTTTTAAAATAGGAGGTTAATCGCGCAATTTTGTGATGATCTTGGTGGTTGAAAAACCCTCTTTTAACGGAATAGTTTTCACACAACCTCCGTTGTGTTTGACAATCTTGGAGCCTACAATATAAGATGGGGCATTTTCATCTTCTTGACTTTCGTCATAGTCACCACCTTTTACCAATACATCAGGAATTAAATTCTCAATAAGTTCAAGAGGCGTTTGTTCGTCAAATATTACCACGAGATCAACCATTCCAAGGCCAGCCAAAACAAAGGAACGAGAATCCTGCGAATTAACGGGTCTTTCGGGAGATTTATTCAAACCGCGAACAGAACCGTCGCTGTTAAGACCAACAATTAAGCGATTTCCGAACTGGGCTGCTTCCGCTAAATAGTAAACATGTCCATGATGAAGAATATCGAAACAACCATTAGTGAAAACTATTTTCTCTCCTTTCATTCTCCAACCTTCACACAAGAAAAGTGCTTGTTGCAAAGTCACGATTTTATTTGAAATAAAAGTCAATCTATCGCTCATCGATCGCGTATGTTTTAGGTAAGAAGTATAAAGAAATCAATCCCATGACCACCATAATAACAGCTTGAGAGGCCCAAATGAGCATTCCCAGGGCATTGGCCACAGCAAGCGCATGGTTAGGGTTTTCATTTCCAAGATAATAAGCTGTCACGAACCCAACCAATAAAGGGTATGTACCAATACCTCCATTCGTAAAAGAAATACCAAGTGATCCGGCTATAAATGCAACCAAAATCCCTTCAAAGGGAACTATCTGTGTTTCTTCAAGGGCATAATAAGGTAGCGCAAACATGACAATATAACATGTCCAAATAAGTATGGAATGTCCTATATAATACCAAGGGTGTTGTAAATTGAAAATTGAAAAAAGTCCTTCGAGCAGAGATTTTGCAAACAAAATTAGTTTTGTTCGAAGCGACTTGAATAACAAAAGAACGCCTATTATAATGACTACTATTGTTATTGAAATTGGTAACAAATAAGCATTCGCCGACTCACTTTTTTCAACTCCAAAATTCAGTAACATAGAATCGTATAAATTCCAAAAATCATCTTTCGCAAGGGCAATCGTGAGTAAGGTGATCATACCCAAAATGAACACATCAACAATTCTTTCTGTGATAATTGTACCAAATGATTTTGTAAAAGGAACATTATCTGACCGTTGAAGCATCAACGCTCGAGAAGCTTCTCCTGCTCGGGGGATAGTAAGGTTAACAATATAGCCTATCATCAACGAATGGTATCGATTCCATGCACTTGTTTGGAAGCCCATTGGCTCTAAGGTATATTTCCAGCGTTCTGCTCGTGACCAATAAGAAACAACACCTAATACTAAAGACAAAGAAACAATCCAATAATCAGCCTCCCTCAGTGCTTTTTTGAATGAGTTCATTGCCTCATCAGACATTTGATCAAAGAAAAACCAAGTTAGGTAGATGCCGAATGCAAGTGGCAATCCGACTTTCAGTAGCCATTTTACGTACTTAATCATACAAGTAAATTGGTTTCCTCATTAGGAAAAACCAACGAAGGCTTAAATTGCCTAGCCTCCTCAAATTCCATCATCGCATAACCGATAATAATAATCACATCTCCAACTGCTACACGTCTTGCCGCAGGTCCATTTAAACAGATCGTACCTGTGTTTCTTTTTCCTTTAATCACATAAGTTTCAAACCGTTCACCATTATTGATATTTACGATTTGTACCTTTTCTCCTTCAATGATGTTTGATGCTTCCATTAAGGATTCATCTACCGTAATGGACCCGATATAATTCAAGTCGGCTTGGGTGACTCGAACTCGGTGTATTTTAGATTTTAAAACTTGAATGTACATAGTAAAATTACGCGGCAAAAATAAGTGAAATAAACGGATTACACCAATAAGTTGTCAATTAGTCGAATGCCCTCGCAATAAGCAGCAATAAAACAGACAACAGGTTCATCCCAAGAAGTAGCAGGATTTAAAGTCAATTCATTCATAAACTCCAAGTACTCCAATTCTAGTTTGCCCTGTGAAAAGTAACTCACTGCTTGCTCACGCATTTCATTGATGGAATAAAAACCTTTAGATTTACTGATGAAAGTTAAGGTCTTGGTAATAATTAACGCATCTATCAATCCTTGGTTGGATAATCGTTTATTTCTGCTACTTAATGCTAAGCCATTTGCGCTTCGAGTAGTTTCACAAGCTATAACTTCGATAGGAAATTGATATTCTTGAACCAATTTTCTGATGATTGCCAATTGTTGATAATCCTTTTTCCCGAAATATGCGCGTGTCGGATGTACTAAAAGAAATAAATTGTGGACCACGTGAACAACACCATCAAAATGCCCAGGTCTGAATTTACCTTCCATCACCTTAGCCAATTGCCCTAAATTGATTGGATTGAATGTCAATTCATTGGGATATACTTGGGCAACATCAGGTTGAAATACAAACAAATTAGAAATATGAGCCAAAAGTCTCAGGTCATCTGTTAAGGTTCTAGGGTATTTGTCTAAATCCTCTCGGTTATTGAATTGCGTCGGATTTACAAAAATACTGACGACGGCCCAATGGTTTTCTTTTGCTGCACGTTCAATGATTGCAAGATGCCCTTCATGCAAAGCGCCCATAGTAGGAACAAAACCTATTTGCTCTCCGCTTAGTCTAGCTTCCGCCAATTTTATTTTCAACTCTTCTAACGCGAGAAACTCCATTTGCACACCTGTAAGGGACAAAGCTATAGCTTTTTATGAATGTTCATTTAAATTTTGTACCTTTGTCGTCTAATTTCACTGATGGAAAAGAAACGAATCCTGTTTATTACGCAAGAAATTTTCCCTTTTCTTCCAAAAACCGAACTTTCAAATACTGCACGAAGACTACCTCAAGTTATTCAAGAAGGTGGTAAGGAAATACGGGTCTTTACACCGAGATTTGGTGTTATTAACGAGCGGAGACACCAATTACATGAAGTAATTCGACTTTCAGGTTTAAATATTTGCATTGACGATCACGACCATCCCTTGCTTATAAAAGTAGCATCGGTAACTGCGGCAAAAATGCAAGTATATTTCATTGATAACGATGATTACTTCAAGCGAAAGTCAACCTTGGCAGACGAGGTTGGGGCTTTTCATAAGGACAATGACGAAAGAGCGATGTTTTTTTGTAGAGGCGTATTAGAAACAGTCAAAAAATTGGGTTGGCAGCCAGATGTCATACATTGTCACGGTTGGCTGACTGGCATAATGGGTTTATATATTAAACATTCTTTCAATAAAGATCCACATTTTAAAAACACGAAAGTTGTATACAGTATGTACAACGACCGATTTGATGCACCTTGGGATGCTCGTTTTGCTGAAAAACTAAAGTTTGATGGTTTTCCAGAAGAGATTGCCAATCAATTTAGCTCTACAGATTATACTAGCTTAATAAGATCTATGATTTCCTTCTGCGATGGAGTAAATATTGCATCTGAGCAATTGGACGCGGATTTACAAGCTGTTTTTGACGAGGCCACTTGTTTAAAGCAAAGCTTTGTTCCCGAAGAAAAACAAGCGGCTGAAATTGGTGCACTTTTCGACAGTGTGATTGCCGGAAACGTACTTGCATAGCCATCAAAAGAGAATTCGCAAATGAGGTATAGAATTATCCTTTTAGTGTGTGTCCTTATCTCTTTTACTTCTTGCAAGAAGAAAGAAAGTATTGCTGGTAAAGATATTATTGATGAACAAGAATACTTGAACAGCACAACAGACACGCTTGATTTGATAACCTACACCATTGCTGAGGATTCAACAATTACAGATAATCCTGCGAATGCCGTTTTAGGAAGCTATGTAGATCCGAAATTTGGAAAGCTTAATGCCTACTTCTACACACAATTTAGATTGGCGACCGTAAATCCTGACTTTGGTGATATTTCTACCATTAAAATTGACTCATTTATTTTAGCTTTAGAGTATGCTGGTTATTATGGAGATCTAAGTGCACAAACTTTTCAGGTTTTTGAAATGGATGAATCGATTTATTTAGATTCAACTTACTACGCATTCACTGAAAAGAATACTAAGAGCACGAACCTAATTCCAGCAGGAAAAGAAATTATTTCACCCAGACCAAATGATAAAACTGTTGTCGGTGAAGATACTGTGGATGCTCAATTGCGCATTCCTTTAGACACGAATTTTGCCAAGTATTTAATTACAGAAGCTGAAAGTGGTAGCACAAGCTTCTCGTCAAATGAAAATTTCTTGAATTTCTTCAAGGGACTTAAAGTAAAAACAAATAACACGAATCAAAGTATTGGTCAAGGTGCTATATTTTATTTTAACCTTAACGATCCAGCATCAAAAGCCACAATATATTTTACCCAGGGAGGAGTGAGTAAATCTTATGATTTATTAATTAATTCAAGTTGTGCAGATTTCAACCATGTGAATATTCAAAACACGAATTACCCAATTCAAGCAGTACTTTCAGATTCAACAAAAGGAATGACGGAATTTTATGCGCAAGCTTTTAAGCATCGTGCGGTGGTGAAAATTCCTGGAATTGATGACCTCCCTGAAAATATCATTGTTCACCGAGCTGAATTAACCTTGCCTATTCAATTTCAAACGGGTTACCGATTCAAACCTGGGGCGTATCTTTCAGTTTCCACAAAAATTAAGTCTATTGATAACAATCTGACGGCTCTACCCAGTCTAGGAGAGTATTCAGAAAGTAAAAAACAGTTCAAGGTTGACCTAAAGGACTATACGCAAGCGGTACACAATGGAGATATCGAAAACACCGGTGTATACCTCTCTCCTCGTTTTTTTATCAATTCAGCGGAAAGAGTTGTCTTTAATGGAAAAAATTCGACCAACAAGAAAAAACCTCAACTAATTATCACCTACTCTACATTTTAATCTATGTGCGGAATTGTAGCCTATATCGGAAAAAAAGAAGCTTTTCCTATTGTTTTAAAAGGACTGAAGCGTTTGGAATATCGCGGCTATGACAGTGCTGGTGTGGCATTGTTAAACGATGGTAACCTTAATATTTATAAACGAGCTGGAAAAGTATCGGTATTAGAAGAATATGCAACCCAATTCGACGTTAAAGGTCAAGCAGGAATTGGTCATACACGTTGGGCAACGCATGGGCTTCCAAATGATGTGAATGCTCATCCCCATTACTCCATGGATGGAGCTATTGCATTGATTCACAATGGAATTATCGAAAATTACGATATTCTTAAAAAAGAACTAATCAACGAAGGATATACCTTTCGTAGTGAAACTGACACAGAAGTGTTGGTACATCTTGTCGACCATATTTCAAAAAAAGAAGAAGTTTGGTTTGGAGAAGCGCTGCGTATTGCCTTGAATCACGTAGTGGGTGCATATGCTATTGTTGCGATTTCTAAGAATTTTCCGAATCGCTTAGTTGCTGCTCGTAAAAGTAGTCCGCTTGTGGTAGGTATGGGAACTGAGGGTGACTTTTATTTAGCTTCCGATGCTACACCTATAGTAGAATACACAAAAGATGTTGTGTACCTCGACGACGAAGAAATTGCAGTGATCGATTTAGAGACAGGATTTAAGCTCTACAATATCAAGGACCAACAAAAGACTCCATACATCCAAAAATTAGAGTTGGAATTAGAGGCCTTGGAAAAAAGTGGTTACGAGCATTTCATGTTAAAAGAAATTCATGAGCAACCACGGTCTATCCACGATTGCTTTAGAGGAAGATTGAATGCTACTGATGGATGGGTTTCATTAGGTGGTGTCAGAGCATACGAGCAAAAAATGATTCAGGCAAATCGCCTTATTTTTGTAGCCTGCGGTACCTCTTGGCATGCAGGACTTGTAGGAGAATACTTGATTGAAGACCTAGCAAGGATTAATGTTGAGGTAGAATATGCCAGTGAGTTTAGGTACAGAAATCCCATCTTAACGGAAAATGATGTGGTTATTGCTATATCACAATCCGGAGAAACAGCAGATACCTTAGCAGCTATTGAATTAGCAAAATCAAAAGGCGCAACTGTATTAGGAATATGCAATGTGGTAGGGTCATCAATTTCTCGTGCAACTCACGGAGGTTCTTACACACACGCAGGTCCTGAGATTGGCGTAGCTTCTACGAAAGCCTTTACAGCTCAAGTAACCATTCTCACCTTGATGGCTTTATCACTAGGTCGTAAAAAAGGAACCATCAGCGAATGGGATTTCCAACGACTTCTAACCGAATTAGAAACCTTACCTGAATTGGTGAAGAAAGTATTAGCGACAAATGCTCATATTGAAAAAATTGCAGCAAAATACAAAGATGCGAACAATGCGCTTTACCTAGGACGAGGGAATTTATTCCCTGTAGCTTTGGAAGGAGCGTTGAAGTTGAAGGAGATTTCCTATATTCACGCAGAGGGTTACCCTGCCGCAGAAATGAAACACGGACCTATCGCCTTAATCGACGAGAATATGCCCGTTTTTGTTATCGCAACAAAAGGGAATTCATATGAGAAAGTTGTCTCGAATATTCAGGAGGTAAAAGCAAGAAAAGGTAAAATCATCGCTATAGTAACTGAGGGCGACGAACAAGTTGAAGCCATGGCAGATGATGTTATCGCAATTCCAGAAGTCAATGACCATTTGGCACCGCTTGTAGCTACCGTTCCACTTCAATTACTTTCGTACCACATCGCCGTAATGCGTGGATGCAACGTGGATCAGCCACGTAATTTAGCGAAATCGGTTACGGTGGAGTAGTCTTTGCTACTACGATCTTATTTGAGTGTCAAATCAAACAATCCCCAACCTTTTAACCTACTAAATGTTTTATAAACAATGACAACTAAAAAAGGTATTGCTATTCTCGGCTCTACAGGTTCAATCGGTACTCAAGCGTTGGATGTGCTCTCTCTTTATCCTGAACAATTTGAACTGGAAGTGCTTACTGCAGGTAAAAATGCTGACTTATTAATTGAACAAGCACTTCAATTCAAGCCGAATACGGTGGTTATCTCTGAAGAATCGCTTTATCAGAAAGTAAAAGATGCTTTGTGGCATGAAGATATTCATGTGTATGCTGGTGAAGATGCATTATGTCAGGTGGTTGAGTCTACACAAGTAGATGTGGTTTTAACTGCACTTGTTGGATATGCCGGATTGAAACCGACCATTCATGCAATTTCGGCAGGTAAAAATATTGCGCTTGCAAACAAAGAAACCTTGGTTGTTGCTGGTGAATTAATCACACAACTGGCAAGAGAAAAAGGGGTTAACATTTATCCGGTGGATTCTGAACACTCTGCTATTTTTCAGTGCTTGGTGGGTGAATTTCACAATAAAATTGAGAAAATTTATTTGACTGCTTCAGGAGGACCTTTTCGAGGAATGAACACAGAACAATTAAAAAACGTCAGCCTTGAACAAGCATTGAAACATCCAAATTGGTCAATGGGAGCTAAAATCACCATAGATTCAGCAACATTAATGAATAAAGGATTAGAGGTAATTGAAGCCAAATGGTTATTTAATTTATCTGCTGAGCAGATTGATGTGATCGTGCATCCTCAATCCATTATTCATTCAATAGTGCAATTCGAGGATGGAAGCATGAAAGCTCAAATGGGTCTTCCTGACATGAAATTACCCATACAATATGCGCTAACCTATCCAGCGAGATTAAAGACTCCTTACCCACGCTTTAATTTTTTAGATTATCCACAATTGACATTCGAGCAACCAGATAGGACTGCATTTAGAAACTTAAATCTGGCATATAAAGCAATGGAATTAAGTGGAACTGTGGCTTGTACATTAAACGCCGCGAATGAAATCGCTGTTGATGCATTTCTTAATAAGCGTATTTCTTTTTTAGAAATTGCCCAATTAAACGAAGAAGTAATGGATGCAATTACCAATACCTTAAACCCTGAATTAGGTGATTATGTTAATGCGGATTTACAGGCGCGCGAAAAAGCAAACGAACTTTTAAAATAAAGGCATAATTTTAGTTCACTAGTAAAAAAAACGAATCATGAAAAATTACCTGTTGCTCTGCTTATTTATCCTTCCCATAGTTCTTTTTGGTCAGAAAACATCTATTTCTTTAGCAGTACGCACTCCTTATTGCGGAGGCGCAAAACCCACACCAGAAGTTGCCGCAGGAACCACAAGAAGCTTTGGTAACCAACGACTTATTATTCAATATCAAAAAGCAAATGAGTTAAATTCCGGTAAATGGAACAGTTTAGAAATTACTGTTGATTCTAATGGCAATTGGAAAGGGAAAATTCCAAAAAAATCCAACATTCGCATTTTTCTAGCAGATCAGTTTTTGAGTATTTCAGAATTAAAATCAAAATACACCCTTTCGGATACAAAGCGCTTCACCCTAAAAGACGATGCCTCTATTGAGCTATGGAAAAACAAGCCAATTTTTGAAAAGTCAGCAAATGAACTTAAAAAATGCATTCAGATTGAAATTCTTGAAGCCTGTTTTTTGGGTTTAAATCCTTGTTACTTGTATACTGGCCCTAAACCCCGCTAGTGCTCTTAATTTTCTTATAATGCCAAAAAGTAAAATCAACCTCGTGTTGATCATCTACTTTGTGGTGACCAATCTTCGATTTTTCCCATAACTTTTCATCAAACTCAGGAAAAAAAGTATCTGCGCCATAGACCTTATTTACTGTTGTAATGAACATTTCCGTTAATTGATCTGACTCCAAGGCCAAGCGGTACACCTCTCCCCCTCCGATGATGAATAACTTACGGCTTTTTTCGTCCTTAAAATGGGAAAAAGAGTCGTTCAACGAATGAAAAACAAGACAATTTTCAGCCTGAAAAAGCTGATTTCTCGTTAGAATTACATTTTGTCTGCCGGGCAATGGTCGGTACTTTTCTGGAATTGAATCAAAGTTTTTCCTTCCCATGATGACGACATGTCCTTTGGTTGTTTCTTTAAAAAAATGCATATCCGCTGGAAGATGCCACATCAAATCGTTGTTTCGACCGATACCCCTTTCCAAATCCATTGCAACTATCAATGATATATTGATCATACGGCTACCTCTGCTTTGATATGTGGGTGAGGATCATAATTCAATAGGTCAAAATCTTCAAATTTAAAGCCAAAAATATCGGTCACATTCGGATTTATTTTCATTGTTGGGAGGGGTCTGAAGTCTCTTGTCAACTGTAATTTCGTTTGTTCCAAATGGTTGAGGTATAAATGTGCATCGCCTAATGTATGAACAAAATCTCCGAGTTTCAAGTCACATACTTGAGCCATCATCATAGTGAGTAGTGCATATGAAGCAATATTGAAGGGAACTCCAAGAAATGTGTCTGCACTCCGTTGATAAAGTTGACAACTCAATCTTCCATCAGCGACATAAAATTGAAAAAAAGCATGACATGGAGGAAGTTTCATATTTTCAATTTCTCCAACGTTCCAAGCCGAAACAATTATCCGCCTTGAATCTGGATTGTTTTTCAATTGGTGAACAACTTGCTTAATTTGATCGATGTGGCGACCATCAGTTGTAGGCCAACTTCTCCATTGATATCCGTAAACTGGACCTAAATTTCCTTCACTATCTGCCCATTCGTCCCAAATTGAGACATTATTTTCTTTTAAATAACTGATATTAGTTTCACCTTTTAAGAACCACAACAATTCATGAATAATCGATCTTAAATGTAGTTTCTTCGTGGTTAATACAGGAAATCCTTCTTCCAAATTAAAACGCATCTGATAACCAAATACCGAAAGGGTACCGGTTCCAGTTCTGTCTTCCTTTTTCACACCATTCGCTAAAATGTGCTGAAGTAATTCATGGTATTGTTTCATAACGTGATAATTCGAATATTGAGTGAATATTCTACTGAATATTTGACTACGAAATTAGGTTTAAAATTGCTGTTCACGTTATTGATTGCGTTGATTTTTTAAACAAGTTTTTTCAGTTCTCAACAGCAAAAATATTAACTACCTTTATAGCATGCGAATTGTATTCCTTTCTGCAGTATTATTTTTGGGCTTCTTTGGGCATGGACAAAAACCCATAAAGAAAAAATTTAGGGGCCTATATCAAGGAGAAATACCATCATACAATGTCTTTAATGGCGAAAATCTTTGGGAAATTTCAGCGAGTGTTATTACCATTGAGCTTTCAAAAAGTAATATTACTATGAAAATTGGTAAATTAACTTATGCTGGAGAATACACTTGGACCTTGGTGAATAATGAAATTTTAATTTCTTCTAAACTTGAAGGCTTAACAATCCCTGAAAAAATTACTATTGATAATAAGTCAAAGGAAATGACACGATTTGGAAGAAGTCCGCAACCTAATGCCCAGTTGACAAAGGCAAAGAAATCAAAAAAGTAGTGCCTTTTCCTAAAGTACTCTTCACGTCAATTTTTCCTCCGTGCGCATCGATTATTAACTTTACATAATACAACCCAAGTCCAAAACCTTTCACGTTATGTAAATTACCTGTTGGTACACGATAAAATTTATCGAATATCAATCCAAGATTTTCACGTTTAATCCCAATTCCATTGTCTTCAATACTTAGCAATAACTTATTACGTTCATTTTTTGTGCTAATCTTAATCATCGGGGTTTTATCAGCATATTTAGCCGCGTTATCCAGAAGATTGTACACAACGTTTGTTACATGAACAGGGTCTGCCTGAATGATAAAATGTTCACATTGCAAATCAAGAAGTACCTGGCCTTCATTTGCAAGGTGGTTAAACTCAAAGTTTTCCTTTACCTCTAGCAACAATTCATGCATATTAAACTTCTCTTTTTTCAATACAACTTGATCCCTGTCTAATTTCGCCACATTTAGAACTCGCTCCACTTGATTTTCCAAACGTTTATTTTCCTTATAAATAATTCCGGCATAACGCTTAATTTTCTCCATGTCGGCTTCTTCGCTGCGCATTAACATTTCACTTGATAAACTGATAGTCGAAATTGGTGTCTTTAGTTCGTGAGTCATATTATTTATGAAATCAGTTTTAACTTCCGATAATCGCTTCTGACGAATAATAATAACCAAACTGTAGGCGAAGAATATAACCACTAGGATAACTATTGCCGTAATGTATAACCAAGGTGAGAAAAACTGAGCTGGTTCAATAACTTTGTTGTTTAAATTTGGGAAATAGACTGTAAAATAATGCCCATCTTTCTTTAAGTTTAAGTCTTTCGCTGTCAGATTTATCGATTGATCCTTCGTTGTTTCATAAATGGAATCTCCTTTAAATTCAATAAGCTTACTTACGTAAATGGTATCAACAAAACAATCGTAAATGCCATACACGAAATCCTGGTCTATGTTCTGTGCATAAAAAGATTTTTTCAAGAGCGTTTCAAGGTAATACGGCTGCAATTCTTCAGTAATATCTACAGTATAGTGATTCTCGCTTATTTTGCGAACGGCTCCATACAAATCAATAGGATCTTTAGCATTCGTTTGAATAGTTTTTGCTACATGTTGAAGCGCACGAACAGCATTGTAATTAAAATCTCGGGCATTGAGACTATCCTCCTTATTTTGAATAGCGATATCGTTTTCTTGTATTTCTAGCGTCTTTTTGACCCAAATCAATTGGACAAGTAGAATACTCGTTAATGAAAGTAATCCAAGGATAACAACGGCATAAATCGTTCTACGACTCATCTACCAAAACTAAGTAAATTCTGTTAATTAAAATCCTTGTACACCATTTACCGTAGTATATTTCAAGACATTTTTCTTCTCAGGGTGAATTCTTGCAAATGCCGATTGAACAGCTAAAGTCCCTTCATGAAAACCACACAGAATTAATTTCAGTTTGTTCTCGTAGGTGTTTACGTCTCCAACAGCATATATGCCTGGAATATTCGTAGAATAATCTAGCGTATTTACTTTTATCGCATTTTTTTCAATTGTTAAACCCCAATCAGCAATTGGTCCCAAGCTTGGCTTTAAACCGAATAATGGAATGAAATGATCTGTATCGTGAATAATGTTGCCAGTTAGTTGATGCGATATATGAACTGCTTCTAATTTTTCATCACCCGAAAGTCCTGTAACTTCGGCCTCAGTGATTAGTTTTATTTTTCCAGTATCGGCCATATTTATTACTTTCTGCACGGAATCTAGGTGACCGCGAAAGGAACTACTTCTATGAACCAAGACCACTTCTTTTGCAATGTTGTTTTCGGCTAAAAATATTGACCAATCTAATGCAGAATCACCTCCACCAGCAATCACACACCGTTTACCTTGATAAAAAGCAGGGTCTTTAATAATATACTCCACGCCTTTGTCCTCAAATTCCGCTATGTTTTCAATTGGTGGCTTACGTGGTTCAAAAACACCTAACCCGCCGGCAATAATTACAATTGGTGCTTCATGTTTTGTGCCTTTTACAGTGGAAACAATAAACTTTCCTTCCGAATTTTTTTCGATGGATTGTGCTGCTTCTCCTAAGGTAAAACCCGGCTTAAACGGTGCTGCTTGTTTCATCAGGTTATCAACTAATTCACCTGCGAGAACCTCCGGAAATCCAGGAATATCATATATGGGTTTTTTGGGATAAATTTCAGAACATTGACCACCTGGTTGCGGTAAGGAATCAATTAAATGACATCGAAGTTTAAGCAACCCTGCTTCAAACACAGTAAACAACCCCACTGGTCCTGCCCCAATTATAATAATATCAGTTTGAATCATTTTTTTGAATTAAAAAAAGCGCTGTAAAATTACGCAATATACCCTTAACAATTATAGCGTGGATTTGTTTATTTAAGCAAGTAAAATACTGCTGCCAATGCTGCTGTTTCAGTTCTTAATCTAAATGAGCCAAAATCCAAGGAAACGTAGCCATTTTTTTTAGCCAATTCCACTTCATCTCGAGTAAAGTCCCCCTCAGGACCAATCATTATAGGGGCATTTGTGAGGGTTTGTAACACAGGGTGCTTATCTCCCTCCTCATGGCAATGGGCAATGTAACCACTTGGAAAGTTCGCTGTAAATGTATCAATTCGAGTCATTGGAAGAATTTCAGGTAAGTAGTACCGCTTCGATTGTTTCATTGCAGAAATAGCAATTTTCTCTAATCTTTCTATGTTAATCAAATTCCTTTCATTATTCTTTGCCATTAAAAATGTAACTTTTGTTAAGCCCAATTCCACTGCTTTTTCAATAAACCACTCCATTCGGTCTGCATTTTTTGTCGGGCAAACCGCCACATGTATATCTTTGGTTGCAGGGTGTATGGTAAATTCCTTAGGTTGTGCTTTACATTTTTTAGGATTTGCGTCTATAATAATTGCCTGAGCTGATAAGCCTTTTCCATTGACTAAAGTTAAATTATCACCCTCCTTCGCGCGTAAAACACGCACGCAATGCTTAGATTCCTCCTCATTGAGTAGTATTTCCTTAGCGTGTTGCTTAAGCTCTGGTAAGTAGAAAATCGCCATCAATGAATAATTTGAAATACTAATTCCTTCAATAAATCAGCGTTTGTAGCATTTGCACTGCCAACCCCTTTAAACTTCAAATCATAGGTATGTAGTAGTGCTATAACAGAAGCGATTTTTTTTGGGTCATACAGATTTTTTGAAATCATTAATTCCCCAACTATAAATTGATGCAATCCCAAACTTTGGGCGATGGCTTCTTTTGTTTTCACTGGGGAAAAATGAATTCTCATTAATTGAGAAAAATGTTTAAACAACGTGTTTATCAAATTCGGAAATTCAATTGCTTTAGGATTGTATTCAAAATACTGTACAATTTTCATGGCTTTTACACTATCCTTTTTCGCAATGGCATTCGTTAACTCAAAGCCATTGTAGTCCTTAGATATACCAATGTTTTCTTCAATATGAATGTCATTTATTGTGGTTCCTCTTTCAACCAAAATCGATAATTTTTCAAGTTCATTGGCTATCCGACTTAAGTCATTTCCGAGGAACTCAGCCAACAGCATGGTGGCTTTCGAAGTTATATCGTAACCAATACTTTTGACATAGCGTTGAATCCATTCGGTTAATTGGTATTCTCTAACTTTTTCAGATTTAAATACTACACCAGCATTTTGTGCAAACTTTAATATTTTTTTTCGCCCATCAATAAATTTATATTTGAAGCATACCACAAACACCGTGGTATCACAAGGTTGTTCAAAGTATGATTCGAGTTCATCAAATTGCTTAAAGTCCTGGGCTTCTTTCAACACCACAACACGCCGATTTGCCATCATTGGGAAGGATTTCAACTCACTCAATAGAGCCAATAAATCCAAGTCTTTTCCATAAGAAATTGATTGATTGAAGTCTCTTTCGTGGGCCGGTATAGCATGTTCTATAATTGCTTCTGTAATTTGATCAATAAAAAAGGGCTCTTCGCCATGAAGCAGGTAACACTTGCTGAGGTTTCCCCCTTTAATTTGCTTAATGACTTCTTTCGTATCCATATACCAAAAATAGAAACTAAAATCAAGTCTACAACATCTCGCTAAGTAGTTTTGTGTAGTATAATATCCACGTCAATATGTAATTTGATAATTGATTGCTATGATTTTATCGGTATTATTTCTTTTGAGTGCATCTTTGACTAAACAAGTACACACACATTTAAAAACATGCCTCATGAAAACAACAATTTCAACATTCTTATTTGCAAGCTTCATTACCTTAGTTGCTACTGATAATTTTGCTCAGTCTTACGAGAACTTGCCATTTTCACTAATTAAAGTATATGAAAATCCAACCAATCATGCAATCACAGTTGCTTGGAATGATGACAAAATCGATGAGGTTGAAATTCTGACATCAAGCGGGATATTTATGCCTTCCATACCTGTTTTTAATGCGAAACAAATTCACCTGAATAGCTTAGAAGATGGTATATATTATTTAAACTTTAAAAGTAGGGGAGAAATTATCCAGACAAAAATACTAACCGTCGAAAACAATAACACGCTATCTAAATTATAACAACCTAAATTCCTAAAGCTATGAAAACGTTAGAAAAATTAACTTGTGTCAGGCCTTGGTGAGATAATTCCAAATCTCCCAACTTGCTAGTGCTTGGTGTTTAAGCATGCTTTCACCATTAAGGATACAAGCACCGTATTTCTTAGCTTCCCTTAAAAAAATTGTCTCCTCTGGATTATAAATTAAATCAATCACTAAATGATCAGAGCAAAGGGATGAAAAAGGAAATACTATAGTGCTCGTTTCATTAGGATACATTCCTACAGGTGTACAATTTACAATCAATTTACACGCATTTACCATATTGGGATTTATATCATCATAACTAAAAATTTTGTCCTGATGATTCGGTGTTCTTGAAATAAACAAGACATCGATTCCAATATTTTTGAGCGTCCAAGCAATAGCTTTTGCTGATCCTCCCGTTCCTATAACCATCGCCCTTTCGTGATGTAATGTTAAAAATGGCTTGATAGATTGCCGAAATCCTATACAATCTGTATTATATCCTATTGTTCTTTTACCATGGAAAGCGATCGTATTAACGGCACCAATCATTTTTGCATCGTGATGAATTTCATCAAGATAGGGCAAAACGGTTTCCTTGTAAGGAATCGTTACATTCAGCCCTGCTGGAAATTGTTGAAAAATAGAATTAATTTCATTTATACTCGTTATTTCAAATAACTTATACTCAGCTTCTATTTGTTGTTTACGAAAATAAGTTTCAAAAAACTTAGGAGAAAACGAATGCGCCAATGACGCACCTACAAGTCCAAATGTGCGCATCAAGAAATCGAATCAAAGCCTGTATAAGGTCGCAGTGCGTGAGGGATTAAAATTCCATGCTCTGTTTGATAATTTTCCAACAAGGCAGCCACAATTCTCGGTAATGCCAAAGCAGAACCGTTTAAGGTATGTGCAAGATGACTCTTTTTGTCAGCATCCTTAAAGCGCAATTTTAAACGATTGGATTGAAAAGTATCAAATCTAGAAACAGAACTGACTTCTAGCCATTTCTCTTGGGCAGCTGAATATACCTCAAAATCATAGGTCATTGCAGAAGCAAAACCCATATCTCCTCCACAAAGGCGTAAAATTCTAAACTCTAATCCTAATTTAGTTAATAATCCTTTTACATGTTCCATCATTTCTTCTAAGGCACTTGCGGTATTATTTGGATGCTCAATTCGTACAATCTCCACTTTATCAAATTGATGCAATCTATTTAATCCTCTCACGTCCTTTCCATAAGAACCTGCCTCCCGTCTAAAGCAAGGTGTATATCCACACATCTTGATTGAAAAATCTGGACCGGGTAAAATAACATCTCTGTAGATATTTGTCAACGGCACCTCTGCCGTGGGAATCATGTAAAAATCATCTGCAGGCATATAGTACATTTGTCCTTCTTTATCGGGAAGCTGTCCTGTACCTATACCACTTGCCTCATTAACCATGTGGGGAGAAATAAATTCTTCGTAACCTGCTTTTTCAGCTTCGTCCAAGAAAAAAGTAATCAAAGCGCGTTGTAATTTTGCACCTTGACCCCTGTAGAATGGAAAACCTGCTCCAGTAACTTTGACACCCAGTTCAAAATCAATTAACTTGTATTTTTTAGCCAACTCCCAATGAGGTTGTGCATCACATGAAAAAACAGGACGCTCACCAAAAGAAAAAACCGTTTCGTTATCTGCAGCATCTCGACCACTTTTTACCTGTTCATTCGGGACATTAGGTAACAAGTAGAGTAAGGTTTGAATCTCCCTTTCAAGATCCTCTACCTTCAATTTTAGTAACGCTTCAGCTGACTTTAAATCTGTCGTTTTTACTTTTAATGCATTGGCTTCATTCACTTGTCCAGATTTGAATAAATCACCAATTTCCTTAGCAAGTGTGTTAGATTCTGCCGCTATGTTATCCATTGCCGTTTTGTTTTGCCTCCAATCAGCATCAAGGCTCAAAAGTTTATTGATTGTATCAGTGGCATCAACCTGACGCTTTCGCAGCCCCTCGATGATGGACTCTTTTTCGTTTCTAATTCGTTGGATTTCTAACATGTGTATTTTTTCGGCTACAAATATATAAAACCATCATGGTAAGAGTTTTACCATGGCTTGGTATTCATTTTTAAAAGATTGATTACCTCGGCAATTTAACTCTTCTTTTTTAGCATTAAATCCCTGTATACGATTTCCAGGATCTGGATGTGTGCTAAGGAATTCTGGAACTTTTGCCCCACCCATCTCCTGAATTTTTTGGAAAAACCCAGCCCCACCAGCCGCGTTATAAGCGGTGGGGCAAAGGTACTGTACCGAACAATTATCTGCTTCCACTTCGTGATTTCTAGAAAATTTAAGCCCAATCAAAGCACTACCCACCTGTTTTATTGCATCTTGCTTACCCGCTATTACCTCCAATAAAACTTGAACACCAAACATTTGTGTCATTTGTCGAGTAGAATGACGCCTATCTGCATGACCCATTTCATGTCCTAACACTCCCGCCAATTGATCCCCCGCATCTAAAAATTTAAGGATACCTGTAAAAATATAAATATATCCACCGGGAGTACAAAAGGCATTTAAGGTTGAATCGTCGTGAATCACGCGGATGCGCCAAGGAAATTCCGATTTGTATTTTACCTGCCCAGTATTTAATAATTCATTTCGAATACCATAAATGTATTGGTAAACTTTTGCGTACTTCGCAGAATCCAAAATTACATAACCACTCGTATCACTTTCAATTTGAGCGGCAACAGAGGCGCCAAGCTTTTTATCGTCTTCTATGGAAAATAGATTAACCCCTTTGCTCGATTTACAACTCGCTAAACAAACAAGTGTTAAAAAAAGAAATAGTAGATTTTTCATAGTTTATTGAAATATAGTTAAATCAGTTCCATCAAATGCAGCAAATACTATTTTCGGATGAGATTCCTGCCAATACATTCTTCCATATCTATCTATTCCTATAGCGCCAGCGAATCCATCTATTTCCGCTAATTCTTGAAAGGTCTTTTCGAATGCTGATTGCAGAATGACCCCGTCTGTCACTCGAGTTACTATTTTTGCTGCTATTGCGCAACTTACTATGTCTTCTCCTACTCCCGTGCAGCTTATCGCGCAGTCGTCATTGGCATAGTTGCCAGCCACCGTTGCCGAATCCGATATCCTGCCTGGAATTTCGAAACCTTTACCCCCTGTCGAGGTAGCAGCCGCTAATTTACCTTCCGCGTCTAATGCAACACACCCTACTGTGCCAATTCTTGTGGAAGTCAATTTATCTTGGTACTCCTTTCTACGTTGGGGAATTTCGGTCGAAAAACTTTGGATACCCAGTTGCTTTGCGTATGTATTTGCTCCTTCACCTCCTAATACACGATCATCGACACCTTGTAAATGATTGGCAACTTCTATAGGATTTTTTACTTCTTGTATATTTATAACCCCACTAAATTTTTTAGTATCTCCATCCATTAACGATGCACTCATCCGAATAATTCCATCACGTTGAATTTGAGAACCAATGCCTGCATTAAACAATGGATCATCTTCCAATAACTTTACCGCATATACTACAGTTTCTTTGGCTGAATGCTCACGCAAATATGCGTATGCTTGTTTGATGATTCGCTCCATCGCTTGTTGCTTCTGAAGCTTTGTTTCATTTGATTGAGAGGATTCACTAAAAAAACCCCCATGTATCAGTAATTTCATCAGGCTCTTGCTTTACTATGTATGGTAAATTTATGCTCACTGAGCAAGTAGTGATCCCCAATACTCATTACGTGCATAATTAGATTTTTAATTGAAATTGGTTCACCAAGATCTACATCTGTGATGTTAGTATCAGCAATATTCCTTCCGTCGACTAAAATCACAAGGCCAGAACCCAAGGCTTCCATTTCGTTACCATTAACTACAAGTAATCCAGTATCCTCTCCTAATCCAATCCCCAAAGTTTTAGGATTACTAACAACAGCTTGACATAACCTGCCAATTCTACCGCGCTGAACAAAGTGTGTATCTATGATTACATGGTCAATTAAGCCTAAACCACTTGTGATTTTCACTTCACCTTTGAGTAGGGCTTCTTGACTAGCACCTTGATATATCATCGATTTTGAGGCAGAATGTGCCCCTGCAGAAGTACCAACATATATAAACTCCTCTTCTTGGTATTTTTTAATGATTAAATCATGCATCGGTGTCCCTCCAATTATTGAGGTTAACCTCAATTGGTCGCCGCCTGTAAAAAAGATCACATCTGCTTTTTTGACACGGTTAACTGCATCTTCACTCAAGGCTTCCTCACGATTGCTAATTTTCAACACATGCACATCATCGGCACCCAAAAAAGCGAAGGCCTTTGCATATTCAGCTCCAACTGTATCAGGAATCTTTGATGCCGTTGGAACAATTTCTATCCGAGAATTTATTCCGTTTTTTGATTCATCAATAATCCTTTTCAAAATCCCCTTTTCGAAAAAGTTTAGATTCTTCTCTACTTGGTCTTCAAAATTACTCTCCGTAAAACTACCTTTGTCTACTGCCCCCCCAATGATGATTAACTTTCCTTTTGGTGTCATAAAACAAAAATAAAAGTTTTTATACTCGATTTAGGAAAAACGAAATTGTACTTTTCAACAAAATGAAGTAGAAGTTATTTGCAAAAGGCTGTTGATTACTATTGATTGATTTTCATTATACTGAATCCTTAATTCCTACTTTTGAGCCAATAGATTTTGATATGTTGGTTCACATTATTAACAAAAGTAAGCACGAATTACCTCGATATGAGACGATTGGGTCCTCGGGAATGGATGTAAGAGCAAACCTAGATGCTCCTGTAGAGATCGCCCCTTTAGGAAGGGCATTGGTGAAAACTGGACTTTACCTTGAAATGACTCCTGGGATGGAATGCCAAGTGCGTCCTAGAAGTGGCCTCGCGTTGAAAAAAGGAATAACCGTTTTAAATTCACCAGGTACTATTGATGCTGATTATCGAGGGGAAGTGGGTGTTGTTTTGGTAAATCTTTCAAATGAAATCTTTTCCGTGGAGGACGGAGAAAGAATCGCACAGCTGGTATTTTGTAAGATTGAACAAATTGAATTAAAAGAAGTAAACGAACTCTCCAATTCTGATCGCGGAGCAGGTGGGTTTGGTAGTACGGGAATAAATTAAAAAAATTATATGAATATTATCGTACCAATGGCCGGACGCGGTAGTCGATTAAGGCCACATACATTGACAGTTCCAAAACCACTTGTGCCTGTTGGAGGAAAACCAATTGTTCACCGATTAGTGGAAGATATAGCACAAGTATGTCATGAAAAAATAAATGAAATTGCCTTTGTCATTGGCGACTTTGGCGAAGCTGTCGAAAAAGAATTGTTAAGTGTAGCTGAAAATCTTGGTGCCAAAGGATCAATCCATTACCAAGACAAACCGCTAGGTACCGCTCACGCCGTGTTATGTGCAGCTAGTAAGCTCGAAGGGCCGACAGTTGTTGCGTTTGCAGATACATTATTCAAGGCAAATTTTAAAATAAACCCGGAAGATGAAGGAATTTTATGGGTAAAACAAATCGATGATCCGAGCGCATTTGGCGTAATAAAATTGAATGAAAAAGGTGAAATAACCGATTTTGTTGAAAAACCCAAGGAATTTGTATCCGATCTTGCCATGATTGGCATTTATTATTTTAAAGACGGTGTTCGCTTAAGAAACGAGTTGCAGTACCTTATTGACCATGACGTTATCAAAGGTGGCGAATACCAGTTGCCGGATGCCTTACGACGAATGACGGAGGACGGATGTGTATTTAAACCGGGAGAAGTCATCGAATGGATGGATTGTGGAAATAAAGAAGTAACTGTTCATACCAATCAACGTGTCTTAGAACACGATTGGGCTGAGCATAAAGGATTGGTACATCCATCTGTAAAGGTTAATGAATCCATAATTTTACCGCCGTGCCATATTGGTGAAAATGTAATATTATCTCATTCGGTTATTGGACCTCATGTATCTATTGGATCGGGAAGCCATATTGAAAATTCCATCATTAAAAACAGCATCATTCAGCATAAAACAGCCATTGTTAACAGTATTCTTCAAGATTCCATGATTGGCTCAAATGTTGTTATCAAAGGTACTTCGAAAGATTTAAGCCTTGGGGATTATTGCAGTTACCATGCGTAGCATTTTATATATTTTCTTGTTTTTAGCGATTGCATCTTGTGCTGCAAAACGAAAGGATTTTAAACCAAAATCCAGTAACTATTTCCGCTATTTCCATGAGGGTGTACGCTTACATCTTACTGGAGATTACCAAAAAGCGATAGATGCATTTGAAAAAAGCCTGAAAGAAGAACCAACAGATGACGCTGCTGCTTATGGCATTGCACGATGCCTTGAAAAACAAAACCAAGCGGGAGCTGCTATTTCCTATATGGAAAGAGCTATAAAAGCAGATGCAAAAAACGTTTATTATCTTTCGCACCTAGCTAAACTTTATCAAACCACGGGTGATTTCAACAAGGCAGCCAAATTGCAAGAATCGTTAATTACTGTACAACCAGCAAACGAACAACTTTATTTTGATGCTGCAATGAATTACGCCAGTGGAAAAGATGCCAAAAAAGCACTGAATGTTCTTAAAAAATTAGCTAGCAACTATGGAAATTCACCTGAATTAGTGCTGTATCAATACAATATTTTATTAAAAATTGACCCGAACACAACCAAAGGAGTCGAGTTGTTGGAAAAAGCCAATAAAGAATTTCCCAATGATCCAGGTTTACTTTCTTATCTAATCGACCATTACATGGCCAAAGGAAATTACACAAGAGGCACGGAACTCTTGGAGAAATTAGTAATAGCAGACCCCAATAATGCATTAGCAAATTTACTTCTTGGTGATCTCACGTTGGAAGCAGGGAGAAAACAGGAAGCTTATAACTTTTATAAACAAGGTATTAAAGGCGAAGGGTTGAGTGCTAAAACGGTTGTAGAAACTTTTATAAAAATGAAAGATAGTTGGTTGACAGATGCAGAGATCCCCACCTTACTTAATACTTGTGAAGTTAATTTTCCAAATGACCCCATGGTAAATTCACTTCTAGGAGATTTTCATTACACGAAAAAGGATATCTCGCTGACCATTTATTATTACAAAAAAGCGGTGATGTTGAATCCGGATTTAAGTGCCATTTGGAATGAACTTTTACTTCTTGAATATGAACAAGAGGCATGGGATGTATTGAAAGATGACGGGAAAAAGGTAGTAGAATTATTCCCCTTAAGTCCTATAGGATTTTATATGGCCGGAACTGCGCTGAATAGACTCGGCGAATACCAGGAGGCAAACTACCTTTTGAATGAAGGCATATTTTTGATCGTGGATGATGACCAATTAAAAGGAGAATTTAAAGCCCAACTTGCTGAGTCTGCAATAGGAAGAAACGATAAAAAGAATGGAATCCAGTTGTTCGAGGAAGCTTTAAAATTATCCCCCAATAATTCCTACGTATTAAGTCGGTATTACTTTTCGGCAATTTACAAATTGAAAGACCTAAAAATTGCTAACGACATATTAGGCAACTTAAAAAAAACAGAAGCCTCTGAAAATCAACAACTAGAGTGGTTGGCTCTTTTTAGCTTTGCAGATAAAAAATACCTTGATGCTTATAATATCACACAGAAAATCGCCCCTTCTTATCGTTATTTTAATAAGGTAATTGAATTACAAGGAGATTTGTTATTTTTTCAAAACAAAAAGCAAGAGGCTTTACAGAAATGGCAAGAAGCGAAAAAAAATGGTCATAATTCTATTATACTTGAACGTAAAATAACCACTGGAAATTATCATGAACCGCTGTAACTTTTACCTATTCCTTTTCATTTCATTCTCTTGGATCAGCTGTTCTAAAAAAACCACTGAGCATGTAATTTCGGCGGAAAAACTCCCAAAAATTAAAGACAAAGAGCTAATTTCCGTCATAGATAGCTTGCATCAAATAAAACCCAATACGTTTTACACGAAGTTATCCGTCGATTATAAAGACACAACCAGGGACCTTTCATTTAAAACATCCATTAAAATTGTAACGGATAGTGCAGTAAACGCTATAATCACTTATGCAAGGATTCCAATAGTGACAGCCATGATTACAAAAGACTCCGTTTTAGTGGTAAATAAAAGCGATAAGTGTTACACAAAAGCATCTTTGGGGTACATAAGAGAAAATTTTGGCATTGATTTTAATTATGGAAACATCGAAGAGTTAATTTTCGGCAGGCCCATCGATTACACTAAAGATCAGAAATACTTTGTGATAAATAACCCTTACCAATATATTATTTCATCTCATCGAAAAAAAGAAAGAAAACGACTAGAGCGTAAAGCCAAAGAAGATATCCTTATTTCTTATACCTTAAATAATCAGGCCACACAAATTCAGTCAATGTCTGTAGAGAGCCCTAGCGATTCAACAACAATAAGTATTAATTATTTTTATTGGCAAACAATCAATAACCAACAGGTGCCAAAAGATGTCTATATGAACATTAAAACACCTAAAAATCACATAACAATTCGTTTAGATTACGAAAAAGTAGAAATTAATGAACCTCAAGAATTAATCATCATTATACCTGAAAGTTATGAAACATGTGATTAGTGTAATACTGTTTTTCGCTGTGGCTGTAAGTTTTGCTCAAACATCAAAAGAAAAACTACAAAAGGAGCAACAAAAATTAGAGAAAAAAATCTCGAATACTAAGAAACTATTGGCAAAAGTGAAAAATAATTCACAAGCCTCATTAAACGAAATTCGATTGATAGATAATCAAATTAGGAGCCGAGAAGCCTTGGTAAGGTTATTTGATAATCAGGTAAGAGTTGCAGATGTCAAAATGTCTGAAAAACAAGCCGAGATAGTTGATTTAGAGATGAGATTAAAATTACTCGTCCGACAGTATAGAAAAATGTTATTGTATGCCTATAAAAACAGAAGTAATCATTCTAAAGCGATGTATATACTATCATCCGGTTCTTACAATGAAGCACTGCAACGGAATCGTTACTTAAAAAAAATTGCCGACATTCAAAAAAGACAAGTAGCATTAATTAATCAACATCAGACATTAATTAATCAAGAGTTAAAAGAAATTTCTTTGGAAAAAGAGACCAAATTGATTGTTATGGAACAAAAGAAATCAGAAAGGGATCAAATTGAAAAAGATAAATCATTGAAACAACAATCCTTTGAGAAATTAAAAATTGAAGAGCAACAACTAACTGCACAACTTCAAGAAGACGAGCGAAAAAAACAAGATTTGAAAAGGAAGGTTGATGCGGTGATAAGGGAAGAAATTAACAAAGCCAAACAAAAAGAAATTGCGCGAGAAAAAGAAAAGCAGCGAAAACAGGAGGCAGAAAAAAATAAAAATGCCAACAAAAACTCCACGAATAAAAACAACAATAATTCCGCAAACAACTCGACAAATAAGAACACGAATGATGTCGCATCAAATTCAAATAAAGTGGTTTATTCAGAAAGTGCCGAAGGATCAGCGGTTGGAAAGAGTTTTTCTACTAATAAGGGCCGGTTACCTTGGCCTGTAGATAACGGACAAATCACTGAACGATATGGTAGAAACTCACACCCAACCTTGCCTGGAGTATCCACAGTAAATAACGGGATCGATATTACCTGTGCAAAAGGTTCTCGAGTTCGTTCAGTATTCGAAGGTGAAGTAAGTAGTATTTTTTCTATCCCTGGTTCTGGAAAAGTAGTTATTGTAAAACACGGCGGGTATATGACCGTATATAGTAACCTTCAGGATGTTTATGTGAGTCAAGGGAGTAAGGTAAGTTTAAAACAATCAATAGGTTCCTTAGTAAACGATGGGGGCATTTCCATTTGTCACTTTGAGGTGCATTTGATTTCCAACGGATTTCCTCAAACTCTTAATCCATCACTCTGGCTAGGAGGAAGGTGATTTCTTTTTCGTTGGTATGACATTATAACAAGCATAGCTGCCATTCCCCAAATGGGTACAGCAGCTTTGTCGGTATCTAAGTAGTTATTTAAAAAGCCATGGGTGAAATAGGTGGTAAATGAAAACAAAAAAGTCATAAGCAATATTCTATTAGCTTTATCCTCGGTTGGCCAATTGTAGTACAATTGGATATTAACCACAAAAATCACAAGAACCAAGCTTATGAAAAGAACTGCTCCAGGCAGACCCATTTCACTCAATGCACCTAGGTATTCACTGTGCGCGTTGCCCAGGTTCCCAAAATTAGTAGAAATGATGGTCAAATTTTCTGGGTCCTGAAACCTTGCATATTCAAACATATAGGTGCCCGGACCAAATCCAACCAAGGGCCGTTCCCGAAACATAGAGATGGCACAATCCCATCTATTAATTCGTTCCAAGTTAGAGGCATCTGTACTTACATTTGTTGCACTCTGGAGGCGCTCATCAATATTCTCGGTAGTATGCTCTTGCTTGTTACGTTCTAATTCCATTTGAATATTACTCCAATTCCAAAAGACAGTGAAAATTACAAGCAATAAACCAATACTTAATAAATATAATTTAACGCGAAAATAAACAAGGAAGCAAAGTCCAACTGCAGCAAATACACTGAGCCATGCAGCTCTTGTGTAGGAGAAAACCAAGCCCAAAAGAAGGACCGCAATTAAAAGCATCAATACCACGCGAAGCAATAAGTTTCTATTTTCCAAATAATATAATCCAACGGCGAAAGGCAACACTAATGCCACAATAGCACCATAAATTGTATGGTCTTTAAAAAAGGGAAACATCACCCAATGCCCAGGTTTTTCGGCAAATTGATATTGTGCGTGGTGAATCAGTGTATAAATTACTGCTATACTAGTTGCAACTGTGAACAACCATAGAAATAATTTTCGTTTACCAATATCTTGAAAAAAATAAGGGCCAAATACCAGCATTGGAATCATTATCCATAGCCTTGCTAATAAATATTTTAACGAAACAATAATAGAAGATGAAGTTAAGCAGGTGAAAAACATCCAGAGTATGTAGGCATATACAAGAAGCATGATTGGATGCTTCAATAGTGCTCTATTCAAAAAGGGCCTGTGCAATTGCAATGCACTTAAATATACCATCAAACCAAACAATAAAGGCTCACTTGGAATAAATAATCCAAAACTCTCTGTAAATTCTTCAATATTTATGGAAAGGGGCGTGAAAAATGCAATGGATATAAATAATTTATCTGTGTGAAAAATGGCAAAATAAATGAGCATTAATCCAATAGGAAAAAGCGTCAACCAAAATAAATCATTTAAAATAAGAAGTGAAAACCCAATCAACAAGATGGAAATTGGGAGAATTAATGACAATAGAAGCTTTGTGGAAAACACTAATTCGAAGCCTTGAGTTCTTGTATTTTATCCCTAATCAACAAGAAGAATATACCTAATACAAATCCACCTAAGGTGGACACTAAGACGATAATCATACGCTTAGGTTTTTCCTTTTTATCTGCAACAACCGCTCTTTCAACAATAAACTTATGGTTAAATTGTGCATTTGCATCTGATTCTGCTTGTTCATAAGCAACCTTAAATGTTTCAATATTTATGATCATTTCATTTCGCTTGTGTTCTAATGCATCGAATAATGATCCAAATTTCATGTTTGCCTCAATTTGCGCTTTGAGTTGTTGCTTTTCTTCAGGGTTCTTGGAATCAACCAATGCTTGAAACAAATTAGACCTAACATCGGTTGAAACAACCCCAAGTCGGGATAAACTGTCAATACGGACTATTACTGCATCCTTGTCCTTTTCCAATTGTTTCATTTTTCGAATATTGATCTCAAAAGCCGGTTTGGTTCTTTCTCGAATCATTTCATTTTTTACTGTATCTATTAAATCTACGATATCATTTGCCATTTTAGCCGCAAGTTCAGGATCTTTATCTAATACATCTATCTGTATCGATCCAAATTTGGTCCGAGTAAAACTAAAATGATCGTTATATTCTTCATTCAACTTAAAGTTTTTGTTGTCATCGTTCGGGTCAATCTCATAATGATTGAGAAGGTCATATTTAGAAACGATTTTATCTTTTATTCGAGAAGAAGACAAAATTTGTACGAGCTGTTCTGCTTGATCCTCCTCACCAAAATCCATGGAACCCGCCTTAACATTTCGTTGTTCGGAGAATGATACGTTACTTGATGCTGTTGGAAAAACGATAGCCGTTGAAAGGTATAACGGTGTTAACGCGAGTGAAACAACTACTGAAACAACAAAAGCTACACTGCTTATGATTAAAAGTACCTTCCTGTTTTTCCATAAAAATGCCAAAAGGGCTGATCTTTCTTGATTTAAATCCGTCATAATTGATTTTGATTGCACGAAGTTATTACTTTTTACTGTGCTTATAAAGAAACAGCATAAATGCTAATTTATTTTGTTTGCCTTTTCATTAATCATTTCTTTGATTGCTGCCCATGAAATGAAAGACAGCACAAACATGCCAATTGAACCTATCGTTACTTGTGTTAATAGCAAAATAGTCGTATCTCGGAGGAATTCGCTTAACACCAATAAAACCGTTATCAACAGAGGATATTTTATCCAATGACCAATTTGTACAGGTATCTGAAAAAGTTTTATGGCATATACACATTGTAAAATTGCAGTAAAAAATTGAGTGACAAATGTTGTAAAGGCTGCACCTAAAGCTCCGTACTTAGGGATTAACAGTAGATTTAATACTATGTTTAATAGAATTCCTAGAAATGAAATCCAATTCAAAACCTTTAAATTTCCACTTGCCGTAAGTAAGGTGCCAAAAATAAAATTCATGCAAATAGCAATAAAACTTATAATCAACCAATGAAATGGATAAATAGCCTCATGATAATCTTCGTATATAAACGAAAGAAATAAACTGCTATTATAGACACAAATTATTGCAATCAATATTGCAGAACCAATTAGTAAGTCGCCTGCTGATCTTAATAGGGGATAAATAGCCGCTTTGTTTTCTGATAGATACCTAGAAAACATAGGGTATAATAGACCGGCAAAAATCATCCCGAACATGTAAAAAGCATCTAGCAATCGATACCCTTGCGCATAGATACCCGCTTGTTCAGCACCTTGATGATGCAACCTCTCCAGTAAAACACTATCAATTCTGGAGTAAATTAACATAAGTACAATAAGGATTGCATAAGGGATACTTCGCTTCAATATTGCTAGAGACAAGGAAAAATTAATATTGAAAACCGGTGAATCTATATAGCGAATAAAAAGTATGTAGCTAATAAGAAATGAAACAAAGTAAGTGAAAAACTGTATCCAAACAAATGTTTCAATGTGCAAGCTTCCTTCGAAAAAATAAAGAAAATAACAACCGAAAATAATTAATAAAAATCGATCTAAAACGGAAAGTAAGGCATCCAACCTGAAATAATGAAATCCGGCAAAATGGCTGCGAAAATAGGCAATACTGAGAATAATGAATTGATTGATACCTAGCAAAAAAAGGATTGAAATTGCACGGTCGTCATAACCAATGAGTAATCCACTAACAACCAAAACAAGTAAATAGAGAATAAAAAGCAGGAGTCTAAAAATAAATACGGTGCCGAATAATTTTTTGGACTTCTCGGGTTGCTGAGCAACTCTTCTTGTAGTGAAATTATTAATCCCGAAGTCTAGTAGAATATTAAAAAGAAGTGAAAAATTTAACAAAGAAAAATACACGCCATATTCTTCATGACCTAAGGTATTTTGAAAACCTGCATCAACTGCAAATAAAGAAATTGGTTTGACCAATAAATTGACAAGAACAAATAGAATTAAATTGGCGAGAAACCTTCCTTGCATTTGCGCAAAGTTAGTTCTTTACAATTAATTTAAATCCTACACCATGAATATTCATAATTTCAATTGAGGGATCCTCCTTGAGCAACTTACGCAACTTAGCAATGTAAACATCCATACTTCTTCCGTTGAAATAATTATCATCGCCCCAAATAGCACGAAGCGTAGCTTGTCGATCTAAAATTTCTCCTTTATTTTTAACCAAAAGGCTTAGTAAATGATTCTCTTTTGTGGTCAATTTTTTATTTCCTTCGGATAGATGCAAAGTACTTAGCTCAGGCTCATATTTGATTTTACCAACATACCAGGCTTCATTTATATCTTTAGCTTTAATTTTCGTGCGCTTTAAAATGGCTGTAATTCTGGCTAATAACTCTTCCATCGAGAATGGTTTTGTCAAATAGTCATCTGCCCCTATTTCAAATCCCTGTAATTTATCCTCTTTCATTGACTTGGCCGTTAAGAATAAAATCGGCGTTGTTTTATCAATTTCTCTAATTTCTCTTGCCAAGGTAAAGCCATCCATTTCAGGCATCATGACGTCGAGAATTAAGAAATCAAATCGAGTTTTATTTCCATTAAATTTCTCATAGGCAGCCTTACCTGTTCTAGCCAAAATCACATGAAAGCCTTTACTTTGAAGATACGAATGAAGCAGCATTCCTAAATTCTCGTCGTCCTCAGCTAATAAGATGTTTAATTTTTCCTGCATTTTTTGATGTATTGAAAATTACTTTAAATGTTGTTCCTTCACCAAATTGCGTCTTTACTTCCATATTCCAACCATATGTGTCACAAATTGATTTAACATAACTTAGTCCAAGACCAAAACCCTTTACATTATGTACGTTACCGGTTGGCACTCTAAATAATTTGTCAAAAATCTTTGGGACATATTCTTTTTGAATACCAATACCTTTATCTGTAACGGACAAGGATACTTCTTTATTATTATTTATTATGATTATTTCTATTTCTGGCACCTCTTTACTATACTTCACCGCATTATCTAGCATATTAGCTACTAGATTGGTTAGGTGAATTTTATCCGATTTAATTATGCACTGCTGATTATCTTCCCTTAGTTGAACCTTTCCACCTGATGGATGAATGCGAAATTCTACATTTCGAACTAATTCATAGATTATTTCGTTCAGGTTTACTTCCGCAATATTGGACTTGACTTCACCTTTATCAATAACAGCAGATTGTAAAATACTTTCAACCAACAACTCCAATCGCTTATTTTCGGTTTTTATCATCTTGAAATAAGGCTCAACATCTTTTTTGGTAGGGTTTTCACCTACCACATCACTATCAGTTGCCGCCTCACAAGCTAAAGAAATTGTAGAAATTGGTGTTTTAAACTCATGTGTCATATTTGAAATGAAATCTGACTTTAATTCAGAAAGTTTTTTCTGTTCCAAGATCGTTCGAAACATAATAATGAGCACAACAATAATAATTACCACCAATAAACCTGTAACAAGAAAAGAATTCTTCATCTCTTTGTAAATAAACTGCTCCTTTTTAGGAAAATAAACATACAGGTATAAGTCTTCATCCAAAGAATTACTTGGAAACAAATTAACTTGTATACACTTCGTGCTGTCTAGGCTACTATTATAATTCAATAAGGGTGAATTAAACTTGATAGGTTTTTTTCCTTGGTCGCAGACCATGAATTGGTATTCTTTAGGTAAATCCTCTTTATCAAGTTCATAACGAATAATTGAATCAAGATAATACGGTTCAATGCGTAAGGCAGGATTCTCATAAATATTATCTCTAAATGCTTGAATCATCATGTCATTGATGAATTTTGCTTTTGTAAATATTTGTTGTAAAACCTTTTGATTTAGTTCAATGGCAATTTTTGAAGTATCCTCTTTATTGTCCATCAGATCTTTGATCTCTCGAACATCCCTTATTAGGACCCGTTGCTGTGCCGAAATTCCAGAAAGTGAATCGTAGGCATCACCTTTCAATATAAGATATTTCTCTCTTTTTCCATTCACCAAAACTGTTGTGTCCCTGATTGAAATAGTCTCTTGTGCAGAGAGTATTTCTTTAAATTCTTTCTTTAAGATTTCTCTGTATTGGCCACTAAAGTCTCTATTTACAATCTGCATATAGCGCCGCAAATCTTCTGCCTTTTCGTGATGAAAAGCAATCCGCTTTAAACAATCATTTGCGTTTTGATTGAATTGACTATCCTTTCTGTCATATAACTGAATCATCTGAAACGATTGAATGATAAGAAGACTTATCACAGAAAGTGACAATAGAATAGATAACGTATTTAATCGAATCCTCTTCATGAAGGAACGAATCTAGAAAAAACAGAAGTTACTTCGCCTAATACTTAACCTTTTTTAACAAGTCTATTTGACTAAAGCCACATGACCAACAATAATCTTACGCTTATCGTTAAGCGGGTTTTTGTAGATGATCTTATAGGTATAAACTCCTTCCTGTACATCTCTTCCCTTTATGCCATACGAACCATCCCAGCCTACCTTCGCATCATGCGTCTCGAAGATGATTTCTCCCCATCTATTAAAGATTAACATCTCAAAATTATATGGATCAAAACCAGAGGTGAAAATCGGTAAAAATGTTTGGTTATAGTTATCCCCGTCTGGTGTAAATGTATTCGGTATGTAGATGATCTCACCTTCTTCGAACTGTATGCTCACCTGATACGTGTCCTCACATCCCAATGCAGATATCGCCGTTAACGTAATCACCGCACCATTGGTTGTGCTGGTATACGTGTGAACAGGATTCTCCTCAGTTGAACTTTGTCCATCTCCAAACTCCCAAATATATGAACTCGCGCCTACGGTGTTGTTACTAAACGTCACCACTTGACTCGGTTCTGTGAAAATCGTCGGATTCGTCGTGAAAGATGCTACCGGCGGATTCTCCACACAAATGTAATCTTGAAGCGTTGCCGTATTTGTACATCCATTTTCAGTCGTTGTTAACGTAATGTCATAACAACCTCCCTGTGTGAACGTATATGCAGTTGTGCAGCCACTTACCGTCTGCCCATTACCCATACTCCAACTGCAGTTACTTGGGTTCCCTCCTGTACTAGTGAAGTTAACTGTCAATGGTGCGCAGCCTGTTAACTGATCGCCACTGAAGCTAACTGTTGGTAATGGATTCACCGTAACTGTTCCTGTCGCAGGTGCACTCTGACATCCATTTATTTCATAAACCACAGAATAAGAACTTGTTGCTATAGGCGTAACAGTTATGGCATTGGTAGTTTCACCAGTTGGTGACCATACGTATGTCCCGCCTGCGGTTGAAGGTGAAGCTGTTAGCGTTGCACTCTCTCCTATACATATTGCGGCATTATTAACACTCACTGTTGGTAGTTGATTCACTGTAACCGTTCCTGAAGCACTTTGACTTGTACAACCATTGAGTGTGTATGTTACAGAATATGTAGTTGTAGAAGTAGGTGAAACACTAATCGTATTTGTTGTGGAAGCATTATTTGTCCACGCATACGTCCCCCCTACAGTACTTGGCGTTGCTGTCAAGGTCGCACTTTGTCCTGAACATACCGTAGCGC
>Ga0315900_10000280_pt1 | contig 91620 bp, 74 predicted proteins | sample LakEriMetagenome_FD_203521 | JGI IMG/M metagenome (GOLD analysis project Ga0315900, IMG submission 203521) | Freshwater fungal communities from buoy surface, Lake Erie, Ohio, United States - Buoy 12 MA114 | ecosystem: Environmental > Aquatic > Freshwater > Lake > Lake biofilm | place: USA: Lake... | reverse complement strand
GAACGTATTTTCTCGGCAACTTCTATCTGTCCTTTTTGGTTGCGTATAGCATTTACATTCTCTTGAAAAGGACTCAATCTTGCATTAAAAGCTTCCAAAGATAAGGAAGCCACCATCAATGTCGAATTGTAAAGTTTAACAGCTTGTTCAGTTGCATACAAGGCATATGCACTCATGAATTGCGTTCCATTAAGTAAGGCTAAGCCTTCTTTAGATTGTAAGGAAATTGATTCAAGATTTTTATCGCTGTAAAAATTAGCGGTAGGTATAACGCTTCCATTAACTTCAATTTCACCTTCTCCAATAATCGGCAAACTTAAATGAGCTAAAGGCGCTAAATCACCCGACGCCCCTAAACTTCCGAGTTGGTAAACAACAGGGTAAACATCGTTATTATAAAAATAAATTAATCGTTCAATCGTTTGAAGTTGAACACCTGAATATCCTTTGGATAAACCAAGGATTTTAAGAAGAAGCATTCGCTTTACAATTATGGTTGGTACTCTTTCCCCCATCCCACAAGCATGCGACAAGACAAGATTACGTTGTAATTCGGCTAAATCGCTCGTTGAAATACTCGTGTTACACAATGAACCAAATCCTGTATTGATGCCATAAATTGGTGAATTTGTTGATTGAATCGTTTCGTCCAAATAATTTCTACAAGCCAAAATAGCTTTTTTTGCGACCTCACCAAGTGCTAGTTTTTTATTTTCTTTGATGACGCATATAAGTTCGTCAATAGAGACTGTTTGATTGTTGATGATAAAATTGGACATTAACCACGAATATAAGTTGCGAAATCTTTTGCGAAATACGTTAAAATACCATCTGCACCTGCTCTGCGAATACTTAACAGCATTTCATAAACTGCAAGGTCATAATTTAACCATCCATTCTTTGCTGCTGCAATAACCATGGCGCATTCACCACTGACATTGTAAGCTGTTACCGGAACTGAAAAATTTGATTTCAACTCATGTATGACATCCAAATAACACAATGCAGGTTTTACCATGATCATATCAGCGCCTTCCTTAATATCCAATTCCGCTTCCAACAAGGCTTCTCTCCTGTTTGCTGGATTCATTTGATACGTTTTTTTATCACCATGTTTTGGCGCCGAATTGAGTGCATCGCGAAATGGACCATAAAAAGCACTGGCGTATTTTGCAGTATATGACATGATACTTGTTTGCTCAAAGCCATTCATATCCAATGCTTCGCGTATTACTCCTACTCTACCGTCCATCATGTCTGAAGGTCCGATAATATCTGCACCAGCCTGCGCTTGAGCGACCGCCATTTTAGCAAGAATAGGTAATGTAGCATCGTTTAGGATTTTGCCGTTCTCCACCAAACCATCATGACCGTCTGAAGAATAGGGATCCATAGCAACATCCGTCATCACCATTAGCTCTGGAAACTTTTCCTTTATGGCTCGTATGGCCTTTAAATAAAAATTATCGTCTGCATAACTATAGGTAGCCGTTTTGTCTTTCAAGCTTTCATCCACTGCAGGAAATATGTCTATGGTTTTTATTCCCAACGACATACAACTCTCCAATTCATAAAGTAAAGCATCAATTGACCATCGGTAATTTCCTGGTAAAGAAGTAATTTCTTCTTTAATACCTTTTCCATCTTTAAGGAAAATTGGGTAAATAAGATGTTCAACACCAAGATGCGTTTCGGCTACCATGTTTCGGATAGCGACAGATTTTCGATTTCGTCTAGGTCTTATATTCATCTGATTACATTAACATTCCACCACACACATGTATCGTCTGACCAGTGATGTATGCCGACATGTCAGATGCTAGGAAAATCGTTGCGTTTGCCACATCTGTTGGTAACCCACCTCTTTTTAATGGAATGCTATCTCTCCACCCTTGTACCACTTTTTCATCCAATGCGCCTGTCATTTCTGTTTCGATAAAACCAGGGGCAATTGCATTACATCGAATATTTCGAGATCCCAATTCTTGTGCAATTGACTTTGTGAAGCCGATTAGTCCTGCCTTGGATGCTGCGTAATTTGATTGTCCGGCATTCCCTTGAACACCAACCACAGAGGACATATTAATGATTGATCCCGAGCGGGCTTTCAACATGGGTTTAATTACTGCTTTTGTTAAGTTGAATGCTGATTTCAAATTGGTATTGATCACCTCATCCCACTGCTCCTCGCTCATTCGCATGAGTAAGGTGTCACGTGTAATACCTGCGTTATTCACCAAAACGTCTACAGTCCCAAAAGTATTCACTACGTCATCAATAAGTTGTTGTGCTTCATCAAATTTGGAAGCATCGGATTTAAATCCTTTTGCGGTTCCACCGTTAGTTGTCAATTCTGCCTCAAGAGCCCTTGCTTTTTCTTCTGAGGATAAGTAGGTAAAAGCTACAATGGCTCCTTGTTTTACACATTCTTCTGCAATTGACTTACCGATTCCACGAGATGCACCGGTGATGAGTACTACTTTGTTTTCTAATAACATATTCTTTTGTTTGGTCAAAATTAGAAATTTTAACGAGTTTTTGAACAAAAAAAAATCTAGGAACTTCCTAGATTTTCAACCGAACAACCCTGTCAGTTTATTTCTTTATTAAGGCTAAAACCGAACCTATTACTCCGAGTATCGCACCGCCGATTAACAAATACATGCCCATTCCGAAAGAGAAGCTAACAAAATTATCTAACTTTTTAAATTGTTCTTCACCAATATTGTATAACAAGAAGGTGAAACCTAAATTTCCGAGTGAAACGAGAATTGTTAAGATGGAAAGAAGATTTTTTCTATTCGATAGAAAAGAAAACACTATGGTTAACAATGCGAAAGCAATGTATAGATTAAATATTACTCCCCAGGCCTCTTGTCCATCAGACGGAATTTGATCCCAAGATTTCATACTATTGATACTCAAATTAAAAGTCTCGTCTAAAACTTTAATTTCAAATAAATTTAAATACAGGCCAATCACCGTGATTAGTCCTGATAGCATTCCAATTAATGCTCCTTTTCTTAGATTATTCATAACGATATAGTTTAGTTTGCTTAGAAACTAATAAATAAAATTGAATTAGCTAAATTTGACCAATGATAAATGCACCACTTGCCGAACGAATGCGTCCCAAGAAATTGGATGATTATATTGGTCAAGCGCATTTACTCGCTAATGATGCTCCATTGAGAAGAGCTCTAGATGCCGGAGTTATTCCCTCAATGATCTTTTGGGGACCGCCCGGAGTAGGAAAAACAACTTTAGCACAATTGATTGCAAAGCACCTTAATCGACCAATTCATACCTTATCGGCAATAAGTTCAGGCGTTAAAGACGTAAGAGAAGTTATTCATCAAGTTGAAAATGGTGGATTGTTTCAACCCAAAGGAACTATTTTATTTATTGATGAAATTCATCGTTTTTCCAAAGCACAACAAGATTCACTTCTAGGTGCAGTAGAGAAAGGAATTGTGACATTAATTGGTGCTACAACTGAAAATCCTTCTTTTGAAGTTATTTCTGCACTTTTGTCTCGCTGCCAAGTATACACGTTAAAGGAACATAACAAAACGGATCTTCTATTACTATTAGAACGAGCAATTACATTAGATCGATTCCTTTCCTCGAAAAATATATCACTGAAAGACACAAGTGCATTAATAAGAATTTCAGGGGGTGATGCACGAAAATTGTTGAATGTTTTTGAAATTATTATTGGAACATTTCAAGACCAAAAAAATATTGAAATCACCGATGAAGTGGTACTTAACAATGCGCAGCACAGTTTGGCTAAATACGATAAGGATGGCGAACAACATTACGATATTATTTCTGCCTTTATAAAATCAATACGTGGCAGCGATGTTAATGCAGGAATCTATTGGTTAGCTAGAATGGTAGAGGGTGGTGAAGACCCTAAATTTATAGCGAGAAGGTTGTTGATTTTAGCTGCAGAAGATATTGGTTTAGCAAATCCAAACGCACTATTGATGGCGAATGCATGTTTTCAATCGGTAGAACATGTAGGTTGGCCTGAATCTCGAATTATTTTAGCCCAATGCGTTGTCTACTTGGCATCTTCGCCAAAAGGAAATGCGGCATACAAAGCCATTAATGAAGCACAGCAGTTGGTGAGATCGACTGGAGATCTTGCGGTACCCTTAAATTTGAGAAATGCCCCTACAAAATTGATGGAAGAATTAGGATATGGACAAAAGTATCAGTACAGTCATGATTTCCCTGGCAACTTTATAGAACAAGAATTTTTTCCAGACGAAATTAAAGGACATAATTTTTATCACCCTGGAAGTTCTTCAAAAGAAAAAGAAATTCACGAGGTAATGAAAAAAATATGGGCTTCTAAATACTCAGCGGATTAATGAGGTTAATTTATTATTTTATAGTTAATCCATTATCACTTCTTCCGATGTGGACCTTGTATCTACTTGCAGATGTCTTGTTTATGGTGTTTTATTACCTCATACCTTATCGTAAAAAAGTTGTCAGAAAAAATCTACTTAACAGTTTTCCGTCATACAGTTCTCAGAAATTGTCACAAATCGAAAAGGAATTTTACAAACATTTTTGCAATTTATTGGTCGAAGGAATAAAAAACTTAAGTATTTCACAAAAAGATTTAAGGAAACGGTTTACTGTTTCTAATCCTGAACTTTTAGATGGATTGTACGCTAAAAAACAATCGGTGATTCTTATTTCGGGACATTATGGTAATTGGGAATGGTTAATCACTGCTCAAGCAACCTTATTTCAACACAAAGCCTTTGGAATTGGCATGCCGTTAACAAGTAATTTTTGGAACGATAAATTAAATGAAAAGAGAAGCCGATACGGAATGACTGTATTGAACACTAAGAACTACAAAGAGGCGTTGAAAAATTGTTCTCAACCTTTCGCTGTACTTACCCTAGGAGATCAAGCGCCACCAACTTCAGAAAAAGCATTTTGGACTAATTTTTTAAATCAACCAACTCCGGTATTACTTGGAACAGAATTTATGGCCAATGAATTCAATGCCGCTGTAGTATATTTTTCAATAATACCAGTAAAACGCGGTTATTACAAAATGACCTTAACACTGGTTTCTGACAATCCAAGAGGTCATTCGTTTGGTTATATCACAGATACTCACACTCGTTTATTAGAAAACCAAATAAAGTTAAACCCTCATTATTGGCTTTGGACTCACAAACGGTGGAAACGCGAACTTCCAGAAAATCCTGAGGCGCTTCGTGAATCTCAAGAGAACGCATTTAACGAGAGATACAGAATTAAGTAGTGAATTGATTATATTTTTCTGATCAAAGAAGACCAACCGCCACCGTTGTACACTTCTTTAAATCCGTTTGCCAACAATATACTTTTTGCTGACGAACTTCTCATACCAGAGGCACAACAGGTAATTACTACTTTGTCTTTTGGAATTTTGTTCAGTTGGGCATTCAGATTTTGAAGTGGAATATTCATGCTCCCTTTAATATGTCCCGATTTATATTCACCTGTAGTTCGCACATCTACGATCACGCCACCATTTTCAACAATTGATTTATAATCAACTGGCTTTCCGAATAATTTCGAAAAAAAGGACATTTTATTGATTGTTAAGTTGGTAATTTACATCAAGCCATGACCCCCCATTTTCACAATCTATTCCTAAAGATTTAAAATATTGAGTCGCTTGTCCACTTCGACCACCACTTGCACAGCAAAAAATAATGGGTTGAGGCAAGGCTTTAATTTCTTCCACTCTCACTACGACCTCTTGAAGTGGAATATTGATAGATCCTACAACATGTCCTCCTCTAAACTCTTCGATGGTTCGCACATCTACAATTGTTAACTTACTTTCCATTTTGCTCTGATTTTTCGTAAAAAAGTTCATGAATTACCTGAAAGAGAAATCCTCCAATGAATGCACCAAGCATCACCGTAATAAGTACGTTTGATGTTATGGTACACCCTCCTTCACAAGGAAATGCTAAGTAATACAAATACCCTCCGAGTCCTCCGGTTAAGTATCCAGCAATTGTAAAAAGTGTTTCTTTCTTCATGTAATTTTCAACAAAAGTAAGAAGGTAAATAAATTGTGTTTGTATCTTTTGTTACACTACACAAGAAAATGAACCGTTCTTCGTTAAATTTACAAAATAATTCCATGAAACAGGTAATTAAGGTTCTTCTTGAGAAGAGACAAGCTAATTCTTTTTTTGCATTGGGATGAAACGAATACTTAACAAAATATGAAACACGTCTCTAGGGAATCAATCGACAAAGCAATTGAAATTGTAGACAATCTTAACGATGAACAGTTAGAAGCCATAACACAAAAGTATACCGAAGAACAAGCTGTACTTTTTGATTATGTTATTTCGGCAGCTACAGAATATCAAAATGAAAATCTAGACGGCCTTCTCGTTTATTATTTTTGTTTGATTAACGAGTGTTTTCATCAAGAGGGGATCTCACTAAAACAAATAGAGGAGGAAGATATTGACGAAGTTCATGAACCTTTTTTTGATATGCTTGATGAGTATTTTGAAACCGAAGACGAAGAATTGATTGAATCATTTTGTGATCAACCGCATTTAGCCATGCTAATGGCAACCGATGTCTCCACAGCAGATGACGATGGAAGTGACATGTCGGAAGAAACCGCAACTCAGCTATATGTTGTATCAATGGCTATGATTGCCATCATGAATAGAGCCATAAACTAAGAGAATACCATGTTAAAGATTGATATGCACTCACATATTATTCCGAAGGTCATGCCAAACTGGACTTCTAAATTCGGATATGGAAAATTCATTCACCTTGAGCATAACGAGGATGGAACTGCTGACATGATGCAAGGCGGTCAGTTTTTTAGAAGAATTAAAGAGAATTGCTGGGATGAGGCAATTCGCATTCCGGAGTATGAAAGGTTTAACACCCAAGTTCAAGTAGTGTGCACAATTCCGGTAATGTTTTCTTATTGGGCAAAGCCGAAAGATTGCATGGAATTAAGTGAATTTTTAAACGATCACATTGCTGAATTGGCCTACAAATTTCCTAAAAACTACATTGGTTTGGGAACAATTCCCATGCAGGATTCACAGCTTGCCATTCAAGAACTCGAGCGAATTAAATCAATAGGATTGGTTGGAATACAAATCGGTTCAAATATTAATGATGAAAATTTAAGTGAAGATAAGTTTTTCTCCATTTTTGAGGCTTGTGAACGTTTGGATTTAGCGGTAATGATTCATCCCTGGCAAATGATGGGTTTTGATAGTATGAAAAAATACTGGTTACCATGGCTTGTAGGAATGCCTGCTGAAACTTCGAGAGCTGCTTGTTCGTTGATTTTTGGCGGTGTCTTAGAAAAGTTACCTAATTTACGAGTATGTTTCTCTCATGCAGGAGGATCATTTTTACCAACCCTAGGTAGAATCGAACATGGCTTCAATTGTCGACCAGATTTAGTGGCTGTTGATAACGAACGTAATCCTAGAGAGTATCTAGGAAAATTCTGGGTGGATTGTATTACGCATGACATTGATGCGTTACGCTACATTTTAAAATTGCAAGGCTCAAAGCGGGTTTGCTTAGGATCTGATTATCCTTTCCCTTTGGGAGACTTGGAAATAGGTAAATTTATTGAGGATAGCGACCTGTCAATAGAAATAAAAGAAGATATCTTTTCTACTTCAACCCTAGAATGGCTGAAGCTTGATAAAAATCAATTCTTCTAAATTACTAGTCGATTTCGTATTGTAATCGAATGGTGATGTTCGCTGTTTTTCTTCTTGCAGTAGTATTGAAACTTCCGCCCCACTCGTATTCTTCCGATGAATTTTCTGCTGTAATTTGGAAAACCCCCATGTCGGCATTTTTTAGGTTTCCTAATTCACCTCCACCATTTTCCGCAATCTTTCCTGCTCGTTCGTGTGCGTCCTTTGTGGCTTCTTCAATCATTTTTAATTTAAGCTCTGCCAATTTGGTGTAATAGTATTCTGGAGCTAATGAATTTAACTCAATTCCTGCATCAATCAATTCTGATACTTCACGAGAAACTTTTTCCACTAATTCCACATTTTTAGACTGCACTTTCACGCTTTGAGTTATGTTATAACCGGAAAAATAAGTATTGCGAAGGTTTCCATTTTCGTCGTATTCGTTACTATATTCCTTCTGAATGTTGGCAGCCTCAATGATGATATCACTATCTGCAACTCCTTTTCGTTTTAGGTAACTTTTTAAAAGCTTTAAATCGTTATTTAATTCAGCGTAGGCAGTTTTTAAATCAATATTTTTTCTGCTGAATGAAGAATTCCAAACAATTAAATCTGAATCAAAAGATTCCTCTCCTAATCCAACCACACTAATCGTAGGTTCTGGCTTTCCTTTTGACATATAGGCATGACCCAATAGATATCCTGTAACGATAACAGCAATCGCAATTAAAATTGTAGCAAAATAAGTTTTGAGGAAGTTCATATTGTTCAAATTTTACGTGAAGGTACTAATTAAATAATACCTGAAATGACATGAAATATATTTTTTTTAGAATTAAAAATATTATTTGATTTAAACTCGTTGAATTACACTGATCATACCTAAGGGGATGAATGATTTAAATTAACATTTCAATACACTCAGAATTTCCGATACTTAAAACACTACCTTTGCTCAATGCAGCAATCAAAAACGCTCACGCCTTATCAGAAAGTAGTTATTATGTTACTTTCTCTAACGCAATTTACAGTTGTATTAGACTTCATGGTAATGTCTCCACTTGGCGACTTGTTGATTAAAGAGCTAAAAATAACACCTGCTCAATTTGGAATTGTTGTGTCTAGTTATGCCATAGCAGCAGGCGTTTCAGGTTTTTTCACCGCTTCGTTTGCCGATAAATTTGATCGAAAAAAATTGTTACTCGTATTTTATGCAGGCTTCATACTTGGCACCTTACTTTGTGGCGTATCTGGTTCTTTTGAATTTCTAGTGTTTGCGAGAATTGTTACCGGAATTTTTGGAGGTGTAATATCTTCAATTTCTTTAGCTATTATAGCCGATTTATTTACGATTAATCAACGAGGAAGGGTGATGAGTTTTATTCAAATGGGATTCGGTATGAGTCAAATTGTTGGAATTCCGTTGAGTTTATTTATTGCAAACAGCTGGAATTGGAAGATGCCATTTTTCTTGATTGTAGGTTTAGCTGTTGTTATTTTTATTGTAATCATTTTCTTTATGAATCCCGTTAAAGAGCATCTTTCTCTTAAAAGATCACCAGCACTTGAACACATGTTCCAAACAATCAAAAACAAAAATTACCAAATTGGATTCGTTGCAACCATGTTCATGTCATTAGGAGGGTACCTCATGATGCCTTGGGGAAGTGCATATTCAGTAAATAACATTGGAATTTCTCAAGATGAGTTACCAATTATGTTTATGATTGTTGGATTAGTTACCTTTGCAATAATGCCTATCGCTGGTGTTTTAAGTGATAAATTCAATAAGTTTTATGTTTTTGCAGGTTCATCCATCCTTATGGTTATTTCAGTTTTAATTTATACTCATTTACCTAAGGTTTCTTTAACCTCACTCATATTGGTTAATGTGCTCATGATGATGGGAATCATGGCCCGAATGATTCCATCTCAAGCCTTAGCGGCATCAATTCCAGAAATGAAAGATCGCGGAGCCTTTATGAGTATTAATTCATCTCTTCAACAATTAGCGGGAGGAGTGGCTGCATTAATTGGTGGATGGATAGTCACCCAAAAAGATGAAATGAGCCCCCTGGAACATTTTGATTTACTTGGCTATGTTGTGATTTTTCTAATTCTAATTAATATCTATTTAACATATCGAGTACATCGTTATGTTTCTTCGAAAAATTAAATTTCACCAACTCGTTTTTATAAAAAACAGGGTTGCTTTTTACGGCAACCCTATTCGCGTTATGCTTTTCAGTTAAAAATTACCTCTCAATGTAACAATAAAGTTTCTTCCTGGAGCGGAAATATTACTTGCGAAATTTCGGTAATTCTGATCCATTATATTCTCACAGGCTACTTGAAGGGTTAACTTATTGCTGAAGACATACCCAAACCGTAGATTCAACGTGCACCAACTAGGCATGCCATCTGGCAATGCAAAAGCATAATTATCCTCACCGTTCAAATTATAGTCCTTTAAGAATTTCCATCCAGCATAATTCATAAAAAACTCACTGCGAAACTTGCCTTCACTATAAGATAGGCTTAATTTCCCAAATACCGGAGGGATATGATCAAGAGGAGTTAACGAATCTTTTCCGTGAATATTTTTATCATTCAAAATAATTCGACCATACGTGTAATTTACAGTAGCTGTAATACCGAAATTCTCATTAAATGAACCGTGAATTGCACCTTCAAATCCAGTAACAAAAGCTCTCCCAGCATTAGTTGTTGTCATAACCTCACTTAATTCTCCGTCATAGACAACTGAATCTTGACCGTCAAAGGTGCCTTTGGCTACAGTTAATGCGTTGGTTAAATAGGTGAAATAGGTATTGGCTGACACCGTAATCCCTTTTGTTAATTGATAAGAGATTCCTAAGTCACCCGTGTAGGAGTATTCCGCTTTCAAATTTGGATTGGGAACAATGACTTTTCCTGGGACAGATTCAAATACCTTGGTTAGGTCATCTACATTCGGTGCGCGAAAACCCGTAGATGTATTAATCGTAAAACGCAAATCGCTCAAAGGCATGAAAATTAAACCCAAATTTCCATTAATAGCGGGATAATGCTGATTTATCACATTATAGGGAAATGGAAAAAACGTTTTATCGTTAAATTTTGCGTTTAACCCGACATAATTCAATCGAATGCCATCATTCAAAACAAACTTGTCATTTATTTCCCAAGTGTGGGTGCCAAATAAAGCGAATGACTGCATTTTTGACCCTCCATCAGGATAACGCGTGTCTAATTTTGCGGTAGTATCTGTAATGATGTCTTTTTGGAAAGCCGTTGAATTTACAATATTATAGAATCCATCTGCTCCATATCGTATTTCGTGAGCTCCTATTTTCTTGAAAAAATCAACATTCAAAGTGAAAATATTCAATTTTTCAATTCGATGATTCAAGATGTCCTTTTTAAATCTTCTATCCATTCTACTTTCCTCAATGTTTTGGTAAGCTAAACTAGTCCTTGCCAAGTCATAGAATCGGGTATTTACTTTGTGTTCAAAGGTATAGGCTCCTAACAATCGAAATTGAGGGCCGTAATACCATTCAGCAAATTTTGGCAGCCCACCACTTAATTGCGTCAAACGATCATAACGATCAATGTTGGATGAATTTGACAATTGAAAATTTAAGCTATGTTGAATACCATTTGTTTGTTTATAACTAAGTTTCTGTAAGAGGTCATATTGAGAATAGCCCGATCCCACTTGAAGATTACTGTCTGCATTCATAATCATAGAATCAACCCCATTAATTCTATCCACATACCAAGTTCTTGCTCCAAAATTCCCAACAAACGGACTTCTTCTTGCGCCTTGACGTAAATCATTGAATTTTGAAAAGGTGAAAGAAGTCAATGAAGCTACTTTTTTCGTCCCAATAGACACATTAGCGTTTGCAGCAAATCCATTTGCCACACTGAAATAGCGCGAATAAGCTCCACCTTTTATCAACATTTTATCAGACGAACTGAAAATAGGATTCTTTGTAGTAAAACTCATAACACCACCAATTGCATCGGAACCATAAACAACAGAACCTGGTCCATAAAGCACCTCTACTCTATCCATAATGGAATTATCCAAGGTAATTACATTCTGAAGGTGACCACCTCTGTAAATGGCATTATTCATCCGTATACCATCTATAACTAAAAGCACCTTATTGGTCTCAAAACCACGAATTATTGGGCTTCCACCTCCAAGTTGACTTTTCTGCACGAATACATTTCCCGAATTAGCGATTACATCTGCCGTAGAGGATTGATTCATCTGCTGTAAATCTTTTGATCGTATAACCTGTATTTTTTGAGCCACATCTTTTTTCTTTTCTTCGAATCGACTGGCTGATAGCACGACTTCGTCCATTGTATTTGCATTAGATTGCAAATAGACCTTGAAATTAAGCGTTGATAATTCGTCAAAAGTTAGCGTAATTGTTTTGTATTCAAAATGACGAAAAGTAAAAAAGAAACCCGAGTTGAACAATACAACCCCATCTTCATTAGAACTGAATATTTCCTTTTTTTCATTGACAACCTGCACAAAGGGAATTCCTTGTAACGTTTCGTTATCTATTAATCGCATTGTTTTTCCCTGGGCAAAGGAGAAATTGAAAACACCCATAAATAAGGCCATAAGAGCCAATTCTAAATTTCTCATTTTCATTAGGTTTAGTTAAAAAATTATCAATTAAATTTATACCAAACGCTTAGGAGGAGATGGGATTATAGCTAAGTAAACTTCGTAGTTGTTTATTTTTTTAGGATTTATTAGGCGTTCTTTTTCAATGAAAGCGAATGAAGTTGAAACGGTTAAATTTGGAACGAGAATAAAAGGTTGTTGTAAGAGTTGGAACCAACTACTGATAGGAATTTTACCCTCTCCCTTTGATATAGAGGACGCGACACGTACACTTAATCTATTAAATAATTGAGTTTCTTGAATGTCATCGATACATGCTAGTTTTACTTTTCCGTTTGATACCGTTCTTTCGATAACATCATAATAACGGCCATTTAATTTAAACTCGTTACTTTTTATCCATTCTAATGATTTTTCTTGATCCAACGTAAAATAGAACAACTTTCGTTGGTCTTCGGGAATAGTTCTTTTTAATGCACCTTTAATTTCCTTTTTGACGTAATAATGAGAAAACTCAAAGTAGGTAAAAAACCCTATCAATTGCCAGAGCATTAACGTTAAAAAAGCGATGGAAAGTGATCGTAGCACCTTCAAAAATACTACTTTTAGTTAAAAATAATACAATTGAAACCTGCTCATTTCGAAAGTAAAAAACAATTCCGATATCTTTTTAAAGAAGGCTCTTCAAAACATGCAAGAAAAAAACTCTTGATAGCCCTGCACGGATATGGACAACTCACCCCCTATTTTTCGAAGAAATTTGAAGGATTAGAAATGTATACCTCGTTGCTTTTTCCTGAGGGTATGCATCGTTTTTATTTAAATGGAACCTCAGGTCGTGTAGGTGCTTCATGGATGACAAAAGAAGACCGTTTAATAGACATTGAAGATAACCTGCATTGGTTAACTGAATTATTAGAATTCATAAAAACACAACACGAATTTGAAGAAATTAACCTTTTAGGATTCTCTCAAGGAGGAGCAACGGCTGCGCGATGGTATTTTAAACAGCCATCTTATTTTCAGCGATTAATCATGTGGGCTTCCGTTTTTCCACCGGATATTGGACAAATTGAAAAAGAAGTAAGTAATGGCATTTTTATTGTCGGAAATAAAGATCCTTATTTTAATGATGAGTTGGAAAGTACCTTTGAATATTACCGTTCACATAAATATGAGGTCATAAGGTTTTCCGGCGCTCATGACATTGATTTACCAACACTTAAATCTCTTTACAATGAAAAATAGAAAAATGAATAATGTGGCTCTTTTTTTACTCCTAGCATGCACAAGTTGCGGCCAAAAACAAAGTGAAAAGAATCTCAATGAAGATATTACAATAGCTAATACTAAATTATTTGAGAATGAATCAGAAAAGAAATCGTTCAAAGAAATAATTGACACTTCTGGCATGACACTCCAAAAAAGGATTAATGTACCCGATGGTTTTATGCGAAAGGAAGCATTGGAAACGTCATTCACTAGTCATTTAAGAAATATACCATTAAAAAAACATAACTCATTGGTTCGAACGTATAATGGTCAAATTAAAGCTAACGATAATGTATACGATGCAGTGATTGATTTACCAATTGGAAAAAAAGATTTACATCAATGTGCGGATGCTATTATGAGATTAAGGGCAGAGTGGTTGTGGAAAAACAAAAGATATTCCGAAATACATTTCAACTTTACAAGTGGCTGGAGGTGCGATTACAGCGAGTGGATGAAAGGTAAACGTGTTAAATTAATAAACGGAAAACCTACATGGGTTCAATCCAAACCAGCTTCAAATACAACTCAGGATTTGTGGTCTTATTTAGAACTTATTTTTACTTATTGTGGAACACTATCTTTATCAAGAGAGTTGGTGAAAATTCCACTTTCGCAAATGGAAGTGGGAGATGTTTTTATTAAAGGCGGATCTCCTGGACATGCTGTTTTAATTTCTGACATGGCGATTAACACATCAAATGGAGAAAAAATATTTCTACTTATGCAAAGTTATATGCCTGCTCAAGAGATTCAGTTGTTAAAAAATAATGACAATCCAAAATTGAGTCCTTGGTATAGTGAAAAACAAGCGGAGATACTTTCAACGCCTGAATGGAATTTCACAGGAAATCAATTGATGAGATTTAAATAAAAAAAAGCCGCTAGTTGTAGCGGCTTATAAGTCGTTTCTGTAAAGTAATTATAAGTTTTCGATGACCATGGCAGAAGCACCACCGCCGCCGTTACAAATTCCAGAAGCACCGATTTTAGCATTACGTTGCTTTAATACATGAATTAAGGTAACGATTACGCGTGAACCAGAATTTCCAAGCGGATGACCAAGCGCAACAGCTCCACCATTCACGTCGACAACCTCAGGATTTAGTCCAAGGAGTTTAATATTCGCGAGTCCAACAACCGAAAACGCTTGATTAAGCTCCCAATAATCGACATCTGAAATGGATATTCCCGCTTTCTCTAGTGCCTTCGGTATTGCAATTGAAGGAGCTGTTGTAAACCACTCTGGAGCATGCGCAGCATCAGCATAACTTACAATTTTTGCAATAGGCTTCAATCCGTATTTTTCCACAGCTTCGGCAGAGGCTAAAACAAGTGCAGAAGCACCATCATTCAAGGTTGATGCGTTGGCTGCTGTAATAGTTCCTTCTTTATCGAATGCTGGCTTCAAACTTGGTATTTTGTCCAAAAATACATTTTTGTATTCTTCGTCTTCGCTCACAATTATTAGATCCCCCTTTCGTTGAGGCACTGGCACTGGAACAATTTCGTCGTTAAATCTACCCGCTTTCCAAGCTTCAGCTGCTCTTGTATAGGAAGTTATTGCAAAATTATCTTGTTCTTCTCTTGAAATCTCATATTTCTTTGCACATAATTCCGCACAATTCCCCATTGGCACTTTGTTATACACGTCCAATAAACCGTCTTTTGTAATACCGTCTAGTAGGGTGATATTACCAAATTTCGTCCCATTCCTACCATTAACATAATGTGGTGTTTGCGACATGCTTTCCATTCCACCAACGACAACCACATGATTGTCACCAGCAAGAATTGTTTGGGCTCCGAGCATAATTGATTTCATACCCGACGCACACACCTTATTTACCGTTGTACACGGAATATGATGTCCTAATCCAGCACCAAGCGCTGCTTGCCTCGCAGGTGCTTGACCAACACCAGCTTGCAACACATTTCCCATAAACACTTCATCGATAGCTTCGCTAGAAACATTTGCACGTTCAATAGCACCTTTGATGGCTACCGCTCCTAATTCTGTAGCTGAAATTGTTGACAATGCACCCATAAATGATCCCATTGGTGTGCGTACAGCAGAAACAATATAAACTTCTTTTGACATAAGATTAAATTTGGCACGAAGATAATCAAACTCCCCTCATTCTTATAATTAGTCGCTGTATTTGTTAATTAATATTTTTTCTTTTTTCGTAGGATATTTTTTGCTCATTAATTGTGATTAACTTTGAATTTCATGAAAATTATCAGTGAGTTTTCTCTTTGGATCATACTTCCTATGGCTGTTGGAGCCATTTTATTAAGCATATATTTTTATCGGAAAACAAATTGGTTAACATCAGGAAGTAAATGGAAGAAGCCTTCATTGATTAGTTTACGGGCGATTTCAATTTTTATTTTACTCATCCTCCTATTGGGATTGATATTTCAACAAACACTTAAGAAAGAAGAAAAGCCAATATTTCTCGTGCTGGTAGACAATTCTTTATCCATGAAAAATTACAAAGACAGTAGTCTATTGAGCCAGCAGATAAATCAACTAATTTCCTCTCTTCAAAGTACTCACGGAGATTTATTTGACTACGAAGTGTTAACCTGCGGAGAAGCCGTGAGGAATGACAAATTTAATTTTCAAGAAAAAAAATCAAACCTCGAACAAGGATTTCAATTTATAAATACCCAATACTACAATAGGAACATTGGTGGCATTGCATTTATTTCAGATGGTAATTTCAATGAGGGATCAAGTCCTATATATGCAGCGGAAAAAATAAGCTTAACCCCAATATTTTCAATTGCCGTTGGGGACACTATCCCTAAAAAGGATCAATTAATAAAGCATGTATCTGTAAATGACGTAGCCTTTTTAGCCAACGATTTTCCGATAGAGGTGGATATTTCATCTTATCAATTACAAGGTAAATCGACACAGGTTTCGGTATTTCATGATGGTAAAAAAATAGCTAGTAAACAGATTACATATAGTGCAGAAACAAAGGATTATCAGCAATTAAAATTTTTAATTCCAGCCACAAAAGTTGGTTTTCAACGTTATTCGATTGAATTAACTCCGTTGAACGAAGAGTATACATTAAAGAATAACACGAAAACCTTTTACGTCGAAGTAATGGATACAAGGAGTAAGGTGGTAATTCTTTCACAAGCGCCACACCCTGATATAGCAGCAATTAAACAAGCACTTGAAACGAATGACCAACTTGAAGTTCTTGTGAAAAATTTTTCCAATTGGGATAAAAAATTAGACAATGTTGATTTAATGATTGTTCACGAACCTGGAGTAAATTACTCCAAAGAATTATTTAATATCATTCGCTCTAAAGGAATTGCACACCTTTTTATAATAGGTCCAAATTCTTCAAGTAGTGCGCTTAATGCCTTTGGTTTTGGAATTTCAATAGATAACACAAATCAAACGGATGATATTCAAGGGCAATTGAATACATCGTTTAATGCTTTCGAATTAACTGATGGTATTCGATCTGCCATAGAATATTTTCCACCCCTGAAGTCTAAATTTGGAACCTTAAAAACCGGAGAAACAATTGAGACGCTTGTTTTTCAGCGTGTTGGCCCCGTTGTCAAAACAGAGCCATTAATTTTCTTCAAGCAGCAAGACCAAGTTAAAAATGGATTTATTTTCGGTGAAGGTATTTGGCGATGGAAATTAAATGAATTTTTACGATCAGGGTCACATAATCATATCAATGAATTAATAAATAAAATAGGCAATTACCTCATGGTAAAACAGGAGGGAATGGGCTTGCGTGTGACCCTGAATAAGCGTTTTACAAGTGAAGAACCCATTGTTTTTAACGCCTCGTTTTACAACGCAAGTCTTGAACCAATTACCACTCCGGAAATATCGTTAACATTGACAGATCAACAAGGAAAAAAATACATTTCACAGTTCGGAGTAAACGGAAAAGGTTACAAGTTAGATTATGGAAAAATCGCCGCGGGACAATATCGTTGGGAGGCATCTTGCATTTTTAATGGTAAAAAATACAATAAGTTTGGAACATTTTTAGTTGAAGACATAGATTTAGAAAAAACAGAGACAACTGCCAATCACGAGGTGCTTAAACAACTCGCGAATTTATCAAATGGGAAGTTTTACACGTTAAATGAATATGAAAAATTTATTCGTGACTTAAAAACAAGAGACGATATGGTCATAATAACAAGAGAAGAGTTATCCTTTAAAGATTTAATTCATTTAATACCTCTTTTGTTGATGCTAGTTTGTACTTTTTCAATAGAGTGGTTTATCCGTAGGTGGTCCGGGTCATACTGAATTATCGTTAGATTTTCCAAATTTTGCGAATAAGACTTTTCAAAACTGAAGGGTAATTGATCCGAGTAAATTGATAATAAACTACATTTGTCCCTCCAAATTTCTTATTAAAATGTGCTCTTCCTGAAGAATTAGCGCCATAAAAGTCGTAAAAATCAAACTTTTGATGGTATCTCTTTATCGCATTCAAATGCAGCAGGACCATTGCACCTTTCTTTTTGCCTTCGCGCGTAGTCGCTCCTTTAAAGTCAATTACTGAATGTCCATCGAAAACATAAAACGACATCGCCACTATTTCCCCATTTTCGTTAGCTAATGACAATAACTCGCCAAAACCTTTATTTTCAAAATATTTGATCAATTCCTTGAATCGACTAAATAAATCGGATTTTAATCGTTTGAAAAATGGATTGTGTTTTCTAATAAAAATGAAAAACTCTGTCGTACTAACATTCAATTTCAAAGAGAAGTATTGCTGTTTCTTTTGAAATCGTCTTATATTTTGAGCATAACGATCCTCTATCTTAGCCAATGAAATATCCAATGGAATACGCTGATATTTAAGTTCTTTTATTTCCCAATTTTCAGGTGTTTTTTTAGGAAGATGCAATAAATTGAACTGACATATCTTTGGGAAAAAATCATCCCAAAAGGTTGAATCAAGCCTTTCGAATCCATCTAATGTTCGGGTAAGAAATGGTTGCAAACTGTAGGCCAAGCCAAATTTTCTTTTTGAAAAGATAGGTACAATCGAAGTTGAATTTAAGGTTTTTAGTGTCCATCCAGGATGAAGGATGTTTAATACATCCGCGGTCATAAAAACTGAGCCATTTGATGTTCTAAGTTGCTCGTCCCACTCCTCTTTCAATTGTTGATTATACATTATACGGATATTATCAATGCTTATTTGTTTGTTAAAATGACCTAATTATTTCGTAAAAACAAGTTAGATAATCTGTTAACTAATGAAATGGCATTATATTTGAAACAAAAAAACAAAAAAAATACCTATGAAAAAATTAGTTGCCTTATTTTTTGGAGTTTTGATTTCAGGATCAATCTTGGCTCAAACTGAAAAAACTGCTGCTGACAGAGCGAAGATTCAAACAGAAAAAATGTCTGAAGAATTAAAATTATCAGCGGATCAAAAATCAAAAATTTATGAAATAAATCTTGGAATCAACCAGAAAATTGATGGTTTAAAAACCTCTAGCCTTTCTGAAGAAGAGAAGAAAAAAGCGCTGCATCACAATAACGAGGCAAGAAAAGAAATGATTAAAGGCGTGCTGAATAAAGAGCAGAATGAAATACTAGAAAAAAAGATGGCCGAAAGAAAAGAAATGCGTCAACAAATTCGAAAAGAAGTTCGAAAAGAAATTAAGGAGAGTGATAAAAAGAAATCAGAATAGCATTTAACGTTAATTCTTTCCAAAGGCCACATTCTTGTGGCCTTTATTTTTGTGTATCGAGCATGAATTCCGAAGTCTTATGAAATACTAAATCTGGATAATCTTGTTCTGCCATGTTAAGCAAAAAAGTTGTTTCAGCAAGAAACACTAAATTACCGTCCTTATCTTCTGCAATATAATTTGACTTGGCTCTTTTAAAAGAATTTAATTGATCCAGATTTTCACTTGTAATCCAGCAAGCTTTAAAATAATTTCTTGGAACAAAACGACAATTTGCGCCATATTCATGAATCAAACGATAATTAATAACTTCAAATTGTAATTGCCCCACTGTTCCAACTATTTTTCGATTACCCGGTTGTTGAATAAACAATTGAGCGACCCCCTCATCAATTAATTGCCTAATCCCCTTTTCTAACTGTTTCGACTTAAGTGGATCTAGATTTTCTAATTCCATAAAAATCTCAGGAGAAAAACTTGGAATTCCTCGGTACATCATCTTTTCCCCCTCAGTCAAGGTGTCTCCTATTTTAAAGTTTCCAGTATCGTATAATCCGACAACATCTCCAGGAAAAGCCTCATCAATGACACTTTTATCTTGGGCCATAAAAGAGGTAGGGTTAGGAAACTTCATTTCCTTACTTAAACGCACATGATGGTAAAATTTGTTACGTTCGAATTTACCTGAAACAATGCGTAAAAAAGCAATCCTATCTCTATGTTTGGGGTCTAAGTTTGCATGTATTTTAAATACGAAACCTGAAAATTTTGGATCATCAGGTGATACCTTTCGCGTATCAGATTCTCTACCTCTTGGCGCAGGAGAAATTTCACAAAAAGTGTCTAAAAGTTCCTTTACACCAAAGTTGTTTACTGCCGACCCGAAGAAAACTGGCGCTACATCACCCTTCAAATAAGAATCTCTGCTAAACGGATCATATACCCCTTCAATCATTTCTAACTCTTCTCGTAATTCATTTGCTGGATGAGTACCGATAATGTCTTCAAGTTGACTACTTTGAATATCTGATATATTAACTATGTCTTCCGCAATTTTAGTTTTATTCGCAGAAAACAAATTGAGTCCCTTTTTGTAGATGTTATAAACTCCTTGAAATCTATCGCCCATACCTATTGGCCATGTAAGAGGGCGAACACGAATATCTAATGCTTTCTCTAATTCATCAAGTAGTTCAAATGATTCTTTACCTTCTCGATCCATTTTATTGATAAAAATGATAACCGGTGTTTTTCGCATCCGGCAAACTTCCATCAATTTTTTAGTCTGTTCTTCTACCCCATTCGCACAATCGATTACGAGAATTACGCTATCTACTGCAGTTAAGGTTCTAAATGTGTCTTCAGCAAAATCTTTATGTCCGGGCGTATCAAGAATGTTTATTTGTCGATTGTTATATTCAAATGCCATAACGGAAGTAGCAACAGAAATTCCTCGTTGCTTTTCGATTTCCATAAAGTCAGAGGTGGCTGACTTTTTAATTTTATTATTTTTTACAGCGCCTGCAGTCTGGATTGCCCCACCAAAAAGCAATAATTTTTCAGTTAAGGTTGTTTTTCCAGCATCTGGGTGAGAAATGATCCCAAAGGTTCGTCTTTTCTCTATGGCTTCTGCATGTTTCATCTGTAAACAAAAAAAGACTGCCTGAGCAGTCTTTACTTTTTATGGTCAATAATTAAAATACTTCGTTTGCAGTAAAATGAAATTTCCCCTCGATGTCTGCATTTTCGTCTGAATCAGAACCATGTACTGCATTTCGACCTTTACTCTCAGCATAGGCTTTTCTAATTGTTCCTTCTGCTGCCTCCGCAGGATCTGTTGCACCTATTAACGATCGAAAATCAGCAACCGCATTTTCTTTTTCTAAAATGGCTGCCACAATTGGACCAGACGTCATATATTCCACTAGCTCACCATAGAATGGTCTTTCTGCGTGAACTTCATAAAATTTCTTTGCTTGTTCCGTTGATAATCTTGTGTATTTCATCGCTTTAATTTCGAAACCAGCCTGGATGATCATGTCAATAATCTTTCCCATATGCCCGTTCTCAACTGCATCGGGTTTTAACATCGTAAATGTTCTGTTTGTAGCCATTCTTCTTTAATTTTGGGTGCAAAGTTACGTATTAATTCTGTTTTCTTTAAAACGTGTTTATAAATCAAGAGAATATTTTGGAAATGTAACATTGGCGATATTTAATTTTATACAGGTAAATCATCAACATGTATTTCAAAATTTTCGTGTTAATTTTTCTCATTTATTCATGCCAAGAAAATGATAAATCTAGTCATTTGAATAGTAATAATAATCAATCGAGCCCCGTTGAGCCTAATAAAACAATAACTAAACCCTTTAAAAAATCACAAGAAAAAGATTCGGTTAAAATACGAACGGAAAAAGACAAAACAACAGTAACCAAAATCTACACAAATAAGGCAAAGGTTTTAAGTGATCAAAAGACAAAGAATCAAAAGGCTGTAAAAGAAGTCATAGAAAAAAAGCAAGAAACACCGAATGAATATCTACAAAAGAAGGAAGAATGGGATGAAAGATATTCAAAAGATGCTACATGGATTGATTTATATAATACATCCGAGGCAAGTTTTATCAAAGGTGTTGATAATGAGTTTATTAAAAACCCTGCACTTGTGAGCACTGTCAATAAATCATTTTTAACTCATCTTTTTAGCAAAAAAATGGAAAAATTATTTTTTAACTATCCTTCCTTTATCCAATTTTCAACGGATAGATTTACGGTGAGTGAAGCTTTCTATAGACTTCAATCTAAATGGAATATTCCAAATTAATACTGAGTTTGTTCCACTCAATTAGTAATTTTGTGACATGATACTAAAACAAGTCCCACTTTCTGTAATTAATTCTATGAATAAAAATACACTCATGGAAGCCTTGGGAATAGAATGTGTGGAATTAGGCAATGATTATGTAAAAAGTCGAATGCCTGTTGATCACAGAACGCATCAACCAATGGGATTATTGCATGGTGGAGCGAGTGCAGCTTTAATTGAAAGCATAGGCTCGATGGGATCTACCTTATTGATTGATTTAACCAAATTCCAACCTGTAGGATTAGAAATTAACTGCAATCATGTGGGTGGCATCACCTCCGGATATGTAGTTGCTACGGGCAAAATTGTACATTCTGGAAAACGTTCGCATGTTTGGCAAGTTGATATACACGAAGAAGGATCAAGTCGATTGATTTGTACAGGTCGATTGACCGTTATGATCATAGAAAGAACGTAACATGCTATTTTATCGATTTCCCGGCAAAAATATCAATCGTAAAAGCGGTCGATTTATTTCTTGCACGTTCGATGAACTCGAAGGTTTTGTTGTTTCTAATTTTAACGGTTCTGCACATTGGAGGTTTGTAGAAGAAGACATTTCAGATTTAATCTATTTTGATAAAAAAGAACCTTTTGAAATCTCAAAATCGGAATATATACTAAAAGCAAATCAACTTATACAAGCCATTCGCTCACTTGGGCTTAATAAAGTTGTTTATTCTCGAATTTCCTCAATCACCTTTGATACTTCACTTGCTAAAGAGCTCTTTTATGCCCTCGAAGAAAAATACCCCCATGCACTAATTTACCTTTTTTCAGATTCGGAACTTGGTACTTGGATTGGTGCAACACCCGAAATTTTATTCGAACAACATGGAAAATGCGGCATAACCACTGCATTGGCAGGAACTAAAAAATCAACCGAAACAAGTGATTGGGACGAGAAAGAAAAACTTGAACAAGAATATGTCGTTCAATTTATTTCAGAAACGTTGGGAACTGAAAATACATCTAACATTGAAGTGCACGGACCTTATGAATACTACGCTGGACCTGTAAAGCATTTAAAAACCGATTTTTTATTTGAATGCTCAACATCTACATCGCGGAAATTAATAAATAAATTACACCCAACTCCTGCGGTTTGCGGATTACCTAAAGATTTCGCAAGCGAGATAATTTCACAAATAGAGGAACACAATAGAGAATTGTATACAGGTTATATCGGTGAAATTAGTGAGCAGCAACTCAAGTTATTTGTAAATCTCCGCTGCGCTTCACTCACAAAGGGAAAAATGCACTTTTATTTAGGAGGGGGCTTTACAAAAGATTCGTTGGCCGAACGCGAATGGGCCGAAACTGAAAATAAGAAAAAAACACTATCTGACCTCATTGATTTATTGTAAATTTGCACATGCTGACTAGCGACAAGGAGGTTGTTCAATTGGTGGTGGATCAATGTAAATTACACGATGTTAAAACCATTGTTTTTTCTCCCGGTTCAAGAAATTCCCCTTTTGCAATTGCATTTGATGAAGATGACTACTTTAATACTTTCGTTATCCATGACGAACGTTCAGCTGCTTTTTTCGCATTGGGAATGTCACAAGAAAACAAGGAATTAGTTGCGCTATGTTGTACATCAGGATCTGCCCTACTAAATTATTATCCCGCAATTTCTGAAGCTTATTATCGAAGCATTCCACTGTTAGTAATTTCTGCTGATCGCCCTTCCTCCTGGATTGATCAAGGAGATGGCCAGACAATTAGGCAAAAACAGGTTTTTCAGCAACATGCCCGTGCATTCTTTCAATTGGACGATATTCAATTAACAGAAGATACCCTTTGGTATTACTTACGTGAAACATCGATTCTTTTTAATCAATTAAAAAAAGGGCCTGTTCATCTTAATGTTTCTTTGAATGAACCCTTATATAACCTTATTGAGAAAAAAAGGGATTTCAGTAAAAAAATATCATTTATCACTTCTAGTAACTCATTACATTTAAATGATATTCAGTTACTTAAAAGTTTGCTGCTTGGTAAAAAAATCATGGTGATTTGTGGTCAAATGAATGCAAACCATTCGCTTCAAAAATTCTTGGAATTATTCGCAAATAATACAGGTGCTATTGTTTTAGCGGAACACACTTCTAATTTAACGAACATTTCTTTCATTAGCTGTGTTGATCGAGTACTAAACATGATGGAGGATTATTCGGTGTATCAACCAGAGGTTGTTATTCACATTGGAGGAGCGATTGTCTCTAAACGAATTAAAACTTTTTTAAGAAGAAATAACGCATTAGAGGTTTTAAGAATTGATGAGACTGAGTTAATAGAAGATACCTTTAAACACCTTACTACTCACCTTTCGATTTCCCCGGAGTCTTTTTTTGAACAATTTAAGGATTTTACTTCGGAAAGCAGGTCGAATTTTTTCGGTAAATGGAAACAAAAAGATTTGACTGCACAAGATAATTGCCACTCAGTATCAGCAGAATTGAAAGGGCTCAATGATTGGTATTGTTTTTACTTAATACATCAATATTTCCAAGAAAACACAGTAATCCACATGGGGAATAGTTCAGTTGTACGGTATATGCAATTGTTTGATGTGGTTAAAGGATGCAACTATTACGGCAATAGAGGTACAAGTGGCATCGACGGGTCTTTCAGCACGGCTGTTGGAGCTGCAGTTGCAAGCCCTGAAAAAAACCATCTTTTTGTTTGCGGAGATGTCTCTTTTCTATATGATCACAATGCACTATGGATAGAAAAATTCCCAAATAACCTTAAAGTTATTATCATACACAATTCAGGAGGTGGAATTTTCAAGATAATAGAAGGCGCCAAAGATTCTACAAAAAGTTCAACGTATTTTGAAGCTAAACATAGTCAAGAAGTAACCCCCATTATTAAAGCCTTTCATAAACGTGCTCAACAAGTTTGCTCAGCAGAATATTTGGAACTTCACCTTCAAGCATTTTTGACGTTTGGAAACGATGATATACAATTTTTAGAAATTAAAACAGAAGCGGAATCGAACCCGCATGTACTAACTAACTTTTTTAATAAAATAAAATGATACACGATTTTTTTGATGTTTTTTTCACCTGGCAAGGCTGGCTATATTTATTAATACTCTCATTATTGGAAATCGTTCTAGGCATCGACAACATCATTTTCATTAGTATTGTCACGGACCATTTAGAGCCGAAAGAAAAAAGAAAAGCGAGAAATTTAGGACTTTCGATTGCTTTATTATTTCGTTTAATTTTACTTGGTGCAGTTTCATATTTGATGCACCTTGTGGAACCCATATTCTCAATTGGAAATATTGACTTTTCTGGTCAGAGCGTGATCCTAATTATTGGTGGGTTATTTTTAATTTATAAAAGCGTTGCTGAAATGCACAAAAGTATTTCTGGCGAAGAAGAAAGCCAAACAAATAAAAAGAGTAAACTAGGATCCATAATTTCACAAATTGTAATAATAGACTTAGTATTCAGTTTTGACAGTATTATATCTGCCATTGGAATGACAAACGGCTTAGAAAAAGATGTCAACCATAATCCAATGGCTATTATCGTTTTTGCGATTATCATCTCAATGATAATCATGTTATTGTTTGCAAAACAAATTGGTGATTTTATTCATGAACATCCAACAATTAAAATGATTGCATTGAGTTTTCTAGTGGCAATAGGCATGCTCCTTATTGCAGAGGGCTTTGGGCAAGAATTTCCGAAAGGATATATTTATTTCGCATTGGTTTATGCATTGATTGTTGAAATGCTCAATATTAAAATGCGTAAGAAACAGGCTAAATGACGCACAAAGAAGCTCTAGCAATTCTCGGCTGTTCGTCAAATGAGGAATTGGAGGAACGACTTGAATCTTTATTGTTTTCGCTGAAACAAAAACTTTTGAAAAAAGATTTTCATCCGTTGGTATTCCATAAATTTAAAACGGAAGCGCAACGCTATGAACGAGCTATCGAAGTATTTTACTTTCCGAGTCCTTCAAATGATGCTTTGCAACCCCCAATGTTATTTCAAGATGACAGTCCTGCTCAATTTATTTCTACCTATTTATCTACAAAATCCAAGGTACAATTGCTTATTAGCGCCTGTACAAATTTTTCTAGCCTTTCACAAAAAATAGATGAATTCATTGCTTTACAATTAATTTGGACAAAGAAATGGTTAGGGATTTATTCTAAATCAGCGAAAGCCTACAATTTTCCTTCCTACGATGAAATGATCTGGGTTCAAATTAAAAATTGGATTATAAACTCAGAAGTTGACGATTGGAACGTGTTAACAAAGGTTAATGAACTTCCTGATTTTTTCGTTATTGAAATTGAACGATTGCATGCAATGCATCCTTATTTTAATAGATAGTAAAGTGTAATTACATCAAAAACTGCATGTACTAGTATAACGTGCTTCCAAGAATTGTTCGGATGCAAAATGAAAAATGGAATTATACTAAATGGGCAGATTAAAAAATGTGTGTAATTAAATGAGAAAAACTGAACAAACAGAAAAGCCAGAACAAAAAGTATTAACCACAAGACACTCTTTCTATAGTCAACGGTAAACCAAAATGCCAAGGCAATAAAAAGCAACACTTGAGAAAGTAACCTAGCGAGTTGTACACTTGGTAAATCGAAGTATTCCTCGGTTCCTTTGAAAGGAATAAAAAAGCTTACAATAAAAGGATTACTCACTAACTTTAATTGAATGTATAAGAGAAAAGCATAGGCCCCCATCCCTACCTTTCTCCACGTTAACTCCTTCACCTGAATATAAAAAACTGCTAAAGTGACAGTCCAAAGAATGGGATCAAATAAAGGAAATGGAAACAATAGTTTTTGAAAACTAATAAAAAGAGAAAGGGTATACACTGCGACTGAAAGCAAAGCCAAGAAAGCCACCCTATTCGATTGAATCATTTCTTCAATGCTTCATAAATGTAATCAAATGTTGACAAGATAAGCGGCTCGCCGTCTACAACAGCAATATTGTGTTCAAAGTGCGCACTTGGCTTGCCATCCGCAGTCACAATTGTCCATTTATCTTCAAGCGTCTTTACTTTTTCAGTCCCCATATTAATCATAGGCTCTATGGCTATTGTTAGGCCATTTTGTATTTTCTTACCTCTCCCTCTTTTTCCATAATTTGGCACTTGTGGCTCTTCATGCAAGCTCTTTCCCAACCCATGTCCCACTAAGTCACGCACAACGCCATACCCATGGCTCTCTGCATGATTTTGAATCGCCCATCCAATGTCCTCAATTCGGTTAGATGTAGTGCATTGTTCAATACCGAGATACAAGCATTGTTTTGTTACTTCTAGTAATTTTTTGACCTCAGGATTTACTGTTCCAACTTCAAATGTATAGGCATGATCGCCATAATAGCCTTTATAAAGCGAACCACAATCCACTGAGACTACGTCACCTTCTTGAAAAGGGCGATCCGTCGGCAATCCATGAACTACCTGCTCATTTACCGAAATTAATAAGGTGCTTGGGCATCCATAAAGACCTAAAAATCCTGGCAATGCATTCTGTGATCGGATGTAATCTTCCGCTTTTTTATCGAGTTGTCTTGGAGTATTTCCTGGTTTTATATCTTTTGCAATCAAACCTAATGTTCTGCTCACAATTTGTGCGGCTTCTCTCATTAAGTTAATTTCTTCAGAAGATTTATACTTTATCATGAATTTGTTTAAAAAAGACATCCGACAAAGATAAGAATTTATAACGGCAGACTAAAGAGCCAATTCATTGTGTCTTTGTTGTCCGCATAATCTTGCAAGGCTGGTTTTTGAGCATTTCCAAACGGTATATACCCTATACCTACTATACATTGAATTTCAGATTCATTTTTTTGAATAAAATTCATTAGTTCCGTGTGTGATTCATATTCGTGGTAGTACAACATTGCAATAGGTGCATGAAGGGCTTCCGTTTTTTTTAGTAGTAAAAAATTATTATCCAAAATTGGCTCTAAATTAAGCAGGTGAATGGCTTTATTGTAATCGTAATTATTTCCGTACTTTTTGTTTTGAATAACCGCAGAAAAATCAAAAATCGCATGAAAGAAATTATCGAGAACATAACCTTTGGGTACGCACAAGTGAGTAACATTCCGGCAGCCTTTTCCGAAGTACTGAAAAACATCTTTTCCTAAGCTGCTAAGCTCTTCAAAAGTTTCCTCCCCAGTTATGACAGCAATTGATGTTCTATTTCCTCTAAACAAATGAGGCTTTGAAGAGAAATAGGATAAAAAGGTTTGATTGGACAATTGATCGCCAGTAGCAATTATTGCATCAAAATCTCCAATCTTTCGATCCGTAAAAGAAATACGTTTCGTTAATTCTGGAGATATTAATTGAAGATATTCTAAAATTGCTGGTAGTAAGATTTGGTCATCTGAACTCATTTTTACTTTTGCCTGAAAACCTGCAAAAATCACGGAGAGTAAATCATGAAATCCTACCAATGGTATATTCCCTGCCATAATAATGGCAATTGTTTTGTCTTTCTTAGTTGTTAGTGGGTATTTTTCCAACCACTCTTTTAGTTTATCTACTTGCAACCAATTTGAAATCTCTGATAGTGAAATCCTTACTGCTTTATCTTCAAACCAACCATTTTTATAATAACACAGTGCAATAGATTCCTCAAATTTATAATATTGCGCTTCCGAAATAAAACTGATACCAGGATGCCAATTCTCTTCATTGGCATGAGCACTGAGAATCCTTCCAAGTTCACTCCAAGCTTTAATTTGTTGTTCAATTGTCATAATATTCGCCAAAAAAAAGACTTTTTGAACAAAAAATGACAATTTGCGTTGCTATATTTGTAAAAAAAAAAATAGCGATGGCAATAATGATAACCGAAGAATGTATTAATTGTGGTGCTTGCGAACCGGAATGTCCAAATAATGCAATCTATGAAGGTGGTGCAGAATGGAAATATTCTGATGGCACTTCTCTTAAAGGAATCATCACCACGTTAGATGGAAGCGAATTGTTGGCGGACCATCCGCATGAACCAATTAGTATGGATGTTTATTACATCACTCATGATAAATGTACAGAATGTGTTGGATTTCACGACGAACCTCAATGTGCTGCAGTATGTCCCGTCGACTGCTGTGTAGATGATCCAGATTATAGAGAATCTGAAGATGAATTGCTCGCAAAGAAAAGTTTTATGCACCTATAGTCAGATGGGATTTTTAAACAATGTGAAGATGCTCACATTCACATTGATCATTCATTTTTTATTCAATAGTTTATTCGCGCAACAGCCAAGTTTCAAGCTTGTTAACGTACGATTAGTTGGAGTAAACATTAGCCCAAAAATTGACGACATCACTCGGATTCAACGCTATTATGAATCAGCGGGAATGCGAATTAATATTTACTCACAAGAACAACTAACCCTTGATTCGATAAAATTACCTCGCCTTTCCTCTTCCTCTGTCCCAAATCACTTAATGACAGAACTGATAAAACTAAATCAGTCTAAACACAAGGCGCCAAATTTAAACTCTCTCACCATATTTTGTCTGCCAAGATTTAATATAATCCCAACGTTTCAGTCTTTCCTTTCTTTTGGTTATGCGTTTTACGAATCGACCAATAGTGACGACAATTTTATTTTATCGAGTGTTGCCCATAGTTTAGGCGTTGCACATTATGCAGACAGTTCCAGAACCATTTCGGACAGTGCTTCTATCTTCAAGTTACGTTTAGCAACAATTAACTATTCAACGGATATCAATATTTTCAATAAAATAGAAGAAACCGGATTAATGGCCTATTACATTTGGGAAGAAAACGAAGAGGGGATTATTGATTGTGACCCAAACAATCCTTTAATGTCAATAAAGCGTGGCAAAAAGGAAAATTTCGGATATAAATACTTAAATCCAGGAAATTGGTTTTTTAAACCATTTACCGAAATCATGGATACAAAGATTTGTCCTGCTCATTTAACTGTTGTAATCGTTACAATAATTGGTCTCGTATTATTTTTCAAATTGATCCGAAATTTAACCAGAAACAGAAATTTATCGCTGAAAATAGGTGGTTGGATGTTAAAAATTTTCAGTGTTATTTTTTCACTTTTCACTATTGGATTTAGTTTTTACTTAATCAATTTATTTTACATTAATCATTTTGTTATTGAAACTAAAATCGAAGAATTCGATAACGATGTTAAAGCTAGTAGAATTCTTAATAAGATTCAAGATAACTTGTTGTTTGAAAAAGACACGACCTTAAATCTAGGAACACAAATCTTTCGGAAAAAGAACGATGAATGGTACATTCAAAGAAATCTTCCCGTTCTAATCTTTCGAATGAATAAAAAAAATGAGTTTTCATTCAAGGAAGGAAGTAACTCTTTAACATACAGAGGTGACACTTTGATTCATGACACTCAAAATCACTACATAAAAATTGAATGGGTCAATGACAGTGAAGAAGTAGTAGCTGAGCGAATCTATGATTATTTTGGAAACGAAGTTTATTCTACGGAGATTTTCGAACGTAAAAAAGGTAAACGCATTGTATTATTTGTGAACGGATATCGCGCACCATTCCTAACACAAGATGATTTTTCAAGAACTGTCATGTTAAAAAGAATACTAGAAAATAAAACAGAAAATGATAAAACGAACAACAAAATTTATGACTTCGATATTTTTGAATATTGGAATCAGTGGCGCCGCTTTGATGAACGATTCATTTCAAAATTACAGCCGCATGAAGTTTATTATGCCGATGGCCATCATCCCATTAGGACTTCAAATTACAACCTAACCAAAATCCCGCTTTATGTTTCATTACTAAACAATCTTGGTGATTTATCTTATTTTTATTTTGCAGCATCTCATTTTCCAGGACGTTGCGACAATTTATCGAATCACTCCTGCAATTATGTGAATATCCCAAATGTTGGAGTTAAAAGCACTTGGGAGTTATTGCCAACTGCAGCAAACCATAGTGGATTCAATGAACGTAGGATTAGCGGATCGATCGCCGGGAAAAATGTATTGCAATTATTGAATGGCGACAACAGCAATTTAAACCCAAACGACACACTATTTATTGTTTGTCATAGTATGGGTTTCGCTTATTCTCAAGGAATCATAGAGGCCTTGCGTGGGAAAATAAATTTTGGAGCTTATTATATTTTTAGCCCTGAAAATCCATCGTCTGGCCGTGTTTTAGAATCTGAATGGGACCAAGTATGGCAATATGGAGCAAATGAAGAAATCGAAGAATGTTTACAAGACGGTATAGCTCCTCAATGTGCGATCAAAGGAATTGAAAAAAATCGGGTGTTTTTCCCACAAGCATTATATCCTGAACTCGGGTTTACAGGAAGTCATTTTATTGGGAATTTTAGTTGGGTATTTGATTTGAAAAACACTCAACCAGGACATATCAAACAACACTAGTGTTGTCCCATTTTTTTAATAGAAGAGATGCAATATGTCCGCCAAAACCGAAAGTATTGCTCATTAAATAATTTAGTTCTCTTTTTACTGGTTTATTTAACGGAATATGAAATGACTGATAGGGAGATTCAATTTCTGTGGTATTAATAGTAGGTAAAACCAATTGTTCTTGAAGCGAAATGACAGAAGCGATGGCTTCAATTGCTCCGGCAGCACCTAACAAATGTCCTGTCATTGATTTCGTTGCACAAATTGATAAGTTATCTACTCCTTCAAACAATGTGGCTACCGCTTTGAGTTCTGAGGTGTCACCCTGTGGTGTGGATGTTGCGTGCATGTTAATACAAGAAATATCTTTTGGTTCAATATTAGCCTCTTCCAATGCTAGCTTCATGCCCAAAATTGCACCTGCGCCTTCAGGATGTGTTCCCGTCAAATGATAAGCATCTGCAGCCATTCCTCCACCGACAATTTCAGCCAGTATTGTGGCACCTCGTTTACGCGCATGGCTTAACTCTTCTATAATCAAAGCACCTGCGCCCTCCCCCATTACAAATCCATCCCGTGAAGGGTCAAATGGTCTAGAAGCAGTAAGTGGATTATCATTTCGTGTGGATAGCGCTTTAGCAGATGAAAAACCACCGATAGCCGATGGGTTAATTGGTGCTTCAGAACCCCCTGAAATAATTACGTCAGCTTTATTCCATTTGATGTAATTATAGGCTTCTATAAGGGCTGTGTTAGAAGTGGCACAAGCAGAAACCGGACAAAAATTAACTCCTCTTAAGCCATATTTAATTGATAGTATTCCAGATGCAATATCTACTAAAATACGTGGAATAAAATAAGGAGGGAATCTTGGGGTTCCATCGCCTTGTGCGTATTCCATCATTTGATCATAAAAAGTTTGAATCCCTCCGTTGCCCGACCCCCAAATTACACCAATTCGATCACGATTTAATTCTTCAAAATTTAATCCAGCTTGCTTAACCGCCTCTTCCACAGATACCAAAGCATATTGCGAAAATAAATCGTATTTCCTTACTTCTTTAGAATCGAAGTGATCCGATGAATTATAACTTTTCAATTCGCAAGCGAATGAAACTTTAAAATTTGTAGTATCAAAACGCGTAATAGGCCCAGCACCACTTCTACCTGCTATCAAGGCATTTTTATAGGCCTCTACAGAACTCCCAATAGGAGTTAACGCGCCCATTCCTGTAATTACAACCCTTCTCATTTTTCTAGGCCAAATTTATCGTACTCTTTGGATTTTAAAATTGCAATAGCTTTTTGTAAAATCTCATTGTCCTCATTATAGATTTCGTACATTTCGTTAGAAGAAAATAAATCCTGTGCAACTAGCGATCTAAGTCTTAACTTAATGACTTTTTCGCTTATACGAAATTGCTCTTCGTCAAATGACAATTCAGGCTTTTCTTTCTTCACATAGTCGAAGAATGAACGCATAAATACTTCATCACATTGGAATTTCTTTTTAAATTCTGTGAACGAGGGATAGGTCGATTTTAATGTGGTGCGGTTATCATTGACATAATTATAACAAAACGTATTAATTAATCCAGATTGGATTAGTGAACTATAATACTTAGTTATCATAGAAGTATCTAAAGAAACAAATATATCCGGCATTATTCCGCCACCAGCATACACTAATCGATTTTTATTCTTGGTGTAAAATTTCAATGAGTCCGGAAGTTTTATTGAATCAGCATTTGTAAATTCGCCATTTAGGAAACGTTGTGTAATATCTTTCTTATAAGCTTCAGGGTCGTCATACGGTTTTTGAATAAATCGACCAGATGGTGTATAATATCTTGCGACAGTTAGTCTGATTTCTGAGCCATCACTCAATCCCATTGGCCGTTGAACCAGTCCTTTTCCAAAAGTCCTCCTCCCAATTACTAATCCTCTATCCCAATCTTGAATTGCCCCAGACAATATTTCACTGGCAGATGCTGAATATTCATCCGTTAAAAAAATAAGTCTACCGTTTTCAAACATGCCGTTTTTCCCGGCTTTTCTATCTTCTCTTGGGTAAGCCCTTCCCTGTGAATAAACAATTAGTTTGTTGCCTGAAAGAAATTCATCGGCTAATTTATGAGCGGCTTCGAGTAGCCCTCCTCCATTCCCTTGAAGATCGAATATTAAGCTTTTCATTCCTTTTGATTTTAACGATGTCAAGGCATCTTGAACTTCTTGAACTGTCGTACGCGAAAAGGCGTTTAGTTTGATGTAGCCTATCTCTTTGTCAATCATATAATAGGTATCTACTGAATTTACCGGTATTTTATCTCGAGTTACAGTAAATTCCATAAGTTCTTTTTGTCCCCTTCTTAAAATCGATATTTTAACTTTTGTTCCCAGTTCCCCCATAAGTTTGGACCGAACCTCGTCATTTTTTAAACCGATTCCTGCAATGTTATTTCCTTCAACTTTAACGATTTTATCCCCTGGTAAGACACCCAATTTTTCACAAGGTCCGCCTGGAATAGTCGCTACAACATTTAACGTGTCTTTTATCAATTGAAAACGAATCCCAACACCAACGAAACTTCCGTTAATAGATGTTTGAGCTTCCATTAATTCTTCTTTCGGTATGTAGGAAGAATGCGGATCTAATTTCTCAAGCATCGCAACAATGGCCGCCTCGCTAATTTTTTTCTGGTCTATGGTATCAACATAAAATCTATTAATATTATTATATACTTCACTTAACTTATATGCAGCAGTCTGGCTAAACAATGTGAAATTGATTAGAAACACAAAAACTCCTAAAACACTTTTCTTGTACATGATTATAAATTTTTAGTTGAACGTGAAAAACAAAAATAGTTATAGCAATTTGTACTAGCGCATTTTTTTCTTCAATAAACGTTAAAGAGTTAAACTACCTACAAATGTTATTACCTTTGAAAAAAAGATAACTTGGTAAAACGCCCGAACATTAAACGAAAAGTTAGACAGGCTTTTAGGCTTCTAAAGTACCTGTTTCTTGGGTTTGTAGGCATTGTACTTTTCTACTTAATTGTTGCTTTTGTTTTGTCTAGGTTTTCTATTGAGGGAATTGAAGAAGAAAATTCAACTATAGAAATTGCAATCGTCAACACGGGAGTTCATACGGATTTTGTCTTGCCAAAGAAGAATTTGGTTGTTAACTGGGATACGCTATTTCCTATTGAAAACACATTAAAAAAAGACACCTCTTTGAATTTCATTGCGATTGGTTGGGGTGATCGAAACTTTTTTCTAAATACGCCAACGTGGGACGACTTAACAGTAAATACAGCCGTTAATGCTGCTTTAGGCCTCGGTGAAGCGGCTTTACACATTAATTACCACCAAGAAATTCCAACAAGTCATGAGCACAAACGAATTTACATTAGTGAAAATCAATACCGTAAACTCGTAAATTATATTTTAGAAAACACTGTTTTACAGGGTAATAAACCGAAAAAAATCACACCACCAATACCTAGTATTCTTCAATCTAATGACACATATTATGAAGCTCCGGGAAGTTATGGTTTATTTTACACCTGTAACACTTTCGTAAATCAAGGTCTTATTGCTTCAGGAAAAAGAGCAGCGCTTTGGACGCCGTTTGCTGGAGGCATTTTTGATCACTATGAAGAATAAGTATTTAGCTGCTATTTTATTGATTGTTAGTTGCTACGTGAAATTATTTTCCCAACAAAATCATTTTGTGCTTTTTATTAATGGGTATAGAGGGGTGAATTTAGAGCACTACACTGCAGACGGAAGTATAATTGATCCACGGAAACCAAAAACAACACATGTTGATTCTTCGTTTAAAAGTGAAGCTTGGATCATAGGATACTGGAAACCTAATCAATTACACTTTGACGATTCCATTTTAATTCGTTATGAAAATGCTTACCCGATTTACATTGATGGTCATCATCCACTTAAGACCTCTGCGCACAAAAACAAGAACGCCCTCGTATGGAGTTATGTTAAATCAAAAATATATTTTTTTCGTCGCAGTCCAAAAGGCGTTTTAAATCTAAAATCAAACAAAGATGGTTTTAACCAGCGAATGATTTTTGGAAAAAAAGTAGGAAACGATTTCAACACGCACTATTTAACGGATATAAATCAGCCTAAAATAACAATTGTTTGTCACAGTATGGGATTTGCTGTTGCACTTGGACTCGTGCAATCCTTGGATAAAAAAGTTCAATTCAAAGATTTTGTAATTATATCGCCAGAAGGTACAGAAAATGGTTATTGCAATTGGGAGCAGTTTCGTTCTGTTTGGCATTTTTCACCTTCTTGGAAAAATGGTCGTTACCGAATTGTCGCAAATCAAGATGGTATTGCGCCACAAGTCCCAATCGTGGGAATGAAAAATACACAAACAACCGGATTAATTGGAGTACCAATGAATTCAAAAAAAGTAAGTCTTGGCTTTTATAAAAGTCATCATATGGCATATTTTCATTGGTTTTTTGATATAAAAAAAGGTGACCGAGGGTATTTTGGAGACTATTAACCTTTAACTATGGAAAACTGTTTTATCAATTGCGTTTTTCGAGGTAATTACACGTGTATATTTAACATATGATTTCAAGCTTCATAGACCTTAAACCCTTTAACACTTTTGGGATTTCAGCCATTTGTAATGAATTTGCAGTGTTTTCTGATGTGTCAGAAATCCCTGAAATAATGGAACAACGAAAATCAAATGACATACTCATTTTAGGTGGAGGAAGTAATGTTTTGTTTACAAAAGACTTTCAGGGACTTGTGCTAAAAAACGAACTCAAGGGAATTGAAATAATCCAGGAGGATAAAAACAATGTAATTGTAAAATGCGGAGCAGGTGAACAATGGCACGCATTTGTTTTATCCATGATTGAAGCAAATTATAGTGGGGTCGAGAACTTATCGTTAATCCCAGGTAGTGTTGGAGCAAGCCCAATGCAAAATATTGGAGCATACGGTGTAGAAATAAAAGATGTTTTTCATCAACTAGAAGCCTATCATCTACCTACAGGCGAAATTCATACGTTCAGTAAATCCGATTGTGCATTTGGATATAGAGAAAGTGTTTTCAAAAGAGCTTTAAAAAATCAATACATCATAACCTCAGTAACATTCAATCTTCAAAAAAACGGTCAAATCAATAGCTCATATGGTGCTATTGAAGCAGAATTGGAAAAAATGAAGATTAGCTCACCAACAATTCGAGATATAAGCAATGCTGTAATAGCAATTAGATCCTCCAAGTTACCCGACCCTAGTAAATTAGGCAACGCTGGATCTTTTTTTAAAAACCCTGTAATTGATTCTGCGCTTTTGAATGAAATATTATTGAAATATCCTGACGCTCCACATTATCCGGCGGGAAAAGAACATGTGAAAATGGCTGCCGGTTGGCTGATAGAAAAATGTGGATGGAAGGGTAAAACGATTGGTAATTGTGGTGTTCACGCACTACAAGCCCTAGTCCTCGTAAATCACGGAAATAGTACGGGGCAAGAAATATTTAATTTATCTACGGAAATTATTGACGATGTAAAAGAGAATTTCGGTGTTGAATTAGAAAGAGAAGTGAATATTATTTAAAGACATCATTATATGATTACCTTTGTTCAAGAAGGATAAATACATGAAAATTTCATTTAATTTACTTAAGGAATTTGTAGAAATTCCATACGCTCCCGAGAAGTTAGCAGAGATTTTAACAAATACAGGACTCGAAGTTGAGCACATAGAAAAATTAGAATCTGTCAAAGGTGGATTATCTGGCGTTGTAGTGGGTGAAGTATTAAGTTGTCAAAAACATCCGGATGCCGATAAATTAAAGATTACGGAAGTATCAATTGGCAATGAAACATTACAGATTGTTTGTGGCGCTCCCAATGTTTCAAAGGGACAAAAAGTACTTGTAGCGACAGTTGGTTGTACATTGTTTCCTTCGCCGGACCAACCTTTTACAATAAAAAAGGCAAAAATTAGAGGTGTTGAATCAAATGGAATGATTTGCGCTGAAGATGAATTAGGAATCGGTAAAGACCACGATGGAATCATGATTCTTCCTGAGGATACGGTGCCAGGGACACCTGCTGCTTCCTATTTTAAGTTTACTGAAGACTATATCTTTGAAATTGGATTAACTCCCAATCGTGCAGACGCTATGGGTCACCTAGGCGTTGCAAGGGATATTGCGGCCTACCGTACGATTAATGAAAATAAATCGATTAATGTAAAGGCTCCTTCTTGTCAAGTAATACCTGTTAATTCAACGATTGAAAAAATAGCTGTCGAAGTAAATAGCAACCATTGCCTTCGCTACATGGGTATACGCATTTCTGGGGTCAATGTAGCTCCTTCTCCCGAATGGCTGCAACAAAAATTACGCGCACTTGGGGTATCACCTATTAACAATGTCGTGGATGTAACCAATTATGTTATGCGCGAACTTGGTACACCACTTCACGCATTTGACACTAACATTTTAGGAGAAAAAATAATTATTCGACCAGCTCATGCGAATGAAAAATTGGTAACACTAGATAAGATAGAACGTAAATTCTTTGGAGGCGAACTTTTAATTTGTGACGAAAAATCTCCTGCTTGTATTGCAGGTGTTATGGGAGGAATAGAAAGTGGTGTTACAGAAAATACAAGTGATATATTCTTGGAATCGGCGGTATTTGATATGGTTTCTGTGAGGAAAACAGCCAGAACTCATGGCATATCTAGTGATTCAAGTTTTCGTTTCGAACGTGGGGTTGATAAAACATTAACTCCAATAGCACTTGAAAGAGCTTGCCAATTAATTCTAGAATTGGCTGGAGGCAAACCCAATTCACAACTTGTTGATATTCAAAAAGAAGCTTACAAACAACAAGTAGTATGCTTTGAACCAAAAGAAATAAATAACTTGCTTGGTACTGATATTTCTGATGACCTACTTGAATCAATACTTGTTTCGTTAGATTTTGAGGTAGACAAGAAACATACGGAATGGTCCGTGAAAGTTCCTTTATACAGAATTGACGTAGAAAGAACCTGCGACATAGCAGAGGAAGTTCTTAGGATATACGGCTTTAACAATGTCAAATCACCCGATCGAATGTCAATGTCTGTTCAAACACAAGCGGGTGTAGATGAAATGACTATTAAATCTAAAATCACTGAGTTTCTTGTTGCAAATGGTTTTATAGAAGTAATGAACAATTCATTAACGAAAGGGACTTATTTTGACGATTTGGCCATACTATCAAAAGAAAAAAGTAATGCAGTTCGGTTAATTAATCCCTTAAGTCAAGAGCTCGAATTTCTTCGAATATCACTTATTCCCGGGTTGTTGGAAAATATTACATATAATCAAAACAGGCAGTCAGTGGATTTGAAATTTTTTGAATTTGGAAAGTCCTACCATAAAAATCATGAATCGTATACAGAAAACCGATGGTTAACACTAGCCATTACCGGACATAAAAACGAAGAGAATTGGATCAATAGAAAGGAAACTATCGATTTTTACTTTGTAAAAGGAATAGCAGAAAAACTCCTCATTCGTCTGGGTATTAAGACGAAAGTAACATACAACAATTTAGACGATCTAACTTTCTCGGATGGATTGTCTGGAACGGCACAAAACAAAGAATTAATTAAAATAGGTAAATTGATCAAAGAATGTCAAGCCTATTTTGATATAAAAAATCCGGTTTTCTTCATCGAGTTCAATTGGGACCACTTATTACAGGTAATTCAACAAGTTAAGATTAGTTTTAACGAGCTTCCTAAATCGTTTGTTGTGCGTCGAGATTTTTCCCTATTACTGAATAAATCTGTTCAATACAATGAAATAGCGCAACTAGCTTTGTCAATTGACAAATCACTACTTAAAAATGTCAATTTATTTGATGTATATGAAGGAGAAAAATTGGCGCAAGATAAAAAATCATACGCGGTTTCTTTTCATTTCCAGGATGGTGATAGAACCTTGACAGATCAAGAAATTGACACGGTTATGGAAAGAATTAAATTAGCCTTAGAAAGCAAACTGGAGGCTCAATTGCGTTAATTAAAGGGCATGTAAATATCTTTCGAAATTTGGGTTGACAACCAACTCCTCTCCACCGACGACAAGAAGGTTTTTACACTTCGAACGTTCGATCCACAAATTAAGATTTGAAATACCAGCAACTAACGTTCCGTTGATATCAACTTTATGAACTGATTTTTGGTGTTTATCTAGGTATGATTTCATTTCCTCTATTTCCTTGGCGAATGACTGATTTTCATTGAAAATAAGTAGAGAATCCAATTGATTTAAAAAGTCATTGCTCTTCTCCCCAACATAAACTATTTCAGAGGCATTATTTTCTGCCCATGATTTGATTTTTTCCGAGAATTTGCTTCCGGACTTTAAATAAATTTTTGTGATTTTATTTTCCACACCTCAGTCAACTAAATTTAATCAAAGATACGTCTAATAACTCTTGAAAATTAAATTAATACCCCAATATTTTTAAATAATCTTCAGCTGTTTGCTCTTCACTAAACAATTGGGAATAAATCTTACCATTTTCGTCTCGATTTATTAAAATGTGCTTAGGCTCCGGAATTAAGCAATGTTTTAGCCCGCCAAATCCCCCAATTGTTTCTTGATATGCTCCCGTATTAAAAAAACCGATATATAATGTTTTTTCCTTATCAAATTTTGGCAGATATATAGCATTTGAATGTTGTTCGGAATTATAATAGTCGTCACTATCACATGTTAGTCCTCCCAACAGAACCCTTTCGTAATCATCTTCCCAGCGGTTTATTGGCAGCATGATAAAGCGTTGATTAATTGCCCACGTATCTGGCAAATTTGTCATGAAAGAAGAATCAATCATGTTCCACTTTTCCCTATCGTTTTGTTGCTTTTGATGGAGAATACTAAATATTGCTCCGCCACTTTCACCCACAGTGAACGAACCAAATTCGGTAAAGATATGGGGTTCTGGAATGTCATTGTCTGTACAAACTCTCTTTACTTGTGTAAGTATTTCACGAACCATGTATGCATAATCAAAATCAAATGCCAATGATTTTTTAATTGGAAATCCGCCACCAATGTTTAAAGAATCTAATTCGGGACATAATTTTTTTAGATCACTATATATTCTTAAACACTTTGTAAGTTCATTCCAATAATAGGCGGTATCGTTAATCCCTGTATTAATAAAAAAATGAAGCATTTTAACTTTTACTTGCGGATTTTCCTTTAAAATCTGTTTGTAAAATGGTACAATTTCACGGTAACGAATGCCTAATCTTGAGGTGTAAAATTCAAATTTTGGCTCTTCCTCTGCGGCTATTCTAACACCAATATTTAATTCTTTTGATGTTTTAGAAATCAGGCTATTCAATTCGTCGATATTATCAACTACAGGAACAACTTTTAAATTTTCCTCTTCAATGAGTTTAACAATCTTGTTAAGGTATAATTCAGGTTTATACCCATTGCAAATAACATATTTTCCTTGGGTCAACTTACCTGAATTATAAAGATTATTGACAATATCAATATCAAAAGCAGATGATGTTTCAATATGTACATCATTTTTTAATACCTCGTCTAACACAAAGGAGAAATGATTGCTTTTTGTGCAATAAGAATAGTAATATTTACCTGAATACCCCAAATTATTCATGGCTTCGCGGAACCAACCTTTCGCACGTTGAATGTTGTTGGACACTTGAGGTAAGTAATTGAATTTAAGCGGAGTACCATATTCGTCAACTAATCGCATGAGATCTATACCATGAAAAAACAACCGATCCTCACGAAGGTTAAATTCATTTTGAGGAAAATCAAATGTTTGGTCAATTAAATCAATATATTTTGTTCTCATTTTTCGTTCTTCGCTTTATTTTTTTTGTTCAAATCAACTATTTCTATCAGTTTCTCAAGTGGCCGTGCCACTACACCGATACCATCACATAGTACGATAGGCCTTTGAATTAGTTTCGGGTATTTCACGATAAACGCATATAATTCCTCATCATTTGTGTAATTGTCTTTTACATGTAAAACAAAATCCTTTTCCTTTGTTCTTACCAGTTCAATCGGTGAACATTTTATGCATTTTGTAAGTTCTTTTAATTCGTTAATTGAAATTGGGTCTTTAAGATAATTTCTAACAGTAAAAGACGTATTATTTGCTGACAACCAATCCAATACACACCTACTTTTTGAACAGTGTGGATTATGGTAAATAGTAATGTTTTCCATGGAACGACAAAAATAGGGATTCTTAGAACGAGATGTTTAAAACTTGGACCAAATTGCGTTTTTTTTCAAGAGAAATAGCTGAATCAATTTGTATTTTTGATTCCATTAAAAGCATGGCATATTTAGAAGAATTAAACGATAGTCAACGTGTTGCTGTAGAAAACATTATCGGTCCTACCATGGTGATTGCTGGTGCGGGATCAGGCAAAACTAGGGTATTAACCTACCGTATAGCTTATATGATCGAGCAAGGAGTCGATCCATTCAATATTTTAGCCTTAACCTTCACCAATAAGGCAGCTAGAGAAATGACAGAAAGAATAAGTACAATTATTGGAGGCACTGAAGCAAAAAATATCTCTATGGGTACATTTCATTCAGTATTCTCTAAAATTTTACGATTTAATGCAGATAGAATAGGATTTCCGAATAATTTCACAATATACGATACACAAGATTCTAAAAGTCTACTTAAAGACATAATTAAAGAATTCAATTTAGACGATAAAACATATAAAGCGTCAAATGTATTTGGAAGAATCAGCGCGGCAAAAAACAATTTAATATCGCCAGAGGCCTACCTTCAAAATGATGAAATACAACTAGAAGACAAACAATCTAGAAGACCAGAAATTGGCAGGATTTATACAACATATGCAAATCGTTGCCAAAAAGCTGGAGCGATGGATTTTGATGACCTTCTTTATTTTACCAATGTTTTGTTGAGAGATTTCCCTGAGGTACTGCACTATTATCAACAGAAATTTAAGTATATTTTGGTAGATGAGTATCAAGATACCAATTACGCACAATACTTAATCGTTAAGAAACTTGCCTCAGCCTACGAAAACATATGTGTGGTTGGTGACGACGCTCAAAGTATTTATTCATTTCGTGGAGCGAACATTCAAAATATTCTAAACTTTAGACAAGATTATCCTGATTTCAAATTGTTCAAACTTGAGCAAAATTATAGAAGTACCAAAACAATTGTTGAAGCTGCAAATAGCGTTATTAAGAGAAATAAAGACCAAATTCACAAACATGTATGGACTGATAATTTAGATGGTCAAAAAATCAAGGTCATTCGAACGCTTACAGATAATGAGGAGGGAAGAACCGTAGCTAGCCGAATTTTTGATATTAAGCAATCTCAAGCAAAAAGTTTCAACGATTTTGCAGTGCTTTACAGAACTAATAAACAATCCCGTTCGTTTGAAGAGGCCCTGAGAAAATTAAATATTCCCTATAGAATCTATGGAGGCTTGTCATTTTATCAACGTAAAGAAATTAAAGACCTACTCGCCTATTTTAGGCTCGCTGCAAACCCACGTGATGAAGAGGCGTTAAAACGAGTGATTAATTATCCAAAACGAGCAATTGGAAAAACAAGTATTGAACATATTATAATTGCAGCAAATCAATACGGTGTGAGCATGTGGGATGTTATGAGTGATTTTGAAGCGTATCCTGCCGAAGTAAATTCTGGAACAAAATCCAAAATAGCAGATTTTGTAACCATGATCCTTAGTTTTAATGCGCAATTAAATAAACTAAATGCCTTTCAGCTGGCAGAAACAATCGCAAAATCCTCAGGTGTTATGCGAGAAATGATGGCTGAAAAAGATAAAGGTCCAGAAGAAGTTGAGCGACTACAAAACGTTGAGGAATTATTGGCAGGTATCCAAGAATTCAGTAAAAATGACGATGATGAATTCAAAAGCCTTTCAGATTTCATGATAGAGGTTGCTTTATTGACAGATGCTGATGAGGACAAAAGCGAGGAAAGAAATCACGTATCATTGATGACTATTCATGCAAGTAAGGGATTAGAATTTCCACATGTATTTATTGTAGGTCTAGAGGAAAATTTATTTCCTTCTCAGATGGCTTTGAATTCTAGAACCGAACTCGAAGAAGAACGAAGATTGTTTTACGTGGCTGTCACCCGTGCCATGCAAACAGCTACACTTACGTATGCCAGTTCTCGATTCACTTGGGGTCAATCCATTAGTTGCGAGCAAAGCAGGTTTATAGATGAAATTGATAAAAACTACATGGAATTTGAAGGAGTATCTCGTCCGGGTGGACGATCGCTCATGGGGGGAGGTTTTGAAAAGCCATTTACCGGAGGATTGAACCGTAGTTTAGGAACCAATTCTCCTTTAAAATCACTAAAAGACGTTACTGGACAACCAAGTAGAGATACGTCAGGTTCCATCGATGTAATCGTTGGAAATAATGTAGAACATGACCGATTCGGAAAAGGGAAGGTAACCAAAATCGAAGGAACGGGACCAGATAAAAAAGCGACAATTTTTTTTCCTCATCATGGTACCAAAACCGTTTTATTGCGTTTTGCTAATTTGAAAATAATCGATTAGTTATGAAGAATGTAATGGTAAGCCTATTAGCCTGTTTTATTTATGTTAGTTCATTAGCGCAAACTTGGACAGAGGAAGAGCGAAAAAAAGCAAATACATGTCGAGATATTGACGGTCTTGAAGACAATGAAAAAGAAGCGATTATGTATATAAATCTGGCGCGCCTGTATCCTAAAAAATTTGCAAAAATAGAATTGACTGATTATTGGGGACCTGAAAAATATGACCGCTACCTTGAAGGATCAGATTACAAGGAATCTCTTATGGACCAACTGCTAACAGAGCAAGAACCAATGATTGCATTAGTTTGGGACGAAGAACTTCAAAATTTTGCAGAATGCTTTGCTGAAGAACAAGGCGCTAATGGTCACATGGGTCATCAACGAAAAAAATGTGCAAAAGGAAACTTTGCTGAATGCTGCGCCTACGACATGGAAACAGGACTCGATATTGCCATGCAATTACTCATTGACCACGAAGTTCAAAGCCTCGGTCATAGAGAAAACTGCCTGAATCCTGAGTTGACAAAAGTTGGAATCAAATTCGGACCACACAAAAAAGCAAACTTCTGTGCTGTAATCGATCTTTATTAAATGAAAAAAATCGGATTACTTTCGGATACACATGGATTTCTCGACGAACGAATTAAAGATTACTTTTCAGAAGTAGACGAAATTTGGCATGCCGGAGACATTGGATCAATAGAAGTATTGGATGAGTTAACTAAATTTAAAAAAACGCGCGCTGTATGGGGTAATATCGATGACCATATCGTTCGACGAGAAACAAAAGAATTTTACAGATTTACAGTTGAACAAGTAGAGGTCTTAATGACGCACATCGGCGGTAAGCCAGAAAAATATGCAAAACCAGCTTTTGATGAACTAATAAAAAACGGTGCTCCAAAACTTTTCATTTGCGGTCATTCTCATATTGCATTGGTTAAAATGGACATACGTTTCAATATGCTCTGGATGAATCCTGGAGCATGTGGATTCAAAGGATTTCACACAGTAAAAACTATCGTTCGATTTTGTATTACAGAAGATCGAATTCACGACCTAGAACTTATCGAATTGGGCAAAAGAGTGTAATTACTGAAAATTACTTGAAAATATTATCACTCAATCCTTTGTTTACTTGATAATTAGTTAGATGTACCGTTATTTTTCCTTTTTTATCTTTTCCATCATTATCAGATGATTTGTCTGTTTGATGAATATTAGCTGCTACACTTTTAGGCATTTTAAACTTTTTTACATCAATTTCAAACACCAAGCTACTTGGCAAACCGTACTTAAGTTGATCGGCATAAGCGTAATTTACAGTCATCAATCCACTACTCTTTGTTGTAACTTGAGAGGACATAATAACTGTTTTTTTAGGATCTATCCAAAGTTTAGCAAGTATAACATCCTGATTATCATTTGTTGGAATTACCGTAACCAAAACTGTGTTGACACCACTTATCACCTTCCCTGCGGATTCAATTGACATGTAATTGGATGTATTCGCGATGAATTTATTTAAATCAGTAAATCCTTGTTTGGGTAATACTGCAATTCCTTTTGTATCTACCTTGAATTTGTCTTTTTGCTTGAAATAGAACGTCGCGTTAACCTCTTTAATTTTAATCATTGGAACGGCAGCCACAATGCGAGCATCTACAGAGTAATCTTTAACCGTATTAAGTTTGCTGACTAAGGCTGTTAACACTTTACTCTGTTGAGCTAAAAGTAGATTTCCGACTAATAAAAAAGAGAGGAAGAATAAAACTTTTTTCATGAGGTGATGTCTTTTCGGTTAAACTGAAACAAAGCTATAGCCACTAAAATCACATTGTGGTAGATGAGAATGCGAATAGACTCATTTATAGCATCCCACGGAACAGGATCTTCAAAATAACTTCTCCAAGCTGCCATGTGAGTTGTGAATAAGTAAGGTTTAATAGAATCAAATACGGTAACGTCCATGGAACCGATTATAGTAAACAAAATAATAATCGCCATGGTTGTTACGATTGGGCCAATACTATTTTCTGCAAATGCCGATAAACAAATGGATAAAGTCGAAACTGTAAGTAAAGATAAATACGCGGTTAAAAAGCCGTAAATATATCGCCACTCAACATCAGATTCCGGATGAATGATGAGTCCATCCGACGTTAGCACCATCAAGTCACCTGTTCCAAAAATCCAACGTGCAACGTAGAGGGATAAGAATCCTAACCACATAGTCAGTAACAACGTGTAGAGTGCTCCGGCTAGAAACTTTGACAGTACAATTTGAGTTCTTGAAATTGGTTTCGAGGCTAGCATTCTAATAGTTCCCATGTTCGCTTCACCTGAAATTAAATCACCTGTAACTAAGGCTACGAGTAATGGAATATGAACGATTAGCATCTGCAAAATAATAAAAGCAATCAAATTTCCATTCATTATATCTCCAGAAAAGGAAAGTGTTTGTTCGAAGGAAGCAGTAACAAATGAAATATAGGTGGAACCGTCAGCTTTCATGGCAAAAATAATCACACCAATCAGCACTGATAGAGCAATCAGACCAATGTAACTTCGGGGTTTTGCTGCAATCTTGATAAACTCGTTGTACGTATTATTTAAAAACATCATGCGCCAATTATTTTAATGAAGAAATCTTCCAATTTACGTTTTGGCTCGAGAGCACTTACCAAAATTTCCGCCTGTATTAATTCTTTATTCAACAAAGCAGTTTGATTTTTTTGTAAGGTCAATTCAATTTGTCCGGAAGCATTTAGCTCTGGCAACGAAAGAGGAAATTTACTATGGATCAAACTCATAGCCTTTTCGACGTTATCCACTTCGAGTAAAATCAATACTTCTTGTTGATTCAACAACGCACTTACTTCGCCTTCCACCAACGTTTTTCCTTTGTTAATAATCACCATTCTATTTGCAATAAGCTCTATTTCAGACAATTGGTGTGATGATAATAAAATTGTTTTATTCTGTTCTGTTTTTAATCTTAGAATTAAGTTTCTAATTTCTATAATCCCTTGTGGATCTAAACCAGTGGTAGGTTCGTCTAGAATGATCAAGTCCGGCTGATGCAATAAGGTTTGTGCTATTCCTAATCGTTGTTTCATGCCATGAGAAAAACCCTTTACTCTGTGTTTTTCTCTTCCACTTAATCCAACAAAATCTAACATTTCATGGATTTGTTTTCTAGTGACTTGAGCTCCGGAAATGCGAGCAAAAATTTCTAAATTCTTTTCTGCCGATAAGTATTTATAAAAATCAGGTTTTTCTATAATACTCCCAATCTTTGATAAAATCATGGAACGATTGTTTGAAAAAGTTTCTCCAAATAATTTTAGTTCACCAGCATTTGGTTTAATTAAAGAGAGTAAACAGCGTATAGTTGTACTCTTCCCTGCCCCATTTGGCCCTAGAAATCCAAAAACATCTCCTTTATTTACTTGGAAAGAAACATCTTTAACTGCTTCAAAACTTCCAAATGACTTGGAAATGGATTTCACCTCTATAATTGGTGTAGTTTGCATACGTTAAATTTAATGCTAATTATACGCTAATCACTTTTTATTATTAAATATTTCTTCCACTCGTTTGAAACGGTAATTAAAAATTTCTTCAAGCTTCGGTTTCACAATGAATGGATGAACTAATTTTCCAATGAATCCGAAAGGAAGTACATACGTTACAATATCTGTCATTTCAACACCTTCAGCGGTTTCTTTAAAATGATGTTCATGATGCCAAATAGTGTAGGGTCCTTTTCGTTGTTCGTCGACAAAAAACTGATTTTCCTTCACCGTTTTAATTTCTGTAATCCAGGTCATAGGAATGGAAAACAATGGTTTTACTGTGTAGGCAATCATTAAACCTTCATACATTTCTTTCGGTAAAGACACTTTAATGTCAAAACCCATGTAGGGAGGAGTTATCTCTTTTAAATTCTGTGGAGACGAGAAAAAATCCCAACAAGTTTTTAGATCCGACTTGATCAGTTGTGTTCTTTTAAATTGATACATAATCTTCTAACAATTCAATGAGGTATTGGTTTAAAAAAAAAGCGCCTCACCGTTGTGAAGCGCTTTTTTGTGTCTTAAAACTAAACTAAACCAACTATGAAGATTTTCTTTCTATTTATTGTACGATGAACTTAATTGTTTGTGTGTGATCTGCTGTTACCACTTGTGCTACGTAAACACCCGCTGTTAAGCCATCAAATGTTACGCTTGTTGTATTCTCTACTTGGATGCTGTTTACCACTTGTCCTGCTGCGTTTACTACGTTTACTTGCTCTACCGCTGCATTTGCCCATGTGATAGTTCCGTTTCCGTTGTTTGGATTTGGATACAATTCAAAACTTGCTGGTGCTGCTTCTTCGATGCTTGCTGCTTCAAATGCTACGTAAGTACCGATGTTCAACTGACATCCGTTAGCATCAGTGATGTTTACTTCGTAGATCCCTTCTTCTGTGATACCTACTAAATCTTCTGTAGTAGCACCTGTATTCCATGTGTAGTTGTATGGTGCTGTTCCGCCTTGTACCAATACATCTAAGTTTGCTGCTGTGTGTAAGTTATCTTGTGTGATCATTCCTTCTAATACTGCTGGTGCGGTTACATCAAAAGATGCAAACAAAACTTCTCCCGTGTTGGTCTCGATTTTCACACGGTATGTTCCCGCTGCCAATCCGCTGATGTCTTCTGCATTCATCCCATTGTCCCAAGAGTAGAAATACGTCGCTCCGTTTGCTGCTTCGATGTCGATACTTCCGTTTGATGTATTGGCACATGTTGCGTGGTGTACAGTATAGCTTATTACTTCTTGGCTGTTCGCGTTTACAACTGATCCTGTTGTAATCTCTTCTGCTGCTGCACTAAATACTGTAGTTCCGATGAAGAGGCTTGCGATGATGTTGCGTACTGAAGTTTTCATTTTGTTTTGTTTTGTTATCTGAAACAAAATTGTCACTTCTTACAAGCCTAGCCACCCTATATTATAGAATACCCCCGCAAAATACACCCTCACACACATCACTTTTTAGGTGTTTTGACGTGAGACATTAAGTGGTACTACGTAGAAGATTAATATTTTATGGATTTATTTATGAATGGTATTAAACTCTATCTTTTACTAAACTTTATATCGTACATATAAGAAATTTGCAATCAAACAAAAATACATGTATCCTTACTAATTTTTCTTTCCAATTGATGAGGATGCGATTAGCAATCGTGGGAGTAAAGTTCGCTCTGGGAGTATTAAATGATATGCAATTGAAATAAACGAAAAAAACAATATTTTAAATTTATCTATTTTTATTTTCAAAGAAACCAAAATTTTTAGTGAAAGTCAATGAAACCATATGTGGCATATAATAAGCCAACGTTCGGCTTAACAAACCAATATTATAACCATACGAAATTCCAATTGATGAATTAGATTTTTCTAAATCTAGGAATTCATATTTTACTCTGCCTCTTTTACGAATAATGGAATATGGAAATCTAAACGAAATCTCAGGACGGAAAATTACATTGTTTTTCATCTTTGAATCCTTTGTAAAGAGCAAGTTGGAACCAATGGCAGTGTAATAAAATTCACTTGCCCAATGAACCTTGGGGACGTATTTAACATTTTCTTTTGCTAAGATCATTTCTGCCCCAAGAGACCAGCGACCTGCACTTACCTCATTGAAGTGTCGCATTCCAAAACTTAAATCAATAATCGAATTTTGGAAGTCAGTTTGAAATGAAAAATTTGTTTGAAAATGTTTTAGTTGATTATGATTTCTAAAAGTAATGTCGAAAAACTTCGGACCGCCAAACGTTGTAACTGAATTCCAATTTTCCTTGACATGAATGAACTTTGCCACTGCTACACGCGAATATTCATCATTTAAAATATTTGCCTGATGCGACGGACTACTAATTAATTGATGAACTATATTAAAAGCAGTAAAATGACCATAACTGCAGTTTTCACCAGTCGGAGAGCTGACATTTGCGAACATATTCATTCTTGCATTGAATCCCTGATGACCCACATAACCAAAAAGTCCTGAAGGAATTGCATGAACAAATGCAGATAACCACAAACGAAATGAGGGCAATAACATCGGTAAGTTATCACTCTCAAATTCGGTATAATATTCTTCCCATTCAGGATGTTTTTCAAAATAGGGTTTAGAAACCAAATTGGTGAATTTTTCTCCATCTTGACGAGCCAAATTCATTAGTAGAATTGAACGTTTTTGAACTCTACCCATGTAAAATGAAAACCGAGCAGTATTTGCACGTTCAAATTGCCAATACCCCCATTCCTTTCGCAATTTCCATAAATCAACATTTACCAGTTGTGCATGAACCGATGAACCAAATAATAGAATCACTAAAAGAGTGAAAATTTTCATGTTTAGTATTTTAAGAGTTTAATAAAAACGAATTACCTCACCCTCCAATCCACTTCCATGGTTTCTTGGCGTGAGGTTGGTTTTTGTTTTCCATTGGTGATTTCCTCTACCCGCTTTTCAGCGTATTGCTTCAGGGTGTTTACTTTTAGTTCTTTTCCTTCGTTTTGTTTGAGGCATTCTAATATGCTGTAGGTAAAGGCACCATTCTCGATCTTTTGACCGTTCACTTCGATTGCCTCCAATGCGCTTTCCTGGCCACCAGCAGCGGAGATAATAACCGAACCCGTATTATTTCGCACATTCACAAATAACTCGTTCATCTTTTTGAAGTTGCTTTTATTTTCTTGTTCCAGTTTGATGATTACACCACGGGCAGCCAATACTTGGGTGCTGTCCATGTTTTTTTCTTTTTGTTTCAGTACTTGCTTCAATACTTCCGTCTTATCGTTTTCCCCACTGTTGCATGCATCCAACAATATTAGTTTTTGACGTGCAGGAATTCCATCCATTAAGCCTTCCAATTCTTCGTATTTCAAGCCCCTTGCTTTGGGGTTTTTAAAATCCACATCGTTTGTTGCCAAGTAGAAATTGAGTGAATCATCCAACAAACCGTGCGAACTGCAGGAGATGATGACCTTGTCATTTACCGTGGTGCTGTCCTGGAGGTATTGCTTGAGTGCTAAAATGTTCTCCCGAGTAACTTTTTGATCAGTATAAACTTTTACACAAGTATTCTCCCCACTTAATGCAGTTGCAAGGTCGTGAACATCTTTCACACAGTAGGTCAGGTTATGTTCCTTTTGCATAAACGCATTCACTCCTATTCCAATGTAATGCGTTTTAGCTACAATTTCTTTATCTCTCGCAGGTATATAATTGACATACGTTGGATACTTGAAATTCTCCAAACCAAGTTCATTCATAACCGATACCTGGATTTTATTTTCACCAACGGAAAGTGGAACACTAACGGTGGTATCCCATACTTGTTTTTTCAAATGCGCGATGGAGATACCTGCTGAACCATATAGCGGCACTTCATTCACATACACATTAAATCTTCTTAAAGGATATTTGGGATCATTGGCTTTCACCTTTATGTCGAGTTCACCTTCTTTGTTCTCATAAGCAATTTTATCTGCCTCAACGATCTCTGCATCGGGAACGGCGATATCTCCTTTACCTAATTTTTCTTTGTCAAGTCCCAGGCGATCAATTCGTTTTTCCCAGGACTGTCGGTAGTTGGCTACCAGCTCAGCATCCGCACCACCGAAATACTTGCCAATGCTATCCAATACAATATCTGGACGGTTATACACCGGATCGAGCTGTTCGAAGCCTATGACTTTTAAGCTGGGTGTCACGTAATGAAGCATTTTACTTGCATCTTTGGAACACATGTAGTAAGGAGAGTTGGGGAGTTTGACAAGCCAATTGTTGTTTTCGAGTTGATATAAATTAGAAATGGATCTTTGTTCTATTGTATGAAAAAATTCAAAATGTGAACTATGCTTTATAAATAATAAATCACTACCAGAATTGAATGAAGCTTGATTTGAATTCACAAATTCCTTGATTAATGTACCTGTTGACAATTTATATAGAAGAACTTTATCATCTTTGATTACAACAAAATATTGACCATCCTGCGAGAAAATTATTGAATTTTGAATAAATCCAATTTCATGGTAAAAGGAGTAAATTATATGTTTACTAATTACATCAATCAATGAAATTGAATTATTAGTACTCATAACCAACATTTTATATGGTTGGTTCGGAACAAAATTAGAAAAGATTATTTCACTTTCAACATTTAAAATTGAGTCTATTTTATTTCCTGTTCTTGCATCGAGAATATAGATTATTTTTTTTTCAAAATATGAGCCTAGACTTTGTTCTTGATTTATTGACATTGAAAAAAACTCTGAATTCAACTTAATCAAATTGATTTTTTTCTTTTCAATTAAATCCCACAAAATAATGGTGCTATCTCTACACATTGAATACAAAATATCTTCATTTAAAATTAAATCCTCAACATAATTGTTTTGTTTTCCTAATACACTCGATATTTCTTTATTTTCGACATTCCAAATAATAATAGTAGAATCCCATGACGAAGAAATAATTTTATCTTTATAAAAATAAAAATTACTAATTTTAAAGAGATGGCCCTTCAGAGTATCTAAATCATCTTTTTTGAAATCAAATTTGTATAAATTATAATCATTTTCGTATAGTGAATTTGAAATAATTAAACTTGAATCATTTGAGTTGAATTTTAAACTTTCTATTATACTTTCCCATTTGATTTCTTTAATGAAGGAAGAATTTTTTGGGTCGAAAATTTTAATAAGAGTGTTTTTTTTATTCATTTTTCTCATAGGACCCATATTTGCGCTCTCATCCTGACTTAATGTTTGGTATAAAATATAATTATTTGTAGAGAATATTTTCCAACCGTTAATTACTGATAATCTACCAAGCATTGGATCATTATCTTTCATTGTTTTCAAACTCCAAATTGTAAGATTTGAATTATCCGGATCTTCGCTCGAAGTTATAATGAAATTGCAGTTTTGTGAAATTTCACTACGAGACCAATCATAGAGAGAATTACCGGTAAAATTGATTGGATTAGTAGTACTAAAAATATCCCAATAATATATTAAATCCCTTGTAACTATGCATATTTTATTTTCAAACAGAACGTGAACTTTGATTATTTGATTTCCTTCAGTTTCAGGCCAAAACTTCTTTGTTACCTTATTCTTTAATGTATTATAAAGGTGAATTGATGAATTATCGTAATTAATTAAAATGTAATCATTCATGAGATAGTCCAAATCTATGATATTTTGACTAGGGGTGTTGTTTTTAATTTTCACGACTCCAAACAAACTGCTTTTGAATTCAAAAAAACGAATTTCTCCTTTCGTATTTAAGAATAAAATTTTTCTCCCATCATTTGAAATTTTCATTAGATCAATTCTGTAGGAACTTACTTTTTTGCTAATTAATAACCTTCCATCTAGCCTATTCCAAATATTTAATTCATTATTTTCATTCATTGTAATTATTGAATCTCCTGATTTTGATTGTTTTAAATTGATTAATTTTGATCCAGATGGTTTTATTTGTAATTTAATATTTCCATTATTTAGATCTATCAGCGTTACATTGTTAGCTGTGTCGATATATAAAAGTTCATCTTTTGATGACGTAAAAACAAACTTTTCTGAATCATCTAAACTTAGTTTTTCATATTTACGAAAGGTCTCTTCGGACTTTAAATCAAACAGAACTATATGACCGCAAAGATTTTCACAATTTTCCTTATTTGCGAACAAAATTATTTTTTCGTTATCCGCACTGAATTCAATTTGATTTATTTCAAGTTCAGAAAATTCCAATCTTTTGATTTCTTTTCTTTGTGAGATATTCCAAAGAATAATTTCTTGATTCACTCCTAAAGAAGCACAATATTGTTCATTTCTACTGATTGTAAAGTCTTTAATTCCTTCCGTATGCCCTATCGGCAAAACCAACCTTAAACTGTCCAATGAGTTTTGAGCAAATACAAGCGAAGAGAAAAAAAGGAAATAAAGAAAAAATAACTGTTTTTTCATTTCGCAATTTACTAATTTCTACCTCACCAACACAAATCCAGCCCACTTCTCGGGATCGGTTGGGTATTTATTTCGCATTTCTTTTTGGGCGTTGTAGAAGGAAGTGACTGGATTCAGGGTCTTGGTTAAATCGCTGTAGAAAAGTGTCATTAACTCCATGGTTTCTTTGTCGGGGACCGACCAAAGAGAAACAATCATTTGCTCCACACCTGCGAGTTTGAAACCGCGCTTCAAACCAAAGGTGCCTTCTGAGCCTTCAATTTTACCCAAACCAGTTTCGCAGGCGGAGAGGACGACGAGTTTGGTGTTGGATAGATCCAAGTTTGCCACCTCTGCGGCTGTGAGAATGCCGTCATCACCTGTTTGCTCAATCATTTTTTGTGGGTTGCCCGACCAACTGATGTTTGAACCTCCCAGCATCAAGCCACAGCGCACCATAGGATCTTCGGAAACTTTGTAAGTACTCGTTTGATTCATATCCAATAATTTCGATTCTTTCTTCGCTTCATCCGGGAAAGCAAAACCATGCGTAGCAATGTGTAAAACCCCTGGCGCCTTAGTTTCCAGTTCTTTTTTGAACTCGTATTCACCTGCTTTTTTATCGCTTTTGGTTTGAACTTTCCAATTAGTTGTATTGAGTAAACCAGCAATATTTACGACCTCCTCTTTCGTACCTGGAAGCGATTCCATCCTTTTCCCATAATTCGAACTGCTGCGTTTCCCTCGTTTTTTAACATTATTGGAAGCAGATCGTTTGTTCAAGTTAACGTGAAAAGCAAAATCTTCGTTCGATTGCTCTTTATCAGCTTCTTTGGTTTGTTCCGGAATTTCGTCAAAGTTAATGCCTCCTACTAGAGCAAGACTTGGTTGCATTGGTTTTTCCTTTTTCAAAGTACCATCCGCTAAGTAACGTGTGGTTGTCAATTGGTGAAGTTCATACTTATCCATTAACACTGCATTACAAGCTTTAGTGGTCGTTTTGTCGTTCCCAATAACCACTCCCCTTTTTTTCTCTTTATTCGAGGCGATAAACTCATTACCTTCTTCTGTGCAGAGGGCTGAAAAAGAAACGTTATTGAGTTCTCCAGCAGGACTGTAATAAACGCGCTTTACTCCCACTAACAGACTATCGATTCCTTTCCATGCTTCGTTGTACAATGTTGAGAAATCCTTATTTTGAACAGCTGTTCGTATAGCGTCTTCTTCACCTAAGCTCACTAATTTAGGATACTCATAATCCGGTCTAACCACTAAGGCCATGTATTTGTAAAGGCTGTCTTTATCATCGTAGTATCGAGCAAACTCAATGGCAGCATCTGTAGTTGTAAGATTAGATTGAACATCTTTCCAAGTAATTTCAAATTTACGTTTAGATGCTGCATATTCACCTAGTTTGTTCACAAGAATTTTATCCAAGGAATCTGCCTGTGTTTTGTAGCGCTCCATGATCTCTTTGTTTTCAGAACCTTCGGATTGCATCTTGCTATAGATTCTTCGCAACTGTTTCATTTCAGCGAATTGCGCTTTGAGGTTTTCATCTGATGATTCCGAAATAGCATTATCTACTTCGCGGGAGGTTTCTAAAAGTAAGGATTTGGATAGTAAATTAACGTTGTATGATAATGAAATTAGGTTTGATTCTTTTCCATACGATAGGACTGACAATTGATGAATAAAATCAATCATCCAATTTTTTGAGTACCAATAGTTTGATCTACCATAAAAAGACAGATAATGAAAATTATCACTAACCTCTCGAATCTCATTATTAAATGACTCATTTACAACTGAATAAGATTCTTGATATTTTCTATTTATTTTGTATCCAAGGGCAAGATTCCAAAGTGTAATTTGATTAACTTTATTATCATATTGTTTTTCAAGCTGATATATTGTTTGCCATGTTTTTAATGCATATTCAAATTGATGATTTTCTGAATAAGCTTTTGCAAGAGCATCCATTATTGCAATAATCAATTTTGGATCTTTGATCTCTTGGTAATTGGTTAAACGATTTTCAAAAATTTCTATCCTTTTTAAAACGTCGCTTTCAAACCTGTCAATTTCAAATTGAATTAATGCAATGTCGGATTCTAGTTTATTAAAATTTGCAATCTCCAAAGCAATCTGAAAATACAATTTTGAATTAGCTTTATCTCCTATTTTATTGTAGAATTTTGCCCAAGATATCGTAAATTCCATACTGTCTTTTCCATCAAAATCCCCAAATAGAAATAATTGATCAGCTTCAAGTAATTTCGAATGAGCCTCAGAAAAGTTTGAAAGTTCCAAATTCTCATAGGACTCAGTTAACAATGTCTTTAATTTTTGATGCGGATCGAGAATTAGTTGATCAATTTCAATTTTGACCTTTTCAGCTTCTTTGTACCTATTTTGTCGTGCGTATAAATTATATAGATTATATAGAAAATAATATTTCAATTTATTCAACTCCGCATTTTGAAGTAACACTTCGCTTTTAAGCATTCTTTCACAAAGATTAATTGCCAATTCCGGGAATAATTCATTTCCATCAACTAATAAATTTGAAATAATGGTAACATATTGGACCTTGCAATCAATTGATTCTAATGAATTTATGCTTTTTATTAATTTGGTAAAATTCGAAAAATCAAATGAGTCGTACTTTCTCAATGCTAACTCTGAAAAAAAAACTGTATATCGAATTTCTGATTCACTTTCTGAAGTTAATTCATTAAAATCTACCGAAGGATAATCTGCTAAAATTTGTTGATACGAATCTCTTTTTAAATTTTCTTGAAATTTAAAATTCAGCTTATCAGTTGACGCAGGACAAGGTGATTTTTGAGAAAATAATGAATTTACATAACAGAAAAAAATAATAAGTATCGTGATCCTCATCATAATAAAAAATTGTATTTTTCCCTACCTCACTAACACAAACCCCGCCCACTTCTCAGGATCAGTTGGGTATTTATTTCGCATTTCTTTTTGGGCTTTTTTTAATTTAAATAAACCTTTATAATTAGAATACTCTACATTCCTTTTGTATTTTATTCGTAATCAAAAATTAAATACAATTTCGTTAAAACATCTAACTTTAACATTATTTTTTAATCCAGGAAACCAATCCTTCATGTTTTTTATTTTTAAAGCTAGTTGATTAGCCAAATATTCTGAACCTGTCGCATTATTAACCAATCTTAGTTGACTAACGCTTCCATTTAACTCTACAATAAATTCAAATTTAATTTCACCATGTATTCCTAATTCTAAAGTATTAAAATCTTGCATAATTTCATTTAAAGCAATTTTAGTCCATGAATTAATTTCATTGTAATATGGTTTTTTATCAGGATCAGTACAAACTTGAGTTTCCTTTTCGAATGGATTAGTTTCTGGTGTATTAACTACTTGTACTAATCTTATTGAAAAATAACATTGAGGACAATTATAATTATGGAAACTCATCGCATTATTTTGATTGAATTTTATAATTTTCCAACTTTCAATTTTTTTGTTGTTTTCTAAATAGCTTTTACCAATTTCACCAGTCCAAAAAGAAGCTTCTTGATCAATGCAACAAAATCCACCATTACCGCCAGATGAACCTGATTTTATAAGTTCTAAGTCCAAAATTTTATTTTTAAGCAAAATGTTTTCAATCTCATATTCACTATAACTACTCATGTTTTTATCCAACTGAATAAATTTAAAATAATCAGCTTGATTTGCAATTTTCCAATTAGAGTAAGGATTATTTAATAATTGTTTCAATGCGAAAAAATTATACAACTTGCCATATTTATTATTGTTACTTTCCTCAAAATCATAATAACAATAAGCAGCAACCCCATCTTTGTAGAATTGATTCATATCTTCTTCATTTCTGGCATATTTAAATTCATTTCCTTTACCATCCTTCAGTAAATCGAAGTTTTTCGACCATCTCATACCTTTTTGTTTTATTGTTTCGTCGACTTGAATTTCAGATGACTGAGTTAAGTTTAGTTGCTTAGTTTTTAACTTATTAATTATCATTAAATATAAATTTCTATTGTCTAATTCCTTCTCTAATCTAGTTTCCAATTTTTTTTCAAACTCTAATTGATTTAATTTTGACCTTGAGCTGACATCATCGTTAATCTTGCGAAACCCGAGAAGAATGTCCCAATTTTCATTATAGAAATAAGTGTCTCGTTTTTTTACAGTATTTTTTAATATTTCTTGATATAGTGATGTAGCCTCAGAGTATAGCTCTAGTTTAATCAACACAATTAAATAATTAAACATAAATTCTCCATAAATTAGCGGTAAACTAACTTCCATTTCTTCACGTGAATTAGTTAATCCTATTTCTTTAAGAAATTTCCTATTATCTCTTATTTTTTTCTCTAACTCTTCTGATTTTTCTATGTTAATCTGATTCAGAAAAACTCTTTTTCCATCAATGATATATGAACCATAATTCTCCATCCTTTTTATTTCTTTCTCCAAATGATTTTTGTAGGCTGGTAAGTCATTATAAATGTTTTTTGCATATAAATTAGAAAGTTTGTAGAAATTTAATATTTGATCACAAGAAAAAACTTCTTCACTTTTTTTATCAAGAATTTGATTTTCTTTTTTCTTATAAATTTGTGCTGTATATTGATTTTCATCAAATTGGATTTTGTGTTCTTTTAAAGAATTAATAATAGTTAAATAATTTCTTATTGGACTGCCATAACCATTATCCGTTATCCCAGTATAACACCATTCTTCAGAATTCTCGAATGGAAGTAGCCCAAAAGAAAATCCATCAATTGAAGACCAAACTAATTTATTATTGATTTTTTTATTTTTGAAAATAATTTCATTTTGAATATTTAATGAATCAATAATAAAATTAAATATAGAATTAGATTCCTCTTTCAAATTAAGTTTAACCAACGACAAAAATCTTATTTCATTAGATTCAGGATAATATTTATAAATCTGACAAGCTTTTTCGGAATATTTTAAAGAATTCGAGTAGTCATTTAATTTAAAAAAAGATTTAGCCATCTTACCTAAAGCATAAAGTGTCTTATTTTCTACATTTCCTTCTGTACCAGGATTCGATATAAATTTCTCGAAATATTTAACGGAACTTTTATAATCTCCTTTCATTTCTGCCTTATCACCTAATTCAAATGCATTTGTAAGTACATCTGTAACATTTTCTATTTCAGATATACGTTGTTTTAATTGTTCAATATCAGCCTTCAAGTCAACAAAGTATTTAAAATCCGGATTTGTTTCCTCAAATAAACTTCTCATTTGTTCTGCTTTATCAGCATCACCTTGATCCATAGAAGAAAGTACTTTCCCATATTGATTGAGAGTGGCCAATGGGGTTGTCTGATCCCTGTAATTTGGATCTAAAGTCACTGGGTTGTTTAGCTGCTGAGCGATTGCCTCTGCAAGTTGTGATTTTAATTGAAGCCAAGTTTCTATTTTTCCATTTGCTTCTTTTGATAAAACGATTTTTGAAGTTTGTACATCAACAAGTTTGGATGTAATGTTGCAATTCCCGTCCATGACAAAAACCGACCCTACAAAAACATAATTCACACCACTGAGTTTACCGAAATCTACAGCAGTTTTTGCATCAAAATTCTTGCTCTTTTGAAGTTTCTGTTCATCCAATAATTTATTTAATTGTGTTCGTTCAAAAAACTCAACTTTTTTCGGATGAATGTTGTTACTTAAATCTGTTATCAGCATACTGCTCATCGCTTTTCCCAAAGCATCGTATTCTGCTTTTCCAGAAGTGTTTTCGAAATCGAGGATGGCAACTTTGGTGGGTTGGGAGAAATAATAATTAAAACCAAAAAACCAACAAAAACAAAATAAATTAATCACAGAAGATTTTAATTTAATCATAAAACTCAGTGTGTAAATTCACATATTCATTTGGATCTAATCCTAATAATTGCATTTGTCTGCTAATAAACTTAACATCATCCATTTTACCCAGACTAATACAATTTTTGAGTTGTAGGGTGTAGTATATTTTCTGAAGACTGATTCCTTGCCAAATTTCAGTTTCTACCCAAAAACTTACATCATTTGAAAGGGTAGAATGTAATGTTTTAAGGATTTCATAACTCTCAACATGTTTATTTACAGTTTGAAGACACATAGCCTGAAGAGTAACCACATGCAAAATAGCAATTATATTTTTCGAAAAATCGCTTTTCGTCCAGTTTCTAGATTCATAATCATTAAAGGAACTACCATTCCAAATCGCAGCGTTTTTTAGTAACATTGAATTTTCTAGTTTACCTTTAAACAAAGAAATTTCGCTCAATTTTTCTTCATTAATTTTCTTATCTGAATTTAGTTTATAAAATTTTTCTGCTTTTAATTTTTGTGCATCATTCCCTACTAAAATTAATAGTGTTCCCAAAACATTATATGGATTAAAAATTGGAATTTTTTTATCTAAAATTGGGAAGTAATATTCTGAGGATATAAATTCATGAAAAGGTTTATCTAGAATAGGTTCTAATGATGCTAAATAACCTTTCATAATTGCTTCATTTCGTGAACCCAATCCATTAATAATAGCTTCTTGTGCTAATAGAAGAAATGGATAAAACATTGTATCCTTATTGGGGTTTTCAATTAAAGCCAAACGGTATTTTGATGGGTCAATCGGTTCACCCCAAATAATTGATATTTCAGAGGATGGAAATTTTTTTACTCTAAGTTCATTGTAGTAAATTGCTGTCTGTATTTCTTGAGCCATACTTGCATGATTTGAAATAGAAAACAAAATCATATCACCCAAAACTGTATTAACACCATGTCTAGAAACAGGATGATTTAACCATAATGTATCTTTTTTAAACATTTCGAAAACATTTTTTAAAAAAAGATATTCTAAATATGGATATTTTTCATCAAGAGGACCATTCCAAAAAGTTTCGATTTGTTGCCAAGCTTCAGCGGGATTATTAGAAATTCGTTTGTGTAAATTCAAAATATAAGCTTTTTGTCTTAGACTATTATTTGCACTCATTTTTGAAGCATTTTCATATAGTTGTATTAGTTGTGATTCAGTGAAAAGAAATTCTTTTTCAGTATATTTCAATTCTGTTAATAATACATTAGCACTATCTATTTCACCTTTATCCATAAAATTAATTCCATTAGCATACAATAAGAGTGAATTTTTTGATATACTAATTTGGCCTTCGGACTTTATTTCACATGTAATTCCATTTTTTGACGATAATTCATTAGAAATTAGATGAGCAAGTTGAGTTTTTAATTTTAGACAATCTTCGATTTTTCCATTTATTTCTTTGGAAATTAAAATCTTCGATGTTTGAACATCAACCAACTTAGAGGATAAATTACAAATTTTATCCATCACGAATACAGAACCAACAAGTACATAATTCACTCCACTCAATTTACCAAAATTAACAGCTGTTTTGGCATCAAAATTTTTACTTTTCTGAAGTTTCTGTTCATCTAACAATTTATTTAATTGTGAGCGTTCATAAAACTCTATTTTTTTTGAATCAATATTATTTGTAAGATCTGAAATAAGCATGCTGCTTATTGCTTTACCTAAAGCGTCATATTCGGTTTTACCAGAGGTGTTCTCAAAATCGAGAATAGCTACTTTACTGGTTTGTGCGAATCCATTAATACTTAAAACGATCAAAAGAAGATTAATGTAAATTAATTTCATACTTGTTTATTTTAATTTTTCAATTATTTTATTTACCAACGAATTTTTCAGATCAAAAAGTTTTTCTCTTGCGCCATCTACGCCAACAGAAAATGCTATTTCACCAGTCTCTACATTAATGAATTTAGCATCTACTCGTAAATTTCCATAGAACTCAAAATAGGTTCCTGTTATTATTACCTCTGCTCCCAAAAGCTTCCCTAATTTTGTCGCTGTATTTTGATCAAAACGATTCGTATTATTCAAATTTTGTTCATTAATTATTTTCTCAAGAGCTTGTCGATCTACCATTGAAAGATTTTTAACTTCAGTCAAATCTGTAGTGAGCATGTCGCGCATTGGTCCACCTAAGTCGCCAAATTCACTTGTTTTACCTGATGAATTATCAAAATTAATTATAGCAACACGTTTTGGAGTATTTAAAATTTTGTTTTCAGAGCTAATAATCGATCTAACTTCTTTTTTCTCTTGGTTTACAATAATTGCACTTAGTTCTTTTTCTTCTTCATTTTTCGAATTAGACTCTGATCTTGGTGAGTAAAAAACAAATTCTCCTCCTTCATCTCCTGTATTGTGTATTACTCCATACAAGGGTTCTGTACTACTATTATTTAGAATATTTGGTCTTATTTTAGCAAACAACTGATCTGAAGTTAAAAATGTGTTTGGATTCATTTCCAGTTCCTTGATCAAAAACTTCATAAAAACACTATTATCTGGAACTTCCTTTAAATTACCGCTAGTAATAGCTTTTCGGCTTTTAAGCTCATACAATCTTTTTGTACCTTGATCCATATCGCCAATACTTCTTGTTTTAAATATTCCTCCACTGAAGCAGGCGTCCGTAATAAGAAGCACATGATTGGACTCAAATGCTGATAAATATAATGTCAAATCAGTATTGGAAACCCAATTACTTTTACTATCCTTTTTAGCATCTGAAGGAAGCCAATATCCCATTTTCAACACTTCATCCCAATATCCATGACCAGCATAGAAGATAATTAGATTATCGTCAACGCTCAATGACTTTCTTTTTTGTTCAATCGCATCTAAAATATTTGCTCGAGTTGGATCGACCAACCGAATTATATCCTCTTTTTTAAAATAATACTTTGAAATAAGTATCGAAGTTAATTTATCAGCATCATTTTTAGGCTCATTGAGGTCATTTATTTTATCATCCTGATAGAGATTTTCAGAAATAATAATAGCGTGATACTTTCCTAAACCTTGAGTTTTCTCTTGACTTTCAATAATTATCCCACGATCAATTTGGGCATTAATTGTTACGTACGAGAAGAAAAGAAAACAAATTATTAATCTCATAACAGTATAAATTTATTTACAAAGTAAACATTTTTTTTATAACCTACCTCACCAACACAAACCCTGCCCACTTCTCAGGATCTGTTGGGTATTTATTTCGCATTTCTTTTTGGGCGTTGTAGAAGGAAGTGACGGGGTTTAAGGTTTTGGTTAAATCGCTGTAGAAAAGTGTCATCAATTCCATGGTTTCTTTATCGGGAACAGACCAAAGGGAAACAATCATTTGTTCTACCCCTGCGAGTTTAAATCCGCGTTTGAGGCCAAAAGTACCCTCTGAGCCTTCGATTTTTCCGAGCCCTGTTTCGCAGGCGGAGAGGACGACAAGTTTTGTTTTTTTGAGATTGAGTTGTGAAACTTCCAATGCTGTTAGGATTCCGTTTTGTTCTGCACCTAGTTTTGCGAGGGTATCGCTACCAGTCCATGCCCAATTGCCTCCTGCGAGAATGAGTCCACTTCGAACCATAGGGTTTGTACTGTAACGATAACTGTAACGCAAAGAATTCTTACTGATTGTTGTGTCGTTGAAATTATATTCAGGGAAGGCGTAGCCATGTGTTGCAATATGAAGAATGGATTTTGCTTCCTTGTTTTCTAGTTGGATAATTTTCTCTTCGGTGGCATCGTTGTTTTCCAAAAGTGTGGCCTGCCAGTTATTCGGTGTCACGCTTGAGGCTATTTGCTCTACTTCTGTTTTAGTTCCTTCTAAATAAGTTAGTTTACCGGAAACCGACTCACTACTTCGACTCGCGTTTTTGTTTTTCTTGATTTTTTTGGCTGCACTTTGCGTTCCGGGTAAATAGTCGTAATTGACTCCACCCACCATCGCCATATTGTTTCCGATTTTCTCCTTTTCTTTTTGTTTCAAGCCCATGGCTAGGTAACGTGTTGAAGTCAGCTGATGCAGCGTATAACGGTCCATAAGGTATTCGGCATTTTGCTCAGTTGTTGCCTTTTCATTTTGGATAATCACTCCGCGTTTGTCTGTTTTTGCGGCCAACACTTCATCTCCTTTACCTTTGGGAGCATACAGGGCATGAAAAGGCACATTGTACAACTCACCTGTTGGAGCGTAATAAATGGTTTTAATTCCAACTAGCGCGCTTTCCAAAGGTTGCCAAATTAGCGGATAATAGGCACTATAACCCATTTTGGGTTTGATTGCAGTAAAATCTTCTTCTTTACACAATTTGATGAGCGTTGGATTAATGTCTCCCTTTCTAATTACCAACGCATTGTAATAATACAAGGAATCATCTTTATTTTTAAAACGTATAAACTCAATGGCTGCTTCGTCCTTCTCAAGATTTTGCTGCACTTGATCCCAGGTGATGCTCAAGTTTTTCTTTTGCTGGGCATACTCCGGCCAACTTAGCGTCAAGCGTTTGTCTAGCGAATCTGCTTCTTTGCGCAGTTTTTCCAATTTATCCTTTTCTGCAGAACCATCGGATTCCATTTTAGCCAGAAGGCGTCTCTTGTATTCTAACTCCTCTCTGAGTTCATCTACCTCTCTGTAGAAATTCTCACTGGATATCTTTGCCTCTAACATTTTACTCTTTGTAATCAGAGCAGCATTGTAGTTTAAACCAACTGCTTCAGGTACTTTTTTATAAGCCTCATTGGCAAACCACGACAAATTATCATAAAAGACACTTTCCTTTTTCCAATAGACTTCTTTCTGTCCGTCGTTGAGCCATTCGAAGTTGTTGGTGATTTGTATAGATTTTTTGGTGAAATTGTTTATCAAGATTTCATAGCCTTCTTTCTCTCTGTTTGTTTTTGTAAGAAGATAGGCGTAGGTATTTTCTGTTGAATTATAACTCGGATGCTCCTCTCCCAAGGTTTTCTTTTTAATCTCCAAGGCTTGTTTGTAATAAGGCTCAGCGGCTTTGTAATCGCCCATAACAGAAAATAAATTCCCAAGGCTATTTAAACTTTTTGCATAATCTGGATGCTCATCGCCTAAGGCTTTCTTATAAATCTCTATAGATTGTTTGTAATACAGCTCAGCAGCTTTGTAATCGCCTATATTAGAATACATAAGCCCAAGGTTGTTTAAACTCATTGCAAAATTAGGATGCTCCTCGCCTAAGGCTTTTTTATAAATTTCAAGGACTTGCTTGTAATACGGCCCAGCGCCCTTGTAATCGCCCATAGTCTGATACAAATTCCCAAGGTTGTTTAAACTACTCGCATAATCCGGATGCTCCTCACCTAAGGCTTTCTTATTAATCTCTAATGCTTGTTTGTAAAGTGGCTCAGCGGATTTGTAATCGCCCATATCAGAATACAAAATACCAAGGTTGTTTAAACTATTCGCGTAATCCGGATGCTCCTCGCCTAAGGCTTGCTTTCTAATTTCAAGGGCTTGTTTGTAAAGTGGCTCAGCGGATTTGTAATCGCCCATATCAGAATACAAAATACCAAGGTTGTTTAAACTTTTTGCATAATCTGGATGCTCATCGCCTAAGGCTTTCTTATAAATCTCTATAGATTGTTTGTAATACAGCTCAGCAGCTTTGTAATCGCCTATATTAGAATACAAAATCCCAAGGCTGTTTAAACTATGTGCGTAATCAGGATGCTCCTCACCTAAGGTTTTCTTTTTGATCTCTAATGCTTGCTTGTAAAGTGGCTCAGCGGCTTTGTAATCGCCCATATCATAATACAAAACTCCAAGGCTAATTAAACCAATGGCATAATCTGGATGTTCTTCACCTAAGGCTTTCTTTTTGATCTCCAAGGCTTGTTTGTAATAGGGCTCGGCTGCTTTGTAATCGCCCATATTCCAATACAAAACCCCAAGGTTGTGTAAGCTACTCGCATAACTGGTATGCTCCTCGCCTAAGGTTATCTTTCTAATCTCCAAGGCTTCTTTGAGATAAGGCTCAGCGGATTTGTAATCATACATATTATTAAATAAAAGCCCAAGGCTGTTTAAACTATTCGCGTAATCAGGATGCTCCTCACCTAAGACTTTTTTATAAATCTCAAGGGCTTGTTTGTAATGGGACTCAGCTGCTTTGTAATCACCCATATCAGAATACAAAATCCCAAGGTTGTTTAAACTGCCTGCATAGTCGGGATGCTCCTCGCCTAAGGTTATCTTTCTAATCTCCAAGGCTTCTTTGAAATAAGGCTCAGCTACTTTGTAATCGCCATTTTCATAATATAACATCCCAAGGTTGTTTAAATTCGATGCATAACTGGAATGGTCTTCTCGGTTTTGAAGTTTCAATGCTTCTAGAGAAAACTGTATATATTTTTTTGCAGATACAAGTTCCTGAAGTTTGTAAAAACATCCTCCTACATACCTCAAACTCAACGCATACCTCAAACTGGTATCGGTTTCATTCTGCAAAGCCCATGTATTCATTTGCTTTGCAACAAGCAAGGCACCTTCATGATTCTCAGCTTTGCGCAAACTGTCGTAGTGTGTTTTTAGTTGTTCGTAATGGTCTTGCTGAGAAAAATAGTTTGAAAACCAACTAATGAAGAAAATTATAAGAATAAATGGTTTCATCTCGACCAATTGAATTTGTACTCTACCATTTTTTTTCTACCTATTTTTTCTCTTATAAAGTAACGAAATGAAGATATTACTTTTACCTCGGCATGAAATGTTTTCATCGAACAACCTCCATAAACGGTTACATCAATTGGCGTGTCTTTTTTTGAATTAAGAGTAATAATCGGCCCAACCTCACCTGTTGACCATGAATAATAAAATGAAGAATCTAATTTCTGAGATTTATTATAGGACGTAATGTCTATTTCCAACTTTTGATTTTTACGTTTATAAAATATACTTGGAAAACTCCCTTTATAGGATTTCTTAAATTCAATTGTTTTTGAAGTTAGGAAACCATTGCCGTTATCGTCAAAAAGATACACCTTATAGTCCATAGTTTTATTTGGTTTTATCTCTAATGTTTGATTTTTCGTTCCATCAAACCAAACAAGCTCTCCGTTTATATTTTTATTAACTTCTAATTCAATATATGAACTTCCATCGGCACAGGTAGTGTTATTCTCCGTTTGAATTGAAAGTAATTCATCGGGATTAACAATATAAAAATTTTGTTTTCCAAGACGTATCATTGGATCACCAAACATAGCCATACCATAATGCCAACTTATAATAAAATTATCATGTGTTTCTGAAACTCCAGAATTCCACCAATCCACAAAAGCATCACCCATACATTTTCCAACCCCCAAAGGTTTGTAGAATTCATCAAAATTCAACATTGAACCGCTTTTAGTACTTCCAACAAGGCATTGAACATTATTTTTTCCAAATAAATAACTCGCACCTAACAAAGGTTGTCCGTATCTCTTACCCTTCCAATTCAAGGCTGAACAACAAAATAAATTAAGTCCTACAGAACTTATTGGTTTCTGTAAGATTTCCCAAGACATAACATATTCGCCGGTAGATAAATAATGTCTAGTTTCACTTGAATGACAATCAAATTGTAAAAAACCAACTTTATTTTGTAAAGTATTGTAGTAAAGATTTTTTCCAAAGCTAGCGCCACTTTTTAATGGTGTTTCATTTTGACTATTATTTTTCCCATGAACATAGTTGATATCCATTGAATGGTCTTTAAACGATTGCCAATCTTTATCTACAAAAGCACATGACTTGTACTCTAAATTACCGAAATTACTTGCATAATAATTTTCATTTTTAGAAAAATAGCCTTGTAATGCTTCGATAGAATTAGTATTTTCAAACAAATAGGGATGAATGCGAGAAACGAAAATTTCAGGCTTTACGTGCCCCGAATGTTTATCGTATAATCCGTTGTTATTTTCATCTACCCATTCACCATCGAGGTCCATATAAAATAAATCACATGGAAATTGACTGTACTTATCAGAATAGACATATTCAAAATCATTTTTTAATTCGAACCACGCTGTGGCAATATCACCTATGAATGTTATTCCCTTCAGCTGTTCTTTTTCTTTTTTAATAGAGTTTTTGATATCCATTGGAGTTTCATTGTCAATGCTGAAAACCAAAATATCCATATTAAAGTTGTGACTAACATTCTTCACATAATTCTCTATTGCTCGATTTAATTTGTCCCAAATAGATTTCTTGCAAAAAAGAATATACTTACCTACATATTTTTCTTTTGTATCGCTTTTTATAGCATATTGTAATTCCGCTGAATATGATTCTCCTCGTGTGACAATTGGCTTTTGATAAATTCCTTCGTTACTTTTCGTCAGGGTATCATTCAAAAGTATTTTTGTAAATTCCATGTATTCTTCTTTACTGACCGATTGAGCCAAGAAAAGAGAAGAAAAACAACAAATTGTAATGATTAAAAGTAGTTTCATTGCTACAAAATTCTCATCTAAGTTATAAAATATACACTAGTTGCACAATATATCAAAGCTTGTTGAGCCTCTTGTTTATTTTTTAAAACCAACAACTAATTAGGGAGGGCTAACATATTATTTTCTAAGTATTCTCCTTTTATCTGATTTTGTATATCCAAGTGAAATACTGAAATCTCCCTAATAAAAAGTTGCCAATCATCTAATAGTTGCAATTTGTGTTTTTCATCTGGAATTTTAAAATTTGATTCAAAAGCATAAGGTTCGACCTCTTCATTTTGTAATACCAAAATAGCTCTCCAATAATAAGCTCCTGGCTCAATGGTATTTATAAAAAAAGATTTGCCATTCTCAATACTAATTGATTCGCTCCTACCATTGGGATATTCTACAATAACCTCTTTCAAAATTACCTCTTCATTTTGAACGGATATTCTTAATTCATTGCCTAAATAAATGAAAGACTTTGCTAAGCTAAACGAGACGTCCTGCCAGTTTACGGCTTTAGCTCCTCCCCTAGTTACAGCACCAGATTTAACTTGATTTCTACTTTTTTGCATTTCATCAGAAAACAATACGTTGGAATAAGAACTAGCTGATGATTCCTTTTGTTTCTTGAGTAAATTTGAAATCTGACTGTATGAATATGGTTTAGTATCTGTTAATTGAATCATTTTTTTGCCCTGGCGCACAACTACTATGCTTTTAGATTGTAGTATTAATTTGGCCCCCGGCTTTATCGGTTGAGTAATGTCCTTGGAAGATAGCTTAAGATTATTTAAGGTAACCGAACCACTTTTTACCTTCATAAACATATCTTGCCCATGTATCTTTCCTAGAAAAAAAAGATAAGTTAGAAGGATGCTTAACCTAATCGACCAATTTCTCATTTTTTATTTTTTTATTTTGATAGACCCTTTTCAACCTATCAACAAAAGGATCAAACGTTTCTATAAACTCCTCTAATATAAGTAATTCTATCAAAGTGGCACCTACTTGAATATACACACTATGTTCCATTAAATAAATTGACAGCCAAATCCAAACAATACTAAATGTAACTAATCCTAAAATAAGATACAATTTTACGGGATGATTGACGATTAAAAAAATCATCAAATACATCACTAAATTGGTGAATAAAAGAACTAACCACGAATTTGGCACTTTTAAAAAATGATCATCCAGCATGTTAGAAAGAGCATTTGCGTGTATTACGGGCCCATACATTATAGGAAGTCGATTCACCATATCCATTGAATCTGTTGGAACTGGAAATTTATCTTCTGCATCGTTTTCGTTACTACCAAGATGACCAAAAATTACGATATTATTTTGAACATAGGATTTAACAAGACCGGGATTTTCCAGTAACTCATCCGCGTTAATATAATGGAATTGGTTAGAAAAATCTTTGTCAGTTTCAATTTCATCTAAATGAGACAAGCCGTCATGAATACAAGAATAGAGAATAGGAAATGAATCCCAATCTGCAACCCGTGATTCTTCTCCTCTTGCTTTTTTGAATAATTGATAGGCAAATGTTTCTTTACCACCTTTATAAAAGCGTATGGAATGCTGATCAGGTAATAAATCTACATCTCCATATGTGACATTTTTGGGGAGTGGTAAATATTTTTCTTTTGAGGAACATGCAAAAACCAAATTTTTTCGCTTTGCCGCCACATTTAATAATTGAGAAGTTCCAACCTTTGACGTGTCGTTACTAAAGGTTATATCAATGCCAATGGCCTTTGGGGAATAATCAGAAATACTATCTATTAATTCAGCCAACTGCAGTCTAAATTCACCTCCATCCAAGGAAGCTGTGTTAATTAGAAATATCTCTTCTGAATGATTACGCTTTATTGCTTCTTGATTACCTTGCTCTTGTGCTCTATAAAATAAATCATTGTAAGTGAAATCTGCAGATGCTAAATTTTGAATAGAGAAAATTTGGAAAGTTTTAGTTTCAAATAAGAGCGTCAAGCCATAATCTAGCAAATGAAAAATAAGTAGGTAAAAAAAACTTTTTACCAAGGAGGCTTTATAACGTTTCCACATATTTCAACACTCAAACAATTAATTTTCTAATGAAAAGGCTACTCTGTTTTTTAGTAAGCAATTAATAACTTCTGAAGTTAACTTTCGATTAATTTGATTTCGTGAAGCATTAAATTTAATAGTATAATCAATACTTTCATCCAAATTATCAAGTACTGCCTTCACACGGAAGACTAAACCCAATCTAAGCCAATTTCTTGTCATTTTGATTGTTAATTTGAATTCTGAATCATCTGTTCCTCTTTTAAATTTATTCTTTAAATTGCGTGTACTAATAGAAGGACCTGATAAAACATTTACCTCATCAAACAAAGCATACTTTTGATTTTCATCGTCTTTTACAATTTCTTGATATGACAAGAAAACAGGTTGAATATCATTTAATTCGTATGAATTTTTTAATACCATTTTTCCACTATAATAAGAGGTTATAGACGGTTTATTTAACGAAATTCTACTAGAAAAATTCATTTTTATAAAGTCTGATAAATTTCTGTAACTATTCATAATAGATGTTTCAATTAGTTGAGAATCTAATTCATTTTTACATAATAAAACACAAATTTCATCTCCTTCATAATAACCTTGAGTTAATGGAATACCAGTAAGTTGATCACTAGGAACGATTAAACCCGAATTGAGACCTTGATAATAGTTTTTTGTTCCTTTACTAGGACTAAGTAAAGACACCTTACCTCCACAACAAATACTAAAAACGTATGCATAAAAGCCTTCTGCAATATTACTTTTTATGGAGAGACTATATTCTGTCTCATCAGACGGATAATTAATAACAAAATATTTTGCGAACCCCCCGACTTTCATATCGGTATCTTTCAGAAAATTATTCTCTGAAGAAATATCTAATGTAGAAGAGGTTTTCTTACCAATAGCGGAAATGGTAAAATCATAATTAAAAATTTGTACATCATTTTCAGTTTCCCTTTTAATTCCTTTCAATGCATAAGCTTCATCTACAACTTTTGCAAAATCAGAATATCTAAACCATATAAACCCACTTGAAGACCAATCATCACCCCATGAATTAAGAATTTCAAAAGCGCCACCTTCTTTCTTATCATCATAACCAATTACACACATGGCGTGACCTCCAGGGTAACTATCCATGGTACCATTCCAAACACCTGAAACTGAGTTATTCTGAATTGAATTGTACATTTCTGCACCGATAATCACCGGCATATTATGAGATAGGTAATATTTAACATTTTCAATTATATTAGCCCCACCAATAGGGATATAACCTTCTAACCTTCTAGTTCTAGCTTTTTTCAATAGACTCGTTACAGCTTCAGTACTTGATGAATCATTATATAAGCGTTGAATTCCAATTTTTTCATTAAGTAATGCACATTGATAAGGATACTCTGCCAAACTAATCGTTCCAAAATTTTTAAGCACATTTAAAGCTGCCTTAACATAAGTGCCACTTTCGCATGTTGAATCTTCTTCGAACCTACAAATATCATATGTCATTTGAGGAGATAAGCAATTATTAACACTCATTTTAGAACCTTCTCTTTTTAGCTCAATGTTCTCCAAAATTGTCATTCCTGCATAGGTAGTTGCCCAACCTACACAGGTTCCCTTATCACCTTGATCTCCTACAGGAGGTGCATATTTTTTTAGCGAAAAAGCAATTGGAGTTGATTCTCCCCTAGTTGATGGAACCTTATGATTTTCGTAACTTGCGTTAAATCCAGCGACACCAGGAATTCTCTTTATTTCAGTTGATTCTACCTTTTTTTGAGCTTTTAAAGTAAATAGAGAAAAGCTAAAAACTAAAATTAAAATAATTCTCATTTTGAAATGATTTTAAAAATTCAATCCTAAACCAAAGTAAAAACCTGGTTTATATACCTGTTTTGAAAACGGTTCATCAGAGTCAATCATGTCGTTATATTCTTGCAATGAATAAGTTTTTCCGACTTCCAATTGATTGTTTAATGCGTTAACTTTTGCGAAGGAAATTCCAGCCCCAAAACTTAGCAACTGAAAATTCTTTGGCTTAATTGAAAATCCTAATAAATAATTGACATTTTGTTCTTCAGATATATCAACACTTACACCTAAATTAATTGATGGTATAATCGATTTTCTAGAAAGAAATTCAATACTCATCAAGGTTCCCAAACTTATATTAATTGGCGACAATTTTGAAGCTCTAATTGAAATTGAATCACCAAAAGAATCCTGCTCTTCTCGATATATTTTTCTTCCTGAAAAAGGTGAAATTCCAAATAAACCTGTACTCCAATTTAAACCAATTGCTCCAGCAACGGGCATTTCCAAACTTTTTTTCATCACCAAAGCAGTTTCAATAGATTCACCATCTGCGAGTTCTATCTTATTTTGGAGAGAACTTGGGGTGCCAGAAACAATTGTGATTTGCGGAGGCGTAATAATTCGTTCTACCTCCCCTTCATCATTGTATATTGTCCATTTTCCAACACATGACTCACAATCATTACCTTCTATATCATCAAAGGTTGGTATATCTTCACCTGTAATCATGCCTTCAGCTTTTGTTAATGGTGTACAATTTTCGCAAGGCTTATCAACAATTTCACCATAACCATTTACATATTTTTCCATATTAGGTATACGGATATATAATCTAACTTCATCCTCCTTGTTGAGAATTGCATCAAATTTACTCAGGTCGTATAATTCTACTTCAAAATCTAGAGCAGATAATATACCATCTTGTGACGCACTTTTCAGACTTTTTTCTGAATCTGTATGAACCACATAAACTTTTTCAGTACTATATTCGGCTCTATTGATAGCATTTATTAAGTCATTTATCTTGTCAACAGTCACTCGTTTAGTAGGGTCATTCATTTCTTTTAGTGCTTCGTACTGTTGTGTTACAATCTGATAATCATTCAAAAATTCTCTATATGCTGCGCTTATTTGTTCATCTTTAGCATTTGGTGTACTTTTTTTAATCGACTCATAGGCTTTTTCTAGATTGAACTTAAATTCTGAATTTCTAAATGCATTTTTAGTAAGTTGTGCTTCGGAAAGAATTTGTTGAAAATTAACTGAGGAAACCTTATCTCTCAATAGCAAAAGTGAATCTTTAATAAATTGAAAGGACTCTTTACTTGTTAAATTTGATTGAGACATCTTTTTTGCTATCTCTTCTGCTTCACGATTCAATGATAAATAGTTAGTGTAATCATTTTGAAATTGTTTTTTAAAAGAATTATATTCAGTTAAATTTTCTGGCTTTGAAAATAAAGCCTCTTTAAATGTTGGCTCTTCTTCACCTCCTCTAGTTCTGCTAGAATATCCTTTAGAATTACCTAAAGGTAAATTCGATTCCATTAAAAAATCTCCTAGCACACTCGCTTTTCCTAAAATTCCTAAAGCACCTTCCATTAAAGAAGCCTCAGAATTCACTTGTTGCCTCACCTCTTTTTGTTTAATTATAACCTTATATTTGAATGGGTTATAATTCTTAACAATAACTCTTACTACATCTCCTTCCTTAAATTTTGTTTTTTTAATTGGTTCAAGAAAAACGGTTTTATCAATAGACTCTTTGTATAAATCATATTTTTTCTCTTCAACATCATACACTAGTTGAAAGGACCGTTGCGCTGATAGGAAAAACAAGTGACATGTAAACCCTATGATAAATAGTGTTGTTTTTTTCATTATTATGATATTTGATATTTTTAATTCTTTTTACTCTTATTATTCTTTTTATTTTCAGTATTAGAGTAATTAATTCTACGACAATTTTTTATTTTTTTAAAATCTCGAAGAAGACATTGTATGCGCTAGCTCCAAGTTCCGAAGAAACGGTTCCTCCTCTTGTTCCACTTAATTTTGCATCTACAAAATTCAATAATGGGTGATTATCCCCCCCTCTTTTTGCTAAAGATGAACCATTTTCTTCAAGTTGAGACAAGTCAATTGGACGATCAGTAACAATGAGTTTAAATTGTTCCATACCGTATGGAGGTCCGACACTTACTATCAAATTTTCAGATTTCTGCATGCCTTCTTTCAAAATTAGATTTCTGTAGCTTTTTCCCTTTTCTGAATCCATCCAATGTACTTCATTTGTAGGGTATATGTCAACGATATTGACGTAGATTGTTTTACTGTCTTTATTGAGCAGTTCAATTTTAAATTTGTTACCTTCTTTCACTTGGAAATTTCCTTGAACCGGAATAGAATCCCAAATGGGTTCTTCAGCATCACAATTTGACTGACAACTAAATAATTTTACATCCAATTTCGCTGACTTTGACTCAAAATCAAGTTTTCGGAAGACATCCGTTCTTTTTGATTGATTGAGGTATAAAGAAAAGGAATCAATAATAGCGTTCGAATGTACCGGTTTCCATTCCATACCTCTTAATGAGTTGGTTGTATTATTACCTATATAAATTCTGGCATGAGCTATATTATTTATGGTCGTGTCTAAAATTTGATATTCAAAATCTTCTTCGACAATTGATATATTTGCTTTGTCCTTAAAGTATTGATTGAATTGCTTTTTTAATGCTTTCGATTTGGTGTTAATTTTTAGTTTAACAATTGCCGAGCTATTAACTGAATTCATTACGAATGCTCTGAATTTAACACCATCTGTGGTATTTCCTTCGTACGGTTTATTTAAAACAAGATTAGCTGTAAATGCATTGACTTCTGTAACAATACCTGACAAAATTAATTTTGAATCTTTAGGGTCAACCGTTGTGTTTGGGTAAATTCCAATTGAGTCACCTTTTTGTAATCCTCGCAGATAGCCACCATCTAACGTACAGCTATTATTTAATATTTTGGTTATATTGAAAAAAGGCTTTTGAACTATAAGCCCACCATTAAATACAAGTGTGTTTAATTCATCGGCTTCAACTACCGGGTGTTGTTCATTTCGAAAGGCGATGATCATTTTTTCATTTACTTTGGAGTAGAGGTTCTGATAACTTGCCTGTCCATCTGTTAATTCGTTCACCGCATTTATGAAATAATAGGTCAATGAGCCATATCCTTTTCCATTTGCATCTTTTATTTCTCTGTTTACTTGTTCAGCTTTACAACCGAAAAAGGCGATTAAATTCGCCAGATCAGCATTTTGAGTAATATCTAGATCAGCATCAAACCCAATTGTTTTATCAGAATCTTTTTTCGATATGCCAGTAGGGGCGCAAATTTGTTTAGACCCTCTTAAAGTAATGGATTCAGCACCACGAGTCGCAGTACCCGAATGACAGGCGTCTAACAAAACTAATAATTGACCCTTCTTTCCGATTTTACGTCTGATTTTTTGCATGTAATGGCCAATTTGATCATCTACAAAATGTTTCTCCATGTTATAACCTTCTTTCCAGTACATTGGTGCGTCATACATAACGAGGGCTTCGTCTAGGTTATCGTTTTCGTCTTTCTTTAAAAATTTCGTTTCCTTAGCTTCTTCCGGACTTAAATCAGCTACTTGTTGACCGTGACCCGAAAAATGAAAATAGACCATATCACCGTATTTCAATTGTTCAATCATTTCATCAAATGCTTTCATCAAATTAGCCGCAGTTGCTTCTTTGTCCAAAAGTGACCTCATGTTTTCATCTGCAAATCCTTGTTTCTTCAAGAATTTAGTTACCATGTCATAATCATTTAAAGAACTCAATGATGACCAATTGGTAATGTTTGTTGGATATTCCCCAATTGCAACAACCAAGGAATGCTTCGTTTGAGCATGTGATGAAAAAATATTCGTTACTGAAAGAAAAATAATAAGGACTATTGTTTTCATTGTTTTCATTGTTTTCATTGTTTTCATTGTTTTCATTGTTTTCATTGTTTTCATTAAATATTACTCAGCTTCTAATTTGTAGAACATTGCTCCAGATGATTCCTTAAAAATATCTGAATACTTAATCCAAATAAAGCCTTGATCACCAAAATCAGTTCCCCAAGAATTTTGAAGTTCTAGTGCTCCACCAAGTTTAAAATCATCATAACTTACTACTGTAAAAGCATGTTTAAACCCTTTCGTATCATTTGCCGATTGATTGGCTTGGAAAACTGATTTATCTTCAATTACAGGTTTATATGGCTCATTAGCATTGTAATCACAACCTATAAAACACATATATTCACTTATATACTTATACCAATGACACACATCTATTATATTCATAACAACAACAACAGCACTGCGCTCATTTAAGGCCTTTTTTATGTCAAATAATGTATTATCGTAATCAGTCCTATTGTCTGAATAATTCACGAATGACAATGTCGAATAACTTTTTAATTTATTCACTGAATTTTCAGTTGGGTCGACCATACAAGATGAATTATTTGACATGTAGTTTGCTCCGAATTGCTCCAAAATTCCAAAAGATCTCATTATATGATGGTCTTGTTTTCGTTCCTCACAACCAAATCCTTCATTGAAACGATGACTTGCGTTCTCCTTTGATATTACCTCTCTGTAGTCAAAAGGAGGTATATTCTTTGAACCTTCAGCCAATCTTTTCGCCATTGTAAAGCCTTGATAAACAGATACAACTGAAAAATTTGATTGATTTAACCCATTATTATTATACACAATAGATGTTGGTGCAAAAGATTTTATAGAAAATGAACCAGGATAACCTCCCCCTCGAGTGGTTATTTTTTTTGCTTTCTGAATATTCTGTGAAACAAGTAATTTATCTAAATCTTCAAGTTTTTTTTGAGCCGTAACAACGTGTGAATTATAAAATGCTATAAGCAAAATAAGTTGTTTAAAAAGTAAGGTATTCTTCATAATTATTTGGATGAAGTTGGTTCATAATTATTTGAAATTAATTTCGAATTTTTGTTGAAAATCCCTTTAATTATCATTCCATCGCGATAGATCAACTCTTTTGAAATCTTTTCATTTTTACCTAAAATTTGACTATCTGTTTTTACATTATAAAATCCGTTTTTTATTGTTTTAACTTTTTTAGAATTAGGTTCTACAATTATTTCTATTTCGTTCTCACCATCAAGTTGAACAATCATCGGTTCTTCTGTGAAATTGTAAAACCAAATAACAGAGTACATATCGGTAGGTTGTCGAAGATAATTTTTAGATTTATCCCCCTCAAAGCTGTGGATAAGCATATTTTTATATGCTTTTTTATCAAGTAATTGAATCAACTCCATTTTACCTTCTTCACTAAAAATACTATCTGTGTAAGCTATTAATTTTTCTGCAGGTAAATTTTGAATTGATCGAAGTGTAGTTTTATCTAATTTCGTACAACTCATTCGTAATTCAGAATAAATCGAGTTAACACGAGGATTGTATGGATCTAATGATATGAATTTAGACACATTTTGTAATGACTTTTCTGAATTAATTAACAGGTATAATTGTTCATTATAAAATTGAATATTTTTTAGCTTTTCTAAATACTCACGGTTTTTAAAATTAGCCATGTAATTACTTATCTTAAGATCTATAACCTTCACATTTTTCAACTCCGCTTCATCTCTGATAATTTGGTTAAAATAAAATCTAGATCTCCTTTCATATAAACTATCTTTGGCGTCTTCACACAGTTCACAAGTTGAAAAATTAGTTATAAATGAAGTGACGAATAGCGTATCGCTTACAGGTTGCTCTAAAACCATTCGCCAATGCTCAATACAATTAATTTTATTCTTTAAATAGGTAATATCAGTATCTCCTTCACCATAAGTATAATTACACCCTTTTAATGTAGTTGAATAGGCCGGATTTTCATATAAAGAGATATAAGATGCAATAAAGTTTGTATCCAAACTTCTCTTAGCCTGGATAAACATTTCATCTCGTTTGGCATTGTATAACCTGTGCTCAATTTCTTGTTTTTTTCGCTTAGATTTTGTTTTATTTAAAAAGCTTGATAATTCAGATATATTTTTAGATCTTTTTAATTTGACATATTCATTCTGCGCATTGGTATTTGTAGTAATAAAAACAATGGCAATTAATATTATTTCTCTAATTTTCATCTTTTTAATTTTGAATAAGACATCGCACTTTCCTTTGTGGAGAACTTGTAAAAGTTTAATTTTTCGAGTTCATTAGCAGAACAATTCACTTCTTGTACTTTTTTCCCTTTTAATAACCAAACCTTATATTGCGTCTCACCATTCTGATAAGTTGGTTCAATTAATTTGCCAGTATAAAGGTCAAATAGCGCAAATTCTTTATTCCATTGTTTGTTAGCCAAAATATTATCTCTTTTATCTAATTTTATGTCTGAATCCATAACTTTTAATTGAATTTCACCACCTCTTGTTGGTACACTCGAACACGATAAGTTTTTTGAGTATACAGTTTCATAAAAGCCCGGAGTTTCCTTCCTAAAACCTCTAACATTCGGACATGAAGGATAAGAATTATTCGTTATATCAAAAGCATTTATATCGTCCAAACAGAAATTACTGTTGTCATCACTACTGCTATACCACCAACTTGAACCATTTTTATCAATAATCTGTCCGATCCAATAAATATCATCATAGTCACGCTCACCAATAGTAAGATCAATTGATGAACCCGATATCACTGGATACCACCCGACAGAACTCCAATTGTTGGAATTGTATTGAGCCAAGCCAACATAAACCTTTTCATGACAATTATTATAAAACCGTATTACTTGACTAGTAGTATTATTATTGTTGTTGTTATTGTTATTGTTGTTATTGTTGTTATTGTTATTGTTATTGAAAACTGATAATGAAGTATTTTTATAAGGGTCTAGTACCATTTGATAGGCATATTTTATCCATTTTATATCACTGTATCTAATCCAAAAAAATCCATTTTGTCCAAAATCAATTCCCCAACTATTCACAACTTGGAAAGATCCACCTCCTTTATTATCATCGTAACCAACAATCGTCATTGCATGTCCTCCATCTATTACTCCTGAATATGAACCATTCCATACACCATCAATTAAGTTTGATTTAGATTCCCACCCTGAATAATTTGTGAACGATGGTATTCCAAAAACAACAGGACTATTCTCAAGCAAAGCCCGTTTGATATCGTATGTATTAACACTTAACATTTTATAATCGTAAAGCTTGTTTGAATAGGATTCTTGCCCAGAAACGCCATGACACATTAGCGGATTTTCGTATTCTTCCTTACGTTTACAACCCTTGTCTGATAACAAATTCATTGCCTGATAAATGCTTGATCCTCTATCGCAATCCTGGTAATTTATTACTTTTATTCGTGAATGTAAATTCAAAGGGGAGAAAGGAGTTGAAGAGGCATTTGAACTTTCAATACGATTAACTAATGTTAAACCGTAGTAAGCCGAAGACCATGAAACACATGAACCTACTGAGCCCTGTGATAATATCGGGGGTAATAAAAACGCAAGAGAATGACTACTCGCTAATTCACCACGTGTTTTTGGAAAGGATTTTTTAACAACCATTGCTGTATCAATTCCTTCATCGACTAATCCTGTCCCTAAATTTTGTGCACTTATTGTACTAAGTGTCAATAGAAAAAGAAAATGTAGTTTAATTTTTAAGAAATTCATATTTTTTTTGTTTTGATTATTAATAATATTTTAGATTAGTATTGCCATTTCAGATCTATCTCAATTAGCTTTCCTTCTTTGTCTTTGGCAATAAGAATTCCACCCTCAGTCACATCAATTAATTCAGAAATAGATTTATATTCTCTAAGAACTGTTTTCTTGGATAAATCATAAAGAATAATTGAATTACTCGATTGAATTAAAAGTGAATTTTCTTTGGAATATAATTTCATTTTAACAATTGGAGTTGATGATTCAAAATTCAATAGATCATGTGATGAATATTTCCGCCAATTAAATACATTATTACCCACGGCATAATAAATTCCTCCATAGTTAGAACTTAAGGCTGTCGAAACTTTAGATTCATTTTCAAAATTTGAACTGTATGCTATTGGTGATCCGAGATTTAAAAATTTCGTTTTTATAGCGGTTAACATTCCCGACTCTTTTTGTGAACTCAAATTCAAAACATATGAACTTGAGGAATTTGAAAACATAATTTGGTCCTCATTAAGCGGGAAATAATTCTCCAACGAATTTGTAAAGGTTAACTGTTTAAATTTCGTTTTCTCGTTAATTTGAATATTATAACTAAACAAATTTCCATTTTCTTTTAAGGAAATTATTGAATTTCCTCTTTCATTAAAAAACAAAAATTTTGGTGATTCATTCTTAAAAAAAAGACTTGATTTTAATACTTCCTTCAACTTACCATTATTTGGAAACCATAGAAAAGCTTTATTATCTTCTGTAATAAATGCAACTTGCAATCCCTTATCTTCCTCCCAATCATAATAATCTGCATATAAATGAAGTGATTTTACTTTTATGTTTTCAGGTAGTTCAATTACCTTCTTCTGACTTTCTGAATTATTTAACCCTAACTGTATTAAAAAGTCTCTATTGCTATTTGAGTATAAAACAATTTTTCTGCCTTTATCACTAATTCCTACCAAATGTCGCTTATCGCTAGATGTTTTCACCATAGCTAAATTATTTAATTCAACTAATTTTTTATTCTGAATATCAAGTAAATATGATAGATTCTCTATAGTTGAGATAATTGAAAAATTCCCTTTTAAATCAAAAATTGCAGTTGATTCACTACCCTTGGTCATCGTTGGACCATCCACCAAAGAACTTGGATAGCTAACATTTTTTAGGTCTTTATTTTTGGAAGGATCTAAAATTATTCTGAAGGCATCATCTAGTTTATTTATATCTGAATATTTAATCCAAAATGTGCCATTTTGACCAAAATCATCCCCCCAACTGTTAACTATATGAAAAGCGCCACCAGCTTTTTTATCATCGTAACCTACAATTAGCATGGCATGACCTCCTGTCACAGCTCCTTTATTCAATCCATCCCAAACGCCGTCTTTAAAGTATTGATCATCAGCCCAACAACGATCATAATAGTAATCTATAGTTATTATTATTGGGGAGTTCTCTAATAATGCCTTTTTTAAATCTAAAACTTCATTAGCATTAATATAACTATAATCATAAATTCTATCGGGATAAAATGTACTATGAGACGGAGATAAATAACATATATATAAATTTTCCTGAAATTCCATTTTAGGACATCCGTAATTTTTAATCCTATTCAAATACTCGTTAGGGTATGCTCCTCGTTCGCAATTTGAAAAATAACAGTACCAACTATTTGGATCGCGAGCAAGACCTTTCTTTTTTGAATAAATTTCACATAAGGAATCGTAGTATAATCTATATGCTGAATGAGCTCTTATTGGTGAAAAAGGAATTTCTTCGAAATCGGAATTTTCAATTCTTTTGGCAATTGTCATTGCACCATAAACAGAGGACCAGGAAACACATGAACCAATCTGTCCTTGGCTTTTAATTTTAGGCATAAAATCAATCAACGAATGTGAAACAGGTAGTTCTCCTCTGGTTACCGGAAATTTCTCAGGAACAAATACCAGTGTATCTTTTAACGCCCCTCCAATACCTTTCCGCTGAGAATATCCATTATGACTAAAAAAAACAAAGATGATAAAAACCCAAGACAATACTTTTTTCATTTCAATAATTTTAATTTCCACCTAATAACTGAACAACATAAAACTCGTCCATGCCAAAATAGCGATTGTCCTTAAAATGTACAATACCAACTCCAATATCTAAGTATTCTGAAGATAACACAACTTTTTTCTTTTCAGCATTATTTATAAATGACTTAACAACTCTTTCTGCCATTCCTAAATATGTTCTAGGCTTGATAGGTCTACCATTAAGTTTATAACTAAAGTATCCACCATTCACTTCAGGAGTATATATTACTTTTTTGTCCTCAGGTTCAAATTCAATTGCAGGATCTTGACTTAGGTTTTCAGCAACTTTAGAACGAGTATAACCAGCCGATATGGCTCGTCTTAGTGGTGTTTCACGCCCAGGAAATCCTCCTATATGACTAGAAACTCCTGTTCTTGCTATATCTAATGCATGTTCAATCGATGCGACTTCTAGAGACCTATTAAAATAAAGAAGTGGTAAATTTTGTTCTCTTCTATATTCGTTTACTTTGTAAATTATCGCTGCACGTAAAATTGGATAATTTAATTTCTTAAAATTTAATCGCTTTTTCAAGAATTTCATTTTAATAAATTCTTCATATGGAAATTTGTAATATTCATAATCCCAATATTTTAAACTTTTACAACAATCATCTGACGCAACGGCATCAAGATATGAATAATACGACGAATATAAATCATTAGAATTGCTTCGGGTTATTAAACTATCTACGAAAGAATCTTCTAGATCGGTGACTCCCAATATTAATTTAAATTCATCATTACAATTTTTTCTATTTAATAAACTAGTTTTTTCATATATTCTAGATTTCAACAAATGTTTATTTAAATCATTTTCTTCATTTTTCAATTTATTTTCTAAAATAGCAATTTGATTATTAAGTGAAGCGCATGAATCCTCCTGTCCAAAAGCATTAGAAATGAAAATAATTAATACATTAAAAAATAATATAGAATTATACGGATGTTTCATTTTTTAAGAGAAACGAATGTAAATAATTTAATTAATTAAAACAAAATATTTACATATAAAAAACAGCAACTTATTTTGTAGTTAATTTTTATTCGGAAGATCTCGCATTAACTTAAAAATCAGTAATAATTTCATCATAGGGGATAAAATTTTCGATAATTAAGCAAATGAAAATACTAGGAATGCAAGATTTAAAATAGACCTAATTTCATTAGAATATTTTCTAAATCTTGATCAATCGAAATCTTTTCCTTAGACAACGAGTTCATATTCTGATCAAAATAGCCATTATTGCTTTTAAATGAATAACCCCTTTCTTTTGGGTTTGTTGGTTTAGAATTTTTATTTTGAAAAGAGTAACCAATAAATCTTCCAGAACTAGAATCAAAGTTAATCCTAACGACGTAGCTTCCTTCGGATTTTGAAATTTTTGTGATTTTAAATATTTGTTCAGGATTCTTTTGATCGTATGAAATTATGAATTTTGAAGTATATAGAACTGAGGAAACTCCTTTTTCAAATTCTATTAATTTATCTTCTAGATTATATTTAAAAATAAGTTCACTTGCATGCCATTTAGAAACGGTAGCTTTATCCCCGTCCTTTTTCTTATATCGAATAATTATATTCTTACCATTATATTCAATCTCTTCATAGCAATCACATAAACTATCCTCAGGCAAAAACATTTTACCATCAGATCTAGTAAATTTCATTAATGTCTGCTTAGGTTTATCCCCATATATTTCCCAGTCTTGTTCTTTTGAATGATAACCATCAAAATCAAATGGAATCTTGGCCTCAATGTCTTCCCAATATGCAATTTTCTTCTCAAATAAAAATGTTGGACCGGAATCAGAATGGTACTCAATTGTTTTACATGGAAAAGATTCTTTATCATCCCAATCAATTTTCGTTAAGCGATTAGATTCACCAGACTCTCTGTATTCTTTAACAAGTCTTCCAAAATCATCATAAATTTTAACCAGTTTCGCAATTTTATTACCTTCATTGATTGGTCTATGATTAATATTCAAAAAAGTGACTTTAATTGTGTCCTTCTTCTCCGTTTCTTCATATAGGTAACCGTATTGATTATATGAACCACTCCTCACTCCAATATTTCTAGAATTCTCATAAGTTTCTCTTATTTTTTTTCCAGTTTCTACGCTAAAGCGTGTAACGGTTTTATGGATATTATCTTTTCCTTTTTCTAATTTTTTCTCAGCAGATGCAGGATTTTCGGTAGTCCAATTTTCTCGGGTATTTTCAACATAATCAAATTCATATTCTGTTATTGATTTAACAAAATTCTCTCGAACTCTTATTGGTTCCTGATCATAAAACGTAAATTTATTTTCTTGAATTATTTTTCCATCAGTATCATAAAAATATTCCAATTTAACTTGATTTTTATTTTTAAATGTTTCATTTGAATATTCAATTTTATACTCATTTTTGTCGAAAAGAATTCTTTCTTTTAATTGATTTAAATTGTTGTACTTAAAATATATTCTTTCACAATTACATTGATTATTCTTTACTGGTTTATTATTTGTATCGAGATAACTTTCATTAATAATAATCTCATTGAGTTTTATTTCGAATTCTCTTTTTTTAACATGGTAACCATAATCTAAGTTTAATTTACTATTAGTCTCTCGGTTGAAATACCTTTCAATCAAAGTATATTTTAAATTATTTTCTTTTTTTCTCTCAAAAAAAACTTGAATATTATCATTAATAATACTATCTTTCAAAATTCCTGATTTCTCATCGTAAGTAATACTGATTGTATCATAAGGTGATGCTAATTTTAATAATCTTCCATTAGATTCATTAAAAGTTCGTGAAAAATTAATCTCATCTTTCACTTTAAATACGTTTATATAGTCAAATTTAATACCTTGATTTGTCAGTGAAATTTTTAGATTAATAGAATCTTTCGAATTTTTATACTTGTATATGATGTATTCTTTGTCCAAATCTATTTTCTCAATTGGTAAATAAAAGTCTGTTCCTTGATTTGTAATTATCTGATTAAATTGTCCTTTGGGGTTCATATAAATTTTGGTAGTATCAAATTGTTTATTTTTATTTTCAGTTATTCTTACTATAGAGTCCAAATAATAGGAATACCTTATTATTTTACCATCATATTTATCTGAAAGTTTTTGGCCAAAATTATTTCTCTCTGAAATACTTAATTCTCTGATAATTTCATAATTTTTTTTTGTTTTCTTATAATCAACTAATTTGAGTTCTTGGTATGTATTTTTATTTAGCACAAATTTATGTCGAATACTACCTATTGTGGGATCAGATTTAAATTCATCTACATAAATAACTATCCCTTCTAAAGTTTTTTCCTCAGTTATCTCTATTCTTGATACATTATATAGTTTTAATTTGATTAATGGATTCAAATAGAAGTTATATTCATTTACAATACATAAAGAATCTGCCGCATTTAGAAACCATATAATTGTCTTTGGATTTCCATCTTTCTTAGTATATTCATATTTCATTTTACTTAAAAACCCAATTGGTTGATCATTGTAACCAACGTTGGTAATCTTGTCCTCTTTTGAAGAATAAGTGTATAAAATTTCCTTAATGAAATTTGTTAAATCAGGATAGTTTGAACCTTTAAAATCTAGACTAAATACTTGTTTTTTATTTTTTGTTTTTTCTTCATATTGCCAATAATATTTGGAAAAAGGATGTTTATATTTTTTTAATTTACCAGAAGGATAAAATTCAAAATAATAGACAGGATTTGGTCGGTATTCTTCTTTTATCTTAAAAAATGAAAGATCTGTATAAATTAAATTTTCTTGGGACATTTCATTTATTTGATGAATTGTTAAACGATATTCATTCAAATTCTCAATACGCTCATATTCTAACTTTTGAATACCTAATACATTGTTTATTTTCGTCTCTTTATCTTTTGTTTTATTATAAAAATTTACTTCTATTTTATCAGTATTCCATGAATACTTGATAAAATTTGCATTACTATAAATTAGTTTTGAAACATTTCTTAACTTTTGAAGATAATGATAACTATTCTCGTAAAAATACTGTAATTCCAGATCTAAAGGTGTATGAAAAAATGCTGTAGGTTGCCCATTATACATAAAACAAACTTTATCTAAATTTCCATTATTCGTATAAAACACTTTGTAGTAATGTCCTGCTTCTTTTTCTTTCAAAGAATCCAGAAATAATTTATGCTCGAAATTGATCTCTAATGGTTCTAAAAAGTTTTTACAAACTCTGTAATAAGCTACGTTTTCAGAAGCTTTTATAAAACCAGCGGAAAAAATCAGAAAAAAAACTACACAAGCAAATCGGAAACTTATCATTGATTAGAGAATTTATGAAAATAAAGATTATCCAAGGGGTTTATAATATCCTCATCATCCGGTGTAATTGAAACCCAACCAAATTTTTGAATACGAATTTCACGCCCCCTTTCTTGTAAATTTTTCGCCATTTTTTTAAATGAAATATCATATTCCATTTGTTCACATAAATAGTGAGTTAATGAGCTATTTGAGTCATCCGTAGTTGATCCTTGATCTCTTGATGCCAAAATGATATATGATTTTCTCCGCTCATTTTTAGATTTATCTGAAGTGTTTGTACCTTGAATTAGTTTTCCTCCTCTTGTTATTAAATTTGCTTTACTTTCTCTACACGCATCTGCAATTAGCAAAAACTCCTCACACTTATCCATAATTCCGAGAAAATCATTTTGATTTAACATATCATATTTTCCCGTACCTACCTCTGTTTCAAAATCTCCAAAAAGGGCAAAATCCTGGGTGCTTTTAATATCTGTGTTTAAATAGCCGTGCCCTGCATAATAAACTACAACTTTTATCGATTTATTTTTCCTTTTTTCATTTTCAAGTTTTTCTTCAAATAGTTTAATACGCTCCAACACCATTTGTTTAGTTACGGCATTATTAGGAGGAATTTCGTCTATTTCATAATGTAACCAATTTAATTTTTCTCTCATTTTTCTATAGTCTTCCTTCACTCCAATCAAATTCTTTAAGCCTCTTGAATCTTTATTGTCTTTTTCGTAGATATCGGAACCAATAATTAGAGCATATTTGTTGTCATTTTTTATTGTTGAAATGTCAATTTTTCGATCAATAATCTCCAATTCGTTTGAAAACGTTGTAATATCTAATTTCGATAATTTCAATGTGCCATTTAATTTAGTTTCTACTTCTAAAGTATCCTTAAATTTTTTTATTTCAAAGGGATCCCGAGTGTAGCCAAATGCATTAAATGTTTTATCTAGCTCACTAAAAATTCCATCATTTAATACGTATGATCCTAAATAAGATCGTCTAAGATATGGTTCTTGTTTTGTACCGTTATTATTCACAAAAATAAATGCTTTTAAAATATCATCTGGTTGATTCAGTTTAGCATTATTATTACTAATCTTTTCAAAAGGAATGTTTAAATTAAAATGAAAAGGCTCACCAGGATCATTCGGTATTTTATTTATCAATAAATATTGAGGATTTATAGGATCTAAACTTCTGCTGAAATAAACATCTATACAATTTTTTGAATCATTTGAATGAAAGAAAACTAATTCTATAGGTCCATAATTAATTTTTACTAGAGTATTTTCATTACGACTTGGATTTATTTCAATTGTTCCTTTAATATTGAACTCTATTTTGGATGTTGCCTCATTTATTTTCGGTTCAATTATTTTGGATAGCAATTTTATATCTTGATTTATTACAAGTTCTTTATTATCGTCTTCTACCCTAATTAGATCATATTTTGTTGCTTTTGAATTAGTACCTCGGGAGTTATTACGACCAACATTTACCCAATATTCTTCGTTGATTCCATCAAATAAAATTTTTTTTGATTGATCTTGGCATAAATAGAATTGGTTGTTAATTAAAACCTCAATTACAATTAAAATCCGAAAAAAAATCGAAAAGTTCATTTCAACAAAAAAGATATTTTGAAAATCCTTTAAACAAATTTAGAAAACATTGCAAGTTATAAAAAAAATGTAGATAAGTAAATTCACAAACATAAAATTCATTCCTAATTTTTTTTCCTTTTTTACTATATTTGTCAAGTAATCAAAAAAATAAAAAATGAAATTTCTATTCTACTTAGCTGTTATTTTAGGTACATTTCTAACTAGTTGTTCACCTTCTTCCGAGGATATTGCTGAAGAACTTGGACCAAAAATTAAAAAAGATATATGTACTACCTTAAAGATAAATGAAAAGGAAGTAGAATTAATCAATTGCGAACTAACACATGAATCTGGAAATAAATATAACGGCATTCTAAAAACGAAATACAATGGTATGACGCAAACATTTAAATTGAATGTTACCTATGAGCCTGGCGGAAAATACACTGCTGATTGGGAGTTATTGAATGAAGTTTAATTTGATAGATCATAATTTTCTTTGGTTTTATCAAAAAGAAATTTAAATTATTCATTTTGCATTAAATTATTTCATTCACCGAGCTTTTATTAATCTTATCAATAAAAATTAATAAACTCAACACATATTGAGCTTTTCTTTCTTCGAGTCCTCGTTAGGATTAGCCTTCCTTCGATCAGTGCTTTCGTTCATTCATCGGATGAACTCAGGTCAAACAGGTTTGAATGTCGAGAAACAAAAAAAAGCTCCCGGAAGGGAGCTTTTTGTGACCTCGTAAGGATTCAAACCTTAAACCTCCAGAGCCGTAATCTGGTGCTCTATTCAGTTGAGCTACGAGGCCAAAATTTTTATTTTTATTACCCACATTCGTTCATGGGTTTTAATTTGGTTATTTGGTGCGCTATACTCCCGATTGCTATCGGGATGAGCCACAAGGCCATTTTTTTTCTTTTTATTACCCATTCGTTAGTGGGTATTCTTTAGGCTATGGTGCGCTATTCTCCCGATAGCTATCGGGATGCGCCACAAGGCCAATTTTACGCAAAGATAGGGCAATTTTCATTTACAACAAGTAAAATCAAATATTATCTCGTTATTATTTTCAAGGTAAAACAAATCTCTTATCTTTGCACAGGGTAAGTCTTTTACGACCAGCTCCCTCTTAATCCTCCAGGACGGGAACGTAGCAAAGGTATGAGGTTGTAGCGGTGCGATAAGAGTAGCTTACCCTTCTTTTTTTTTGTTGAGTATGCACAAAAAGTCAATTAAATTCTTTCCGTTAGTACTTCTTCTATTGTTTTTTTCTTGTTCCAAAGGTCATGGACTTCAAATCAAAGAAAACAACATTACCGTATATTTTGATGATGCCGACGATGAAAAAACCGCAAAAGAACTTTTAGACTTTTTCAAAGCCAATAAAATTTCACCGGAGCATTCAATGGATGTTAAATTAGTAAAGAATGATTCAAAATTCCAACTTTTATTCATAAAAACAGATGCTTTTACATCGGAAGAATTGAACTTCGAGGAAATACAAACGTTTTTCGATTTGCAACAAAAACTCAATTCGAGTGTCGAAAGCTTCAAATCCACTCCTTGCGAAATCGTCATCGCCAATAATCAATTTGAAGTGAAAGAAATACCGAATCCACTATGAAAATTTCGGCATCTATTTACAGTGATAAACAACGTTCCTTAGAGGAAATTATTCGTGATTTAGACGCTCATCAAGTAGACCTATTTCATGTAGATTGCAATGATGACCCCTCTGTTTTTCAAGATATTGAACGGATTCGAAAAATCAGCAAGACTAAAATAGATTTGCATCTCATAACAGCAAATCCATCAGCTTATTTCGACTTGCTTCGAAAACACCCTGTCGATTACCTGACTTTTCAATTTGAAGAACTTAAAGCTCCACTGCTCCTTCCTGAAGACATAAAAGGTAAAAAAGGAATTGCCATTACCACAAATACACCAGTTGATATTTTTCAGGGTTTTAGCGGTTACGATTTCATACTCATTATGGCAACAACTCCTGGGCAAAGCGGCGGTAAATTTGATAGAAATAATTTTCAAAAAATTAGAAAGTTCAGAAAAATGTATCCTTCAAAATCCATTCACGTGGATGGTGGTGTGAACGGAGAAGTATCATTTATCCTAAGAAATATGGGAGTAAGTTCATGCGTATCCGGATCTTATTTATTCAATGCGCCAAGTATTGGTCAAGCACTCATGAATTTAACGAAAAGAGAAATCGAATCATCTTTTCAAGTAAAAGACTTCATGATGCCCATCGAAGAATGTCCTGTTTGTTATTCATCAGTGCACTCACCTAAAGAAATTGTACAAGTGGTAGACGAAGGAAAATTGGGATTTGCATTAATCTTAAGTGAAGATGGAAAGTTAAGTGGTATTGCCTCAAGTGCCGATATTCGCAAAGGCTTACTGAAAAAATGGGAAGATTTTCAAAACGTCACAATTTCAGATTTCGTAAACCCCTCTCCCCTAACAATTAAAGAATCTGCCACTGTTGTAGAATTATTACAACTCATCAAGAAATGTTCCTTTCCCATCATGTATTTACCTGTGATAAATTCGATAGGAGATGCGTCGGGAATTATTAACTTTACACACCTTATTAAAGGCGAAATATGATAATTACCTTAAAATCTTCAGTTTCTAGCGATTTAGCTCGATCTCTGGCATCTAGTAATCAAGCATTTTTAATTAGTGATGAGGGTAAAAATGTATTAATTACAAGCTCTTCATTGAAAGAGTTACCTGCCTCTATGGTCCAATTTACCGAAGAATATTGTGTTTTAGCTAATGATATGCAATTGTCTTCAAAAAAATATAAATCCTCTACTCGAAAAGTTGCTATAGGTAATATTGAAATTGGTGGAAACACAAAAAATACCGTAGTAATTGGCGGACCCTGTTCTGTGGAATCAGAAGAACAAATACGCGCTGCTTCCAAAGTTTTAAGTGAACTAGGATTAAAAACGCTACGCGGCGGATGCTACAAACCACGCACTTCACCTTACTCTTTTCAAGGTCTTGGAATTGAAGGTTTGCGGCTTCTAAAAAAAATGAAAGAAGAATTCGGGCATACCATTATAACAGAGGCTCGAGATGCTTCTCAGATTGAAGAAATTATTGAATATACAGACGTG
>Ga0315900_10000277_pt1 | contig 92358 bp, 98 predicted proteins | sample LakEriMetagenome_FD_203521 | JGI IMG/M metagenome (GOLD analysis project Ga0315900, IMG submission 203521) | Freshwater fungal communities from buoy surface, Lake Erie, Ohio, United States - Buoy 12 MA114 | ecosystem: Environmental > Aquatic > Freshwater > Lake > Lake biofilm | place: USA: Lake... | reverse complement strand
CCGACATGGCGGGTGTGCAGACCGTCGCGGATGGTCAGCAGATACATACGGACCGGCGCGAAGACGGGCTCACGCTACCGATGCAGCTCAGGGATGCCAAGGGTGGGATCCCGCTCCTCGACTGGGATCATCCTCCGGATCGACGGATCCGCCTTCAGGATGTTCTTGGTTTTTCGGAATCGGCGGCTGGGCTTCCGCCCGTGTCGGATCGGGAACCCCACACCTGGCGCAGGCGCTGATCCCGCCCGCAGGCCCAGCGGTAATAGCGGTAGCGCAACGGATTGCGGTCGGCGTAGTTCTGGTGGTAGGTCTCGGCGGGCCAGAACCGCTCGAGCGGCCGGATCTGCACCTGCAGGGCCGAACGGGCCACGCCAAGCTCGCGGGCGGCGGAAGCCGCGCTGGAGCGTGCCTGCTCGGCCTGGCTGGCACCCTGGGTGAAGATCACCGGGCGGTAGGAATCGCCGCGGTCGCAGAACTGACCCTTCCCGTCCAGGGGGTCCACCTGGCGCCAGTAAGCCCGCAGCAGGGTCTGGTAAGCGATCCTGCCGGGATCGAAACGCACGAGCACGCTCTCCTGGTGACCGCTGCCCCCGGCGGAAACCTGGGCGTAGCTGGGGTGGGCAAGCGTGCCGCCGCTGTAGCCGCTCACCGCCGAGAGCACGCCGGGAAGCTTCTCCAGATCGTGTTCCAGACACCAGAAGCAGCCCCCTGCGAACACCGCCTCCTGGGCCGGGGCCGCGGCCAGCGCCGACGGCCAGGCGAGGGGGGTCACGAGCAGCCACAGACCCAGCAGCGGGGCGATCCAGCGGTGCATCTCAGGCAACGACGGCGGGCAGCTGGTCCAGGATCGCAGCGGCGGCGCGCCGGGTGACGCCCGGCTCACCCAGCTGGCACCTCAGGCGTCCATAGCCCTCCAGCAGGCGGGCCCGCTCCCCGCTGGAAGGCTGCAGCAGCGGTTCGGTCGCCGCCACGATCGCTGCGGGGCTGAGTTGGTCCTGCAGCAATTCGGGCACCAGGCGTTCCTGCAGCACCAGGTTCACCGGTGAGATGTGGGGCACGTTGAAGCGCAGGATCCGCTCGGCCACGAAGGCGGTGATCCGGCTCACCCGGTAGGTGACCACCTGGGGCACGCCCCGCAGGGCCAGTTCCAGATTGGCGGTGCCGCTCTTGGTGAGGGCCGCATCGGCGGCGGCGCACAGATCCGGTTTGAGCCGGTCGGCCTCGCAGGCCGGGATCACCCGGGCCCGGGCCCCCGCCCCGGCCAGCACCCGCTTCAGCTCGGATTCGAACCCCTCCAGTCCGGTGGGCACCAGCAGCTGCAGCCTGGGCTGCCGCCGCTGCAGTTCAGCGGCGGCCTCGGCGATCGGTGGCAGGAGGTAGCGCAGTTCCTGGCGGCGGGAGGCCGGCAGCAGCAGCAACACCGGATCCTCGGCGTCCAGGCCGAGGCGCCGGCGCGCCTCGGCCCGCGTGGGCAGATCGCTGAGCGTATCGATCAGGGGATGGCCCACCCAGGTGACCGCCGCTCCGCGCGCGCCATAGAAGCGTGCCTCCTCGGGAAAGATGGCCAGGATCCGGTCACTGAAGCCGATCAGGCGGGTGGTGCCCCCATCTCCGAGGCTGAAGGCCCACTCCTGGGGAGCGATGTAGTAGGTGATCGGAACCCCGGGGTACAGGCGCTTCATGCGCAGTCCCAGGTTCACATTGGCGCCCATGTAGTCGATCAGCACCACCCCATCGGGGGGATGGCTGGCCAGCCAGCGGCGCAGCCGCCGCTGCAGTTGCAGGGTGGGCAGGATCAGGGGTAGCGCCTCCCACAGCCCGATCGCTCCCATCGGCGCCGTGTCGGCGATCAGTTCGGCGCCGGCGGCACGCATGCGCTCGCCCCCGAGGGCCACCACCTCCAGGTGCAGGCCCCGTTCCTGGGCCACCTGAAACAGAGCCCGGATCAGCAGCCCGCCCTGCAGGTCACCGGAAACCTCGCCGGTGCTCACCAGCAGCCTCGGCATCGGGACCTTCCTCAACGCTGGGGCGGCAGCGGGCCGCGGCGGCCAGGGCCGGTGGAGGCTTCGAGAAAAGCCACCAGCTCCTCGCCCGCTCCGGTGAGCGCAAGGGCGCGGGCGGCCCGCAGGGCATCGGCCAGCACCCGTTCGCTGCGGTAGAGCAGGGTCCACAGTTCCTGGAGTTGCCGCAGCTCGGCTCCGCCATCGCGATCGGCGAGGCCGCTGCGCCGGATCCCCAGCTTGTTGAGCCCGCGCAGCCGACCGGGATGGCCCTCCACCATCGTGAACGGCGGCACGTCCCGGTCGATCCGGCTCATCCCGCCCACCATCGCCATCGTGCCGATGTGCACGAACTGGTGGATGCCCAGCACCCCACCGATCACGGCCCGATCGCCGATCACCACGTGGCCGGCCACGGCCACCCCGTTGGCGATCACGATCCGGTCGCCGAGGCGGCAGTTGTGGCCGATGTGGCTGTAGGCCATCAGCAGATTGCCGCTGCCCAGCTGGGTGCGCTCATCACCGGTTGTGGCGCGATTGATGGTGACGCATTCGCGGAAGGTGTTGTCGTCGCCGATCACCACCTCCGTGGGATCACCGGCGTACTTGAGGTCCTGGGGTTCCAGACCGATGCAGGCTCCCGGGAACACCCTGTTGCCCCGTCCCATCCGCACCCGGCCATCGATCACCACGTGGGGGCCGATCTGGCAGCCGTCGCCCAGCTCCACGTCAGGGCCGATCACCGCGTAGGGGCCGATCGCCACCCCCCTGCCCAGGCGGGCTGCGGGATCGACCACAGCCGTCGGGTGGATCGCCGCGGTCATCCCTGCTCTGGTGGCCTCCGCTCCGTGCATGGTGTCAGTCCACCAGGGAGAACAACAGCTCGCCGGAACACACCAGCTGGCCCTCCACCGTGGCCTCGGCCCGCACCTTGCCGAAGCGCTTCCGTTTGAGACTCAGCAGTTCGCAGGAGATGAGAAGCTGGTCGCCGGGCACCACCGGCCGGCGGAAACGCACCCCGTCGATGCCGGCGAACACGAACAGGCCCTTGGGCAGGTCGGGCATCTGGGTGACGATCAATCCACCCACCTGCGCCATCGCCTCCACGATCAGCACGCCCGGCATCAGGGGTCGGCCCGGGAAATGCCCCTGGAACTGGGGCTCATTGAGGGTGACGTTCTTGATCGCCACGGCCCGTCTGCCGGGCTCCTGCTCAATCACCCGATCCACCAGGGCAAAGGGGTAGCGGTGGGGGAGGAGCCCCTGGATCTGCTCACTGCTGAGCACGGGCGTGGAGGTGCTGGGGGTCAAGGAAGCGAGGCGATCACGGGGTGGAGGCACCGGCCGGGCCGGCCAGGGCGGATGCCAGGGCCGTGTGCAGTGCGTGGGAGCCCCGGTAGGCGAAGACCTGGGCCAGGGGAAGACCCGCCAGGGCCAGGTCCCCCAGCAGGTCCAGCAGCTTATGGCGCACGGGTTCGTCCACAAAGCGCAGGGGGGGATTGAGCCACCGCTCGCCGTCGCAGACCAGGGCATTGTCGAGACCGCCTCCCTGGATCAGGCCCGCGGCGCGCAGCTGCTCCACCTGCTGGCTGAAGCCGAAGGTGCGGGCGGGTGCGATCTCGCGCACGTAGGCGCAGGGGGTGAGCTCGATCGAGAACAGCTGGCGGCCGATGGCGGCCTGGGGGAACTCGATGGCGGCTCCCACCCGCAGCACCGATGCCGGCAGGGCCGTGGCGAACCCGGCACCCAGCTGCAGGGTGATCGGCTCGCGGGGGGAAGGCACCGGCGAGCGGGGGCCCATGGCCTGGATTCCGGCCTCGGCGATCGCCTCGACCCAGGGGGCCGCCGAACCGTCGAGCAAGGGGATTTCCTCCCCATCGATCAGAACCTCAGCCTGGCTCACACCGGTGCCGGCGAGGGCGGAGAGCAGGTGCTCCACGGTGGCCAGGCGGCCCTGTTCCAGTTGCAGCGTTGTGCAGAGCTGGGTGTCGCTCACCTGGGAGGGCTCCAGCCGCTGCAGGGGGCGGGCCGGGGCCTGCAGCGATCCCACCCAGTAGCCGGGGCGCTCACTGCCCTGCAGCCGCAGCCGGGTGGTCGAACCGCTGTGCAGACCCACTCCGCGTCGTTCCACGCTCTCGCGGAGGGTCCAGGCCTGGCTGTAATCCTCAGGCCAGGGGGTCTCGGAGGGAGCCATTCAGAACTTCCAGCCGACGCCGAGGTTGAAGCGCCAGTCGCCCGTGAAGTCCTGACTGGCCACCTCCAGCCGCAGGGGACCCACCGGCGTGGTGACGATCAGGCCGGTGCCCACCGAAAAGCCCTGGCCGGGCTTGCCCAGCAGTCCGCCGGGATTGCCCGGAACATTGGCCTGGGTTCCGAAAGCCGAGCCGCCATCGATGAAGAACTCGCCACTGATGATGCGGAAGATGGGAAAGCGGTATTCGATCGTGGCCTCCCCGAAGGATTTGCCGGAGGCCAGATCGCAATCGGAATAACCGCGCACCGAATTCGTGCCGCCCAGGCAGAAGGCCTCATAAGGGGGCAGATTGCCGACATTCGCACCCGCCGAAACCTGGAAGGCAAGGGCCTGGCTGCAGTTGCGTTCCTCACCTTTTCTGGGCCTGCAACCCCGGAAGATCTTCAGCCAGTTGACGGGAATGAAGTGGGTGTAGCTGGCCCTCACCCGATTGAAGGTTGGCGAATCGGGACCGACGGAGACAAATTGCTCGGTTCCGAGGCTCAGGAAGTTTCCTGATGTGGGATTTCTGGCATCGTTCAGGGTGTTCCTGGTGGCGGCGATGCGAACGCCCACCAGTTGGTTCACCGAGCTGCAGTTGTAAGCAACGCAGATTACATTGTTTACAGTGGTGGACGTGCCGTTGAAGTTTTGGGGGCCAACCGCGTAGGGCATCGAGGTGCCCGTGAAGTTGATCGGGGTGACCTGCTGTGCATTGAGGCCCACCACCACACTCCAGGGAACACGTTTGAAGGGATTGCCACCGTTCAGGGGCCGCACGAACTGGAGATTGCCGCCAAAGCGTTGAATCGCCACGGTGTTGCCGTCGAGGGCAAACCAGTTGTTGTTGGGTGGTGCCACAGTATTGGCGGCTTTCGCGGCTGCCGGTGAGGAAAAGGGGCCCCCGGGTGAGTTGGGCGAAAAGTTGTTGAAAGCCAGCGCCGTGGCAGGAGCGGAGTAGAAGCCACTCGATACATCGGAGACGGTCACGAACTGGCCGTTGTTCTGGCTCTGGAAGATCTGCGGCACCTCCCTGCTCAGGAAGATCCGGGCCCGGAAGGCCGTGCGAAACTTGTCGCCCTTGATCCAGGGGTCCGTGAACGTGACATCCGCCAAGCCACCGAACTGACCGTAGGTGAAGTTGAGCGCCGCATCCCACGCCCTGCCCCTCAGGTTGCTGTCCTGCAGCTGAACCTGGCCGAAGATTCCCTGGCTCTGGCTGTAGCCCAAGCCTCCCGAGAGAGAACCGGTGGACTGCTCGACGATGCCGAGCACGATCACGACGCGGCCGGGTTCCGAGGCCACGGGCCTCAGGGTGACCTTGACATCGCTGAACAGCCCGGTGCCATAGAGCCGCTTGATGTCCTCCTCCAGCTGCCGGCGGTTGAACACCTGGCCGGGCTTCATCGACACCTCCCGTGTCACCACCCAGGGTTTGGTCTTGCCCTTGATGGGCTGGCCCTTGTCGTTGGTGGCCTCGCCCTCCTTGTTGAGGAACTGAACCTCAACCCCTTCCACGGTTCCCTGACGAACCAGCAGTTCCACCGTCCCGTCGGGACTGACCCGCTGGGGCCCCGTGACCCGCGCCAGGGAGAAGCCCTGGTCGGCGTACCAGCGCTGCAGCTCCTGCATGCGGGTCTGCAGGGTGTTCAGATTGAGGGTTCTGCCGTAATCGGCGGCGAAGGCGTCGCGCACCACCTGCCGGGGCACCTTGGCGTCGGCCGGGTCAAGGGTGACGGCGGTGAGCACGGGATTGGCCACCACCTTCACGACCAGCCTCACCCCGAGGGGGCTGTCCACCGGCTGGATGCGCACGTCGGAAAACCAGCCGCTGGCGTAGATCGCCGAGAGGTCGGCCTGCAGCTCACTGCGGGTGACCCGCGTACCCGGTGTGGTGGTCATGGCGGCATAGGCCGCCAGTTCGAGCCGCTCGCGCTCGGGATGGCCATCGAGGCCGTCGATCACCACCTCGGAGATCAGAACCCGGGGTTCCGCCGGCCTGGCGGCATCCAGCGACCCCGGAGCCCCGGGACGATCTCCCGGGGTTCCGCCCGCGGCCGCGGGTGCGGAGCCGGGACTCGCTTGCGGCCTGCCGGCCGGTGTGGTTCCCGGCTGGACCCTCCCCGCCGGAGGCGACTGGGCGAAGGCGACCCCCGCCATCAGGGTGGCGGCGCCCAACAGGAGAGGGGTCGCCTGGCTCACCAGGAAACCCACGGGGCGCGTGCCTGCCATCTGTTTCGGATCGGAGCGGCTACGCCGCAAAGTGCGCGAACCCTACCTGTAGACACGGGGTTGCGGACAGCACCCCTGGACCCGTTTGAGAACCTCCCCGTAGGCCTCCACAACGCCGCCGAGATCCTGTCGGAACCGGTCCTTGTCCAGAATTCTGTCGTGGCCGTCGGCCTCGGCGCGATTCCAGAGCCGGCAATTGTCCGGACTGATCTCGTCGGCGAGCAGCAGCTCACCCTCGCCGCTGAAGCCGAGCTCGATCTTGAAATCCACCAGCTCCAGATCCACCCGGTCGAACAGGGCGCGCAGTGCCCCGTTCACCCGCCAGGCCAGGCGTTCGATCGCCCCCTTCTGGGCCTCGTCCACCACCCCCAGCAGGCGCAGGCGGGCGTCGGTGAGCAGGGGATCCCCCAGGTGGTCGTCCTTGTAGTAAAGATCCAGCAGCGGCGGATCGAGGGGAGTGCCCAGCGCCAGCGGCAGCTCCCGGCACAGGGAGCCGGCGGCCACGTTGCGGATCACCACCTCCAGCGGCACCACCTTCACCGGCCGCACGAGCATCCAGCTGGGGCCACCCACCCCGAGGTAGTGGGTGGGGATGCCGAGGGCCTGCAGGTGTTCGAAGATCAGGGCGGAGATGCGGCAGTTCAGTTCACCCTTGCCGGCCAGCTGCGCCTGCTTGCGGGCATTGAAGGCCGTGGCGTCGTCCTTGAATTCCACCGCCAGCAGATCGGGGCGATCGGTGCGGTACAGACGCTTGGCCTTGCCTTCGTGGAGCAGGGGGCCGAGGCGGTAGGCACTCATCGATCGGATCGGTCAGGGGGTGGGGCGGCGTGACCGCCGGCGGCCCGGGGAGAGCGCAGCTGGCGCTCCAGCTCGGGGGTGCTGCGCACCTTCCAGGCACCGTAGGCGTCGTCGATGCGCTCGCTGAGCCGGAGCCGCCTCTCCGTCGCCCGGGTCCGGGCTGCGGCGGTTTCCGGAGTGGCCGGCAGGGCCAGCTGGCGGTCGAGCAGGTCGCTCACCAATCCCCAGGCTCCCGCCGCGGCCGCCTGCTCGAGGGCGATCTCCAGCAGCCTCACCCGCTCGCTCAAGGGTTGCTGCTCCAGCAGGCTGACGGCCTGGGCGAGGCGGCGGGCGGTGGCCTCGCCGGGCAGGCGCGAGGCCAGCAACACGGCCGCCGCCTCCAGGGGCTTGCCCTGCGACTCGAGATGGTCGGCCAGCAGATCGAGGGCGGCGCGGCTGGTGATGCTGCCGTCCTGGTTCCGGCGCACCGGCAGCATCAGGGTTTCCAGGTTGGCGAGCCGGTCGCCCGCCAGATCCCGCAGGGCGGCGGCGGCCACGCGGTGATCCAGGCCGCTGTTGGCCGCCTGCCAGCGCAGCAGCAGCCACCGGTTGCGCTCCACCCCCGGCGCCGGGCCGTAGCGCTCCAGCACGCCGAGGGCCGCCTGGGGCGCCTGACAGCGCAGCAGCGCATCGGCGTTCGCCAGCACCACCGCCAGGGGCTGGGGTGCCGGCCTGAGGCTGACCAGGCGGGCCTGCACCTTGTGCAGCAGCCGTGTATCGCCCTCCAGGAGCAGCTGGCCGCAGGCCTGGGCCAGCTCATCGAGGCTGCCCTTCTGAAGCAGGCGCGTCAGGGCCTGCTCACGGGCGCCTTGAGCGGGCCTGGCGCGGCGCGCCTCAGCCGGCAGGGGGCCGACGCTGAGCAGGGCGGCCAGCGCGGCTGCGGCGAGCCCGACCGCAAGCCACGCTGGTTGTGTCACCGCCCTGCCAGCCGCCCTGGCGGCCACCCTGCAGGCCACCCCGCAAGCCGCTCTGCCTGCCGCCCTGAGTGCCGCCATGGATAGAAAGGGGGGGCACGGCGGCCCGCTGCTCGGCGCCCAACCTAGGCCGTCCGTCTGCCCCAACCCCTCCCCACGCAGCCCATGTCCTTCGCCTCGCCCGCCGCACCCGCCCGGATCCTGGTGGTGGGGGGAGGCGGAAGGGAAAATGCGCTGGGCTGGGCCCTGGCCCGCTGCCCCGGGGTGGAGCGGGTGTGGGTGGCACCCGGCAACGGCGGCACCGGCGAGCTGCCGGGATGCACCCCCCTGGCGATCGCCGAGAGCGATGGCGAAGGCCTGCTGGCGGCCTGCCGGGACCGGCGCGTGGACCTGGTGGTGGTGGGGCCGGAGGCGCCGCTGGCCGCGGGTCTGGCCGACCGGCTGCGGGCCGGCGGCCTGGCCGTGTTCGGGCCCGGCGCTGACGGGGCCAGGCTGGAGGCCAGCAAGCGCTGGGCCAAAGACCTGATGCGGCAGGCGGGAGTGCCCACCGCCGGCTACTGGACCGCCAGCGGGGAAGACGAGGCCCTGGCGCTGCTGGAGCGCCACGGCGGGCCGCTGGTGGTCAAGGCCGATGGACTGGCGGCCGGCAAGGGGGTGACGGTGCCCGAGAGCATGGAGGAAGCCCGCGCCGCCATCCGGGAGATCTTTGCCGGCCGCTTCGGCCCCGGCCCCGGGGCTTCCCTGGTGCTGGAGGAGCGCCTCCACGGGCCGGAGGTGTCGGTGTTCGCCCTCTGCGACGGCGAGCGGCTGCTGCTGCTCCCCCCCGCCCAGGACCACAAGCGGATCGGCGAGGGCGACACGGGCCCGAACACCGGCGGGATGGGGGCCTACGCCCCAGCCCCCCTGCTCGATGCCGCCGGGCTGGAGGCGGTGCGTCGCTTGGTGCTCGAGCCCACCCTCCGGGCCCTGCAGGCCCGTGGCATCGTCTACCGGGGCGTGATCTTTGCGGGCCTGATGCTCACCGCGGCCGGACCGAGTGTGATCGAGTTCAACTGCCGCTTCGGCGATCCGGAGTGCGAAACCCTGATGCCCCTGCTGGGGCCCGAGCTGGCGGCCGTGCTGCTGGCCTGCGCCGAGGGACGGCTCGACCAGGCCCCACCCCTCGGCATCAGGCCCGGCTGCAGCGCCTGTGTGATCGCCGCGGCCCGGGGCTACCCCGGTGAGATCCGGCGCGACGACCCGATCACCAGCACCCTTGAACCCAGCGATCAGCTGCAGCTCTTCCACGCCGGCAGCCGACGGGCCGGGGATGGCGCCTGCCACACCAGCGGCGGCCGGGTGCTGGCGGTGGTGGCCCAGGCCGACGACTTCGACGCGGCCTTCGCGCGGGCCTACGCGGGGCTGGCCCAGGTGCGGTTCGAGGGGATGACCTTCCGCCGCGACATCGGCCACCAGGTGCGCCGCCGATGAACGACGGCTGGCGCCAGGCCCTTGCTCGCTGGTGGGCGGAATTCAGCCTGCAGACCAAGCTGCTGGCGGTGGCCACCCTGGTGGTGAGCCTGCTGATGACGGGCATCACCTTCTTCGCCCTCAACGGCATCCAGCAGGACGCGCGCATGAGCGATACCCGCTATGCGCGCGATCTGGGCCTGCTGCTCTCGGCCAACGTGACCGCCCTGGTGGCCGATGGCAACGACCGCGAGCTGGCGGCCGTGGCCGACCGCTTCTGGCGCTCCAGCCGCAGCCTCCGCTACATCTTCTTCGCCGATCCTGAAGGCGTCATCTACCTCGGCATCCCGATCGGCGGCAACGCCGGCAGCAGCGAACTCCTGCTCAGCCGACGCCTGGAACTCCCGGCCGACCTGCAGAAGCGTCCGGACAGCCCGCTGGTGCGTCAGCACCTGACGCCCGATGGCCAGGTGACCGATGTGTTCGTGCCCCTGGTGAGCGGCGAGCGCCATCTGGGCGTGCTCGCCCTGGGCATCAATCCCAACGAAACCCTTCTCGCCAGCTCCGCCCTCACCCGCGAGGTGACCGTGGCCGTGTTCATCTCGATCTGGGTGCTCGTCATCCTGGGAGCGGTGTTCAACGCCCTCACGGTGACGCGGCCGGTGAAGGAGCTGCTGCGCGGTGTGCGCCAGGTGGCCGGAGGCAACTTCGAAACCCGGATCGAGCTGCCGGTGGGGGGCGAACTCGGGGAGCTGCTGGAGGGCTTCAACACCATGGCCACCGAGCTGCAGGCCTACAAGGCGGCGAACATCGAGGAGCTCAAGGCCGAGCAGGTGAAGCAGCAGTCCCTGATCGCCACCATGGCCGATGGCGCCGTCCTGCTCGATGGCGAGGGGCGCACGGTGCTGGCCAATCCCACGGCCCGGCGGCTGTTCCGCTGGGAGGGACGCAACCTGGAGGGCAGTGAACTGATCACCGAGCTGCCGGAACGGCTGGCGATGGAGGTGCAGGGGCCTCTGGAGAGCCTGCTCAATCTGGAGAGGGAGAGCGCCGAAGTGCGCTGCAGCTTCGGAGAACCGGCCCGCACCCTGCGGATCGTGCTCCAGTCGGTGAGCGATGCGAGCGGCGAATCGCTCAAGGGCATCGCCATGACCATCCAGGACCTCAGCCGGGAGGTGGAGCTCAATGCCGCCCAGAGCCGCTTCATCAGCAATGTGTCCCATGAGCTGCGCACCCCGCTGTTCAACATCAAGAGCTATGTGGAGACCCTCCACGACCTGGGCGACCAGCTCAGCGAGGAGGAAACGCGGGAATTCCTGGGCATCGCCAATGCCGAGACCGACCGGCTCACCCGCCTGGTGAACGATGTTCTCGACCTTTCCCGGCTGGAGTCCGACCGCCAGTGGAGCTTCGAGCCGGTGGAGATCGCTGCGGCGATGGAGCAGACCCTGCGCACCTACCGGCTGAACGCGGAGGAGAAGGGAGTGGCGCTCGGCTTCGATGCCGATCCCCAGCTGCCGCGGGTGCGCGGCAACTGGGATCTGTTGCTGCAGGTGTTCGACAACCTGGTGGGCAATGCCCTCAAGTTCACCCAGTCCGGCGGCCGCCTGCTGCTGCGCGCCTATCCCTGGCCCGACATCTGCCGGATCGAACCGAGTGCCGCCCCCAGCGGCAATCCATCGTGTGACCTCACCTCACCCCTGCCGCGGCTGCGGGTGGAGATCGCCGACACGGGCTGCGGCATCTCCGATGCCGACCAGGCCCGCATCTTCGAGCGCTTCTACCGGGTGGAGAACGCCGTGCACACCGAGGCCGGCACCGGCCTCGGCCTCTCGATCGTGCGGGGCATCCTCGAGAAGCACGGGGCCCCGGTGCGCATGGTGAGCGAGCCCGGCTCCGGCACCACCTTCTGGTTCGACCTGCCGCTCGAGGATGTGGACGGCGAGGAGCTGCGGTTGCAGGCCGAGCGTCGCGACGGTGCGGAGAGCAGGCTGCCGAGCTGATCCGCGGGCTGCGGGATCCTGGCGCAGCCGGGCTGGCTAATCGCCTTCCACCCCGCGGACGATCCGGGAAAGTTCGCTGCGCTCGTCGCTGGTGATCCGGTGCGGCACCCCCGAGATGATGCGTTCGAAATTGGAGAACGAATCTTTGATCTCTGGGCCGTTGCTGGTGATCACGAATTCACGAATTCCCTTATCGTGCCAGGAGCCGCGCATCTTGAATACATTGAGAGCCCGCGCCATTTCACCGCGAATCTCCACATACTGAAGGAGTAGAATCGTATCGGTAATCGTCGAAATGTGGGAGTCAGTGATTGAATGGCTCCCCATAAATTCCTCGGAAGTATTTGTGAAGAAGCCGGCGATCTCCTCCTGCTTGGCATAGCCGGTCACCCCGATCACGAACTGGCGGAAGGCATTGTGGCTCACCCCTCGGGCGAGGGCGCTGAGCGAATCGATCGCCATCCGTGAGGGCTTGAACTGGCTGATCTCGGTCTTGATAATCTGAAGATGATCCTCCAGACCCGTCGATTCCGGGTAGGCGCAGATGATCTTGAGCAGGCCGTCCTGCTCCATCTGCTCGAAGTCGATCCCCCAGCTGGTGGCGTTGCGCAGCAGCTGGGCCCGGGATTCCTCATAGGCGAACAGAATCGCCCGCTCCTTGCTGCGGCAGGCGTTCTCCACGAACTTGCTCACCAGCAGCGTCTTGCCGGTGCCGGTGGCACCGGTGGCCAGGATGATCGAATCCTTGAAGAAGCCGCCGCCGCACATCTCGTCGAGCCTGGGCACGCCGGAGCTCACCCGCACGTTCGAACTGCGCTGGGTGAGGCGCATCGCCCCCAGGGGGAACACGCTCATGCCGTGGCTGCCCATGGTGAAGGGAAACTCGCCCTTCATGTGGGTGGTGCCGCGCAGCTTGAGGATCTCCACGGTGCGGCGGCGGCGCTCCCCTTCCAGTACGTTGCGCAGGATCACGACGTTGTCGGATACGAACTCCTCAACGCCGTAGCGGGCGATCGGCCCGTATTCATCGATGCGCTCGGTGGTCATCACGGTGGTGACGCCGATTTCCTTGAGCCGGGCGATCAGGCGGAAGATCTCACGCCGAACCACCGACACCGCATCGTACTGCTGAAACACCGCCGTGATTGAATCGATCGCCACGCGGCGCGCCTTGTACTTGCGGATCGCATAGTTGATGCGCTCAATCAGTCCGGAAAGGTCGAAGCTGCCGGCCACATCCTGTCCCTCGGGATCGGGGGAGGCATCGAGCAGGAACAGCTTGTCCTGCTCCACCATCTCCTGGAGATTCCAGCCGAAGCTCGCAGCGTTGCGCAGGATGTCGAGCGGCGATTCCTCAAACGTTACGAAAATGCCGGGCTCGTTATATTGACGGATGCCATTGTAAAGGAAATTAAGCGAGAAAACCGTTTTGCCGGTTCCGGATGTGCCGCTGATCAACGTGGAGCGGCCGATCGGCAGACCGCCATGGCAGACGTCATCGAAGCCCTCGATTCCCGTGGGGAGCTTCTGGACCTGCATCATTGTGCCGGATGGGGCGTAGGGGTCCTGCATCGGCGGGGGTGTCCTGTGGGAACGCTAGGCAGAGATGGTGGAAACAAAAGCGAAGATGACCCGAAGATCAGGGGCCGCACCCCCGACCCGCGAGGTCAGCTGAGCGCGGAGCCATCGCCCTCGCTCTCCGCTTCCCCCTCCGGCCCCAGCAGCGCCTCGTCGGAGAGCTCGTCGTAGAGCAGGTCGAGGCCGATCAGCACCCGTTCGCGGTCGGAGAGGTCACCGATGATCCGGCGCACCGGCGGCGGCAGGATCTTGGCCAGGGTGGGCGTGGCCAGGATCTTGTCCTCCTCGGCGAGCTGGGGGTTCTTGAGCACGTCGATCACCTTGAGGGCGTAGACCCCTCGGAACTCCGTGTCAAGGATGTTGCGCAGCGTCTTGAGGGCACGCATCGAGTTGGGCGTGTTGCCCGCCACGTAGAGCTTGAGGATGTAGGTCTTGCGAGGACTCATGACCGTGATCTCCAGGATCAGTAGGGGAGCGCCCCTTCCGCAGCCGTGGCAGCGGAGGCGGCGAGCGGACCGACCAGCGGCGCATCGGCGGGCAGCGAACGGCGATACATCTCGCAGAGGTGGGCCATGACGTCGATGAGGGCGAGGCGGTAGTCCTGAAGAAAATCGCTTTTGTGCCCTTCCAGCTTGAGTTGTTTGGAAAAGCGGTCGATCAGATTTATGTGGATCTCAACAGTTTTTGTCACCGGCAGATCACAGAAGAAGGCGGTATTGACAAAGCTCTCCAGTGCTTGGTTGGCCGCTGCCGGATCGCGGAAGTAGCTGAGCAGCAGATCGCGGTAGGTACGCTCCAGAGAGCGCATCAGTTCTTCCCGCTCCGTTTCGGGCAGGCTGCGCAGAAAGCGCGCCGGATCCCGTTTGTAGAACACACCAAGATAGCCAAGTCGGCCCTTGAGGCGGTTCACGAGCTTCCAGCGCTCGGAACCCTCGGCCGGCTCGCCGGTCACCGGAGCTGCGGCGTTCCCCTCCTCCAGTCCCTCGCGCAGAAAGCTGGCGATGGCAGCGTCGATGCTGTAGCGGAGCTGCTCCAGCTGATCCTGGGGCAGATGCAGTTCGCCGGGGTGGTAATCGATCTCTCCCGTGAGCGGACCGATCACCACGGTCGGCAGCTGGAGACCCCGCTGCCGCAGCACCTGGGCGCTGGTCGGATCCAGCAGGTTCCGCTCGAGCAGCACGGCGTCGATGGCGTCCCGGCGCTGCTCCAGCTGGTCCACCGGATCGCGCGAACAGTCCAGGAACTCCAGTGTCACTGCCCGGTCCCTGAGCCAGATCCGGCAAGCTTCCTGAAGTCGCTGGTCGCGCACGAGACAGGCGATGGTGAGTGCCGTGTCGGCCATCGACAGCGGGGCAAACGGGCAGAACCGCGGCGGTGAATCCCAATGTTGACGAAAGTCGGCGCCGAAAGAGAGAATCTTGGTTTGTCTTCCGTTTGCCGTGCGCCAGGCCGAATGGCCGGGCCCATCCTTGCCGGAGCGGCGGCCCGAGGCCGCCACACCGGCAAGCGTGCCCGCCAGCCTGTCCACGCCCCTGCCGCCATGAGCGACGCCATCTCCTCCGCTTCCCCTGCCGCGGGTCCCTACGCCATCGTCGAGGCTTCCGGCCAGCAGTTCTGGCTGCAGCCCAACCGCTACGTCGACCTCGACCGGATCCCGGCCGAAGTGGACAGCACGCTGACCCTCGAAACCGTTCTGCTGCTCCATGACGGCACGGCCTCCACCGTCGGCCAGCCCTACGTGAGCGGCGCGACGGTTGAGCTCAAGGTCCTGGCACACCGCCGTGGGCCGAAGGTGATCGTCTACAAGATGCGTCCCAAGAAGAAGACCCGCCGCAAGAACGGCCATCGCCAGGAACTCACCCGAGTGATGGTCTCCTCGATCAGCGTGGCGGGCAAGCCCCTTTCCTGAGTCGCGATCCTGCCCGCACCGCCGGGTTCAGCGCTTCCGTCCGTTCCCTTCCCGATTCCCGAATCCATGGCCCACAAGAAAGGCACCGGCTCCACCCGCAACGGCCGCGACTCCAACGCCAAGCGTCTCGGCGTCAAGGCCTATGGAGGGGAGAGCGTCAGCGCCGGTTCGATCCTGATCCGGCAGCGAGGCACCGCCGTGCTCCCGGGTGTGAACGTGGGTCGCGGCTCCGACGACACCCTCTTCGCCCTCGTCGACGGGGTGGTCACGTTTGACAGCATCAAACGTGGTCTGCGCAGCCGCAAGCGGGTCAACGTGGCGACCGCCTGAGTCCCGGCGAATCCCGCCGAGGCCGCTCGAGCTGCTGCGGGCAGCGGCTCTGGCTCCATGCCGCGGCCCTGGCTCCACGCAGCGGTTCGGCCGCGAGGTCGGTCCCGGCCCGACTTTGCCATCGGCACTGTCGACCCGCACTTGGCCCGGCGCTGCCATCGGCCCGGCGGACCGTGACCGGGCGGGTGCCGCTGCCAGCTGCGACCGCCTTCCCGCTCACCACGCCGGCAACCCGGCCGCCGCTCAGGTCATCAGCCGGTAGGCCCGGGTGGTGATCAGGTGCGGATGGAACAGCTCGAGGAACCGGCTCTGCAGCACCCGGAAGAAGGCCTCCACCAGGGCGGGGTCGTCGAAATGGAACGGATACTCGCCGCGCTCGCCCTTGTGGAAGTACCAGTTGAACAGGGCGACGGCCTCCCCATCCATGCGCCCGGCGAAGATCTCCAGCTGGCCGGCCGGATCGGGCAGATGTTCCAGCACATCCAGGCACACCAGCGTGTCGAACAACCGGGGCAGGGCCGGGTCGTCGAGATCGCGGCAGCAGGCCAGCTTGGCGCCCAGCCCCAGCTGGCCGGCCCGCGCCTCCACGAAGGCGCGGTTGTGGGGATTGAGATCCACGAACCACACCCGCTCAACCGCATCCAGGGCCGCGGCGGCCAGGGCATGGCTGCCGATGCCACCGCCGAAGTCAAGCAGCTGTCCCCGGGCGAAGCGCTGCTGCAGGCGCAGGGTGTCGGCGATGTAGTCAGCGCTGCCGAGATGCCAGGCCGCCAGTTCGAGCAGGTGGGCGGTGCCCACGATGTCCTCGTAGAAGCTGCCGGTGCGCTCGGCATCCAAAGCCCCGGGATGCAGGGCGGCCAGTTCGGCGATGCTGCCCGGCAGGCGAGACTCCAGCTCCGGCGGGGAGAGCCGCAGGAAGGCCGCCAGGTGCTGGCGCAGGTGGAAGCCATCGGCCAGGAACGATTCGACGCCGAGGTCCGCCGATCTCTGCTGCCGCCCCACACCAGCCCCCGCCAGGACGCTCAACCTACGGTCCAGACCACACCGCGCCGCCCCTGCCCTGACCCGATGGCCCTGTCTGTGCCCTGCGGCTTTCTGGTGCTCGACAAACCCGCCGGACTCACCTCCCATGCCTGTGTGGCCCGGGTGCGCCGCGCCCATGGGCTGCGCAGGGTGGGCCACGGCGGCACCCTCGACCCCGCCGTCACCGGCGTGCTGCCGATCGCGCTGGGGCAGGCCACCCGCCTGCTGCCCTACCTCTGCGGCGACAAGGTCTACCGCGGGGTCGTGCGCCTGGGCATCAGCACCAGCACCGACGACCTGGAGGGTGAGCTCCTGGCCGAGCGGCCGCTGCCCGCCCTGGATGCGACAGGGATCGAGCGGGCCCTGGACGCTTTCCGCGGTGCGATCCTGCAGCGGCCACCCCGGGTGTCGGCCGTGCATGTGGGCGGCGAGCGGGCCTACGTCCGCAGCCGGCGCGGCGAGGTTGTGGAACTGCCCCCGCGCCCGGTGACGATCCAGCGCCTCGAGCTGCTGGGCTGGAGTCCGCAGTCGGCGGAACTGGAGCTGTCGGTGCAGTGTTCGGCCGGCACCTATATCCGCGCCCTGGCCCGGGACCTGGGCGAACTCCTGGGCTGCGGCGCCGCCCTGGCCCGCCTGCGCCGCACCGCGGCCCTGGGCTTTCAACTGGAGCAGGCGGTGGCCCTGGAGGATCTCCCGGCACCCCTCCTCGATCCCCTGCTGGCCCTGGCCCATCTGCCGCATCAGCCGGTGCCGGAGCCCCAGTGGCACGACTGGCGCTGCGGTCGCCCGGTGGTTGCGCTGCGGCCGCTGGCCGCCGGCAGCCCGGTGGCCATGCTCGGCCCGGATGGCAGCCTGGCCGGCATGGCCCTGGCTGTCGCCGGGGGTCTGCTGCAACCGAAGCTCGTCTTCGACGCCGCCGGCTGAGCGGCCAGACGTCTCCGCCCTCCGTCCCGCCCGTTTCCCTTTCCGATGGCCGGCCACAGCAAGTGGGCCCAGATCAAACGCACCAAGGCCGTGGTCGACGCCAAACGGGGGGCGGTGTTCACGCGGCTGGCCCGGGAGATCACGGTGGCGGCCCGGAGCGGCCCCGACCCGGCCGGGAACTTCCAGCTGCGCACCGCGATCGAGAAGGCCCGTTCAGCCGGCGTGCCCAACGTCAACATCGAGCGGGCGATCGCCAAGGGGGCCGGCCAGCTGGCCGGCGAGGGCGAGCAGTTTGAACCCGTGCGCTACGAGGGCTACGGCCCCGGTGGTGTGGCCGTTCTGGTGGACGCCTTCACCGACAACCGCAACCGCACCGCTGCCGATCTGCGCCTGGCCTTCAGCAAGAGCGGCGGCAACCTGGGGGAGTCGGGCTGTGTGAACTACCTCTTCGAGCAGCGCAGCGTGGCGCGGATCGCCCCTGCGGCGCGACTCCACCCGCCTGGAGCGGCAGTGGTGCTGGAGGAGGCGCTGCTGGAGAGCCTGCTGGCCCTCGAGGAGAGGGGCGGGGCCATTTCCCTGGGCTACAGCCTGCTGGAGGAGGAAGCCGGCAGCGATGCTGGTGGCGATGACGCCTGGGCCGAGGTGTTCGCCCCCTTCGCCGACCTCGAACGTCTGCAGGATGGCCTGCGTCAGCAGGGCTGGCGGGTGATCAGCTGGGAGCACCGCTGGATCCCCCTGACGCTCTGCCCACTCGCCGATCCTGAGCTGCTGCGCCGTTGCCTGCGCCTGCTCGATGCGCTCGAGTCGCTCGATGATGTGCGCAGCGTCAGCGCGAATCTCGATGCCGATCCCGCCGCTCTCGAGGCAGCGGCCGCCCTCGGCTGATCAGGACTCCAGCCAGCTCGCGGCCGCCCGATCGGCCACCACGGTGGCAGCCGGATGGCTCTGCAGCCAGCTGGCCGGCAGCTCCGCTGATGGACGCTCCAGCAGCACCCTGCGCAGGATCCCGGCCTTGGCCGGGCCGGTGACCACCAGCAGGATCCGTTCGGCGGCGAGGATCTCGGCCATGCCCAGGGTGATCGCCTGCGCCGGCACGGCCCCGGGATCGCCACCGAAGGCCGCCGCGTTCTGGCGGCGGGTGGCGGGGCTCAGGTCGAGGCAACGGCAGGGGGCCTCCGGTCCACAGGGGGGTTCGTTGAAGCCCACATGGCCATTGAGGCCCAGCCCCAGGATCTGCAGGCCCACGCCCCCATCGGCGGCCAGTTCCGCCCCGTAGCGGTCGGCTTCGGCCTGGGGAGCGGCAGCCGCCCCGTCGGGCAGTCGCACCCGCGCCGCAGCCAGGCCCAGGGGGCTCACCAGATGGCGATCCATGAAGGCGTGGAAGCTGCGCGGATCCGCCGGGGCGAGTCCCACGTACTCATCGAGATTGAAGCTCCGCCAGCGCCGCGCCAGCCTGGCCCGATCCCGAGCCGGCAGTGCCGCCCAGCGATCCGCCAGGGCGGCGTAGACAGGCTCCATCGTGCAGCCGGTGGCCAGCCCCAGCAGGGTTCCTGCATCCAGGGCCTCCAGCAGAGCCGCTGCCACCCAGGCCGCCACGGCGGCCGGGCCCGGCTCCACCCGCAGCTTCACCCTCAGGGGGCTGGCAGGGAGCGCAGCTCCGTGCCTCGGTAGTAGTGGCTGAGGATCTGCTGGTAGCTGCGCCCCTGCAACGCCATCGCGTAGGCACCCCACTGGCTCATCCCCACGCCGTGGCCGAAGCCGCGGCCGATGGCCACCAGGGTGGGCTGGGGCACCTGCAGGGGCAGCAGGTTCAGGTCGGGCAGGGGTGGCAGTGAGGATTGGAAGGGGGATGGGGACAGGGCTTGGGGGGGCGATGGCGACAGGGTTGGGGTGGGGGATTCGAGCGCCGGCACCGGGCCCATCGCCAGCTCCGGAGCCACGGTCTCGAAACGCACCAGGCTGCTGCGGAGCCCCAGCCGCGTGCGCAGCTCGGGGCCCGTGAGCACAAGGGTGCCGCGCGGACCGGTGATCCGGGCCTGACGGATCCGGCCGCTGGCGGTGCTGGCGAGGACATCGATCCGCTGAACGCCGCCGATTTCCTGGAAGGCCCTGCGCAGCTGTTCGGGCTCCAGTCGCTGCTGCCACCGGCTCACCGGGCTGGAGGCGTCGAAGTCGGGAACGCTCACCAGATAGGGAAGCTGACGGCTCCAGATGTCGCCGCTGTTCTCGGTGGTGCCGCCGCCGCTGCTGTGGAACACCGCGTTGACCAGATCGCCGTCGAAGATGAGCACCTGGCCCCGGGTGGCCAGCACCGCCTCGCGGGTGGAGACGGTTTCCGCCTCGATCCCCCGATACACCTGGCTGGCCACCGTGGCGCGCAGATCGAAGCTGCTCTCCGCTCTGCGCTGGCGCAGCGCGTAGGTGCGGGCGGCCACGGCCTGGGCGCGCAGGGCAGCCTGGGGCCAGCTGGCCGGCATCTCGCTGCCGACCACGCTGGGCAGGTAGCTCTCCAGGGGCAGGTGGTTCACGGCCCGCAGGGCGGAGCCGCCCACCAGCACCTGCAGCTGGCCGCGGTAACGCCGCTGCTGCAGCTGGAAATCGCCGCGAGGTTCCACGGCGGGATCGTCACCCGTGGCGGCCGCCGCGCCCGGCGACTCCGCCGGGGCCTGGCTGCCGCCGGGAACGGAGCCGATCACGGCCCGCAGGCTGATCGGTTGCAGCCAGTAGGCCGAGGCAGGGGGGAGGGCCTGGCGGCTGCGCCCGTCGTCGAGCAGCACCGATCCATCGGCCTGCAGGTCCAGCCGCACCGTCTGGCCTGGGGGGATCACCAGACCGCCGGCACCCTGGAGGCGCAGGGGCCGTTCCAGGGCCGTGAGCGTGAGGGTGGCGCTCTCCAGCAGCAGCACCCGCAGCGGTGGATCGGCGCTCCGGGGCGCCGGGCTCCGCAGCTGGGCCAGCACGGGGGGCAGCGGCGGCAGGGCGGCCGGGAGCAGGCCGGCGACAGCGGCCACCGTGAGGGTGCGGATCAGTGGGAAGCGGAGGCGGAAGTGGCGGGGAACGGACTGCACGGGCTCCGGGGGCCTGGCCGGCGGCGTCCATTGTGGCGGGCGTGGCAGCATGCGCCAGAGGCGGCGCAAGCGTGCAGGTCACCTTCCTCGGCACCAGCTCCGGAGTGCCCACCCGCGGCCGCAACGTGTCTTCGGTGGTGCTGCGCCTGCCCCAGCGCAGCGAGCTGTGGCTGTTCGACTGCGGCGAGGGCACCCAGCACCAGTTCCTGCGCAGCGATCTGCGCGTGAGCCAGCTGCGGCGGATCTTCATCACCCACATGCACGGCGACCATGTGCTGGGACTGCCGGGTCTGCTGGCCAGCCTCGGCCTGGCCGGCTCCTGCTCCGGCATCGACCTCTACGGACCGGATCCGCTGCGCGACTTTCTCGAAGGGGTGCTGCGCACCACCTCCACCCGGATCGGCTACCCCCTGCGCATTCACAGGGTGCGGGAAGCGGCGGCCAGCGGCCGGCCCCTGCTCGACGACGGGGAGTTCAGCGTGCGCTGCACCCCCCTCACCCACCGGGTGCCGGCCTTCGCCTACCGGGTGGATCAGAAACCTCGGCCAGGGCGGTTTGCCGTGGAGCGGGCCCGCGCCCTGGGCATCCCCGCGGGGCCCCTCTACGCCGAACTCAAACAGGGCCGCTGCGTGACCCTGGATGACGGCCGCATCATCAACGGCAGCAGTCTCTGCGGACCCGAGCGCCCAGGCGCCAGCGTTGTGTACTGCACCGACACGGTGTTCTGCGAGGCCGCGGTGCGGCTGGCCGCCGGCGCCGACCTGCTGATCCACGAGAGCACCTTCGCCCACGCCGAGGCGGAGCTGGCGATCGCCCGCCAGCACTCCACCACCACGATGGCCGCCCAGACCGCCCTGGCGGCGGATGTGAAGCAGCTGGCCCTCACCCATCTGAGCCCCCGCTATCTCCCCGGCAATCCCGTGACACCCGACGACCTGCTCTCCGAAGCCAGGGCCATTTTCGCCAACACCATCGTGGCCAGGGACTTTCTCAGCCTCGAGGTGAGTGCCCCGGAGCCGGCGACGCCCTGAGCCTGCAACAGTTCGCGCGATTCCTGGCCGGAGGTCCCATCGCCCGTGATACAAGGTCTGCGATGCGGTGATCACCGCCCTACCGACCGGCTTCTCCTGATGGCCTCCTCCCTTCCTTCAGCCATGCGTGCGCTGGCCCGAACGCTCCTGGCCCTGCCCCTGGCCCTGCTGATCCTGGTTGGCTTGGGAGCACCCGCCCAGGCCGCCCAGTGGACGGCCGAGCAGCTGACGGTTCCGGTCGACGCCGACGGCAATCTGGTGACCTTCAGCGAGCAGGAGATCCGAACCGGCCGCAAGCTCTTCAACAACAGCTGCGGGGAATGCCACGCGGGCGGCATCACCAAGACCAACCACAACGTGGGCCTCGATCCGGAGACCCTGGCCCTGGCCACCCCTGCCCGCGACAACGTGGCGGCCCTGGTGGACTACATGAAGGACCCCACCAGCTACGACGGCGAGTACTCGATCGCCGATGTCCACCCCAGCATCCGCAGCAGCGACATCTTCGTGAAAATGCGTGATCTCGACGATGGCGATCTGCGCGACATGGCCGGTTACATCCTCGTGGCCCCCAAGGTGCAGGGCATTCAGTGGGGTGGCGGCAAGATCTATTTCTGACCGCTGGCGCGCGGCCTCCAACCCTGGCTGCCCCCCATCTGCTTCTGGCCGCCTTCCCCTCGGTGCGCGGCCTCTGCCCTGGCTGCCCCCCGGCCTCTGCCCTGGCTGACATCCCCCTCCAACCCTCCGCAACCCTGGCGGATCGCCGAACCCCGGCCCAGGCCGGGGTTTTTTCATGGCCGGGGCGGGCGGGTGTTGGCCGGATCGTGGGAGAGGGGAAGCTTGCTGTACCACCACTCCTGCAGATCGGCGCCAAGCCGCACCGGGAAGAGGGTGATCACCGTGCGCGTCGGGCGGGCCCCCGGCAGGAGCAGTTCCACGGCATAAGACGGGCAGCGGCGTGCCGCCAGGTCGGGCACGAAGCGACGCCCGACCCGACGCCAGCTCGGTTCCTTGCTGCGCCAGGCCAGGCGGCAACACGGCCAGGGCAGCTCCTCACGATCGAACAATCGGCAGCATGGGCCGATCACCCGGTAGCTGAACTGCCCCCCGGGACTGGCATGTTCGCTGCCGGGCTCGAGCAGGCTGCCGGCGGTTGAAGCCGACGGGAGTGGGGTTGTTGCGGGCATGAAAAAAGCCACCCCGAGGGGTGGCTGAACGGTAACGCGGATGCCGGTGCAGCTCAGTAGAGCTCTTCCTCGGCGTGGGTCTTGATGGTGCAGTCGCTGGTGGGATAGGCCACGCAGGTGAGCACGAAGCCGGCTTCGATCTGGTCGTCGTCCAGGAAGCTCTGGTCGCTCTGGTCGACCGTGCCGGAGGTGAGTTTGCCGGCACAGGTGCTGCAGGCACCGGCACGGCAGGAGTAGGGGAGGTCGATACCCTGCTCTTCAGCGGCGTCGAGGATGTACTGGTCGTCAGGAACCTCGATGGTCTTGTTGAGGCCTTCGCTCTCGTTGATGAGGGTGACCTTATAGGAAGCCATGGAAGGGATTGGGGCTCACAGGCACCCGGGGGTCCGGGCCTGTAGGACCCGCTAGTCATACTCCCGCCCCCGGCCATTCCCGTCGGTTTGCGCACGCCTGCCTGGGAAGCCCAATCAAAGCCAGGGCACAGATCAGTGTGTCTTATGCAACATCAGCAATCCCCAGCGCTCCCGCTCGGCCACGAGCTCCGCCCGCCAGCCCTGGGCGTGCAGAGCCTCGCCGAGCGCGGGGGCCTGATCCACCAGCAGACCACTCAGAAGCCCCACGCCGTCGCGGGCGAGCACCGTGTGGAAGGCCGGGGCGAGGGCCTCGATCACCGGGGCCAGGATGTTGCAGAGCAGCAGGTCCGCCGGCCGGCCGGCCAGCAGCAGGGCGAGCGCCTCCACCGAACCCAGGCCCACCTCCATCCGCCCGGCCAGGCCATTTGCGGCGGCGTTCTCGCGGCTGGCGGCAACGGCCAGGGGATCGGTGTCCACCGCCGCCACCGAGCCAGCCCCCTGCAGCAGGGCCGCCATGCCGAGGATGCCGCTGCCGCAGCCCAGGTCGGCCACCCGGATCGAGCCCGGGCCGGGCCCGCCTCCGGCGGCGGGCCCACGGGCCGCCGCCAGGTCCTCGATCGCCTCCAGGCACAGGCGGGTGGTGGGATGGCTGCCCGTACCGAAGGCGCTGCCGGGGTCCATGCGGATCACCAGCCGATCGCCATGCTCCGGCGGCAGCTCGAGCCAGGCCGGCAGGATCAGCAGACGGGTTCCGACCGGGTCCGGTCGCCAGTGCTGCTTCCAGGCCTGGCTCCAGTCCTCCTCGGGCTGGAGCTGCCAGCGGATCGCAGGTGGCTCCAGTCCGAAGGCGGCGGCGAGGGGTTCGAGGGCCTCAACGAGCCGCTGCCGCTCCGCCTCAGGCCAGTCGGATTGCGGCAGCCAGGCCAGCAGCCGCCCTTCCCGGGGCGCGTCCGGGGCCTGCTCAACGGCGGTGCGGACGATTCCCAGCGACTGGAGCTTCCACAGCAGGGAATCCTCCAGCTCGGGTGGGGCGGCCATCTCCAACCGCCACCAGGCGGTGGCCATCAGAGGGTCACCGGATGGGCTTCCTGGATGCCGTTGATGGCGTGGATCGTGGCCAGCAGATCGGCCGGGATCGGATCGTCCACGGCGAGCACCATCACCGCATCACCCCGGACGATGCGCCGCCCCACCTGCATCGAGGCGATGTTGACGTTGTGCTGACCGAGCAGGGAGCCGAGCTGGCCGATGATGCCCGGCATGTCCCGGTGGCGGGTGAACAGCATGTGACGGCTGGGGGTCACGTTCACGGGAAATTCATCGATGGCGGTGACCCGCAGCTCGCCGTCGGCGAACACCGCACCGGTCACCAGGTGGGGGCCGCCGCCGCCCCTGGAGCTGAGCTGGAGTGAGCCGGCGGCGAAGTCGCGGGCGGCCGGATCCTTCACCTCCACCACCTGAATACCCCTCTCCCTGGCCTCCAGGGAGGCATTCACGTAGTTGATGCTGTCGCCCAGGGCGGTGGACAGCATGCCCTTGAGGGCCGCCACCACCAGGGGCTGGGCGGGATGGGAGGCGAAGGCGCCCTGGAGCCGCACCTCCAGCTCGCTGATCGGCCCGCCGGCCAGCTGACTGATCAGCTGGCCGAGGGTTTCGGCGAGCTGCAGATGGGGCTTGAGCTGCTCCATCACCTCGGCATTGAGGCCGGGAATGTTCACCGCGCTGCGGGCCGGCAGCCCCAGCAGCACATCGCGGATCTGTTCGGCCACGTCGATCGCCACGTTCTCCTGGGCCTCCTCTGTGCTCGCACCCAGGTGCGGCGTGAGCACCAGCCGCTCCCGCACGGCCCGCAGCGGGGAATCGGCGGCGAGCGGTTCCTTGGCGAACACATCCAGCGCGGCTCCGGCGATCACGCCCTGCGTCACCGCCTCGGCCAGGGCCGCCTCATCCACGATCCCGCCGCGGGCGCAGTTGATCAGCCGCGCCGTGGGCTTCATGGTGCGCAGCAGCGCCGCGTTCACGAGGTTTTCCGTGTCCGGTGTGCGGGGCAGGTGCAGGCTCACGTAGTCGGCCTGGGCGAAGAGCTCCGGCAGGGGCAGCAGCTTCACCTGCATCTGCTGGGCCCGCTCGGCCGAGACGTACGGGTCGTAGGCCAGCAGCTCCATGCCCATGGCGCGGGCCACCCGCGCCACGTGGGAGCCGATCTTCCCCAGCCCCACCACGCCGAGTTTCTTCTTGTAGAGCTCGTTGCCCACATAGGTCTTGCGGTCCCAGCCGCCGGCCATGGTGCTGGCGTGGGCGTGGGGGACGTGGCGGGAGAGCGCCAGCATCAGGGCGAGGGCATGCTCGGCCGCCGCGATCGTGTTCCCCTCGGGCGAATTCACCACCAGCACGCCCCGCCGCGTGGCGGCGGGCACGTCCACGTTGTCCACGCCCACCCCCGCCCGGCCGATGATCCGCAGGCGCGGGGCGGCCTCGATGATCTCCGCGGTCACGGTGGTGCCGGAGCGGATCATCAGGGCGTCATAGCCGCCGATGATCTGGCGGAGCTGGTCGGGGGCCAGACCGGTGCGCACATCCACCTGGGCCACCGACGCGAGGATGTCGATCCCCGCCTGATCGATGGGATCGGAGATCAGAACCTTCGTCATGCCGGCGGAATTGGGGTGAGCCGGCGGTGCAGTGTAGTGAGCAGTCAGAATTCAACCTTCGGCGTGCCGTGCGCCCACGGCTGGAGGGCAGGGTGGCAACGAGTGTGGTGGTGCTGGAGGGGCGTGAGCGTCTCAGTCAGCTGCGCGAGGCGCTCGCCGCCCTCGAGCCCCCCCCGACCCGGCTGGTGGCCATCGGCGACCAGGAAACCCCCCTCAGCGCGGTGGCACGTCTCGATCCCGCCGCTCCCCGCCGGGCCCGTCAGCGCAGCATGGCCCGCTGGCTGCTGCCCTTCGGATTCCTGGCCGGGCTCACCTTCACCTACATCACCGATCTGCACACCTTCGCCTACTTCGGTGCCTGGAGCCAGCACCTGATCGGAGCCCTGCTCGGGCTGGTGTCGGGCTGGATGGGCAGCTTCGCCGCCGCCGCCTCGGTGAACGGGGAGGAGGACGACCGCATCCGCGGTCTGCGCAACCGGCTGGCGGAGGGCAACTGGCTGCTGCTGGTGGAGACCGCCCCGGGGGTGGATGTGCCCTGGACCACCCTGCAGCAGGCGCGGCCCCGGGCGGTCGTGCGTCTGGCCGACAGCTGAGGTCCGGGAGGTCAGGCGATGTTGCCGCGTCAGGAGCTGCTCAGGGGAGCCTCCGACCCTGCCGCCCTGGAACCGCTGGTCGCGGCTGCCGAGGAGACGCTGCGCATCTGGCAGCCGGTTTGGACCCCCTTCCTCTCGGCGGCTCGGCGGGAGCAGGCTGAGGAGTGCCTGGCGGGCCTGAGCGAGCTGCGCCTGCACAGCGAGGGGGGCTACCCCGGAGCCGAGCGCCGCCGCCTGATGCTGCAGCGCGCCGACAGCTGGGGCGAGCCGGCGGCTGCGGCCACGCTGCTCAGCGGGCTGGAGGTGAGGGGCAACTTTCTGTTCGATCCCGCCGAGCCCGCCGATGTGCGCGCCGCTCTGGTGGCGGCGGGCGCCGCAGACGGCGAGCTGGGTGACATCTGGATGCGGGGCGACCGGGGCGCCCAGGCCATCGTGACCAGCCCCCTGGCCGGGCGGCTCGATCAGGGGCATGCCCAGGTGCGCAGCGTGGCGGTCGACCTGGTGGCCCGCCCGCTTGCGGAGCTGCAGCTGCCAGCACCGCGCGCCAGCCGACGCTTCACGAGCGTTGAGGCATCGCTGCGCCTCGATGCGCTGGCCTCCGCGGGTTTCGGGCTCTCCCGCGGCCGCATGGCGGCACTGATCCGTCAGGGGGCGGTGCGGCTCAACTGGCGGCCGATCGCCAATCCCAGCCAGCAGCTGGTGGCCGGCGACCGGGTGCAGCTGGAGGGCCGGGGTGAACTGGTGCTCGAGGAAGCCGGTCTCACCCGGCGTGACCGCTGGCGGGTGACCCTGCTGAGGCGCTGAGCCCGGTCGGCAAGCCCGGCTACCGAGCCGGTCTGCGAGTGGGCCTGGCCGGAGAGGCCTGCCTCAACGACACCTGGATGAGACTGGCCTCACAGACCGGTGCGCGACCCCTGGGCTGGACAAAGACCGCTGACTGCTAAGTTGCCGACGCTGGGGCGATTAGCTCAGAGGTAGAGCACTACCTTGACACGGTAGGAGTCACTGGTTCGATTCCAGTATCGCCCATTCGTTGCATCATCTCGGTCTGCATTGACAGCTTCTGACTGCCAACCTCGGGCTCTGGTGGTGGGGATGGCACGCTCGGGCATCGGGGCGGCGCGGCTGCTGCAGGCTCGGGGTCAGGCGGTGGAGCTGATCGAGAGCCGGGACACTCCCGATCTGCAGCGCAGGGCGGAGGGGCTGCGTGCCGAAGGCATCCCGGTGCGCCTTGGGGTGCCCCTGAGCCTCGAAAGCCTCGATGACCTCGCGCCCCTGGCCGCCGGAACTGCCGTGGTGGTCAGTCCCGGGATCCGCTGGGACCATCCCGTGCTGGAGGCCCTGCGCCGCCGGGGCGTGGCCGTTCAGGGCGATCTGCTGGCCGCCTGGCAGGCGAGCGGTTCCACCCCCTGGATCGGCATCACCGGCACCAACGGCAAGACCACCGTCACCCACCTGGTGCGTCACGTGCTGGAGCAGGCCGGGCTCAGCGCCCCGATGGGCGGCAATGTGGGCACCTCGGCTGCCGAACTGGTGCTGGAGCGCTGCTGCCGCGCCTCCCATCCGCCCGACTGGCTGGTGGTGGAGATGAGCAGTTACCAGATCGAGGCCAGCCCCCAGGTGAGCCCCGCGGTGGGCATCTGGACCACGCTCACCCCCGATCATCTCGAGCGCCACGGCAGCCTGGAGGCCTATCGGGCGATCAAGCGCGGGCTGCTGGATCGCAGCGGCGTGCCGATCCTCAACGCCGATGACCCCGACCTGCGGGCCCATGGGGGCACCTGGAGACAGCCCGTGCAGTGGATCACCGCAGGATCCCGCGAGGACCTGCCCCCCGGGTTCGATCCCCTGCTGTGGATCGCCAGGGGCCGGGTGTGGCAGCGTGCCGCCACGGGCGATCCGGTTGATCTCCTGGACGCCGGCTGCCTGGCGATGCCGGGCCGCCACAACCGCCAGAACATGCTGCTGGCGGCGGCCGCGGCGCTGCAGGCCGGCCTCCGCGGCCCCCAGCTGGAGCAGGGATTCCGCACCTTTCCGGGGGTTCCCCACCGCCTCGAGCGGATCCGGGAGTGGGGGGGCATCCACTGGTTCAACGACAGCAAGGCCACGAATTACGACGCCGCGGAGGTGGCCCTCAACGCCCTGGAGGGGCCGCTGCTGGTGCTGGCCGGGGGCCAGTCGAAGCTGGGTGATGCCGGCGCCTGGGTGGCGGCACTGGAGCGCAAGGCGGCGGCGGTGGTGTTGTTCGGCGCGGCGGTGGAGGAATTCAGTGCGCTGCTGGGGCGGGGTGGCTATGGCGGTGCCGTGTACCGCTGTGAGGGCCTGGCCGAGGCTGTGCCCCTGGCGGCGCTGCAGGCGCCGCAGCGCGGTTGCCGCGCTGTGCTGCTCTCCCCGGCCTGTGCCAGCTTCGACCAGTACAGCGACTTCGAGGCCCGCGGCGACCATTTCCGCCAGCTGGTGCTGGCCCTCTGACCCGGCCGGGCGCCATCGAGCCGGTGGTGGACCGAGGCCCGGCGCGGCGGTGATGGTTCCAGCAGGCTCGGCGCAGCGGGGATCGGCGCTCGCTGCCGGCTGCAGCAGGCGCCGGAGCTGGAGGCAGGCAGACCTCTGAAATAGACTGCAAAGGTTCGATCCGATGCCTGGCCGCATCGTTGCCGCAGGGGGGAGAGATGGCCTGGTGGTTGATGAAGAGCGAGCCCGATGTGTATGGCATCGATGATCTCCAGAGGGAGGGAACCACCCTCTGGGATGGCATCAGGAACTACCAGGCTCGGAACTACATGCGGGCGATGCAACCGGGGGATCAGGCGTTCTTCTACCACTCGAACACCTCGCCACCCGGCATCGTGGGACTCATGGAGGTGATCGCCACCGGGCTGGTGGATCCGAGCCAGTTCGATCCGGATTCAAAGTATTTTGATCCAGCCTCCCAGCGGCAATCGCCGCGCTGGGATTGTGTGCGCCTGCGCTACGGCCGCCACTTTCCTTCGCCCCTGAGCCTCGATACGCTCCGCCAGCGGTTCCAGCCCGAAGAGCTGGCCGTGGTGAAGCGCGGCAACCGCCTGTCGATCCTGCCGGTGGACGCAGCCGTGGCCGAGCGCCTGCTCACCCTGCTGGAGGCCGGTTGAAGCGGCTGGAGCCCGTCAGCGATGCGCCGATCGCGATCCGGGCTGCGGTGGATCTGGGCTGGCGGGCTTACCAACGCAACGCCTGGCCCCTGAGCGGCTTCGCACTGCTCGCCGGTGGTCTGAATCTCCTCGCCCAGCTCGGCTTTCGCCGGGCAAGCATCGCCCCGCTGACCGCCGCCGGCGATCCGCTGCCGGCCCTGCAGCTGGCCGCCGCCGCCTCCCTGCTGGCATGGGCCCTGAGCGGCCTCTGGCTGCTGGTGGGCCTGATGCGGGGCAGCGAGGTCGCCCTCGAGGGAGAACGCGTGGCCTGGGGGGTGATGCTGCGGCCCGACTGGCCGGGAATGCTGCGCAGCGGGGGCACCCTCCTGCTGATCGCCTTCGTGCTGATTGCGGTCCGCGCACTGGCCGATGCCAGTACGGATTTGCTGATCCTGGCCATGCCTCTGCTGGCAGGGGTTGTCGACCAGCGTCAGGGAGCCGATGCCATCGTCTGGGGGGTGCTGGTGTACCTGGCGGCCGACCAGGTGCTCTGTCTGCCGATCACCGTGTTCGGCGGCGCCAGCCCGCTGGCGGCGGTGCAGAGCGGGCGCCGGGCGATCGATCCGCACTGGCTGCAGGCCCTCGGGCTGCTGCTGGTGGTGGGTCTGCTGTTGCTGGCCGGCGTGCTGCTGCTGCTGGCCGGCCTGGTGGTGACCCTGCCACTGGCCCTCTGCACCCTCTCAGCGGCCTACCGCCAACTGTTCGGTCGGCCCGGGAACAGATTGGCCAGGTAGCAGCGGGTGAGTTCCCGATCGCCGGCGCCTTTCTGCACCAGGAAGCCGGTCAAGGCGGCCTGCACGAGTCGGTACTGATCCCAGTTGGGATGGCGGTCGATGAATGTCCGCATCGAAGCCAACAGGGGGGCCGGCACCTCCGCCCGCAGACTCACCGTTCCACCCCATGGCGCATCCGCAGCGTTCATCCGGTCATCCCCAGGCCGCCACCACTTCCCCACATCGGTGCGGGGGCGTCAACTCCATGGGCGAATGCCCATCTTGAAGCCTCTCAGGCTGAGAAAGGCAGCCCCCACTGGCAAGACCGCCGGCCCGGGCATCGGCGCGGGGCTCACCCACCGATCCCGACGCCTGCTGTCAAGCGACGCGGAACAGGCCCGCCCCTTCTCCCCAGCCCGCCCAGGCCCCGGCGGCCCCGGGGCCGCACCCCGGGGAAAACCCCGGGAAAACCCTGCCCCCGGCTGGGGAGGGATCGATCCGGCCGCAAGCATCAGCAGGGCTGATCAGGGGCGATTGCCCCGGTGGCAGCCCGACCTGTCTCATGCTGGCGGCACCCTCGATCCCGACGTCTTGACGATCGCCCTGCTCGGCACAGGCCTGCTCGGCAGCGCCATCGGCCTGCGGCTGCTGCAGAGCGGCCGGCAACTGACCAGCTGGAACCGCCACCCGGCCCGGATGGAGCCGCTGCGCGCTGCCGGTGCCCGGCTGGCGAGCTCGGCCGCCGAGGCCGTTGCGGACGCCGACGTGGTGCTGAGCGTGCTGGCGGACGGACCCGCCTGCCGCAGCGTGCTGATCGAGCAGGCGGGCCCCGGGCTGGCGGACAGGCTGGTGATCAACGTCGCCACCATCGGCCCCGACGAGAGCCGGGAGCTGGCCGCCGCGGTGGCCAGTCGGCAGGGCCGTTTCCTGGAGGCCCCCGTTCTCGGCAGCAGGCCGGAGGCCCTGGCCGGCAGGCTGCAGGTGATGGCCGCGGGCGAGCCGGGGGTGTTCGCGGCGGCTCTGCCGCTGCTGCGGCAGCTCAGCGACGCGCCCCGCCTGCTGGGGCCGGTGGGCTGCGGCCTGATCACCAAGCTCGCCCTCAACCAGCTGATCGCCAGCCTCAGCCACGCCTTCAGCCTGTCGCTGCATCTGGTGCAGCGCGCCGGCGGCGATCAGGAGGCCTTCCTGGACCTGCTGCGGGACAGCGCCCTCCACGCCCCCACCTTCGACAAGAAGCTGCCGAGGATGCTGGCCGATGACTACGCCGACCCCAACTTCCCCACCGCCCACCTGCGCAAGGATCTGCTGCTGTTCCTCGCCGCGGCGCGCGCGCACAGGCTCAACAGTGCCGCTCTGGAGGGGCTGGTCGACCTGCTCGAGCAGGCGCGCGGCACCGCCCTCGACAGCCTCGACTACAGCGCCCTGCACCGCCTCACCCTGGGGGCGGCCCAGGCCCGGCGCTCGCCCTGAGATCGAGGCTCCGAAGCGCCGTGCAGAAGGCCTGGGCCGCCCCCGGCCCCCAGCCCGCTTCGAGGCCGCGCCGAGCGGGTTCCGGGCTGAGCACGAAGCGCAGACTCCAGCGACGGCAATCCCCGGCCAGCTCCATCCACAGGCTCCCCGGTCCGAGCTCGCGCTCGAGTTCGAGCACCAGGGTCTCCTCCGGCATCAGCCGGTCGACGAGGGCCTCCCATTCGTGCACGAGTGCGGCGGCCAGATCCCCCAGCTCGCGGGCTTCGCGCCAGCTGAATTCGGAGGCCCAGTCGCTGCCGCCGATCAGCACGGGATGATGGCTGCGGTCGGGATCGAGCCGCAGCCGCCATCCCTCCCCCTCAAAAACCTGCACGATCCAGGATCAGCCGGGAAGCAGATCCGGCTGGTCCTGCTCATCGGAGAGTTCGATGATGGCGCGCTGCACGGGCTTCACCATCACTTCATCCATGAGGCCGTCGAAATCATCAAAGCGGCGCTGTTTGGCCCGGAAGGCGATGCGAACCGTGGTGAGGTAGCGGTTGCTGGACTGGCGGATCAGGCTCTCTGCCCTCTGGGCCAGCTCCTTGCCATCGACCGGAACACCGCTTTGCATGGCATCGCCATCAACTCCCCAACCATACTCACCGGCTAGAACAGCGCCATGCGCGGCACGCTGGCGATCGATCTGGGCAGCAGCACCACGGTGGTCGCCTGGCAGGCCCATGGCGGAGAGGCGACTCTGCTGCCGATCGAGCCCTACGCCCTGGCCGAACCTCCCGTGGTGCCCAGCCTGCTGTGGCTGGCCGCGGCCGACAGCACCCGACCCCTGATCGGCCGGCAGGTGCTGGAGGCCGGACTGGCGACCTGCGAAGGCCCCCAGCTCCACCGCGACTTCAAGCGGCGCATCGGCGCCCCTGACCCCGCCGCCGCGGACGCTGCCCTGCTGGCTCCCGAGCAGGCCGGTGCCCTGCTGCTGAGCCGGCTCTGGCAGGCGTTGCCCCACGGGCTGGAGCCGGAGCGGTTGGTGCTCACCGCCCCGGTCGACACCTACCGGGCCTACCGCCGCTGGCTCAGCGGGGCCTGCGCCGCCCTGCCGGTGGCGGAACTGGCGCTCGTCGATGAGCCCACGGCCGCGGCCATCGGGGCCGGTCTGCCGCCCGGCAGCACGGTGCTCGTGGTGGACCTGGGGGGCGGCACCATCGATCTGGCGCTGGTGAGGCTGCAGGGGGGGGAGGGGCGGGCCGCCCCGATCGCCCAGTTGCTGCGCTTCGCCGGCCGCGACCTCGCCAACGGCGGCCAGAGCCCGCGTACCGCCACGGTGCTGGGCAAGGCAGGCCTGGCGGTGGGGGGGCGCGATATCGACCGCTGGATCGCCGCAGCGCTCGTTTCCGATCGATCGGCGTCCAATGCCCTGCTGGCTGCCGCCGAACGCCTCAAATGCACCCTGAGCGACCACCCCGAGGCCCTGGCCCTCTGGAGCGAGCCGGGCGCCAGCGGGCCGCCGCCCGGCGCTGAGCTGCGTCTCAGCCGGCGGCAGCTGGAACGGCTGCTGGAGGAGCGGGGCCTGATCCGGCAGCTCGACCTGCTCCTGGAGCAGGTGCTGGCGGGCGGCCGGGCCCATGGGGTCGGGCCCGGGGACATCGCCGCCGTGCTGCCGGTGGGGGGAGCCAGCCGCATGCCTCGGATCCGGCGCTGGCTGGAGGAGCGTTGTCCGGGGATCCCGCTGCGGGGGGAGCGCCCGATCGAGGCGGTGGCGCTCGGTGCCCTGGCCCTCACGCCCGGCCTCCAGCTGAAGGATGTGCTCAGCCATGGGGTGTCTTTGCGCTGCTGGGACCAGCGCGCCGCCGCCCACCGCTGGCACCCGCTCTTCCTGCCGGGGCAGGGCTGGCCCACACCCACGGCCCTGGAGCTGGTGCTGGCCGCCAGCCGCGATGGACAGGAGGAGCTGGAGCTCGTGCTCGGCGAACCGTGTGCTGACCAGAGGGCAGAAGTGGTGTTCGAGGGGGGGCTGCCGGTGCTGCGGTCGCGGCCGGCCGGCGGCCCCACCGTGACGGCCTGGGACCACCAGCCTGGAGCCCTGCCCCTCGATCCCCCCGGCGATCGGGGCCAGGACTGCCTGCGGCTGCGGTTCAGCATCGACGGCCAGGGCGACCTCCTCCTGAGCGGCACCGATCTGCGCAGCGCCGCCGACCTGCCGACGCGGCGGCTCGGTCCGGTGCGCTGAGGGTGGACGCCGTCAGGGCTGCCCCCCGGCCCCTGCTGGTGCGGTGGGGTTTGCATAGAACGGTGCCAGCTTTTTCCCTCGCTCCCCTTGGCCCTGCGCCGGAACAGGTTGCCCCGGTTCTGGCTGGGTCTCACCCTCGGCGTGGTGGCGGTCGGCGTCGGCGGCGCCTACTGGTGGGAGAGGCAGCTGCCCCAGCGGCTCGAGCAGGCGGTGGCCCGGGGTGATCTCGAAGCCTGCCTGCGCTACGGCAGTCAGCTGGAGGCTCTGCGCTGGCTGGGGGGAGCCACCCATGGCGAGCAGGGTTCATGCCGTCGCCGCCGGGCCCGGCTGCTCTGGGACGAGCAGCAGTGGGCCGAGGCCCTGCAGCTGCAGTTGCAGCTGGTGAATTCCAGTGCCGGCACGGCCCCCGATCGGCAGCGACTGATCGCCTGGCAGGAGGAACTCCAGCAGCGGGCGCTGGTGCGCTACCGCGACGGGGACCTCGACGGAGCCCTGGCCCTGCTGGCGGCGATGGGTGAAGACCGCAGGGCCGACGGCACCAGCGTGGGCGACCGGCTGCGGCAAGGCTGGCGGCGCAACCGGCTGCAGCAGGACCGGGCGCTCGTCCTGGTGGGCCAGAAGCGCTGGTTCGAGGCCCTGGATGCCCTCAACCGCATCGACCATCCCTGGTGGAAAACCCGCAGTGCGCCGCTGCGCACCCAGGTGGAGAAGGGCATCGCCGGCCTCGATCGCGACCACATGGAGCACGATGCCCATGGATCCCTGGCCCACTCCGTGCCCAGCGCGGATCTGGACCGGGAGGTGCGGCGCCGCATCGAGCAGGGCATGGATGAGTGGCGGGCCTTTCAGAGCGCCTGCGGGGCCCTGGGCGGGCGGGTTGTGGAGGCCGGTCCGGAATCCGCCTGCCAGCGCTGAGCGCGTGACAGGATGACTGCCTCAATCCGCGAGCGCACCGATGCAGCCGGGTGATCGGGTGAAGGTCAGCGAGAGCGTGGTGGTGTTCCATCATCCCCAGCACCGGGGTGAAGCCTTAGACCTGGTCGGCCAGGAGGGCGAGGTGGTCACCGTGCTGAACGACTTCAAGGGTCGGGTGATCAGCCCCACCCTGCCGGTGGTGGTGGCCTTCGGCAGATTCCGCGCCCACTTCCGGCCCGACGAACTCGAGCTGGCCTGAACGGAACCATCCCTGAACGTCAGCGATAGGGATCAGAGCCGTCAGGGTCTCACCAGAAACACGCCCTCCTCGCCGTCGATCGAGCGCAGGCACACCTCGATGCGCTCCTGCCGGCTGGTCGGCACGATGCGACCGCAATAGTCGGGCTGGATCGGCAGTTCACGGTGGCCCCTGTCCACCATCACCGCCAGGCTCACGCGTCGGGGCCGCCCCCAGGTCTGCAGGGCTTCCAGGCTGGCCCGCACGGTCCGGCCGGTGAAGATCACATCATCCACCAGCACCACGATCCGGCCTTCGAGCGAGCCCGGCAGATCGGTCGGCTGACCCAGTTTGGTGCCCACCCGGTGCAGGTCGTCGCGGTGAAAGGTGGGATCGAGACTGCCGCGTGCCACCGGCTGGCCGCTGATCGTCTCCAGCCGCTCCGCCAGCACGGAGGAGAGGGCCACGCCCCGGGTGGGGATGCCCACCAGCCAGAGATCGCTGATGGCGGGAAGGCCCTCCAGGATCTGGGAAGCGAGGCGGTCGAGAGTGCGGCCGAGCTCCTGGGCGGACAGCAGTTCGACGCGGGTCATCGCTCGTGCGGGGCCATGTGTAACCAAAGCCTGACGGACTCGGGATCAGAAGAGGACAGCCGCCGTCCGGCCTGTAGGTTGGCTTTGGAAGGCATCCACAGCGCCACGCCCGAAGGGCGACGCTTCCTAGATCTGGACAACAGGAGACGGGTGACGGCTATTCCCTCCCAGCACAGTTCCAGGGGGAGCGTCTCCTCTTCAAGCGATATCGAGTCCGGGTCCCGTGATGCCAGCATCCGTGCCGGAGGTTCGGCTCAACCACTCTCATCCGGAGGTGAGGCGGCGGGTTCAACAGGTAATCCTTCCCCCACGTCTGCCCTGACCGGAGCCGCACTGCGGGATGTGCCGCCGATCGCACCGGTGGTTCTCTGCATCCTCGATGGGTGGGGCCATTGCCCCGGTGCCGCTCACAACGCCATCCGGGCCGCCGATACCCCGGTGATGGACGCCCTCTGGCAGGTCTATCCCCACACTCTGATCGAGGCCAGCGGCGCTGCCGTGGGCCTCCCCGACGATCAGATGGGCAATTCGGAGGTGGGTCATCTCACGATCGGTTCCGGCCGGGTGATCCGCCAGGAACTGGTGCGGATCGGCCAGGCCGTGCGCGACGGCAGCCTCCGCGGCAACGAGGCCCTCAACGCCATGGCCGACCGTCTCCTGGCCAGCGGAGGCACGCTCCATCTGGTCGGACTCTGCTCCGATGGCGGGGTCCACAGCCATGTCGATCACCTCGGCGGCCTGCTGCGCTGGGCTGCCGGCCGTGGCCTCCGGGACGTGGCCATCCATGCGATCACCGATGGCCGGGACACCGCCCCCAACAGCGCGCCGGTCTTCCTCGCCAGGGTGGACGAGCTGATCGCCGAGGCCGGGGTGGGGCGCATCGCCACCCTCTGCGGTCGCTACTGGGCGATGGATCGCGACAACCGTTGGGAGCGCACCGAAAAGGCTTACCGCCTCCTCACCGAGCCCGCCCCCGCCGCTGGCCTGACGGCCGCCGCTGCCGTGCAGGCGTCCTACGCCGTCGAGGTGGGCGATGAATTCCTCGAACCGGTGCGCCTGGCCGACGGTGTGCTCAAGGCCGGCGACGGGCTTGTCTGCTTCAATTTCCGACCCGACCGGGTGCGCCAGCTGATCCGGGCTCTGGTGGTTCCCGGATTCGATGGCTTCGTCCGCGGTCGCTTCGAACCGCTCGACGTCGTGACCTTCACCCAGTACGAGAAAGGGTTGCCGGTGGGCGTGGCGTTCCCGCCCGAGTCCCTGGATGGGCTGCTCGGCCAGGTGATCTCCGAGGCCGGCCTGCGCCAGTTCCGTACGGCGGAAACCGAGAAGTACCCCCACGTCACCTACTTCATGAACGGCGGCATCGAGAAGGCGTTTCCCGGGGAGGATCGCCATCTCGTGCCATCCCCCCGGGTCGCCACCTACGACCAGGCTCCCGCCATGTCGGCGGAGGAGCTCACCCAGAGCTGCATCGCCGCCATCCAGAAGGGGATTTACTCCCTGGTGGTGATCAATTTTGCCAACCCCGACATGGTGGGTCACACAGGCAAGATGGAGGCCACGAAGGCCGCGATCCATACGGTGGACACCTGTGTGGGCCGCTTGATCGAGGCCACCAACCGCCTGGGAGGCACCTTCCTGATCACCGCCGACCACGGCAATGCCGAGCTGATGGAGGGGCCCGACGGTCGCCCCTGGACAGCCCACACCACCAACCCCGTGCCGGTGATCCTGGTGGAGGGAGAGAAGCGCAAGCTGCCCGGCCATGGCACCGACGTGCGGCTGCGCGAAGGTGGCGGCCTGGCCGACATCGCCCCCACCCTGCTCGAAATCCTCGGTCTGCCCAGGCCCCGGGCGATGAGCGGCACCTCCCTGGTGGTTCCCAGCGACGTCGCCGTCAGCGCTGCCCTCCTCGCCCAACCCGTGGGGGTCTAGCCTCACCCTCATTCGTGCTTCGCCGACGTTGATGGCGGGAATCCTTTCCTGGGTGTGGGTCGCCTGTGGCGTGCTGTTGATCATCAGCGTGCTGCTTCACAGCCCCAAGGGCGATGGAATGGGTGGGCTTGCCGCCAGCGGTGGTTCGATGTTCACCAGTGCCCGCAGTGCCGAGCAGGCCCTCAACCGCATCAGCTGGACCCTGCTGGCCTTCTTTCTCGGTCTGGCGGTGGTGCTGAGCGCCGGTTGGCTGGGCAAGTGACCCGGCGCGGCCTGCTGGCCCGATTGGGGGCCCTCGTGCCAGGCCTGGCCGCCCCGTTCCTGGCGTCGGATGCTGCCGCTGCCGCCAGTGCGGCCCGTGATCCCGCCTGGCAGCTCAGCGATGCCGACTGGCGGCGTCGCCTGAGCCCGGCCGCCTATGCGGTGCTCCGTCAGGAGGCCACCGAACGGCCGTTCAGCAGTCCCCTCAACGGCGAGAAGCGCCCGGGCACGTTCCTCTGCGCCGGCTGCCGGCTGCCCCTGTTCAGCTCCCGGACCAAGTACGACAGCGGCACCGGCTGGCCCAGCTTCTGGCAGCCCTTGCCCGAGGCCCTGGGCACCAGGGTCGACTTCAAGCTGATCGTGCCGCGCACCGAATACCACTGCCGGCGCTGCGGTGGACATCAGGGCCACGTCTTCAATGACGGGCCCCGGCCCACCGGCAAGCGCTACTGCAACAACGGCGTGGCCCTGATCTTCCAGCCGGATGCCGCGGCACCGCCGCGGCAGGGCTGAGCCCACCCCCGCCGCGAAGCGCTCACGCCGGCAGTTGCGGCAGCGGCGGCACGAGCCTGCGGCGCAGGTTCTGCAGGGCCAGGGCGATCGCCAGGGCCAGGGCGATCAGCAGAGCCCCCAGTCCCAATGGACTCCAGCGCCAGCAGTGGAGTTCGAGGTGGTTGAGGGACCCGGGCCGGAGGGGCCAGCGCACGGCCCGCTGGCCAGGCAGCGGCCGGGCGGCGATCGGATCCGCCTGGCGGACCGCTGCCGCGGAGACCGGATCCAGATCCAGGGCCAGATCCACGCCGTGCACCCCGGCCAGGGGGCTGAGGTCGAGGTCGATGGCCAGTGTCTGCCAGACGCCCACCAGGACGTTGCGCTCCCGCAGGTTCAGGCGGGGCCGGGGCAGGTCGAGACCAGCCAGGCGGGCGGCCTGAGCCAGATCCGCAGCGAAAGTTTCCAGTGCCGCTCCCGCCGGCAGCGGGGCGGAACGCCAGCGCTGCTCCACACCGGGGAGGGTGGGGCTGCGGGGCGGGATGGGCCGCAGTCCCCTGCCCGCCAGGTAGGCGCCGAACTGGTGCTGCCAGGGGGTGGGCTGGGGCCCATCGGCACGCAGCGTGTAGCCGAGCTCCACACGCCCGGGTGCGCTCAGATGGAGTTCGCCGCGCACCTCCATGCAGCCAGCCAGCAGCACGCTCAGGAGCATCAGAGCTGCCGCCGCGAGCACGAAGCCCAGATTGGCCCGGGTGGGTCCCACCGGTGGCGGTGCCTGTGGCGGGGGCTGGGCCGGGCGGCGACGGCCGCTGGCGAGCCGGGTCAGGCGGCCCTGCACCGCCTCGGCATCGGCCAGTTCCGGCAGGGTGATCGACCACTCGCGGGGCCGCTCCAGCGCCGGAGCTTCCAGCACCCCCAGCAGGTCGCGGGCCTGGGCACGGAGCTGGGCATCGGCGCAGCGCTTGAGCTGATGGCAGCAGGCGATGGCCCTGGCACTGTTCCCCTGACCCATCCAGGCGGTGGCCAGGAGCAGCAGCAGCTGTCCCCCCACCGCGCTGCCGGCTGGATGGCGCGCCACCAGCGGCTCCAGGGTGCGCGCCACCCGGCCGTAATCACCCTGCTCCAGCCAGCGTTGACACACCAGCAGCGAGGCCTCGAGGGAGTCGGAGCCGCCACCATCGGCCCGTGCATCCGGATCGGTCCCGGCTCCCCCTTCCATCAGCGCAGACCGCGGTCGCTCCCCACCACCATGGTGCCGATGCCGGCATCGGTGAACACCTCCAGCAGCAGGGCATGGGGCGTGCGGCCATCCACGATGTGGGCTGCGGCCACTCCCTGGGCCAGGGCCCGGATGCAGCACGCGGTCTTCGGGGTCATGCCGCCGGCCACCACCCCCTGGGCGATCAGATCCCGGGCCCCCGAGAGGCTCACCTGACGGATCAGGCTGGCGGGATCGTCGCGGTCGCGCAGGATTCCTGGTGTATCCGTGAGCAGGATCAGCTTCTCCGCCTGGAGGGCGGCGGCGATCTCGCCGGCCACCGTGTCGGCATTGATGTTGTGAGCCTGGCCCTGGGCATCGGCCGCCACGCTGGAGATCACCGGCACATACCCCGCATCGAGCAGGGGCCTGAGCACCGCCGGGTCGACCGCCGCCACCTCCCCCACGAGGCCATGCACGCCATCGCCATGGGTGCGGGCCTGCACCAGGGCCCCATCACTGCCGCAGAGCCCCACGGCACGCACGCCGACGCGGTTGAGGCCGTTCACGATCTGCTTGTTCACCCGGCCCACCAGCACCATCTCCACCACATCCATGGTGTCGGGACAGGTGACGCGCAGGCCATCGCGGAACTGGGGCTGGATCGCCAGCCGGCTCAGCCAATGGTTGATCTCGGGGCCGCCGCCGTGCACCACCACCGGCCGCACGCCCACCGAGCTGAGCAGGGCCAGGTCGCGGTACACCGCATCGCGCAGTTCCTCGCGCACCATGGCGGCACCGCCGTACTTCACCACCACGCGCCGGCCGGCGAAGCGCTGGATGTAGGGGAGCGCCTCGCTGAGCACCGACACCCGCAGGGTGTCGTCGTGGCTGATCATGGGGTCGGTGCTCAAGGTGGGGTCCGGCGGGAGAGCGAAGGATCGGGAGGAGCCGGCCGATCAATCAGCCGCTCAGTCAGCCGCTGTGTCGGCCACTGTGTCGGCCACTGGATCGACCGAGCGGCCCGTCAGGGCCGGAAGCAGGCGCAGATCGAGATGATCGCCGCCCACCGGCTCCAGCTCGGCCCGCAGACCGGAGCCGAAGAAGCGCCCGAGCCGTTCCTGCTGGCTCTGCCAGCGCTCGAGGCCTACGGCACCCCTGCGGAAGCGCAGGCGCAGTCCGTAGCTGCCGGAGCAGTCGAGTTCCTCGATCGCCAGAAGCTGGGGCGGGGTGCCCTCATCCCAGAGCTTCAACGCCTCCAGGGAGCTCTCGAGATGGGCTTTCTGGCCGTAGCGCCAGCGGCACACGTCGGCCACCAGCTTGCGCAGGGGCTCGCTGGCGGGGGCGTCCCGCAGCGCCCGCAGCTGGCCTGCCGGGGTGAGCCGCTGGGCCGGGGCCAGTTCCGACGACTTGAGTGCCAGCCCCCCCAGCAGGATCGGGATGCCGTAGAAGATCGTGGGCAGGCTGAGGTTGGGATTGCCGGTGGCATAACCGATCCAGCCGACCGCCGACAGCGCCGCTCCGGCGATGGTCACCAGGCTTCCCGGTGAGAAGAGTGCTTGCATGGGGCCATCCTCGTGCATCCGATGGCCGAACCTGGCAGCAGCGGCCCCGCTCCGCAGGACGATCAGCAGCGCGGGCCGCGGGACGTTCCCCAGGGCGATCCGGAGCCCATGGCCGAGTCCAGGACGCCGTTGCGATCCCAGGCTGACCCCGGCGCTCTCGAACGCCTGATCGCCGAGCTCCAGGCCGACAGGCAGTGGCTGCTGCGCCAGATCGACTCCGGACGCTGGAGTGAATGGCGCCTCGACCTGGCGGCCCTTGAGCGGGAACTGGGACAGTTGCTCGACCAGCTCGATCGGTGCAGCCAGCCGTCCTGAGGGGTTCAGAAGGGAATCTCGTCGTCGCCGTCGGGCAGATCGGGCACCAGCGGCGAGGCGTTCCAGGCCGGCTGCGGCGCCGGTCTGGCGGCAGCCGGGGTGGGTGCCGTCCGGCCTCCGGGCCCGGGCGGCCGGGAGGGCGTCGCCACCGGCGCCGCTGGGGCCGCCGCGGCGCCGGCCGATCCCAGCGGATGGAGCCGCGCCAGGGTGAATTCGGCGCGCTTCTCCTTGACGCCGTCCTGGCGGGTCACGGTGTTCATGCGCAGGCGCCCCTCGATCATCAGGCGCTGGCCCACCTGCACGCGGTTCTGCAGATCCTGGGCGAGATTGCCCCAGCCCACCACCTTCAGCTGCCCGGGGGGATCATCGGGCCGCAACCCGTCGAAGCGCACAGACATCTCCGCCACCGGGGTCTGGTTGTCCTGGGTGTAGCGGACCTGGGGCGCCTCGAGCACATCCACTTCCAGCAGACAGTGATTCACGCCCCGAAACCCACCATGTGCAGCCCATCCTGATGCACCGACCGGCGAACCACCAGGGCCCCCTCCTGTGGCTGATCGCCGGCACCGGCGATGGCCTGCGGCTGGCCCCGCGGCTGCTGGCCCAGGGCTGGCGGCTGCTGGTGAGTGTCGTGGGGGAGGAAGCGGCCCTGGCCTACCGGGGGCTGGCGGATGTGGAGGTGCGGGTGGGTCCCCTCGCGGGCGAGGCGGGGATCCGGGCGGTGCTGCTTCAGGCCCGCCGGCGGCAGGATCCGATCCGGGCGGTGGTGGATGCGAGCCATCCCTTCGCCTGCCGGATCACGGCGGCCCTGGCGAGGCTGGGCAGGGAAGCGGACGACCGGCCGCCCCTGCTGCGGCTCTGGCGGCCCGACTGTGGCGAGCCGGCGCCGGCGCGGCTGCAGATCCTTGCCGATCCGGCGGCGCTGGCCGGCCGGCCATTCCAGGGGCGCCGCCTGCTCCTGGCAATCGGTGCGCGCCAGCTCGGCGAGGTGGTGGACTGCACTCCAGGGGCCCTCCACCATGCGCGGCTGCTGCCGAGTCCCCGGGCACTCCAGCAGGGCCGGGCGGCCGGCATCGCGGCGGAGCGGCTGGCCTGCCTGCGGCCTGGAGATCCGCTCGAGCGGGCCGTGCTGGCGGCGCTGCTCGAGCGCTGGCGGATCGAGGTGATCGTGTGCCGCCAGTCCGGCGGGCTCACCGAACGGCTCTGGCGCTCGCTGGCGCGGGATCTCGATCGGGAACTGCTGCTCCTGGCCCGCCCTCCCGAGCCCCCGGGCCTGGAGGGACTGGAATGGGAACCGCTGCTGCGACGACTCCAGGGCCTGCGCAGCGCGGCCCGATTCCCCCTTCACGATGCCAGCCCCTGACCCCACCAACCCGCCGTCCACCCTGATGCTCTGCCTCACCACGGAGTCAGGCCCGGCGGAGGCCGAAGCCCTGGCCCGGCAGCTGCTGGAGCGCGGGCTGGTGGCCTGCGTGAGCCTGCGGGAGGTGCGCTCGCTCTACCACTGGCGGGGGGGAATCGAGACCAGTGGCGAGGTGGAGCTGCTGCTCAAGACCAGCTCCGCCCGGCTGCCGGCCCTGGAGGAGGCGGTGCGCGCCCTCCACAGCTACGCGATCCCCGAGTGGCTCTGCTGGCCTGCGGCCGCCAGTGGCGGTTACGCCGCCTGGGCGTGGGAAGCCACCAGCTCCCGCAGCGACCCGTGAGGCCGGGGCCCGAGCTGGGTCACCACCGCTCCGGCGCAGAGCGAGCCGAGCCGCCCGCACGCCTCCAGGGACTCCCCACGGGTGTAGGCATGCAGAAATCCCGCCGCGTAGAGGTCGCCCGCCCCCGTGGTGTCCACAAGGGGACCGAGCCGCACCGGTTCGATCGGGAGGCTGTCCTCGCCATGGAGAATCACCGACCCCCGCTCACTGCGGGTGAGGGCGGCGATGCGGCAACGGCCCCGCACGGCGGCGGCGGCTTCGTCGAAACTGTTGGCCCTGTAGAGGGAAGTGATCTCCATCTCGTTGGCGAACAGGATGTCGACGTGACCATCCACCAGCTCCAGGAAACTGTCGCGGTGACGCTCCACGCAGAAGGCGTCCGAGAGGCTGAGGGCCACCTCCCCGCCGTGGTCCCGTGCCACCTCCGCCGCGGCGATGAAGGCCTGCTTGGCTTCCTCGCTGTCCCAGAGATAGCCCTCCAGATAGAGCACCCGGGCCTCGGCCACCATCGCCAGATCCAGGTCGTCCGGATGGAGACCCACCGAGGCGCCGAGATAGGTGCACATGGTGCGCTGGGCATCCGGGGTCACCAGGATCAGGCAGCGGGCGGTGCTGGGGCCGCTGCTGGCCGCGGGGGTGTCGAAGCGGGCCCCCACAGCCCGGATGTCGTGGCTGAAGATCGCCCCGAGCTGGTCGTCGCGCACCCGGCCGATGAACCCGGCCCGCCCGCCGAGCTGGGCGATCCCGGCCAGGGTGTTGGCCGCTGAGCCCCCCGAGGTCTCCAGGCCCGGCCCCACGGCCGCGTAGAGGCGTTCGGCCTGCGCCTCATCCACCAGGGCCATCGTGCCCTTGGTGAGGCCGTGGTCATCGAGGAAGCGCTCCTCGGCTTCCACCAGCACATCCACGATGGCGTTGCCGATGCCGACGACGTCGAGGCTCCTGGCGGTCGTGGCAGTCATGGCGGTCCGGGCAAGGGTGAACAGGGGGCGGGGGGTGCGGCGAGCACATGCCCGGCGCCCGGCGGGTCTCAGACGCTGAGCAGGGCGCGCTTCGGGCCGTGGATCGGGTCTTCGACGACGATGGTCTGGTCGCGGTCTGCCCCCAGGGAGACGATCGCGATCGGCACCTCCATCAGCTCGGCCAGGAAACGCAGGTAGCTCATGGCGGTGGCCGGCAGATCGTCCAGCGTGCGGCAGTGGGCGGTGGAGGTCTGCCATCCTGGCAGGGTTTCGAAGAGCGGCCGGCAGCGGGCGAAATCCTCGGCGCAGCTCGGGAAGTGCTCGATCCGCCGGCCATCGAGCTCATAGGCCACGCACACCTGGATCTCGTCGAGTTCATCGAGCACGTCGAGCTTGGTGATCGCCAGGCAGTCGAGGCCGTTCACTTCCACCGCATAGCGGCCGATCACCGCGTCGAACCAGCCGCAGCGACGGCGCCGACCGGTGGTGGTGCCGAACTCGCCACCGCGGTCACAGAGGTGGTCGTTGAGGCTGCCCTCCAGTTCGGTGGGGAACGGCCCTTCCCCCACCCGGGTGGTGTAGGCCTTGGCCACGCCGATCACCCGGTCGATCAGGGTGGGACCCACCCCGGCGCCGATGCAGGCGCCGCCGCTCACGGGGTTGGAGGAGGTCACGTAGGGATAGGTGCCGTGGTCGAGATCCAGCAGGGTTCCCTGGGCCCCCTCGAAGAGGATGTTCTTGCGGGCCCGGGCCGCCTCGTGGAGGGTGCGGGTGCAGTCCACCACATGGGGGGCCAGGCGTTGCCCGTAGCCCAGATACTCGGCCACCACCGCCTCGAAGTCGAGGGGGGCGAGTCCGTAGACCTTCGTGAGGATGTCATTCTTCTCGGCCAGCGGGCCGGCGAGCCTGTCGCGCAGCCGCTGCTCATCGACGATGTCGATGATGCGGATCCCGTTGCGCTCGGATTTGTCGGCGTAGGTGGGGCCGATCCCCCGGCCGGTGGTGCCGATGCGGCGGTCGCCGCGACGCAGCTCCATCGCCTGATCGAGCAGCCGGTGGTACGGCATCGTCACATGGGCCGTGGAGGCGAGCCGCAGACCCTCCACGCCGATGCCATTGGCGGCGAGCGTGTCGAGCTCCCCGAGCATCACCCTGGGGTCGACCACCGTGCCGGACCCGATCAGGCAGATCGTTTCCGGATAGAGAATTCCCGAGGGGATCAGGTGCAGCTTCAGCACCTTGTCGTCAACGACGATGGTGTGACCGGCGTTGACTCCGCCCTGGTAACGCACCACCACATCGGCGGAGCGACTCAGCAGATCGGTGATCTTGCCCTTCCCCTCGTCGCCCCACTGTGCACCGATGACGACAACGTTGGCCAAGGACACAGCGGCCCACAGCCGCTTCTGAGCACAATCCCTGAGCCTCTCAGACCGGGTGGCCGTTCGTCAAAGCTGAGGCACCCGCCTTCAGCCTCCGCGCACGGCCACGGTCTCCGCTTTGCGCAGTTCCTTGGCCAGGCGGTCCTGGAGCGCTGCCGGCACGGGGCGGTTCGGGTAGTTGGCGTAGTGGCCGGCCAGGGCGTTGACGGCGGTCTGCATGGTGGTGAAGGAGCTGAGGCCGTTCACCGCATGCTGGGGCCGGTAGCGGGCCATGTAGTCGTTGATGAGGCCGCGGGCGCGGGTTTCGGCCTCCGCCCGACCCGGATCATCGCCGGCGAGGGCCACCGTGCTGATCAGGGCATCGGCCACCGCCACCGTGTCGTCCACGTAGTTGCCGGTGAGGCCGAGGCTGTCGGTGCCACAGGCGCTGAGCAGCAGGCTCAGGCACAGGCACACCGCCAGGGCGACCCGGGCGAGCCCCCGCTGGAACGACGCGAACAGTGGAGCCATGGCGGGCAGGCGAGGTGGGCGGATCCTAGGGAGACCCCCTGCCTGGGTCTGCGGCCAGTCCCTGACGGCCGCTCACCACCAGGGGCAGCAGGGTGGACGCCAGAGCGGCGGCCGCCAGCTCACGCCGTTCACCGCCGCCGCTGCGCGCCACCAGCTCCACCTCCCCGGCAGCCGCACCGCGGCCCACCACAACCCGCCAGGGAATGCCCAGCAGATCAGCGTCCTTGAACTTCACCCCGGCCCGCTCGTCGCGGTCGTCGAGCAGGGCCTCCACCCCGGCGGTGCGGAGCTCCCCGTAGATCCGCTCCGCCAGTTCGGCCTGGCGCGGGTCTGCGGCGTTGGCGGGCACCACGATCACCTCGTAGGGAGCGATCGACACCGGCCAGCGGATGCCGTCGGCATCGTGGTGCTGCTCCACGGCGGCCTGGGCCAGCCGCGACACGCCGATCCCGTAGCAGCCCATCCAGAGGGTTTCCTCAACCCCGGCCTCGCTCGTGAAGGTGGCGTCGAGGGCGGCCGAATACTTGCGGCCCAGCTGGAAGATGTGCCCCACCTCGATGCCCCGGGCGGCCACCAGGCGCTGGCGAGGATCGTGCACACAGCGATCGCCGGGCTGGGCCGCCCGCAGATCCACCAGTTGTTCCGGCGTCGGCACCAGAGCCAGGCCGCTCCAGCTCACCCCCACCCGGTGCTCGTCAACGTGGTTGCCGCCGCAGACGAAGACCTCCAGGGCGGCGGCGGTGGGATCCACCAGGCGCAGGAAGCTGCGCTCCAGCCAGGGACGGCCCGGCTGCAGGGGAAGGGTCGCCGTCCCGGCCGCCCCCGGCCGGGACGCCGGCGGATCCCCATCCCGCTCGTCCGCCGGGAGGCCCCCGGGGCCGAGGAGCGCATCCGGCAGGTCGGGGCCCAGAAACCCCAGCGGCAGGGCGGACACCTCCAGGCGCAGCCCCTCGCTGCGCACCAGCTCGGCGCTGAGCGGATCGACGCCCAGGAGCGCCCCATGCTCGCCGCCGCAGCGGGCGCTGAGCGCATTGGCCAGCTTCACGCCATTGAGCTCCTGATCGCCGCGCAGGCTCACCAGCACCGGCCGGCGCAGGCCGCTCTCGAAGCGGGCCAGCAGCAGCAGCACCTTCACCAGCTGGCTGGCCTCGAATCCGTGCGTCGAGCAGAGCGTCTCGATGGTGCTCTGGCCGGGTGTGGAAAGAACCTCCCCGCGGCCCTCGGCCCGCACACCGCCGGGCAGGGGCACCGCCTCAGCCGCCAGCGACACCGCGCGCTCCTGGTTGGCGGCGTAGACGCCGTCCGGGCTGGTGAGGATCAGATCTTCGCCGGCAGCGGCGGTCACCATGAATTCCTGGCTGGCCGATCCGCCGATGGCGCCGCTGTCGGCCTCGACAGCCACCGCCCGCAGGCCGCAGCGGGCGAAGATGCGCCGGTAGGCCTCATCCATCGCCGCGTAGGTGCGCCCCAGGCAGGCCTCATCGGCATGGAAGGAATAGGCATCCTTCATGATGAATTCACGCCCGCGCATCAGGCCGAAGCGTGGCCGGATCTCATCACGGAATTTGGTCTGAATCTGATAGAGATTGATCGGCAGCTGGCGATAACTGCGCAGCAGATCCGCCGCCAGGGCGGTGATCACTTCCTCGTGGGTGGGGCCCAGTCCCAGCTCCCGGCCCTGGCGATCCTCGAGGTGGAACATGATCCCTTCACCGGCGGTGTACCCGGCCCAGCGACCGCTGCGCCGCCAGAGCTCGGCCGGCTGGAGCTGGGGCAGCAGGGTCTCGAGCGCGCCGATGGCATCGAGCTCCTCGCGCACGATCGCCGAAATCTTGCCGAGCACCCGCCAGAGCAGGGGCAGGTAGGCATAGATGCCGCTGCTGATACGCCGTATGTAGCCCCCCCGCAACAGCAACCTGTGGGAGGGCATTTCGGCCTCGGCAGGGTCGTCGCGCAGCGTCACCAGCAGCAGGCGGGAGACGCGCATGGCCGTGGGATTCGGTTCAGGCGGGAAGCTATCACCACCACCCCCCAGACCCGGGGGGCTCTGCTAAGGTCCTGTCCCATCTGTCCAGCCGCTGTCTCATGCTTCACGGTCATCGGTCTGATCAAGCAACGGGCCCGGCCATGGCTCCTTCCCCCTTCGATCAGCCGGTGCGTCCAGCCCCTGCCACTGCGCTGGAAACTGCTTCCCAATCCCTGATCGGCATCGACGAGGTGCAGAAGGCCCTCAACCGCTCCCGGGCCTCGGTGTACCGCTACACCAACACCGATCCCCGCAACCTCAACCCGCCCTTCAATCCCCGCAAGCTCAATCCCGACTACCGCGGAGACCAGAAGGATCCCCTGCTCTTCCACCCCAACGAGGTGGCACGCTTCGCCCGCGATGTCCTGCGGATCAAGGAGGTCACGGTGGAGGTGCTCCATTCCCCCTCCACGGCCACCCACCAGCTGCTGGAGGCGATCCTCGACGAGCTGCGGCTGATCCGCGGGCGGCTCGAGGGACTGGAGTCCCGTCCCACCGATCTGCTGGCGCGTCGCGAACAGCTCGACCAGTCTCGACCCGCCGCCTGAGGCCGGCTCAGGGGCGCCGTTGCAGCAGGAATCCCTCGTAGCCGAGGGCCTGAAACACCCGGGCCGGATCACTGAAGCCCGCGGCCTCCACCAGTGAGTCCAATCGGGCCTTGCCGATCGGATGGATGCCCTGGGCCAGTGGCGCCAGCTCCTCCGCGCTCGCCTCCAGTCCGCTCGCTCGCTGGAAGCGCACCAGGGCAGCCTCCACCTGGCTCTGCAGGGGTGAACGCTCCGGGGCCATCCGATCCACGAGCACCAGCTGGCCGCCGGGCTGGAGACTCCTGGCCAATGCCGAGAGAAACGCCAGCTTGCTGCCGTCATCCGGCAGCGACTGCAGCACCAGAACCGAGAGGGCCCCGGCGTAGCGGCCCTGCTCCCCCAGCTCCTCCACCGTGGTCTGCCGCCAGAGGATTCCCGGCTCATCCAGGCGTGCCTGGGCAGCGTGGAGCATCTCCGCGGAAGGGTCGATCGCCGTGAGTTGCCAGTCGGGTCGCTGCGCGCGCGCTTCCACCAGCTCGGCACCGGTGCCGCAGCCCGCCACCAGCACGGGGGCTCCGCTCACGGAGGCCAGGGGTGATGCCGCCAGCAGGGCCACGGCCAGCCGCGCCAGGCTGGCGTAGCCGGGGATCAGCTGCTGAACGATCAGGTCGTAGCCCTTGGGGGCAGCCACGGCTGCGCTGCGGTTGACGGCAGCGTAGGCAGGCCCGGCCGCCGCCTCCCCGTGGTCCAACCAGCTCCCCCCGAGCGATCCGAGCTGGTCGGGCCAGCCGCGCGGCGGATGGGCGGCCGGGTGGTGGCCGGATGCCGGCGTGAGGGGGTTCGGGGGTGCCGGGGGGCGCGGGTGCCGGCGGCCGGGCTGCCGCGGTGAGGGGGTTCGGGGGTGCCGGGGTGACGTAAGTTGGCTCGGCTTGTTCACCCCCCTGACCAGCCGTGCCCACCATCCGTTTCGAACAGGAAGGACAGCAGGTCGGCTGCATTGAAGGGGCGAATCTGCGCAAGGCAGCCCTGGATGCCGGGATCAATCCCTACAAGGGACTCAACAATGTCAACAACTGCGGTGGCCTCGGCCAGTGCGGCACCTGCGTGGTGGAGGTGGTGGAGGGGATGCGCAACCTCTCACCCCGCTCCGATGTGGAGGAGGTCTACCTCGCCGATCGCCCCGCCAGCTATCGCCTCAGCTGCCGCACCAGCGTCAATGGCGACGTGACCATCCGCACCCGGCCGTCCGAGGGTGTGGGCAAGGGCAGCAACAGCCTGGTGGGAGCCCTCAAGGCCCTCGTGGGTCGCAAGTGAGCCACCGGCTGTCAGAGGAGGCCTCCCACCGGGCCCTCTGCACCGATCTTCACCGGTCGCTGGCGTTCTGATCGCGCCATGACGGCACCACCCCAAGCGGCCCTGAGGATCTACACCTTCGCCCGCTGCACCACCTGCCGCGCGGCGCTGGCCTGGCTTCAGGCCCGCGGCCTGGTGGCTGATCCCATCGACATCACCACCCAGCCGCCTTCCCTGCAGGAACTGCGCGCGGCACTGGAGCAGCTGGGCCGAGCCCGGCTGTTCAACACCAGCGGCCAGAGCTACCGGGTCCTCGGTCCGGCCGCGGTGAAGGCCATGGATGACGAGCAGGCTCTGCGGGCGCTGGCCGCCGACGGCAGGCTGGTGAAGCGCCCCTTCCTGATCACCCCTGCCGGCAGGGTGCTCACGGGCTTCCGTGCGCAGGAGTGGGCGGAGCTGCTGGGGTGCCCGCCGGATTGACGGCGGTGGTGAGTTGGTCGAGCTCCTCGATCAGGGCCTCGATCCCGGATCGGCTGATCTGGCTGAGGTAGGTGGTTTTCAGTTCCTCCAGCAGGGTGCAGAGCAGTTCCTGCGATCGCTGCAGGGCCGGCCCCCGCTCCAGGGCCGCCGCCAGCTCCTCCCAGAACCGGTCGATGCAGCGCTGGAGCAGCTCCAGCTGCACGTCGTCGCGGCGGGCCAGCCGTTCCCCGGTGCTGCGGGACACCTCCAGCAGGCTCTCCACCATGCCGACCGCGAGCTGCTGGCTCAGGCCGCTCTCCACCTGCAGCAGGGGCTGGAGCTGGCGCAACGGCGGCGGAACCACCGTGCGATCCAGGCTCTGGCGCAGGGCATAGCTGAGCAGGTTCTGCAGGTCTGGTGCCAGCCTCGGCGCCACCTGGGCGAGCAGCAGTGGTGCCCAGATGCGCACCAGCTCCACCAGTTCCCGCTCGTCATCACTGGCGGCCACGCTCTGGTGACTGCGGAGCCGGCGCAGGCGCTCGGGCCACTGGCGGGAGCGCACCAGGGACTGGCCGCCATCGAGCAGCTGCAGGGCCAGCACCTCGAACAGCTCCAGAGCCAGCAGGGCCACCACGGCCCGGCTCACCACGGCCCGCAGGGGCTCGATGTTCACCAGGCCCGCCCCCTGGAGACGCTCCAGCACGGGCAGCAGCCTCAGCCAGCGCCAGAAGGGCAGCAACAGGGGCAGGTCGGTCCAGCGCCGCAGCAGGGCATCCCGCCAGCGCAGCCCCGGCAGCCGCCGCTTCAGCCGGATCACCCGCAGCAGGATGTCCAGGGCGAAGACACTCTGGAACACCAGCAGATCGAGCCGCCAGAAATGGTCGGTCGGCCGACCGTTCTCATCGATCGATCGCCAGTAGTTGGTGGCCACCAGCGGCAGCACCTGCTGCTGCCAGAAGCGCCGTTCCTGGGACCATCCCTCGGCGGCCACCCGCTCCGGGGAGAGCAGCATGGCGGCCGCCCGCTTGGCGGAATCCAGATCGGCCCGCTGGCGCAGCCGGTTCTTGATCTTCTCCAGGGTGCCGGTGCCGCCCGAGGCCAGGAACGGGTTGGCCTCGATCATCGCGCTGGTGAGGTTCACCTGGCGCTCGAGCAGGCGGCGTTGCCCCGGACCTGGCGCGACGCCCCGGGGCAGGCTGGCCAGGGAGCGGTCAAGCTCGGCGAGGGCGTCGATGTATGCCTGGGTTTCGCGATGGGGCTCGATTCCCTTGATCGGGTCCACCCAGGGGGTCACATCCGGCAGTGCGGTCAGTGGCAGCGCCAGCGGCACCGAGGGAAGGGGGTAGAGATTGCGCTGCAGCCAGAAGGTCCGCAGCGGCACGTAGCTGAGGTCGAAGGCCACCACCAGCAGGTTGAGGCCTGCCCAGAGCGCCACGAAGCGGTCCCAGCGCCGTTGCCAGGGCCCATCCGCCGCAACGGCCTGCCGGATCCAGCGGGGACGGGCCATCGGCAGGGGGAGTCGGGGCGCTGCGGTGCCTAATCTGCCGGTTCGGCGTGAATGGATCCTCGGTGACGGCAGCGGGGCGGGAGAGCGGTTCGGGTGATGACCCGCCGCAGATGCCATCTCAGGACGCCGAAGGCGAGCCGCCCGAGGGTGGGGAGAGTCCCTGGGCCTTCTGGCGCAGTGTGCTGATCACCCTGGCGGTGGCGCTCGGCATCCGGCAGGTGCTGGTGGAGGCCCGCTGGATCCCCTCCGGCTCGATGCTGCCGGGTCTGCAGATCCAGGACCGCCTGTTGGTGGAAAAGCTGAGCTACCGCCAGCGCCCCCCGCGGCGCGGTGAGATCGTGGTGTTCCATGCGCCCCAGCACTTCGATCCCGTCCTCAACGGCGGCCGCACGGTGAACCCGCTGCGCTGCCTGGTGGCGAATCTGCCCCTGCTCAATGGGGTGCCCGGGGTGGCGATCCCGGCCTGCGATGCCTACATCAAGCGGGTGGTGGCACTGCCGGGCGAACGGGTGATCGTGAACCCCCGCGGCGAGGTGTTCATCAATGGCGTGCGGCTCAAGGAGCCCTACGTCAAGAACCGGTGCCCGGTGGATGCTCAGGGCATGGGCCCCTGCCGACCCCTGAGCGCCGTGGTGCCGCCCGGCCACGTGCTTGTTCTGGGCGACAACCGGCCCAACAGCTGGGATGGCCGCTTCTGGCCCGGCGGCCCCTTTCTGCCGCAGAGCGAGATCATCGGCCGGGCCTTCTGGCGGTTCTTTCCCTTCCCTGCCGCCGGCCGTCTCTGAAGCCGGTGGCTACAGCGACCAGTGCTGCCGCGGCACCAGGCCGGTGGCGCGGATCGCCCCCCGGCGTCGGGCCGCCGGCAACCAGCCCTCCAGGCCGGGGCGATTCGCGGCCGTGGCGCTGCCGCTGGCCTGCCAGGGAGCCCGGGGATCGAACAGAAGCCAGTGGCGGCTACCGGCCGTCAGGGGCGGCGGGGGGAGGCCGAGAACGCGGGCCGGCCCCCAGCAGAGTGCCTGCCAGAGCTGGGGCACCGACCAGCCCCGCCCCTCCACCAGCTCCTGCCAGAGCAGCGGCAGAACGGAGCCATGGCCCGCCAGGCCGGCCCGGCGCTGATCGAGGGGCAGCAACCGCTCCTCGGCATCGAGGGCGAGGTGATGGACCGCCACGGCCGTGATCAGTCCCGCCTCCACGGCTGCGATCAGGGCCCGACGATCGCTCGGCGTGCCCAGTGGCGGCATCACGCGCCAGCCCTCGTCGAGGGGGCCGAGCCTGCCGGCATCGGCCAGCAGGTGCCACCAGCTGACGCTGGCCAGGGGCCGCCGGTGGGCCGGACAGGCAGCCAGCAGAGCGGCCCCCTCGGCCGTGGAGAGGTTCATCAGGCACGCCGCCGCCGGACGGTGGACGGCGAAGAGGGTGAGCAGCGCCTGCAGGGGCAGCGTTTCGCTCAGGAACGGATCGGTGGGCCAGCCGGCCCGCAGGGCCTCGACTCCCTCCCGCACAAAACCGGCTCCGGCGAGCGTGGGGTCGCGGGGGGCCAGCAGCAGCGGTGCCGACCCCACCTCATTCAGCCTCAGCCCTCTCTCCAGCAGGGCCAGGGCCGGGCAGCGGTCGTTGCCGGCCAGTCCGATCGCCCCGGCCGCCAGCTGGTCGGCGTGGGGGGCGAGTTCCGTGTCGTCCCCGTCGCGGCTGAAGCTTCCCCACAGCGGAATCCGCAGCGGGTCGGCGGCCGGCAGCAGCAACCGCTCCGGCTGATCCCGCCAGAGCCGGGCCCAGGGCAGCAGGGCCACGGTTCCATAACCGCCCGAGGCCGCAGCCGCCGCCAGGCTGGCCAGAGTTTCGGCCCGACCGCTCAGGGGATCCTCAAGCGCGCTGTGGGGATCCACCAGGGCCGGTGCCAGCCAGGCACCCTCGCAGGCGGTCGCCAGCAGGCCGGCGGCGCGGGCCCCGCTCGCCGCTGCGGCGCCGATCGCCAGCAGCGCACCGTCGTCGCCGATCAGGGCGTCGCCCCCGGCGGGCGACTGATCAGCGGCGCACAGCAGCTGGAGGTTCTGGAGCCAGAGGCACGGCTCGGCCATCGGCGCTGGGCTTCAGAGGGCGCCGGCGGCGGTGCGGTCCAGCACCCCGCCGAGGTGATTGGTGAGATTCATGGCTGTCACCACGGGCCCGGCGCAGGCGCCGCTGGGGTAGTCAATCACGGTCACGCCGCCGTTGCCCTGCTTGATCGCCCAGATGGCGGCGGGTGCGAGGCCGAGCAGGCCGCAGAGGATGGTCTTGTTCACCGCGTCGTGGGCCACCACCAGGGCGGTTTCCCCCGCGCCGAGGCTGCGGGCGATGGTGTTCCAGCTGGCCAGCGACCGCTCCCAGACCTCGTGGATGGTTTCGCCCCCAGGCATCCGCACCGTCTCGGGAGCCCGCTTCCAGTCAGCCAGCAGCTCGGGCCAGCCCTCGGCGATCTCGCTCTCCAGCCGGCCCTCCCAGAGGCCGTGGCCGATTTCGATCAGACCCTGGCTGGTGACGAGCGGAACACCGGGATGGTGGGCCAGGATCACCTCGGCGGTCTGGCGGGGCCGGGCCATCGAGCTGGTGTACGCCCGCTGGATCGGAACAGGCGCCAGGCAGCGGCCGGCGGCCCGCGCCTGGGCGAGCCCATGGGCATTGAGGGGGATGTCGATCTGGCCCTGGAAGCGTCCCTGGCGGTTCCAGTCCGTCTCGCCATGACGCACCAGCAGCAGCCGCGGCCCCTTGCCCGCAGCCGGCAGGGGCTCGCCGAGGTGGGCCGTGCCGTTGAGCGACTCCAGCTGGGTGGTGGGCAGCCCTTCCGGCCCGAGGCTGAGATTGAGCACCGAGATGGAACCGTTGTCGACCCGCAGGCGGCGGAAGGCGCTGGCGGGCAGATCCAGCAGGCTGAGCACCAGGCAACGCAGGATCGCGTTATGGGCCACCACCAGCACGGTGCTGAACCCCTGTTCAGCGAGTGCCTGGCCATGGCGGCCCAGCAGCTCCGCCTTGAACCGCTGGGCCTGGGCCATCAGCTCGCCGAGGGGGCTGTAGGAGCCGCCATCCGGCCGCTGCAGTGTGAGAGTGTGCGGCGCCTCCCGCCAGACGCGCTCCTGCTCGGGAAAGCGCTGCCGCAGCTCGCCGCGCAGCAGTCCGCTCCAGGGTGCCAGGTCGATCTCCAGCAGGTTGTCGCTGGGAATGGCCGTGAGGCCCTGACCATGGGCGGCCAGCAGGTGGGCCGCGGTGCCGCTGGCGCGGCGCAGGGGTGAGGTGTAGGCCGCCACCAGCCGCACATCCCGCAGGGCCTCACCGGCGGCGCCGGCCTGCCGTTCGCCTCTTTCGGTGAGCGCCGAGAGATCGTCGCGCCCCTGGATCCGGTGCTCCAGGTTGAAGCTGCTCAGCCCGTGACGGACCAGCACGATGCGGAGGGTCACGCTGCCGGCGCTGCTGGGCGGCATCGTATGGGAGGGAAGCCGGAGTGGAGAATCGTGCCCACTGCATGGCTCCGGAGGGCCCACAGGTGAGCGTGACTGCCCCTGGAACCCGTGGTCCCACCCCGGACGGCTGGAAGGGGTTGCTGGCCCTGCTCAGCCTCAGCCTCTGCGGCCTGCTCTGGTGGAACGGTCTCCAGCAGAGCCTGGAGCGGCCCTCGGTGAACGACACGCTCACGATCCGTCAGCTGGAGCTGGCCGTCCAGGCCGGTTCAGCCCTGCCCGGGTCGCTCGCCGAGGGCCTGGGCGAGGGCGATCCCCGCGCCGCCCTGGCCAGGGAGCTGCGCAAGGCCGTGGATGCCGAAGCCGGCCCGCCGGTGCCGGAGCGCGCCCTGGAGCTGGCCCTGCTGGAGGAGCCGACCGCCGCCGCCGGCCGGCTGGCCGACCTTGCCCCCCAGGTGCCACCGGATCAGCGGGCCCTGATCACCGCCCTGCGGCGCTCCGTCCGGCCGGCGGCCGCCCCGGCTGAGGTGGATCGGCTCCTGGCACCCTGGCCGCTCTCCCCGCTGGCCCGGCAGCTCGCCTGCGAGCGCCTGGCCGGCGATCCCAGTGGCTGCACCCTGCCGGGCGCCGGCCGCTCCGCCCTCCTCCGCTGGCTGGCGGTGAGTCTTGGACCGCTGCTGCTGCTGGTGCTGGGCGTGGGCCTGCTGGTGGTGACGGTGTGGCGGCGCTGGCGGGGTACGGCCCCGGCCGTGCCGCCCCTGCGGGCCCCGCCCCTGAGCCTGGCTGATGTGGCGATCCTGATCGCCGGCGGGTTCGTGGTGGTGGGCGAGGGAATACTGCCCTGGCTTCTCTTCCCCGCCGTCCAGTCCGTCCTGGCACCTCTGGCCCAGCGGCCGGCCCTGGCTCGATCCCTCGAGGTGCTGCTGCTCTACGGCGGCGTCATGGGGGTCACCCTGCTGCTGCTCTGGCTGATGCTGCGCCCAGCCGGCACCGCTCCCGCCGCCGGCTGGCTGCAGTGGCGGTGGAGGCCGATCCGCTCGGGGGTGACCCTCGCCCTGGCCCATGTGCTCATGGTGCTGCCGCTCGTGACCCTGGGTGGCTGGCTGATCGAGCAGATCTGGAACGATCCCAGCGGCAGCAACCCCCTCCTGGATCTCGTACTCACCACCGGCGACCCCCTGGCGCTGGCGGCGCTGGTGCTCACCGCCACCGTGTTGGCGCCCGTGTTCGAGGAAACCCTCTTCCGGGGGGTGCTGCTGCCCGTGCTCGGCCGGCGCCTCGGCGGGGGCTGGGCCGTTCTGCTCAGTGCCCTCGCCTTCGGCCTGGCCCATGGCAGCCTCTCGGAACTCGCGCCACTGGCACTGCTCGGGCTCGCCCTCGGCTGGCTGCGGTTGGGCTGGGGGCGCCTGGCACCCTGCGTGCTGATGCACGCGTTCTGGAACGGGATCACCTTCGTGAACCTTCTCCTGCTCAGCTGAGCGGCGTCGGAGCGGTCACCCGTTGCCCATCCGCCCTTGCTGGCGACGGGGACGGGTGGTTCAATCACGCAGCATCCTCACGCACCTTGGTCGCCGCCCACCCCACCGGGAATGCCTCCGGCGCCACCGCAGCCTTTGCCCTGCCGGAACGACAGGCACGCCGCCGACGCGATCGCTCCCCGGCTGGCCGTGAACCCCTCGAGCTGATCCGGGGTTCGCTGTCTTCGCGTCGCATCGAGCGCCAGGCCCCGTGGCTGGCCGGTCTGCATCGAGCCGCGGATGGCACCCTGGCCGCCCTGGGTTGCTGCATGCTGGCCATGAGCGCCCTCACTCTTCATTGGCAGAACCAGTGGGGCACCAGCTTCCAGCGGATGGAGGACGCCCAGGTTCTCGCCCATCGACTCCAGGAATCGGCCGCGCTGCTGGAGCAGCACCACCTGGTGGCGATCGGACGTCCGGGCTTGCTGGTGCCGACCAGCAGCGAGAAGCTGGTTCATCTGCCGTCGCCACCGCCTGCGCAGCCTCCGCTGGCGGCGCCCCTGATGGCGCGGGTTTCCCTGCGCCAGATCCCCGCCGGCTACTGAACCTTCGCCCTCTCGATGTCCCAGGCTGTCCCTGCCTCCCGGATCCGGCGTGCCTCGCCGCGGGTGGTGGCGATGCAGCCGATTCCGCCGGCGCGCCTGCTGGCGGTGTTCGTGATCCTGGCCGCCGGTCTCAGCGGTCTGGCGGGGCGTCTGGCCTGGGTCCAACTCTTCGATGGTGCCCGCCTGCAGGCCAGGGCCAGGGCGAACCAGACCCATGCCGACTCCCCGATCGGCACGCGCCGCACGATCGTCGATCGCAGCGGTCGGCTGGTGGCCCTCGATGAGAAGCGCTACACCCTCTGGGCCCATCCCCGCTATTTCAACTTCCCCGGAGACGATCCCCAGAAGCACAGGACCACGGCGGAGACCGCCGGCAGACTCGCCACCGTGCTGGCGCAGCCCCAGGGGGCCCTGCTTGCCGCGATGGGCAACCGACGCAGCGGCGTGAAGCTGGCCACCGATCTTGATCCGGAAACCGCGGAACGGGTTCGCGACCTCGGCATCAGCGGCCTCGACCTGGTGGCTTCGCCGCACCGGATCTATCCCCAGGGAAGCCTGTTCGCCAATGTGGTGGGCTTCCTCAACCTGGAGCGCGTTGCCCAGGCGGGCCTGGAGCAGAGCCGTGACCGGGATCTGCGCCGCCAGGAGGTCACCGTGCGGATGCGCCGTGGCGCCGACGGCACCCCCCTGCCGGAGGGCCTGGCGGCAGGCTCGCTGTACGGCGACGACCTGCGCCTGCAGCTCACCCTCGATGCCCGCCTGCAGCAGGTGGCCCAGCAGGCCCTGGCCAGGCAGGTGAAGCAGTGGAAGGCGAAGCGGGGGGCGGCCCTGGTGATGGATGTGCGCAACGGCGAGATGCTGGCCCTCGCCTCCACCCCCACCTACGACCCCAACCGCTTCTGGAAGTTCAAGCCCGGTCTGTTCCGCGAGTGGAGTGTGCAGGATCTCTACGAACCTGGATCCACGTTCAAGCCGATCAATCTGGCCCTGGCTCTTCAGGAGAAGGCCATCGATCCTGAGGGCAGGGTCAACGACATTGGCCAGCTGAACATCGGCGGCTGGCCGATCTTCAACCACGACCGGCGTGGCAACGGCGTGATCGACTTCCCCACCGTGCTCCAGGTTTCGAGCAATGTGGGCATGGTGCAGGCCATGCACCGGATGAAACCCGCGCGCTTCTGGCACTGGCTGGATGCCATGGGGATCGGCGCCGCGCCCGACACCGACCTCCCCGGGGCCGTGGCCGGAGAGCTCAAGCCCCGCTCGGCCTTCACCAGCCAGCCGATCGAGCCCGCCGTGGCGGCGTTCGGCCAGGGCTTTTCGCTCACGCCGCTGAAGCTGCTCCAGCTGCACGCCATGCTGGCCAACGGCGGCCGGATCGTCAGTCCCCACATCACCCGTGGCCTCCGCTCCGGCGAAGCCCTGGCCGGTGCCCCCCCGGCCGGGGGCATGCAGCTGCTCGATCCCGGCGTCACCCAGACGGTGATGCGCTGGATGGAATCCGTCGTCGCCAAGGGCAGCGGCAAGGGTGCCCGGATCAGCGGCTATCGCGTCGGCGGCAAGACCGGCACCGCCCAGAAGGCCGAGCGAGGGGTCTACATCCCCGGGGCCCGGATCACCAGCTTCGTGGCCCACGTGCCGATTGAGGATCCCCGCTACGTGGTGCTGGTGGTGGTGGATGAGCCCCAGGGGGGCAACGCCTACGGCTCCACGGTGGCGGTGCCGGTGGCGCGCCAGATTCTCGAGGCGTTGCTGGTGCTGGAGGGGATTCCCCCCTCCACCCGGCCGGCGGCGACCGCGAGCCGCTCGGCCAGCCATCCGGCCCCCGGCCACCGATCAGGAACCGGACACAGGCCCCCCCAGGCTCCAGCCGCTTTTGAGGGCTAGCTTGAACGCACCGCACCCCGGCTCCGACCGTGCCGGCGCTACCGCCCGATGGCCAACCTGCTCGACCAACTCGCCGCCATGACGGTGGTGGTCGCCGATACCGGCGACATTGACGCCATCCGGCAGTTCACCCCCCGCGACGCCACCACCAATCCCTCCCTGATCCTGGCCGCTGCCCAGATCCCCACCTATCAGGAGCTGATCGATCGCTCCCTGAGCGAATCCCGTGGGGCCATGGGCAAGGAAGCGGGCGCGGATGCGGTGGTGAGCGAAGCGCTCGACGAAATCTGCGTCACCTTCGGCAAGGAGATTCTCCGCATCGTTCCGGGTCGGGTCTCCACGGAGGTGGATGCCCGTCTCAGCTACGACACCGCGGCCACCATCGCCAAGGCGCGCAAGCTCATCGGCCTCTATGAGCAGGCCGGCGTCGGCCGCGAGCGTGTGCTGATCAAGATCGCCTCGACGTGGGAGGGCATCCGCGCCGCTGAAGTGCTGGAGCGGGAAGGGATCCATTGCAATCTGACCCTGCTGTTCGGCTTCGGCCAGGCCGTGGCCGCCGCCGAGGCGGGCGTGACACTGATCTCGCCGTTCGTGGGGCGCATTCTCGACTGGCACAAGAAGAGCACCGGTCGGGACAGCTATCCCGGACCCGAGGATCCTGGGGTGCTCTCGGTGACGGCGATCTTCAACTACTTCAAGACCTACGGCTACAAGACCGAGGTGATGGGAGCCAGCTTCCGCAACATGGACGAGATCATCGAACTGGCGGGCTGCGACCTGCTCACCATCTCGCCGGCCCTGCTGGATCAGCTGCGCAGCACGGAGGGTGTGCTGGAGCGCCGGCTCAGGCCCTTCGACCCCGGCCCCACCCGGGAGCGGATCACGCTGGACGAAGACACCTTCCGAAGCATGCTCGCCGCCGATCCGATGGCGGACGAGAAGCTCGACGAAGGAATCCGCGGCTTCACCAAGGCAATCGAAACCCTGGAGGCCCAGCTGGCCCACCGCCTGGCCGAGCTGGAGGGCGGCGCCGCCTTCGGCCATGCCGTTCACGAGATCTTTCTGCTCAATGATCTCGATGGCGATGGCTGCATCACGCGCGAGGAATGGCTCGGCAGTGATGCCGTGTTCGATGCCCTTGACACCGATCAGGATGGACGCCTGGCTCCGGAGGACGTGAAGGGAGGACTGGGTCCGCTCTTAATCCGTCCTTGACCCGGGCGGCCTGTTCCTCGGCCACACTGCGCGGTTGGGACCCCTGCCTTGTCTTTCTCCGTGAACGCCCTTGACACGATGCGCGCCCTGGCCAGCAAGGGGGAAGTCATCGATGTGCCCGCAGGCCAGCTGATTTTCCGTTCCGGCGAAACCGGAGACTGCATGTACGGGGTGCTTGAAGGCACCGTCGAGCTCAGCTGGAACGGCGACCAGGGTCACGAAGCCATCCAGGCCGGCGATGTGTTCGGTGCCGGTGCGCTGGTCACCTCGGAGCACCGGCGCTACGGCGATGCCCGGGCGGCGAGTGACTGCCGGCTGCTGGTGATGAACCGTGAGAAGTTCCTGTTCGCCGTGCAGGAGGCTCCGATGTTCGCGATCGAACTGCTGGCTTCGATCGATCAGCGCCTGCGGGCGTTGAAAGACTGCACCCGCATCTAGCTGCTCTGCAGCAGCAGTCGTCGGATCACCCGCTGGGCGATGTCGCCATAGCCCATCTCCCCCGAAAGGATCTGGGCGATGCGCTGGGGCGCCGTGGGGCGCTTCACCCCCAGCTGATAGCCCACCCGCGGCACCCGGTAGAACACCTGGGCGATCCGCTTGCCCCAGGCCATCGATTCGCCCCAGTCGGTGCGCAGGCCCGCTGTGTAGGCGGCCAGGGCCTCGGTATCACCGCCCAACCAGCCGTGCACCGCGGCAGCCGCCCGGCAGCCGCTCAGCAGGGAGGGTCGCAGACCCTCGGCGAGGAACGGGTCGCACAGGGAGGCCGCATCCCCGACCACCACCAGTCCATCGCTGCGATGCAGGGGATGGTGGCCACTCCAGACGCGCAACTGCCCCGCGCGCCGCTCACCCGCCTCGGCCGCCAGCCCCAGGCCTGGCAGCAGCCGCGCCAGCACCGCGTCGGCATCGGCGGGTTCGCGGCCGATGAAGGTGCCCACGCCGATGCTGATGCCCCCCCGGCGGGGGAAAGCCCAGCAGAAGCCATGGCGCACCAGGCCGAACTCGAAGCGGGCGGTGGCCGGTTCCGCCGGTTCGCAGGCCACCTCCACCGACACGGTGTCCGCGAAGCGGAGTCGGGTGGGGCCCAGGCCCCAGGCCCCGGCCAGTCGGGAGCCGGAGCCATCGGCGATCACCACGGCCCGGGCGAGGCTGCCGTCACTCAACTGCCACAAGCCGTCATCGCGGCGCTCCAGACCCCGCACCACCACGCCCTGGCGGAAGGCGGCGCCGGCGGCGACCGCCTGCTCCGCCAGATAGCCATCCAGCTGGGAGCGCTGCACGATCCAGAACGGCGCGTCGCCGGGCAGGTCGGCGATCACCGGGTCCTCCAGGCACCAGGTGAACAGCACCCGCTCGATCACCCGGTCCACGACCGGCCGCAGATCGAAGGGGAACAGCCGCTGCACCGAGGCGGCCATGCCGCCGCCGCAGGGTTTGGCCCGGGGGAAATGGGCCTGATCGAGCAGCAGCACCCTGCGGCCGGCCTGGGCCAGATGGAAGGCCGCGGAGGCGCCGGCCGCGCCGGCACCCACCACCGCCACGTCCCAGGTGCTGCTCACGGAAGCCTGCTCACACCTTGAGGATGTCGGCTTCCTTGTCAGCCAGATGCTTGTCGATCTCGCCGATGTACCGGTCGGTGAGTTTCTGCACCTTGTCCTGCTCGTCGCGGCTCTGATCTTCCGAGCACTCGCCCTCCTTCTCCTGCTTCTTGATCCGGTCGATGCCGTCGCGACGGATGTTGCGCAGCGCCACCTTGCCCTCCTCGGCGTACCTGGCGGCCAGCTTGCAGAGTTCCTTGCGACGGTCTTCGGTGAGGGGTGGGATATTGATGCGGATCACCTTGCCGTCGTTGTTGCAGGTGAGGCCCAGATCACTCATGGCAATCGCCTTCTCGATCAGGGCCAGCGAGCCCCGGTCGAAGGGCTGGATCTGGATGGTGGTGGAATCTGGGGTGGAGATCGTGGCCAGAGATTTCAGCGGCGTCTCGGCGCCGTAGTACTCCACGCTGATCTTGTCGAGCAGGGAGGGATTGGCGCGGCCGGTGCGGATGGTGTTGAAGGTGCGCTGGGTGGCTTCCACCGACTTGCGCATGCTGGCTTCGAGATCCATGGCGGGAACGAAGGGGTCGGAGGGAGCGGATTCAGGGATGGATGCGGGTGCCGATCGGCTCGCCCGCCACGGCCCGGCCGATGTTGCCGGCGCCGAACAGATCAAACACCACGATCGGGATGGCGTTGTCCTTGCACAGGGCAATGGCGGCGGCATCCATCACGGCGAGCTCGCCGCTGAGCACCTCCAGGAAGGAGAGGCTCTCGAAGCGGCGCGCATCGCTGTGGGTGGCCGGGTCGCGGTCGTAGACCCCATCCACCTTGGTGGCCTTGAAGACCACGTCGGCCCCGATCTCGGCCGCCCGCAGGGCCGCGGTGGTGTCGGTGGTGAAGAAGGGATTGCCGGTGCCGGCCGCGAAGATCACCACCCTGCCCTTTTCCATGTGGCGGATCGCCCGGCGCCGGATGTAGGGCTCGGCCACCTCCTGCATCGAGATGGCGCTCTGCACCCGGGTGGGCACGCCGGCCCGCTCCAGACCGTCCTGCAGGGTGATCGCGTTCATCACGGTGGCGAGCATGCCGACGTAGTCGGCGGTGGCCCGGTCCATGCCGGCGGCGCTGCCCTTGAGGCCCCGGAAGATGTTGCCGCCGCCCACCACGATCGCCAGTTCGGTGCCGCCCTGCACCACCCCGGCCACATCCGAGGCGATCGAGGTGACGATGGCCGGGTCGATGCCGTAGCCCTGCTCACCCATCAGCGCCTCGCCGCTGAGCTTGAGGAGCACGCGCCTGTAAACCATCATCAAGCCTGGGTTTCCAGAGCGTAGCAAGGGCCTCAGGCCCGGCCCCCTGAGCCGCCCCCAGCGGCTCAACCGGCCGCACGGAGGGGGGGAATTGGGCCTCGGCGAACCCGAACGGCGGGGCTGAGGCTCTCGGCGCGGGGCAGGCGCGGAGCGCTCCGCGGGCTGCCCCTAGAACTCAATCCCTCGCTGCGCCTTCACCCCCTGCTCGCGGAACGGGTGGCGCAACATCTTCATCTCGGTCACGAGATCAGCGCGCTCCAGCAGGGCCGGCGGTGCCCCGCGGCCGGTGAGGGCCACGTGGGTGAGCTCGGGGCGCAGGGCCAGGCCCGCCAGCACCTGCTCCATCGCCAGGTAGCCCAGCTTCAGGGCCACATTCACCTCATCCAGCACCACAAGCTTGCGGCCGGGGTCGGCCAGGTAGGCGCAGGAGCGCTCCCAGGCCGCCTGCACCAGCTGACGATCGCGTTCGCGGTCCTGGGTTTCCCAGGTGAAGCCCTCCCCGAGGGCATGCCAGTGCAGGGCGTCGCCGAACAGCTCCAGGGCCTTGGCCTCCCCGGGCTGCCAGCCCCCCTTGATGAACTGCACCACCGCCACCCGCTCGCCGTGGCCCAGGGTGCGCAGCACCAGGCCCAGGGCCGCGGTGGTCTTGCCCTTGCCGTCGCCGGTGAACACCAGCACCAGGCCCTTTTCCAGGTTGCGCTCGCCCACCCGCTGGCGCTGCACCTCCTGGCGACGGGCCATGCGGCGGCGATAGGCGTCCTGGTCGGCCTCGGGGGCCAGATCGCCGCCGGGTCCCAGCTCGGCGGCCACCCGATCGAGGTCGGCGGCGAGCGCATCGAGCGGGGAGTCGGACACGGCAACCGGAGCCTGCGGTGCCCTCACTCTGGCGGTCCGGGGGGAGACTTCAGGCGGCGGAGGGTCGCGGGCCTGCCTCTGCCCCGGAGGGCCGATGCCGCGCCAGTGCCGCATCCACCGCCTGCTGCTGGTCGCGGCGGGTGATCCAGTGGTGATAGGTGCGGGTGTGGATCGCCACCGAGTGGCCCATCATCCGGGCCGCCACCGTGTCGGGCAGGCCGATGTGGATGGTGCGCACGGCCCAGGCATGGCGCAGGTCGTAGGGGGTGAGGGGCAGGTCGTAGCGGCGGAACTGCTCCGCCACCCGCCGGCCCACCTGCTGCAGGGTGGTGTGTCGCAGGTCGGTGCACACCGGCGGCAGTAGATCGGGGCGCTCCCCGAGGCACTCCAGGCCGAACCGCTCCACCCACTCGGGCTGGAACGGCCACACCTGGTGCTCGCCGGTCTTGGAGGTGGGCAGCACCCGGATCACCCGATCGCCGCCAGGAGCCAAAGCCGAGAGATCGCTGAAGAACACCTCGTGGTTGCGCAGCCCGTAGGTGGCCATCAGCCCGAAGGCCAGGCGCCAGCCGGGATTGGGAATGCGTTCCAGGGCCGCGAGGATCTGGCGATCTGCGGGCAGGCGGCGGAAGCGGGCGACGTGCAGGCCGTAGCCGCTGGCCCGTTCGCCCCAGTCGTCCGGAAGTGCCAGCTGCTGGTGGCGGGCCAGGGCCGCCAGGGCCGTGCCGCACTGCTGGCGGGAGCGGCTGGCCAGCGGATAGCTCTCGAGCACCTGCAGCAGCAGGGGTATCGCCAGGCCCTGAGCCCGCTCCTGGGCCAGGGCGCTGAGGCGGCGCAGGTAGGGCCGGTAGGCGGCGCTCCAGGTGGTGCGGCTGCCGGCGGCATTGCGGCGGCGGCGCGGATCGGCGAAGAACGCCTGTTCGAAGCTCAGCAGGGCGGCCTCAAGCTCGCCGACCACCGGCCGGGCTGACGGCTGGGGCCTGCGGCTGCCCCACTGGCTCCACTGAAAGGTGCCCCGCTGCAGCTGGGCCAGCACCTCCCGCAGCTGGGCCTGGGCCCGCTCCAGTCCGGGGCCATCCGCCGCCAGGCCGAGGGCCAGGCGCTGCACCGGGCGCTGTCCGGTGCAGCGCCGGCAGGGCAGTGGTCCCCGCAGCCCCAGCCGCTCGCCGCGCCGCTCCAGCCGCAGGGCCACGCCGCTGGCCGCCAGGGCCCCGTTGACCGCGTGCAGGGGGCCGTCAAGCGGATGGCTCAGAGGTGGCCCCATGGCAACGGCGGCTCCTGTGACCGCAGGCCGGCCGACCGTATCGCCGGCCAGGGGTCGGGGCCAGGCCGGGGCTGGGATGCGCCGCTCAAGCGCCACGGGGTTACGCTCTGCGTTCTTGCGGCGCACGGATCGGGGCCATGGCCAGCGCGGACGACCCCAGAGGCGGCGCCAAAGTCGGAGTCCTGCTGCTGAACCTGGGCGGTCCCGAGCGGATCCAGGACGTGGGTCCGTTTCTCTACAACCTCTTCTCGGATCCCGAGATCATCCGGCTCCCCAATCAGGCCCTGCAGAAGCCCCTGGCCTGGCTGATCAGCACCCTGCGGGCCGGCAAGTCCCAGGATGCCTACCGCTCGATCGGAGGCGGTTCGCCCCTGCGGCGCATCACCGAGCAGCAGGCCCGCGAGCTGCAGAGCGAGCTGCGCAAGCGCGGCGTGGACGCCACCAGCTACGTGGCCATGCGCTACTGGCACCCTTTCACCGAGTCGGCCGTGGCCGACATCAAGGCCGACGGCGTCGACGAGGTGGTGGTGCTGCCTCTCTACCCCCAGTTCTCGATCAGCACCAGTGGCTCCAGCTTCCGGGAGCTCAAGCGACTGCGCCAGGCCGATCCCGCCTTCAGCCGCCTGCCGATCCGTTGCATCCGCAGCTATCACGACGATCCGGGCTACATCGGCGCCATGGCCGAACTGATCGCCCGCGAGATCCAGGCCTGTCCCGACCCGGCCACGGCCCACGTGTTCTTCAGCGCCCACGGTGTGCCCAGGAGCTATGTGGATGAGGCCGGCGATCCCTACCAACAGGAGATCGAAACCTGCGCCGGTCTGATCATGGACCGGCTGGCGGCGGACCTGGGCCACCGCAACCCCTCCACCCTCGCTTATCAGAGCCGGGTGGGTCCGGTGGAATGGCTCAAGCCCTACACCGATGAAGCCCTGCATGAGCTCGGCGCCCAGGGGGTCAAGAATCTGGTGGTGGTGCCGATCAGCTTCGTGAGTGAGCACATCGAGACGCTCGAGGAAATCGACATCGAGTACCGGGAGATCGCCACCGAGGCGGGAATCATCAATTTCCGCCGTGTTCCCGCCCTCGACACCAGCCCTGCCTTCATCCGGGGTCTGGCCGATCTGGTGCAGGGCGCCCTGGCGGGCCCGGAGGTGAACCTCGACCAGGCGGCGTCGCTGTCCAACCGGGTGAAGCTCTACCCCCAGGACAAGTGGGCCTGGGGCTGGAACAACAGTTCGGAAGTTTGGAACGGACGCTTGGCCATGGTGGGTTTTTCCGCTTTTCTGCTGGAGCTGATCAGCGGCCGCGGACCGCTCCATTCCCTTGGCCTGCTCTGATCCGATGGCTCCCCTGGAGCCGTCCGGCACGCTCTCATCCGCTCGCTGCGTCCGCCGGCCCCCGGTGGCTGCCTGGGTGGCTCCCCTGCTGGCGTTGCCCCTGCTGCTGCTCAGCACCCTGGACACGGGCCGCCTCATCCGCCCCGCCCATGCGCGCAGTCCCTGGACCCTCGGCATGTTCCCGGTGCGTCAGTTCCTGGCCTTCACCAGCCACTACGGCACACGGGTGCGGCCGGGCGGCAGGGTGGAGCCCCATTACGGCCTCGACATCGCCGCTCCCCTGGGTTCGCCGATCCACAGCTGGTGGGGCGGGGTGGTGCAGGAGGTGATCAATGACGGGGCCTGCGGGGTCGGGCTGGTGATCCGTTCCGGTGCCTACGAGCACATCTACTGCCATCTCGCCGGCGCGGGGGGGGCGGGTGTGTACACCAGCGGCCCGGTGCAGCTGCGCAGCGGTCAACCCGTGCGCACCGGCGAACTCATCGGCCATGTCGGCCTCAGCGGCCGCACCACGGGTCCCCACCTGCACTGGGGCATGCGCTACCGGGGGCGGTGGCTCGATCCTGCCCTCATCCTGCGGGCGATGGTCCAGGGCCAGCAGCGGCGGCGGACCCCAGACAGCGCCTCAACCATGCGTTCCGCGCCTAGGGTTGGCTCATTCCGCTGAGGGTGGCATCAATCCGGCCCGCCCCGCCCGCCGCTCCCCTACGTCGCAGCTGTGACACCAACGTCCCTCACCTCTGAGGTTCAGGCCGCCGCCAGCACCGCGCCTGCACCCACGGATTTGCGGCTCACCCCGCAGCCTCCCCGCCGGCTCAGTGGTGCCGCCGCCTTGATGGACGCCCTGCATCGCCATGGGGTGACCGATGTGTTCGGCTATCCCGGCGGGGCGATTCTGCCCATCTACGATGCCCTCCATCAGGCCGAGTCGCGCGGCTGGCTCAGGCACATCCTGGTGCGCCATGAGCAGGGCGGCACCCATGCCGCCGATGGCTATGCCCGCGCCACGGGCAGGGTGGGGGTGTGCTTCGGAACGTCCGGTCCCGGAGCCACCAATCTGGTCACCGGAATCGCCACCGCCCAGATGGATTCGGTGCCCCTGGTGGTGATCACAGGCCAGGTGCCCAGAGCCTCGATCGGCACCGACGCCTTCCAGGAGACGGACATCTTCGGCATCACCCTGCCGATCGTGAAGCACTCCTGGGTGGTGCGCGACCCGCGCGACATCGCCAGGATCGTGGCCGAAGCGTTCCTGATCGCCTCCAGCGGCAGGCCGGGCCCGGTGCTCATCGACGTGCCCAAGGACGTCGGTCTGGAGGAATTCGACTACCTGCCCGTGGAGCCCGGCAGTGCCGTGCCGGCAGGCTTCCGCCTGACGCCCCCACCCCGGCCCGAGGCGATCGCCGCCGCCCTGGCGCTGATCCGACAGGCCCGCCGGCCCCTGCTGTACGTGGGAGGCGGAGCGATCAGCGGCAGCGCCCACGACCAGGTGGCGGCGCTGGCCGAGCGGTTCCGCCTGCCGGTCACCACCACCCTGATGGGCAAGGGCGCCTTTGATGAGAACCATCCCCTCGCGGTGGGCATGCTGGGGATGCACGGCACCGCCTATGCCAATTTCGCCGTCACCGAATGCGATCTGCTGATCGCCGCCGGCGCCCGCTTCGACGACAGGGTGACTGGCCGTCTCGATGGCTTCGCCCCCCGGGCTCAGGTGATTCACATCGACATCGATGCGGCCGAGATGGGCAAGACCCGTCTGCCCGATGTGGCCGTCGTCGGTGATGTGAGGGCCGCGCTCGATGCCCTGCTGGCCGGCTCCGCCGGGGAAACCTCCGAGGGACGCACCGAGGCCTGGCTGGAGCGTATCCACACCTGGAAGCACCACTATCCCCTGGTGGTTCCCGCCGCCGCTGGGCCTATCGCCCCCCAGGAGGTGGTGGTCGCCCTGCGGGAACTCGCCCCCGATGCGTTTTACACCACGGATGTGGGCCAGCACCAGATGTGGGCCGCCCAGTTCCTCCACAACGGACCGCGCCGCTGGATCAGCTCCGCCGGTCTCGGCACCATGGGTTACGGCATGCCGGCGGCCATGGGGGTGCAGACGGCCTTCCCCGAGGCCCAGGTGATCTGCGTGGCGGGTGATGCCTCGATCCTGATGAACATCCAGGAGCTGGGAACCCTGGCCGCCTACGGGCTGCCGGTGAAGGTGGTGGTGATCAACAACGGCTGGCAGGGCATGGTGCGCCAGTGGCAGGAAAGCTTCTATGAGGAGCGCTACTCCGCCTCGGAGATGACGGCCGGCATGCCCGATTTCCCGGCCCTCGCCGAATCGTTCGGGGTCCGCGGTGTGCGCATCAGCGAACGGGAGCACCTGCATGCCCGCCTGGTCGAGGCTCTCCAGCACCCGGGCCCGGTGTTCGTCGATGTGGCGGTCCGCCGCAACGAGAACTGCTATCCGATGGTGCCCCCCGGTGCCAGCAATGCCCAGATGGTGGGCCTGCCGAGTCACCCGGAGCTGGCCATCGACACGATCCGCCAGTGCGGCAGCTGCGGCGCCCGCACGGTCAGCGACCACCGTTTCTGCCCCAGCTGCGGAGCCAAGCTCTGATGCCCGTTGCCAGGCGCGATCCGACCCGTCCTTGGTGGCGGCTGGTCCTGGGGTTTGCGCTGTTTCTGCTCACAACCCTGGCGGCGCCGGGCCTGAGCGCCGCTGCCGAAGTGCTGCAGGTGCGCGGGCCGACCCTGCTCCAGGTGGGCGACAGCAACCGAAGCTATTCCGTGCAACTGGCCTGCCTGACCGTGAACGCCGGGCAGGAGCAGGAGGCTCTTGCCTGGCTGCGTCATGAGCTTCCCCGCCACAGCCGTGTCAACCTCAGACCCCTGGGCCATCAGGACGGCATCCTCATCGCCAACGTGCGCAAACTCTCCACCGCTGTGGATCTCGGCGGCGGCCTGATCGGGGCTGGGCTGGCCAGTGCCTCAGGCTGTGCCGCCTGAACCGCCGTGGGTCTGAACCGTACCGCCAAGGGCATCGTGCTCGTGCCATCGCTGCTCCTGGGTGGCGCCTTTCTGGCGGCTGCCGCCTGGGGTGATGGGGCCGCGGCAGACAACAGGCCCCTGGCGATCGGGCTCGGCGTTGTGCTGATGGCAGCAGGGCTGCTGGCTCAGTTGCTGCCGGAACGCCGGCCCGATGGGCTCCGCAACGCCCCAGGTGACAGCGGCAATCCCCCAGGCTCCGGCTGATCGAGCCTGTTGCCGGCCCAGCCCGCCGGAAGCTCCGGGCCTGAGCCGCTCAGGGGCCCGGCGGCTCACCGGCCAGGGGGCGCAGAGCCCCCGCAGCTCACTTCTTGTTGGTCCGCTCCGCCGCGGCGGCTTTTTCCACCTGGGCCACGATGGTGTCCACTTCCTTCTTGTCCGTGGCGGGGAGCTTGTCGTAGCAGCCACGGCGGATGCCGCCGACGATCTGGATGAAGCTGCCCTGCATGAGCTGCTCGTTGCTGAGCTTGCCGGTGGACACACCCTGGATCTCACTGCCATGGCGGGTGGAGAGGACGTAGGCCACCATGGAGGTGGTGGACGGAAGCGACTTGGTGAGCGGCACCTGGGAGCGCACGGCCAGATCGCAGGAGGCGACCGCTCCCATGGTGGTGTAAAGCGCCAGTTCCTCCTGGGTGGCAGCTCTGGTGGGCGGCGCCTGGGGTGGTGCCGGTGCCGGTGCCGGAGCCGGTGCCTGGGCCAGTGCCGGCGAGGCAGCGAGGGTGAGCGGTCCCACCGACGCGGCGGCCAGGGCAAGAAGGGTGGAGCGGAGCACTAGGGAAGAAGCCGCGGGCTTGGACACCACTGTGCCATCCATGGCAGCTGCGGGCGAGCCCTGCACAGGGGCTGCCGCACACCGTGGCCCTGGCCAGATTGGGGGCTGCTTCTTCGCCTCAGCTGGCCATGGTGTCCACGGCAGTTCCCCATCCCAGCGACCCTGCCGCCGCCGGCGAGCCGCTGGTGCTGCCGCTGGAGTCGGTGGGCATCGAGGCGATCCCCCAGGTGGGGGGCAAGAACGCCTCCCTGGGGGAGATGATCCGGGAGCTGGCCGGGGAGGGGGTGCGCGTTCCCGGCGGCTTTGCCACCACCGCCGCCGCCTACCGCCACTACATCGCGGCGGCGGCCCTGGCCGCTGGTCTGCACCGCATCCTGGACGGTCTCGACGGCAACGACCTCGCTGCTCTCCAGGCCGCGGGAGCCGCTGCCCGCTCGCTGCTGCTGAGCACGCCGCTGCCGGCTGATCTGGAGAGCGCCATCCTCGCGGCGTATCGCCGGCTGGGCTCCCCTTCGGTGGCGGTGCGTTCGAGCGCCACTGCCGAAGACCTCCCCGACGCCTCCTTCGCCGGCCAGCAGGAGACCTTCCTCAACGTGCGGGGGGAAGGGGCCCTGCTGGCCGCCTGCCGCCGCTGCTTTGCCTCCCTGTTCACCGACCGGGCGATCTCCTACCGGCAGATCAATGGCTTCGATCATTTCGAGGTGGCCCTCTCGATCGGCGTACAGCACATGGTGCGCTCCGATCTGGCCGCCTCGGGGGTGATGTTCTCGATCGATACCGAGACCGGATTCCGCGACGCCGTGCTGCTCACGGCCGCCTATGGCCTCGGCGAGAACGTGGTGCAGGGGGCGGTGAATCCTGATGAATACCTGATCTTCAAGCCCACTCTGGAGCAGGGTTTCGCGCCGATCGTGGGCAAGCGCCTGGGCAGCAAGGCGATCCGCATGGTGTACGCCGATTCCGGCCACGGCTCCGCCGGCGACCCCAGCCATCCCGGCGCCAGCGCCATCCGCAACGTGGAGGTGCCCGCCGCCGAACGCCAGCGCTTCGCCCTCAGCGATGGCGAGGCCCTGCAGCTGGCCCGCTGGGCCTGCACGATCGAGCGCCATTACTCCGCCCGTCGCGGCCAGCCCAGCCCGATGGACATCGAGTGGGCCAAGGATGGTGAATCCGGCGAACTGTTCATCCTCCAGGCCCGCCCCGAAACGGTGGAGAGCCGCCGCAGCGCCACCGTGCTGCGCAGCTGGCACCTCGAGGCAGACCCGGGCGGCGGCAGGGCTGATGTGCTCTGCCGCGGTCGGGCGATCGGCGCCTCGGTGAGCAGTGGCAGGGCCCGGATCATCGCCGATCCCTCCCAGATCCAGCGCTTCGCCCCCGGCGATCTGCTCGTGACCGAGCGCACCGACCCCGACTGGGAGCCCATCCTCAAGCTGGCCAGCGGCGTGATCACAAACCAGGGTGGACGCACCTGCCACGCCGCGATCATCGCCCGCGAGATGGGCATCACGGCGATCGTCGGCTGCGGGGATGCCACCGCGCGGATCGCTGATGGTGAGCTGGTCACCGCCAGCTGCTGTGAGGGCGACGAGGGGCGGGTGTACCGCGGGGCCCTCCCGTTCCGGGTGGAGGAGCAGCAGCTCGATCAGCTGCCGGCCACCCGCACCCGGATCCTGATGAACGTGGGCAATCCGGAGGAGGCGTTCCAGCTGGCCCGCATCCCCTGCGACGGGGTGGGGCTGGCGCGGCTGGAGTTCATCATCGCCAACCACATCCGGGTGCATCCGCTGGCCCTGCTCCAGCCCGAGCGGGTGAGCGATCCGGAGGTGCGTCATGCCATCGCGGCCCTTTCGGCGGGCTACGACCATCCCGCCGACTACTACGTGGATGGGCTGGCCCGGGGAATGGGCCGGATCGCGGCAGCCTTCTTCCCGCGCCCCGTGATCCTGCGCTTCTCGGATTTCAAGAGCAACGAGTACGCCAACCTGCTCGGCGGCAGGGACTTCGAGCCCCGTGAGGAGAACCCGATGCTCGGCTGGCGCGGGGCCTCCCGCTACCACGCCCCGGCCTTCCGCGACGCCTTCGGCCTGGAGTGCCAGGCGCTCAGGCGGGTGCGTGAAACGATGGGGCTCACCAACGTGATTCCGATGGTGCCCTTCTGCCGCACCCCGGAGGAGGGCGACAAGGTGCTCGCCGAGATGACCCGCCATGGGCTGCAGCGGGGCCGCGATGGCCTGCAGGTGTACGTGATGTGCGAGCTGCCCAGCAACGTGATCGGGGCCGAGGCCTTCGCCGAGCGCTTCGATGGCTTCTCGATCGGCTCCAACGACCTCACCCAGCTGACGCTGGGGCTCGACCGCGATTCGGCCCTGGTGGCCGATCTCTTCGATGAGCGCCATGCCACGGTGCTGGAGATGATCCGGCTGGCGATCCGCAGCGCCCGGCGCTGCGGGCGCAAGATCGGCATCTGCGGCCAGGCGCCGAGCGACTATCCGGAGTTCGCGGCCTTTCTGGTGGCGGAGGGCATCGACTCGATCAGCCTCAATCCCGACGCCGTGATCAATGCCCGCCTGCGGGTGGCGGCCCTGGAGGCGGAGGGGGCGTGGCCCCCCGGTGGGATCAGCGCGCCAGCGCGTCCAGGCCCCTGAGGGTGAGCCGCTCCCCCGGCACTGGGTCGATCAGACGCGCCCCTGCGGCCAGCGTCTGGGCGGCCTCCTGCGCCGAACCCTTCTGCCAGAGCAGGTGGCTGAGCAACCCCTCGAACCGGATCTCCCCACCGGCCGTGCTGGCCAGGACGGTGGCCGGTCGGAAGCGCTCCAGCAGGGCGGGCAGCACCGACCCACCGCGCACGAAGGCTCCCGCCAGCGGCAGGCCCAGGTCCACCACCGGGGTGATCACCGCATCGAGGCGCTGGGGCGGCAGGAGGTCGGCAGGGGCCAGGTAACCGTGGGGTTCCAGGTAGAGGCTGCATCCCGGGTGGCGCAGCACGTAGCCATTCTCCACCTGCGGCACCGGCGCTCCGGGGGTGGCCTCGATCTGCAGGCCGGCCAGGGGCGTGACCCGCTCCCCGGGGCTGAGGTTCGTCACCGCGGAGAAACCGAGCCGGCGCGCCACGGCCGCCGCCGCTGCCGATCCCACCACCGGGATGGTGCGCGGCAACCGTTCCAGGGTGGGGGGATGGGCGTGGTCCGGCAGGCCCTGGCTGAGCAACACCAGGTCGATCGCCTCCGGAATCGGCCAGGGCCGGGCGTGGCGACCGGTGAAGAACCAGTCTGCCGGCAGGAAGCGGAGCTCCCCCACCAGCCAGGGGTCGAGCAGCACCCGCAGCGGCAGCAGGCCATCGGCCTCGAATTCCAGCAACCAGCCATTCGCGCCGAAGTAGGTGGCGTGAAGGGCCATGGTCGTTCTCCGGAGCGCTCGCTGGACGCTAGGCCTGCCGGGGGCGCAGTTGCCACAGCAGGGCGGCGTGGGCGCAGCCGCGCCCGAGGCTGAACACGGCCAGGCCGAGGCACAGGGGGCAGTGGAGCAGGCTCATCGCAGCCGGGCCGAGCTCACCAGGCTGGCAGGGGAGTGGCGCTTGCGGGGGGTCGTGCGCCCGGGGCGACACCTGCTGGAATACGGCGAGGAGGGAGGGCGCCGTGCTGCGGCTCCGTGAGCTGAAACTGGAGCTCGACCACAGCGAGGCCGACCTGGAGGCCGCCGTGGTGCGGCGCCTGCGTCTGCGGCCCGGCCAGCTGCGGGGCCTCCGGCTGGTGAAGCGCAGCGTCGATGCCCGCCGCCCACCCCTCGTGGTGCTCGTGTACAGCCTCGATCTCGACCTGGATCCGGCTGCCGAAGCGCATCTGCTGCGGACGGCCCGGCGCGACCCTCACCTCACCCCGACACCGGATGAGCGCTACCGCTTCGTGCTGGAAGCGGGCAAGCGTGCTGGCGCCGCCCAGCGGCCGGTGGTGGTGGGGGCCGGCCCCTGTGGCTATTTCGCGGCCCTGCTTCTGGCCCAGATGGGCCTGCGCCCGCTCCTGCTCGAACGCGGCCAGCCGGTGAGGCAGCGCACCGCTGACACCTTCGGTTTCTGGAGGGGCCAGCGGCCCTTCAACCCGGAGTCGAACGTTCAGTTCGGCGAAGGGGGGGCAGGCACCTTCTCCGACGGCAAGCTCTACAGCCAGGTGAGCGAGCCCCGTGCCTACCGGCGCAAGGTGCTGGAGGAACTGGTGGCGGCCGGTGCCAATCCGGAGATCCTCACCCTGCATCGTCCCCACATCGGCACCTTCAAGCTGGCCACGGTGGTGCGGGGCCTGCGCGCCCGGATCGAGGCCCTGGGCGGGGAGGTGCGCTTCGGTTGCCGTGTCGAGGGGCTGGATCTCGAGCCGGGCTGCCGCCGGATGCGGGGCCTGGAGCTGGCGGGTGGGGAGTGGATCGCCGCCAGCCGGGTGGTGCTGGCGGTGGGCCACAGCGCCCGTGACACCTTCGCCCGGCTGCAGGCCGCCGGCGTGGCGATGGAGGCCAAGCCCTTCGCCATGGGCGTGCGCATCGAGCATCCCCAGCAGCTGATCGACAGAGCCCGCTACGGGCCCCTGGCGGCCCACCCCCGCCTGGGGGCGGCGGAGTACAAACTGGTGCACCACTGCCGGGACCCGGCCCTGCAGGGCCGCGATGTGTACAGCTTCTGCATGTGTCCCGGGGGGCTGGTGGTGGGCGCCGCCTCCGAGCCGGGTCGGGTGGTGACCAACGGCATGAGCCAGCACAGCCGCAAGGAGCGCAATGCCAACAGCGGGCTGGTGGTGAGCGTGACCCTCGCCGATGTGGGGCCGTTCGGCCACGGAGCCGGGGATCCGCTCGCCGGGGTGGCGTTCCAGCGCCACTGGGAGGAGCGGGCCTACCGGGAGGCTGGCGCCGACTTCCGTGCTCCGGCCCAGTTCGTGGGCGATTTCCTGGCGGGGCGGCCTTCCCAGCCCCCGGCGCCCGGCCCGGATCGGCCCGGGACGGTGCGGCCCTCCTATCAGCCCGGGGTGCGCTTCGGCTCGCTGGATGGCTGCCTTCCCGACTTCGTCGCGGCCGCCCTGCGTGAGGCCCTGCCGGCGTTTGCCGAACGCCTGCCCGGATTCGCGGGCGAGGGTGTGGTGCTCACGGGTGTCGAAACCCGCACCTCCTCACCGCTGCGGATCCCCAGGGACCCGGGGAGTCTGGAGAGCATCAACACGCCGGGGCTTTACCCAGGCGGTGAGGGTGCCGGTTATGCGGGCGGAATCCTCTCGGCGGCCATCGACGGCATCAAGCTGGCCGAACGGGTGGCTCTGGCCATCCATCGCGACTGAGGACTCCGGGCGGGCAGGAGCGGGGGCTGCGGGCGGGCTCACTCCTCGTCGTCGTCGGCCCCGAGCGGCACCAGCCGGATCTGTTTGCGACCCAGCTTGATCTCGAATTCATCGCCTGGCCTGAGGTCGAGCAGAGCCGTGTAGGCCTTGCCGACCATCAGGTTTCCGTTGAACTGAACCTTGGTGAGGTGGCTGAGCCTGCGACCGCCCTTGCCGGCGGCCTTGGCGGTGGCTCCGAAACCAACTCCCTTCGCGTTGAGAAGGGCCTCGTAGAACGCGGTGAAGTTCAGGCGCTCCGTACCATCCTTCTTGGTCGACACATAGCCGCACGCCCGCACCAGATCGGATTTGCTGACATCGCCCAGTTCCCTGACCTTGGCGAGGAGATCGGATCCGCTGAGCATCGAGATGATTTATGCAACTCCTGAATTATCGCGGCTGATCGGATCACGCGCAAGCCGATGCTCGGCAGCTCCATGAACCTTCACCTGGTTTGGTTTCGGCGCGACCTGCGGCTTGCCGACCACCCCGCCCTCGATGCGGCGGCGGCGCTGGGGGCCGTGTTGCCCGTGTTCGTGCTCGATCGCGATCTCCTTTTTCATCCGGAAACCGCCAGTGCCCGGGTTGCATTTCTGCTGGCTTCGCTGCACTCGCTCGACCGTGATCTGCGCCGCCGCGGTGGACGGCTGCTGGTGCGCCAGGGGGAGCCGGCCGCGGTGCTCACCGCCCTGGTGCGCGCCAGCGGCGCCGCCGGTGTGATCGCCCATGTGGACTGTGAGCGCATCGTGGGTCGCGTCCGCGATGCCCGCGTGAGCCGCCATCTGGCCGCCGCAGGAATCCCGCTGCGCTGGCTCGAGCAACCGGGCGCCACCGGCGAACTGCTGGCCTACCCCGTCTACCGCCGCTTCTGGCATGGGGCCATGGCCCAGGCCCCTTTGCCGCCGCCCGCCCGCCTGCGGGTGCCTCCGCCCCCGCCGGATCCCGCCCATCCCCTCGCCGACAGTCCCATTCCGGGACTGGCCGAGCTGGGGCTCCCTGACGACGGCAAGCCCCTGCCACCGGCAGGCACCGCGGCGGCCGAAGGGCTGCTGGAGAGGTTCTGCTCCAGCCGTGCCAGCGGCACCTACCACTGGGAGCTCAGCTATCCGGCTGCCCTGGCCACCACCGGCATCAGTCCGCACCTCAAATTCGGTCAGATCACGGCCCGCCAGGTGCAGCGCTCGCTGGAAGAACTCCGCCGGGGCGAGGTCGGCCAGCAGCGCAGCCGTCGGCAGCTGCTCAGCCGGCTGCGCTGGGGTGCGGGCATGGCTCAGCGGTTCCGCTATCTGCCCCAGCTGGAACTGCGGCCCCTCTGGGCCTGTCACCACCACCCGGCGGACCTTCTGCTCAGCGCCGAACAGGAGGACCTCTACGAGGCCTGGCGTCAGGGCCGCACCGGCTTCCCGATCGTCGACGCCGCCGCCCGCTGCCTGCTGGCCGAGGGGGGCTGGCGCCAGTTGAACTTCCGCATCCGGGCCATCTACGCCAGCTTCCTGGTGAACCTCGGCGGCATCGACTGGCGGTTCGGGGCGCTCCACTTCATGCGCCATCTCTTTGATGGCGACTGCCCGATCGACCACTACCAATGGGCGATGCAGGCCGGGGTGACCGCCGCCGGCGGCCATGCCTGGACGCGCATCTATCACCCCGGCCAGACGGCGGTGAACCGCTGTGATCCCCAGGGGATCTTCATCCGCCGCTGGCTGCCGGAACTGGCAGATCTCACCAACGATCAGCTGGGCAGCCCGCCGGCCATGGCCGCCTACCCCCGCCCGTTGCTCAACTACGACCAGGCGCGTCGCCGCCGGCTGGCCCAGCTGGAGGAACGGCGCCGCACCTGGCGGCCGGCTGGCTTCTCGCCGATGCCCGCCGACCTCACCCCCTTCGGAGCCGGGCGGATCCCTGAAGCGGCGGTCGCGTGGGCGAGGGCCGGTGCCCACGACCTGCTGCCCGGCGGGCTCGACCTGGCCGCCCTCGACTCCGAAGCGCTCCAGGCGCTCGCCAGCTGGTTCCTGGCCGGCCGGGCGCCCGCCGCGAGGCCCTCGGCCCGCCCGGGCCGCCGCCGCGGCCAGCGGGCCGCGGCCGGCGATCCCGGGGTGATTCAGCTGAGCCTCTTCGATCAGGCCTGACTGACGATGGCGCTCCACTGCACCGCCTTCACCTGATCCCGCCGCCAGGAATGGAACAGCAGCGGCATCGCCAGGGTGCAGAGCGGGCAGCTGCTGATCTGCCCGGCAGGAACGCCGGCCCACTCCAGCTGCAGGCGGGCGGCGATGCGGATGTCGAGACGGTCGCGATCGATGTCGTCATCCTCCAGCAGCCCGCCGTGATCGGCCAGCTCCGCCAGAGCCGCCTCAGCGGACGGGTGATGGCCGGGCGGCCTCAGGGCCAGGGCAACCTGGGCGCTCACCCGCCGTTCCACGGGGTAGGCGCCACCGCTCACCGCCGGCCCCAGTGCCACCCGCAGATCGCCGCGGCGGCTGCCGGCGGCCTCCAGCTGCCGGATCGCCTCCGACAGGATCCCGCCCGCCACGCCCCGCCAGCCCGCATGGCAGGCCGCCACCGCCCCGCGCCGCGGATCGGCCAGCAGCACCGGAGTGCAGTCGGCGCCGCATACCCACAGGCTCTGGCCCTCCCGATCACTCACCAGGCCATCAGCCTCAGGCCAGGGCTCCCCCCGGGCCGATGAGGCCGGCACCACCCGGGCGCTGTGGATCTGGCGGGGACGGTGCACACTCACCCCCGCGCTCACGTAGCCGGCCAGCTCCTCCGGCCCGCGCCCTGCCCACTTGCGGGTGAAGAAGCCGTGCTCGAAGTCCGCCAGCAGGTCGGCCTGCAGATAGAAGCCGCCGTAGGTGCCGATCCAGGTCCAGCCTTCGAGATCGTTGAAGCCGGCATCGGGCCGGTCGAAGGGGGGTTCTACGGCTTCCGCCACGGCCGGGCGCCTCAGGGATCGGGCAGGTCGCGCAGCATCCAGAAGCCGGCGAAGCCGGGCTCCTGTTCGCTGGCCTGCACGGCGATGAACTGCAGACCACCGGCCTGGCGCCGGCAGCGGTCGAAGGCCTGGGCCGCCGCCTCCGCCTCCCCGGCGGGCAGGCTGGAGAGCAGCCAGCGATCCTCCAACCCGGCCTCCAGCACCAGCTGGCGACCCTCCAGCCCGAGGCGGACCGGCTCCAGCCCCGCCAGCCAGCCGGCGATGGCCAGGGCCCGGCTGGGGCTGAACAGGCGGATGCCGGGCACGGCTGCGTCCCCATCGGGGGGCTGCCCTTCCGGGCCCAGCGGCAGGGGCACGAGCCCGCTGAAGCCTCGATCCCACTCGCGGGCCGCCGCCAGGCTGTCCAGGGGCAGGGTGGCCCAGGCCCAGCGGTCGCCCCGGGCGAACTCCGGCAGCGGCACCGGCACGGGGCGGATCGGACGGGACGGCGGTGCCAGGGGGCCGGCGAGATAGCCCTCCTCGGCGGGGTAGACCTCCCGCTCGCGCTGGTGCAGCCACTCGATCAGGGCGTAGGTGCGGCGGCTGGGCACCAGGTCGAGGCCAAGCCCTTCGGCGGCGCGCTGCACCATCGTGCGCATGGAGGCCCGCCAGCAGCGCAGCCGCCGTGGTGGAGCGAAACCCTCGGCGGCGGCGGCGGCGAGGGCGGCCTCCAGGGCCTCGCGCAGCCAGATCGAATTGACACTGGTGGCCGGGCAGTTGCGGGCGAAGCGGAAATCCGCCCCCGGCCGCTCCGGGTCGGGGCTGGAGCAGATCAGCAGCTCCCAGCGCTTCTTGCCATCGGCGGCCTGGATCGGGCGGGAGTAGTAGTCGAGTTCCCAGTCGAGGCTGAGGGGCTCGCTCATCCGGCCGACTGCTCCTGCTGGCGCAGCACGGAACGGGCGCGGTTGGCCCGGTCGGCCGCTTCCGCCATCACCTTCGGCTTGTCCACCAGCAACTCACCGGGCTGGCCCTCCAGCAGGGCGGTGTTCAGCGCGATCCTGCCCCGGCCGGGATCGAGCTCGGTGATCAGGGCCTGGAGCCGTTCACCCTCGTCGAACACCTCGCGCAGATCCCGCACCTGGCCGCCGGTGACGAATCTGTGGTGCAGCAGCCCGCTGATGCCGCCCAGATCCACGAAGAACCCATAAGGCTTCACCGAGGCCACCACCCCTTCCACCAGTTGACCCACCTCCAGATCGGCGAACCGGGCAGCGGTGGTGGCCTTCTTCTCGGAGAGCACCAGCTTGCGGGTGTCCGGGTTCACCTCCAGGAAGGTGACGCCGAGGGTCTTTCCCACCAGGCCTTCGTGCTTCTCCCCCTCCTGCAGCTGGGAGCGGGGAATGAAGCCCCGCAGCCCCTCCAGATCGCAGGTGACGCCACCGCGGTTGAAGCCGTTCACCTTCACCTGCACCACCTTGCCGTCCTTCTCCAGGGCCCGCACCTTCTCCCAGCTCTGGCGCAGGGCGATGGCGCGGGCGCTGATCGTCACCATGCCGTCGGCGTTCTGCTCGCGGGTCACGAGCACCTCCACCTCCAGGCCCTTGGGGAAGCGCTCCTTGAGGTTGGTGATCGCTCCGAGGCCGCATTCCTTCTTGGGCATGAAACCCGGCGCCTTGCCGCCGATGTCCACGTACACCCCGTCGCTCTCCAGTCCGATCACGGTTCCCTTCACCACCTCGCCGGTGGTGCCCACGAAGTCGTGCTCCTCAAGGGCCGCCAGGAAGGTCTCGGCGTCAAAGTCGAATTCGTCGACCACGCGCGGGCCCCGGTCGGGCTGGCCACCGGCGGACGGTCCGGCGGGGGTGCGCCGCGCGGGTTCCGGGCCGAGCAGATCGGCCATCGTCAGTCCTTCGAGCGAATCCGCAGCGCGGGGCCGCTCATCCGCCGCCGCCGCCGGGCCGGCGGGGGCTGGCGGAACCGCCGCCGCCGGGCCGGGAGCGGCGGCGGCGTCCGGCTCGTCCTTCTTGATCATCAGCACCTGCGGTGGCTTGCGCAGGGGCCCGGCGGCGCCGGGCCGGCTCCCGGCGCTGGGCACCGGCCGGGATGGGGGGAGGGCGCCGGAGGAGGGGGCCGGAGCGGGTGGCTGCTGGTTGCCGGGAGCGGCCATCGACGCTGTGCGGGCGGAGCCCCACACTGTAAGGACGCAGAGCTGGCCCCACCGGCACCGTCCATGCAACGCCGGCTCGACCTGCTCACGGCGACGGCCGCGGCCCAGCTGGCCAGCAGGCCCGGCAGCACGGCGGTGTGGCCCTTCGGCGCCCTGGAGCAGCACGGGCCCCACCTGCCCCTGGGCACCGACACGCAGTTCGCCGAGCGGGTGCTGGATGCGGTGCTGGAGACCCTGCCGGCGGAAGCCCCGATCCTGCGGCTTCCGGCCCAGGGCATCGGCTTTTCGCCGGAACACTGCGGCTTCGCGGGCACCCTCAGCCTGCCGGCGGAACTGATCCTGGCCCTGGTGCTGGAGGTGGGCCGCGGGCTCGGCCGGGCCGGATTCCAGCGGCTGGTCCTGTTCAACGGCCACGGCGGTCAGATCGGACTCTTGCAGGCAGCGGCCCGTCAGCTGCGGTTGGACATCCCGGCACTGGCGGTGCTGCCCTGCTTTCTCTGGAGTGGCCCGGAACAGGTCTGGGAGCGGATTCCCGAACCGGAGCGCAGCCGCGGGCTCCACGCCGGCCTGGCCGAAACCAGTCTGATGCTGCATCTGGCACCGCACGTGGTGGGTCCGCAGCGCCCGGTGGACGGCGACGCGGGGCCAGCCGTTCCCGCGGGCTGGAGCCTGGAGGGTGCCGCCCCCTGCGCCTGGCTCACCACCGACGTGAGCGCCAGCGGTGTGATCGGCGATGCGCGGGGCTCCAGCCAGGCCCTGGGCGAGGAGCTGTTCGCGGCGCTGGTGGCGGGATGGCAGCGGCGCTTTCTCAGCCTCCTGAACAGCGATTGGCCGGGGCCCCATCGCCACTGACGGTGGTTACAGTCAGACGAATTCGATCCTTGTCGGGGACGTCGCGGTGACCCTTGCCAACCCCCTCGCCAACCCTGGTGAAACCCGCCTTCCTCTCGTCTCCGCCGCAGCTGCTCCTGGCGAGGAGCAGGGGCTGCCCGACTTCTCCGCCGCGGTCTACAAGGACGCCTACAGCCGCATCAACGCGATCGTGATCGAGGGGGAGCAGGAGGCCCACGACAACTACGTGGCGATCGGCACCCTCATCCCCGACCAGGCCCCGGAGCTGGGCCGGCTTGCCCGGATGGAGCTGAAGCACAAGAAGGGATTCACCGCCTGCGCCGCCAACCTGGGTGTGACGGCCGACATGGCGTTCGCCCGGGAGTTCTTCTCACCCCTGCACAGCAACTTCCAGCAGGCGCTGGCGGAGGGTCGGGTGGCCACCTGCCTGCTGATCCAGGCGATTCTGATCGAAGCCTTCGCAATTTCCGCCTATCACATCTACATCCCTGTCGCCGATCCTTTCGCGCGTAAGATCACCGAAGGAGTCGTCAAAGATGAGTACACCCATCTCAATTACGGCCAGGAATGGTTGAAGGCCAATCTCAATAGCGTGCGCGAGGAGTTTGAGCGGGCCAATCGCCAGAACCTGCCCCTGGTCCGCACCATGCTCGAGCAGGTGGCCGGCGACGCTGCTGCCCTCGGAATGGACAAGGAGGATCTGATGGCTGATTTCCTGAGCTCCTACCAGGAGGCTCTCCTCGAGATCGGGTTCACCGGTCGCGAGATCGCCCGTCTCGCCGCCGCCGCACTGGTTGGTTGAGGGCAGGCCGCCCGAGAGGGTGTAGCGTCCGCGACAACCTTTCACCCCGCCCATGTTCGGCCTGATCGGTCACTCCACGAGTCTCGCGTCAGCGCGCAAGCTGGCCGAGCTGCTGGATTACCCCGAATACGCCGAGGGCGATTTCGAGATGTGGTGCAGCGCTCCACCCCAGCTCGTCGAATGGTTCACGGTCACCAGTGCGACCGGGAAGAGCATCCGTGGTGCCTACATCGATTCGGTTTTCGTTCCCGAGATGCTGCGCCGGTTCAAGACCGCCAAGCGCAAGGTGCTGAAGGCCATGGAACTGGCCCAGAAGCAGGGGATCGACATCACCGCCCTGGGCGGCTTCACCTCAATCATCTTCGAAGACCTCAACCTGTTGCGCGAGCAGCAGGTGAGTGCCACCACCCTGGAGTGGCAGCGCTTCACCACCGGCAACACCCACACCGCCTGGGTGATCTGCCAGCAGGTGGAGCAGAATGCACCGCGGCTCGGGATCGACCTGAGCCGGGCGAAGGTGGCCGTGGTCGGCGCCACCGGGGACATCGGCAGCGCGGTCTGCCACTGGCTCCAGGAGCGGGTGGGGGTGGCGGAACTGCTGCTGGTGGCCCGCAAGGAACAGCCCCTGCGCGACCTGCAGGCCAGCCTGGGCTCGGGCCAAATTCTGCCTCTGCAGGAGGCGCTGCCCCAGGCCGATGTGGTGGTGTGGGTGGCCAGCCTCTCGGAAAGCCTCACCATCGACACCGCAAGCCTGCGGCGCCCCTGCCTGATGATCGACGGCGGCTATCCCAAGAACCTCGACACCAAGGCCGTGGGGGATGGCATCCATGTGCTCAAGGGCGGCATCGTGGAGTTCCACCAGGACATCGACTGGCAGGTGGTAGCCATCGCCGCCGACATGGCCAGGCCCCGACGCCAGATGTTTGCCTGCTTCGCCGAGGCGATGTTGCTCGACTTCGAACAACTGCACACGAACTTCAGCTGGGGGCGCAACAACATCAGCCTCGCGGGCATGGAGCGGATCGGCGAGGCCTCCCGGCGCCACGGCTTCCAGGCGATCGGGCTGGAGACCTGCCTCGAACCCAGGCTCGCCGCCGTCTGAGCGCGGTGGCCCGCCGCGCTGATTGCGATCCTTTCCCCTCCCCCACCGCCGACTGCCATGGCCCGCCGAGCCCTGCTGGACTTCGAGAAGCCCCTGGTGGAGCTGGAGGAGCAGATCGAACAGATCCGCCAGCTGGCCCGTGACTCCGAGGTGGACGTGAGCCAGCAGCTGCTGCAGCTGGAAACGCTGGCCACCCGGCGCCGGCAGGAGATCTTCGCGGCCCTGACTCCGGCCCAGAAGATTCAGGTGGCCCGCCATCCCCAGCGCCCCAGCACCCTGGATTACATCCAGGTGATCACCGAGGGGTTCCTGGAGCTGCACGGCGACCGCCGCGGTTCCGACGACCAGGCCCTGGTGGGGGGTGTGGGGCGGATCGGGGAGCAGGGGGTGGTGCTGCTGGGCCATCAGAAGGGGCGCGACACCCGGGAGAACGTGGCCCGCAACTTCGGCATGGCGTCGCCGGGGGGGTATCGCAAGGCGCTGCGCCTGATGGAGCACGCTGATCGTTTCCGCCTGCCGATCATCAGCTTCATCGACACCCCGGGGGCCTACGCCGGATTGCTGGCGGAGGAACTGGGCCAGGGGGAGGCGATCGCCGTGAACCTGCGCGAGATGTTCCGCCTGCGGGTGCCGATCATCGCCACCGTGATCGGCGAGGGAGGCTCCGGCGGAGCCCTGGGAATCGGGGTCGCCGACCGGCTGCTGATGTTCGAACACAGTGTCTACACCGTGGCCAGCCCGGAGGCCTGCGCCTCGATCCTGTGGCGCGATGCGGCCAAGGCCCCGGTCGCGGCCGAGGCTCTCAAGATCACCGGGCCCGATCTGCTCAGGCTCGGCATCGTCGACCAGGTGCTGGAGGAGCCTTCCGGAGGCAACCACTGGGCGCCCCTGCAGGCGGCGGAGACGCTGCGGAGCGCCCTGCTCGCCGCCCTCGGCGACCTGGCGGGACTGGATGAGCGCCAGCTGCTCGACCATCGCTACGCCAAGTTCCGCCGGATCGGCCGGTTCCTGGAGAGCGGGGCCGCAGATCCGTCCCTGAGTTCTTAAGTTTTGGTTCGGGATCGCTCCATCCTCCGGGGTGAGCGGTTCTGCCCTTCCCCATCCGCGCCTGCCTTCCTCCGCTTGGCCTCCGTTCTGATCACCGGCGCCTCGCGGGGCATCGGTGCCGCCGCCGCCCGCTCCTTCGCCGCTGCCGGCCATGACCTGATGCTCCTGGCCCGCCCCTCCGAGGACTTCGCCGCCCTCGCGGCCGAGGTGCGCGCCACCGGGGTGGCCGTGCACCTGGCTGAGGTGGATCTCGGCGATCCCGCCGCGGTGGAACCGGCGATCGACTCCCTGCTGCGTCAGGCTGGAGCCCCCGACGTGGTGATCAACAATGCCGGTGTCGCCTGCACCGGCAGCCTCGCCGACCTGCCGCTTGAGCGCTGGCAGTGGCTGCTTCAGCTCAACCTCACGGCCGTCTTCCAGGTCTGCCGGGCTGTGATCCCGGCTCTGCGCCGGCAGGGCCGCGGGCTGATCATCAACGTGAGCAGCCACGCCGCCCACAACGCCTTCCCCGACTGGGGCGCCTACTGCGTCAGCAAGGCGGCCCTGGGCTCGTTCAGCCGCTGTCTGGCCGTGGAAGAGCGCCGCCATGGAATTCGGGTATCCACACTCACACTCGGCGCGGTAAATACCCCGCTCTGGGACAGTGAAACGGTGGACAGCTCGTTTGATCGGCGTGCGATGCTGAATGCTGAAGAAGTCGCTGCGGCTCTGCTCTACCTGGCCCGTCAGCCAGACCATCAGGTGGTCGAAGACCTCACTCTCATGCCGGCCGCCGGCGCTCTCTGAGCCCTCCATGACATCCACCCTTCCCCCCAGCATCGCCTCCATCGCCGGTGGCGCCGAGGCCACCCTCACGCCGGTCAGCCTGCGGCTGCGTCAGCGCCTCCAGGCTGCAGGGGCCTCCTTCCTGGCCAACGACAACATCGCCGACTACCTCCAGGAGGGCGAGATTGAGCAGTTGGAGATCGAAGTGGCCGGCAAGGTGCGCGAACTTTTGCGCAGCCTCGTGATCGATATTGATAACGACCACAACACCGAAGAGACGGCCGAGCGGGTTGCTCGCATGTATCTTCACGAAGTATTCAGAGGTCGCTATCACAGTCAGCCCAAGATTGCGAGCTTCCCGAATGTCAAGAAGCTTGATGAGATTTACACCGTGGGGCCCATCTCAGTGCGCTCCGCCTGCTCCCACCACCTCGTTCCGATTCTGGGCAGCTGCTGGATCGGCATCAAACCCGGCGAACGGGTGATCGGCCTGTCCAAGTTCTCTCGCGTTGCCGACTGGGTCTTCTCTCGCCCCCACATCCAGGAGGAGGCGGTGATGATTCTTGCCGATGAAATCGAGCGCCTCTGCGAGCCCCAGGGATTGGCGATCCTGGTCAAAGCTCAGCACTACTGCATGAAATGGCGCGGAGTCAAGGAACCCCAGACCAGCATGGTCAACTCCGTGGTGAGAGGCGACTTCCGCCACGACTCCAGCCTCAAGGCGGAATTCTTTGAGCTGGTGAAGCAACAGGAATCCGTGCTCGGCCACTGAGCTCCGGGCTGGGCCGGCCTCACCGGCCCCACTCGGGCTCAGCCCTGGCGACGACTGCCCCCGGCCGCACCCGCCGCCGCCACCGTGGCGCTGAAGAGCTGGACCTCCACCGCCTGTCCGACCAGCATCAGGCTCAGGAGCCCCTCGATCCGCTGCCGCACGGCCCCTCGAGCTGGTGATCGCTGCTGATCGGGGCGCGCAGGGCCTCGGCGGCGACGAGGGGACAGAGAAGCCGGTGGCGGGGTCGCATCGGCATGGGGCTCCGGCCACGGGTGGAATGCACCCCTTGAGGGGTGCTCAGGACGGACCGTCCCGCCAGGCCCGCACCGCCGCCACCAGGGCCTCGACGGCCGCCAGGTCCTTGTCGGCGGGAGCGCGCTCCACCCCGCTCGACGCATCCAGCCCCGTGGGCCGCAGCCGCTGCCGCAGCGCGGCGATCCGGTCGGCCCGGATACCCCCGGCCAGCCACCAGGGCAGCGGCGGCTGGAAGCCGCTGAGCCAGTCGATCGGCAGGGCCTGGCCCGTGCCCCCGAGCTGATCGGGCACCCAGGCATCGAGCAGGAGGCCGTCCACCAGCGGCGCGTAGGCCGCCGCCTGCTCCAGATCGGCGCGGCGGCGGATGCGCAGGGCCTTCCACAGTTCCACACCCGCAATCCGTTGCCGCAGCTCGCCGCAGCGCTGGGGGGTTTCCGCCCCGTGCAGCTGCAGCACCGTGTGGCCCCGATCGGGAACGAGTTCGGCCAGGTCGCCATCGCCGGGGTCGGCCACCACCAGCACCCGTCGACAGCCCGCCGCCGTGGCGGCGATCCGCCCGAACAGCGCCGGCCGCTCGGCCGGCGGCACCCAGCGGGGGCTCGCCGGCACCGCGATCACGCCGATGGCATCCACCCCGAGTGACGCCACCGCCGCTGCCTGCTGCGGCTGGCGCAGTCCGCAGATCTTGAGCAGCGGCGCCATCGCGCGGAGGCCGGAACGGTGACACCTTTCTAGGATTCGCATCCGCGTCAGAGCACTGTGAGCGAAGGCTGGCAACTGCTGTCCATCCGGGGGATTCCCCTGCGGATCCATCCCAGCTGGTTCGTGATCCTGCTGCTGGCCACCGCTGCCTTTCAGCAGCAGTACGTCCAGGAGCTGCGACCGTCCCTGCCCGACGCCTGGATGTGGGGGCTGGCCCTGGCCACGGCCCTGCTCCTGTTCGTGTCCGTGCTCCTGCATGAACTGGGTCATTCCCTGGTGGCTCTGGCCCAGGGGGTGAAGGTGCGCAGCATCACCCTCTTCCTGCTGGGTGGGGTGGCGAGCGTCGAGCGGGAATGCAGCACCCCGATCGGAGCGCTGCTGGTGGCCGCGGCGGGTCCGGCCGTCAGCCTGGTGCTGGGGGCGGCGCTGCTCGCCGCCGTGCATCCGGCCGATCACCTTGCCCCCTGGCTGGGCGCGATGGCCGGGCAGCTGGGCTCGCTCAACCTGATGCTGGGCCTGTTCAACCTGCTGCCAGGCCTGCCCCTCGATGGCGGACTGATCGTCAAGGCCCTGGTGTGGCAGGCCAGCGGCAGCCAGCGGCAGGGCATCAAGGTGGCCAATGGCTGCGGGCGCTTCCTCGCCTACCTGGCGGTGGGGATGGGGGCGGTGCTCCTGCTCAACGGCCGGGGTGTCGGCGGCGTCTGGCTGATGCTGCTGGGCTGGTTCGGCCTGGGCGCCGCCCGCAACCAGAGCCAGCTTCTGGCGCTGCAGCAGAGCCTCAATGAGCTGCGGGTGCGGGATGCGGCCGGCCGCCGCTTCCGGGTGCTTGAGGCCAGCGGCAGACTGCGCGACCTCAGCCGCCTCCGGCTCGCCGACAGCGAGGCGGTCGGGCAGGGCGACTGGCTGCTGGTCACCGATCAGGGGCGCTGGCGTGGCGTGATCGACGATGCTCCCCTGCAGCAGCTGCCGGTGCAGCGCTGGGACAGCGACCGGATCGGTGATCACATCCGTCCCCTCGCCAGCCTGCCCGCCATCGGCGAGGGCGCCCCGCTCTGGCAGGCGGTGCAGCAGCTGGAGGACACGGGGCGTGACCGCCTTCTGGTGCTCAGCCCCGCCGGCCTGCCGAGCGGCACGATCGAACGCCCCGATCTGGGCGAAGCGGTGCTGCGCCGGCTGGGGCTGAACCTGCCCGCCCCGTTGCTGGAGAAGGCCCGACGCGACAACACCTACCCCCTGGGGCTGGCCCTGGCCGGGGTGGTGCGCTCGATGCTCGCCTCCGGTGAGGCCAGGTCCACCTGAAATCGCCCCACCCCAGCACGGATCCCTTCCAGGGCGTCGGCGCCGAGCGCCACCGGCTGCAGCCCCTCGGCGGCCAAGGGCAGCCAGCGGCCGGCGCTGGCGAGCAGGATCTCCACCAGGGCTTCCCGCCCCACCGGCAGCGCCGGCAGGCGGGGGGCCTCCAGCCCGAACAGCTCCCGCCAGAGAGCCGCCGGCGGCTCCAGCTGGATGCTGCCGTGCTGCAGCAGGCAGCCGTTCCTCCAGTGCTGGGCGCTGCCGATGCGCTTGGCCCCATCGGCATGCACCAGATCGGCGGCCGTGTTCAGGGCGAAGCAGCTGGCCGGCTGCTCGCCAGCGGCCTGGCGGCCGAACCGCAGGGGCTGACCCAGGGCTGCGAAGGCCTCCCGCAGCCAGCCACAGGCCTGGTGGTACACCTGCACACGGCTGCCGGCCGCATCGGGCCAGACCAGGGCATAGGTGAGATCCCCTCCGTGCAGCACGGCCCGCCCGCCGCTGGGCCGGCGCACCAGGTCGATCCGGCCCGTGCGGGCCAGCTCCAGCCACGCCGGCGCCAGGCTGCGCTGATGGCGGCCCAGCGACAGAGTGGCACGACTCCAGCGGTACAGCCGCAGCAGCGGCCGCCGCTGCTCGAGCATCCAGGCGTCGATGGCCATCTGCCAGGCCCCGCCGAGCTCGAGGCTGGGAAGCAGTGCCAACCGGCCGGTGGAGGAAGCTGAATGCCCCTGCATCCACCCAGTGTGGACGTGATCAGCTGGACCCTGCTGCCGCTGCTGCTGCCGCTGGGGCTGCTGGCGGGCCTGCTCTCCGGACTGCTCGGCATCGGGGGCGGCCTGGTGTTCTCCCCCCTGTTGCTGCTGCTGGGCCTCAGTCCCCATGCGGCTCTGGCCACGAGCACCCTGGCGATCGTGCCCACCACCTGCGGCGGCACCTGGGCCCATCTGCGCAACCGCACCCTGCCCTGGCGGGGCGGCGCGGCCATCGCCCTGGGAGCCGCTCTCGGGGGCGGGTTCTTCGGACGGCTGGGTATGGGAATCGAGGGCTGGCTGCTGCTGGCCCTGCAGGCGGGCATGTATGGGCTGCTGAGCCTGGTGATCCGCTCCCGGCCCGACCTGCCCGACGGCGCTCCACCGCCGCGGCGCCCGGGCGATCTGGCGGGGCTGGCCCTGGTGGGGCTTGTGGCCGGGCTGGCCAGCGGTCTGCTCGGGGTGGGCGGTGGCCTGGTGATGGTGCCGCTGATGGTGCGGCTGCTGGCGGTGCCGGTGCACCTGGCGATCCGCTTCAGCACCCTGGCGGTGTTCGCCGCCGCGGCCACGGCCTCGGTGGCCCTGGTGGGCGATGGCCGGGCCCTGCTGCCGGTGGGGTTGCTGCTGGGGTGCACGGCCGCCGTGGGCGCCCGCTGGTCGGCGCGCCGGTTGAGCCGGGTGCCGGAGCGGCAGCTGGTGTGGCTGCTGCGGGCCTTCACGCTCTTCCTGGCCCTCGACAGCGGGATTCGGGCGGTTCAGGCCCTGATGGCGGCCTGAGGACCCTGGCTGCGCTCAGGAGCGGGGCAGGCGATTCCAGAAGGCCGGATCCAGGTCAAACCCGAGCACCGCGGCCATCTGGCTGAGCGACTGGCGGCAGTGGAGTCGATGCGCCAGGGCCCAGCCATCGAGCAGGAAGAGTCGATGGGTCACCCACAACTCCAGGCTCTCGGGGGCGAAGCGGATGCCTTCGCTGCGGCTGAACCCATGGGGCAGCAACATCGCCACGTGGCGGGTGAGCTGGCCACTCGCCCGATCCAGCACCAGCGGCAGCCAGGGATGGGCCGCGTCGGCGCGCAGCGCCCACAGCCTCACCTCGGCGATCTCCGAGAGCTCCCGCGGGTCATCGTCGCTGCGGGGCCAGTGGATCTCGAGGCTGAGCGTGCCCCCGGCCGGCGCGAGCAGCTGGGCCGGAGTGAGCCTGGTCCAGGGGGTGAGCGGCTCCAGGTCGAGGGCCAGGATCTGCGCGGGCCCCAGCTGCACGGGCCCGGGCGGGGACGGGGGCAGGGGTTCGGCCATCAAGAGCTGTGACAGCGGGGCAGGTCTGGCTGGACCGTAGCCCCGGGTCGGCAAAGAATGGTGCCGCTCCCAACCGCCCCATCGTCGCCATGGTTTCCGCCCTCAGCCAAGCCGAAGTGCTGATCGCCCTGGTGGTGGCCGCCCACGCCGGCGTGCTGGCCGTTCGCCTGTGCTTCAGCCTCTACGAAGCCTGATCACCACCCTGGGGATCGGCGACCATCGGCGACCCGCTTGGCACAGGGTCGTCGGCACGCTATCAACGGCTGTCACTCCGTGCCGTCGATGATGCGCGCTGATCCCTCCGGCTCCACCAGGGCCCAGCGACGCCAGGCCGCCTCCGCCCGCCGCTCGCGGCAGGCGGAGGCTCCCCCCTCGCCTCAACCGCCGCCGCCGCTCACCGAGATCAGCAGCCTGGCCCAGGCGGCCGTGCTCTCCCAGGAGCGGCGGGAGTTCCTCTGCAGCCTGATCGGCCTCTCCCTCAAGTTCGGCCTGGCGCTGCTGGCCGGGGTCAGTCTGGTGCGTCTGGCCGATGCCTACCAGGAACGGATGGAACGGCAGGGCGAGCTCGCGGCCGTGCTCGACCTCGAGCAGGCCAAGCTGGCCCGGGCCCGCGACCGTTTCGATCGCCTGTTCGCCACCGAGGGGGAGCAGCGGCTGATCCGAGAGCAGAACCAGTGGATCGCCCCCAACCGCCTGCGGGTGGTGTGGCAGAGCGCCTCCGGCCCATCTGAGGAATCCCAACGCTGACGGCCACCTGCCCGAGGGCGCTCCCTAGGTTGGGGCGCCGCATCCGACCCGCTCCATGGCCGCAGCCCCCTCCAGCATCCCGGGGACCGTGCTGATCACGGGCACCACCTCCGGGGTGGGCCTCCATGCCGCCAAGTCCCTGCTCGAGCGGGGCTGGACCGTCGTCACGGCCAACCGTGATCCCGTGAGGGCCGCCGCCGCCGCCGCCGCGCTCGGCCTGCCCGCGGAGCGCCTGCACCATCTGCGCATCGACCTGGCCGATCTGGACAGTGTGCGCACCGGGGTGGAAACCCTGGTGGCCTCGATCGGCCGGCCCCTGGATGCCCTGGTGATCAACGCCGCCGTCTACAAGCCGCGGCTGAAGCAGCCCGAGCGTTCCCCCCAGGGTTACGAGATCTCGATGGCCACCAACCATCTGGGCCATTTCCTGCTGATTCAGATGCTTCTGCCCGATCTGCAGCGCTCCGGCCATCCCTCCCGCCGGGTGGTGATCCTTGGAACCGTGACGGCCAACTCCAGGGAACTCGGCGGCAAGATCCCCATCCCCGCCCCCGCCGACCTGGGCGACCTGAGCGGGTTCGCAGCCGGCTTCAAGGCCCCGGTGGCCATGGCCGACGGCAAGCCGTTCAAGCCTGGCAAGGCCTACAAGGACAGCAAGCTCTGCACCATGATCACCACCCAGGAGCTGCACCGGCGCCTGCATGACAGCACCGGCATCACCTTCAGTTCCCTCTACCCGGGCTGTGTGGCCGATACGCCCCTGTTCCGCAACACGCCGCGGGCGTTCCAGAAGATCTTCCCCTGGTTTCAGAAGAACATCACCGGCGGCTACGTGAGCCAGCCTCTGGCCGGCGAACGGGTGGCCCAGGTGGTGGCCGACCCCGAATTCGCCAGCTCCGGCGTGCACTGGAGCTGGGGGAACCGCCAGAGGAAAGGGGGCGCCAGTTCAGCCAGGAGCTCTCCGACAAGGCCAGCGATCCCGACACCGCCTCCAGGGTGTGGGAGCTTTCCATGCGGCTGGTGCAACCGGCTGCCTAGAAGCGGCGCGCGAACCCGTTCGA
>Ga0315900_10000276_pt1 | contig 92358 bp, 87 predicted proteins | sample LakEriMetagenome_FD_203521 | JGI IMG/M metagenome (GOLD analysis project Ga0315900, IMG submission 203521) | Freshwater fungal communities from buoy surface, Lake Erie, Ohio, United States - Buoy 12 MA114 | ecosystem: Environmental > Aquatic > Freshwater > Lake > Lake biofilm | place: USA: Lake... | reverse complement strand
TGATTCCAGCGCAACAAGTAACGATTTGGCCACATTGCTCCAAATAGAGGTGATTTATTGGAGTTTTCTTTCGCTTTTGTAGACCGATTGACTAATCTCGGAGCGGGGAGCATACCCACCCCACCCTCGAGAGTAAGGAATTCCAATGAAGAAGATCAAATTTGCATCAGTGGCAACTTCTGCCCTGCTCTGCATTTCCATAGTGGGCTTCTCGGCTTCCCCTGCAAATGCAGCCGCCGATCGCTCAGGTAAGCCGTGTTACGTTCAGGGCCAGGTGTTTAGCTCTGAAGGCCTCACCGTTACATGTTCAAATGAAACAGGAAAACTCGTTTACACAAAGGCTAAGAAGCTCAGTGGATCACTAACAGTTGTCTGCGGCGCTACTGAAGCATGGTGTGGAGCTATGACTGAAGCGTTCACTAAGAAGACTGGTGTTACAACAAAGTTTGTGCGCCTTTCATCAGGTGAAACCGTTGCACGTCTAGATGCAGCAAAAGCAAATCCAGAATTCGATGTATGGCACGGTGGACCAGCTGATGGTTTCGGTGTTGCACGTATCGGTGGACTCATTGACAAGTACGTATCACCAACTCGCCTCATGATCCCTAAGAAGTATCAGGATAGTGATGGATACTGGACTGGCGTTTATGTTGGAGCACTTGGTTTCTGCTCAAATACAAAGGAGCTCAAGCGCCTTGGTATCAAGACACCAACCTCATGGGCAGAGCTACTTAACCCAGCGTTGAAGAAGAGCATCTCAACAGCTCATCCATCAACATCAGGTACAGCATTCACCACACTTTGGACACAGGTCACTCGTCTAGGTGGAGAGACTGAAGGCTTGGCTTATATGGCTAAGTTCCATAACAACGTCTTGCAATACACCAAGTCAGGTGTTGGCCCAGTTGCTATCACCGGTCGCGGCGAAGTTGCAGTCGGCCTTGTCTTCTCACACGACTGCGTTGCAGGAAAAGAGCAGGGTCTTCCATTGAAGGTCTCATTCCCATCAGAAGGAACAGGCTATGAAATTGGTGGAGTTGCTCTCGTTAAGGGTGCAAAGAATCCAGATGCAGCAAAGGCATATATTGACTTTGCGCTTTCTTCTGAAGCACAGAACCTTGGACCAACAGTTGCTGCTTATCAGGTTTTGACAAACCCTAAGGCTAAGTACGATCGCCGTATGGTTACCTTGTCGAACCTAAAAATCGTTGATTACGATTTCGATAAGGCTGCCGCTGCAAAGAAGGCTCTGACTGCAAAGTTTGATGCCACCATTGCAGCTGCTCCAAAGTCATAACCTGCATCAAAGGTAGAGAACACAAGTAATGGCAGCTGGGAGATGGAGTGGAATTCTCACTTCATCTCCCAGCGTCATCACTTTTGCGGTTTTAACATCATTACTGTGAATTGAGAGGCTCAATCATTACTACAACTGCGATTGAAGAAAAGAAGACTTCTCCGTTAAAGAAGAAGAATGGCATCAAGTTAGATATTGGCACCAAGACCACCTTGATTCTTGCGGTATTCCTTCTTCTCTTGATGGTTGTTTTCCCTCTACTCAATATCTTGACCCGCGCTTTTGACGAAACTGGACAAGAAGTCTTTGCAAATATTCTGACGTCGGCTGTAGTACGTGGAATCATCAAGAACACGATTATCTTGGGAGTTGTCGTTGCAACCTTAGGTACCTTGATCGGTTTCTTCCTAGCCTACGCTCAGGTGAAGTTGAATTTCCGAGGTAAGAAACTGCTACACATCATTAGCCTCGTTCCTCTCATTACTCCACCATTTGCCTTTGCCACCGCAGTCATTAGCCTCTTTGGTCGAAGTGGAATTATCACGCGCGACATTCTTGGCCTCACTCCAACTCTCTATGGCTTGCCTGGCCTAACTATCGTTCTTACGTGCTCATTCTTTCCCGTCGCTTACATGAGCATCCTAGGAATGATGAAAAACCTTGATCCAGCACTTGATGAAGCATCCGCATCTCTTGGAGCTTCAAAGTTAAAAACTTTTTTTAAAGTAACTCTTCCGATGTTGATACCGGGTTTTGCTAGCTCATTTCTTCTACTCTTCGTTGAAGCATCAGCCGATCTCGCCAATCCACTTGTGATTGGTGGTGACTACACAGTCCTCGCTTCACGTGCATACATTGCAATTAACGGTGAGTACGACGTTCCGGCTGGTTCTGCCTACTCACTGATTCTTCTGATTCCCGGGCTCATCGTTTTTCTTGTGCAGCGTTACTGGGGTGAACGTAAGAGCGTCGTAAGCGTGACAGGCAAGCCAAGTGGAACACCTACGTATATCGAAAACAAATTCGCAAAAGCAGCACTTCTCTTTATTCCAGTTCTTATGGCTTCATTTATTGTTTTGATCTATGCCACAGTAATTTTCGGTGGCTTTGCTAAATTTTTGGGTGTAGATAATTCGCTTACTCTGGCAAATTACCGCTATATCTTCAGTGGTGTTGGTTATGACGCGATTATTAAGACTTCGATGATGGCTTTAATCGCAACTCCAATTGCTGGAATTTTGGGAATGGTTCTTGCTTGGCTAATTGTTCGCAAGGTAAGAAGAGGGCGTGAATTTATTGACTTCCTGGGAATGCTCGGACTGGCTGTTCCAGGAACTGTCCTTGGAATTGGCTTTGCGATTACCTTCAATGATGTGACCAAGATTGGTGATACGACAGTCTTGCCTCAATTGGCAGGTGGCGGTGCCATCTTTGGCGGTGCTGTCGCCATTGTTATGGTCTACACAATTCGGTCTAGCCCTGCAGGGCAACGATCGGGTATCGCAGCTCTCCAGCAGATTAACCCCGCTATCGATGAAGCTTCGGCATCCTTGGGTGCTTCAGGATTTACAACCTTCAGAAAGATCACCTTGCCACTTATCAAGCCTGCCCTTTTGACGGGTCTTATGTTCGCCTTTGCGCACTCAATGACGACACTTTCCCCCATCATCTTTATTACAACACCGGAAACTCCCATTATGACGCAGAAGATTTTGGCTGAAGTAGATTCGGGTCGATTCGGCAATGCATTCGCTTTCTGTACATTGTTGATCTTCATCGTTCTCACAGTAATGGGATTAATAAATCTTCTGGTTCGTGGGAAATCAGATAAATCTTCATCACAAATACCGATGGTGAGGGCCTAGAGAATGGATGCAGCAATGGGATCAACATCAACCTCAAGTAAGTTAGAGCTCAGAAATCTCTCAAAGGTTTTCGGACAGGGCAAAGAGCGAGTCACCGCCGTTGATTCAATCAACCTTGACATCTATCCAGGTGAGTTCATTACCTTCTTAGGGCCATCAGGATGCGGAAAGACAACAACTCTGCGAATGATTGCTGGCTTTGAAGCTCCATCTCAAGGTTCAATCCTTCTAGATGGCCAAGATATGTCTTCGCTCTCTCCTGATAAGCGACCAATGGGTATGGTCTTTCAGTCCTATGCGCTATTTCCACATATGAGCGTGTATGAAAATGTCGCCTATGGTCCAAAAATTAAGAAACTTCCAGCTGCGCAGGTTAAGAAGGATGTTGCAGAAGTTCTTGATTCAATGAGTCTTACACCCATGGCACACCGCTCTCCAAATCAACTTTCAGGCGGACAGCAGCAACGTGTTGCGCTTGCTCGCGCGATGGTGATGCGTCCCAAAGTGCTGCTCTTTGATGAGCCTTTGAGTAACCTGGATGCAAAGTTGCGCGCCCAAATGCGTATTGAGATTCGTGAAGTTCAGCAGCGTCTTGGTATAACAAGTATTTTCGTAACTCATGATCAAGATGAAGCGATGAGCATCTCTGACCGAATCGTTGTAATGCGAAATTCCAAGATTGAGCAGGTTGGCCTTCCTGCCGAAATCTATCTCCGTCCAGCATCAGTCTTTGTTGCAGACTTCATCGGTATTTCCAACTTCTTGTCAGTAAAATCCGTCTCTTCGGCTGCAGGAGGCAAGGCTACGGTTAGTGTTCTAGGCCGAACCATTGAAGTGCCTGCACATCAGGATGCACTAAAGAACGAAAGTATTCTCTTGGTTCGACCTGAATCTATTCGCGTCAAGCCAGCGCAAGCTGGTAACGCATCAATTTCAGGTACGCAAGGTCGCGTCAAGCAGGTTGTCTTCTACGGCGAACATGTTGAGTATCGAATTGAATCTGAGGTGGGCGTCATCATTGCCGTATCCTCAGATCCAGTATTCGAGGAGATCGTTCCGGTTGGCTCCTATGCAGAATTTGTATTCGACCCAGAGCGCTCATGGTTACTCCCTGCAGATAGCAAGTAATGGGCAAAGTAGGTTTTCTCTTTGATCTAGACGGCACTCTGATTAATTCGCAGATTGCCGTCCATGATTCATGGATGCAAATCGCAAGTGAGGCAGATTTTCATCTTCCGCACTTAGATGGAATGCATGGACTTCCGGCTGCTATATCCCTTAAAAAGCTTATGCCAGAGCGAAGCGATGAAGAGGTACAGCGGTGGGCAAAAAGATTAGAAAGTGTTGAGATCGAGGCGGCAAGTGGCGTCTTTGCAGTTGACGGTGCACAAGAAGTATTAGATTTTCTCTCGAGTCATAATGTTCCCTGGACGATCGTGACATCATGCACGATGGATTTAGCCAAAGCTCGGGCAGGTGCAGCCGGAATAGTTATGCCGCATCACTCTGTGACTTTTGACCAAGTTACTTTTGGAAAGCCACACCCCGAACCTTTCCTATTAGGTGCAGAACGGCTCGAGGTAAACGCCCAGAATTGTTGGGGCGTTGAAGATGCACCTGGTGGAGTTGCGGCCGCAAAGTCAGCAGGATGCACGGTTGCTGCTGTGTTAACGACGCATAAGAAGGATGACTTAACTCAAGCCGACCATCATCTAGAAAGCTTGGTTGATTTACTCTCTATCGCGCAGATTCGATAATTGGTACACGTGTAGCCTCCGCCCCGCTTGAAGATCTTCTCTTCGGCTTTGCCCTGATCTTGTCTGTGATGGGGCTCTGGGAGTTCTGGGGCAGGCGCGGATTCCAGCGTAGATAGCTCAGTCAACTGCCCTTTCCAGGTGCATAAAAAGAGTCTAGGTTTTCGGTGATGGCATAGAGACCTGTGTCGGGGAACCTTTCCTTGCTACTAATCCTAGGATCGCGAGGAAGAATCAGATGAAAGCACGAATCATTATTGGCCTAGTAATTGCAGCCTTTCTGGCCCCCACTCTTTCGCACGCAGCAGAGACTGTCGATGAACAGTTCCAGAGCCTTGCAATGCCAGGTGCGAATTCTCTTGGGTTTCAAGCAAATGAAAGTAACTTTTCTAAGACTGAAGTTTCTTCTTGGTTTAACTTCACAACAAATGATGGAACGCCCACAGGTAAGGTCACCAACATTGCTATCTGCAACACTGGAAAGGAGCCTGGCTGCGAGTTCTCTGTATATGCCATGTATCGAGCTGTCCTACCTGCTTGTCTTGATGCAGCAGATACAAATTGCCTCTCCGAGATTACGGCAGTTGATGCGACTGGAAAATCACTGAAAGTAAATACTCTCTCAACTTTTCCTACTCTTCGATATGAAGATTTCGCAGGTGACCAAACACAGGGTGTGCCGCGTGGAAGTGGCGCAGTGCTGGTATCAATTCCAGAAGCCCCTCACGCGGGTGGAGATACCTATTTAATGAAGTTAACTGTGACATCAAATAGAACCCCTCAATCAGGTGGGGTATATGGGGTTCCATCAATCTCGGCCTCGATGATGGCTGTCAAGATTGTTGAAGGAAAATTTCAGGCTGCCCGTACTGAGACCAATACTGCTTCATACTTGAGAGCTTCGGGTATCAGTGTTCGTGGATTCGTTGATCTGGCTCCAGGAGAACAGCTTGATTCACGATATCAAGCCTGTGTTATGAGTTCGACCAAGGAATGCGCGCTTCCATATGGACTTCCTCAAGATATCTCTTTTGGTTTCTCTGCACGTTTTTCATTTAATCTGACAGGTTGGCTTCATGGCCGTATGCGTGATGCCTCAATCAAATTAGAGAAGAAATCCGAGAAGGAAAGTTTGCTCACAGTAAGTGCCCGCCCGATTAAAGTTCCAGTCGTAGATGTCGTAAAGAGTGTTGATGACTTGCCAGATTCACTCATTAACTATTTCGCACCACTAGACTGGGCAGGAGAAACGCTTCGCTATCCACTCGCAACTTCTGCTCAAGGGACTCGTGTGGATGTAAGTGAGAAGACTCGCACTGGTCTTAAAAACCTCTCATTCAAATTTATTAATACTCGCTTTGATTCAGCTTCTATGAAGGACTTCTTGCAATGGCTTCCAATTGCAGGAGACAAGGCTGCCGCTCTTCCCACCCAATGGCGTGTAGCCACGATGACTGACCGAGGCTCTGGTGTGGTTCAAGAGTGTCTTTATAAGACCAATACTCTCGCCGGGCTAGTAACAACAAATGCAACAATGTATCTCGATGGTCCTCCAACATTTGATGCTTCCCAAGGCTCACTCGATTACAAAGTTGCAGCAACACACTATGAAGCCGATGGTAAGACAGAATTTAAGGGTAGCTACGAACTATTAATGTCATCATCTGTCGCGCGATGTATCTATAAGTTTACAAGTGCGCCAGTGAAGGCATCAGTCTCGGTTACATCTGAAAATGGTGAGCCAAACGTTGCCACTGTTGTGGTCAACGAGAAGAACAATTGGTTGACGTTAGGTGCTTACAATTTCACATTCTCAAGCCCAACAGTTTCCGTCAAACTCACCCAAGATAAGCCTGCGGTCGTTACTCCACCAAAGCCGGTCATTAAGAAGATAACCTGCGTTAAGGGCAAGGTCACTAAGAAGATTGTGGCTACCAAGTGTCCAACCGGCTATAAGAAGAAGGCTTAGCCCTTACCTACTCTGACAGTGCAATAGACTTCTGCCCGTACCCAGTACTGCTGGGGCGGTAGCTCAGTTGGTTAGAGCCCCGAACTCATAATTCGGTCGTCGTCGGTTCGAGCCCGACCCGCCCCACTTTCTCTACTTCTTCTTCCAACCGCTTGGGCACTTATCGGCCGTGAAAGTTTTGGTCGATTTACCTTTAACGCAGGTCACTTTTTTGGAAACCTTTGAGGTTGATGCCTGAGTCAGCTTCACTTTGATCGTCGGTGATGAGAACGTGAAGCCAGATGCACTCAATCGTAGCCAACCATCTTTTTCGTTAACTACAGTCGTCGCAACTGAGCTCACTCCAGATTCATTCTGGATTGATACAGAGGCTGAGATAGGTGCATTAGTGAAGTTATAGAGGCACCTGGCAACAGAACTCTTTAAGAGCAGATTGTATGAACCCCTAAAGACATCTCCAGTTGGAGTCAGATGCGGAGATGCGACCTTATAGTCCAAAGTATTTGTCGCAGAGTTGAGAACGGGCGGTCCATCAATGTAGAGAGTCGAGTTGGTTGCGACTAGGCCATTGAGAGATTCTGTTCCACGCAGGCAGGAATTTGTCTGTTGAAAATTTGGGTTCATTGTTCTAAATGCCCACACAGAAGGAAGTGCCGCCGCTTTGTCATCGGCATACGGCATCCAGGCCAACATGTTGCGCATCTCTGTTTCATCGAATACCTCGCCACCATGACGGGTAATCGATTTCTTAGTATCAGTTGCCAGATCTTCATTACTAGCACCACCTGGACCAGTGAACCAACTAGAGATTCTTGCAACAGATCTTTCGGCCAAAAGTGTCCTTACAGATTGACTAATCTCGCTGTATTTTTTCCATACCTGAAATACGGGAACTTTCGTAGCTTGGGCTTTCATCGTAATTACCGAACCACCCGTTGCAGTTGGCTGATATGCAACTGTTGGATTCTCTACTCGACCATGCAACCACCCAGTCATTGGATACTGGAATCGAACTTTCATACCAAAGGTAATGTCCTGGGGAAGTGAATACGGTGCAGCGCATTGCGTAGCTGAATTGCTGACACAGCCACGAGTTGTATCTGTGGGACCAAAGCGTGAGACCTCATCATAGAAACACCCGGCTGTCTCGACTTTCTTCGTTGCATCGAATCTAAATGATTTTCCTGGTTCTAGTTGGCTAAGGAGATATCCGCAGGCGCCTGTAGTATTTAAATACTTCTGATCAACGATATCGACTGCAAATATTCCAGCTTGAAATCCTCGGTACCAAAACTTCTCGGCAGTTGCTCCTCTTGCTAAACGACCGCCTGTGAGTTGACCTCTGAAAATATAGGTGTCACCTTTTGCGTGAGGTGCTTCAGGAATACGAACTAACAGTGGTTGAGTACCTTCAGGAAGGCCGACACGTTCATCGGCGACAAAGTCTGTTGGTCCAGACGATGGGAATTTTCCTATCTTTTCAATTTTAAGTGATTGTCCATTCTTCTCAGCATAAATATTTTCAATACAGGTGCGCGCTTTACTATCTTCACACATAGGCAAAACAGCTAGAAACTGCTGCATGATGCGTAAGTCACATTCGGGTGCGCTTGTAGACGAGCAGACAACTACATCTGTGGGTGCTTCCTGGTTATTTGTCCAACCGATGCGATCGCCTACCCACGTGCTGATGAATGTTGATGTTGATTGAGTAGATTCGGCCAATTCGTTTACATAATATCCACGCATCTGCTCTTCTGCGGGCGCTGGAACTTGGAATTGTTCGTCAGGAATCGTTGCTGAATTTGCAGTTGAAATTGAAAGTTGAATGGTGAGGGCAAAAATTAACAGCCCGTATAGATATTTTAAAATTCTCATAGAGTCTCCCCTGACGATGACGAAATGTTACTTGTGACTTTAATTCCGGAGAAGTACTCCACTCGGATTTGATCAGCCATTGAGAAATATGGACTGGTCAATCAAGTTTTAAGGCATATGACCCACATCGCACACATCCTTGGTTAGAGCCTCGGAATCCACGGCCCGATCGGGCATGGGACGCGCCTGACCCAGCCCAATTGCTTGTTTGAGAACTTTCTGCGGCCGACACCAGTTGGTGCACACTCGATATACTTCGTAGGTGAGGCTCAAACGAAAAAGTAGAGTCGTCCCCTCACTATTAATTCTTCCTTATGTAGCCTTCATGCTTTTTTGTGGAATTATTCCTGTCGTTTATGGAATTTTCGAAGTGCGCAACCCCTCATGGATAAATATGGATGGTGGGTTTGAGACCTTCCTTTTGGTCCTTCAGGATTTTCGAGTAGGACCAGCGATTTTCAACGTCTTGTTCTTACTCGCAGTATTTGTCCCTTTGATGATCATCACCGTTTTATCAGTGTCATTGTTACTTGATTCGATAAATTTTAAGTACGACAGGGCTACGAGATTAGTTTTTCTGATTCCGGGTTTAATTCCTGTAGCAGTTGCAGTCCTCTTCTGGTCTTCAGTTGTTGGCTACGATGTCGTGTGGGATAAGTCCAACATCCGATGGATGATCGGTGTTATTTCGTTCTCCACGGGAATCGGAAGCTGGATTGTCATTCAGTATGGGTCGCTCCGCTCGATCTCTCAAGAAGTCCTCGAAGCAGGAGTTGTCGATGGGTGCAATCGGTTCCAATTAGCATGGCGATTAAAACTGCCCATGATCAGCCGATACGTGGGCTATATGGTGATACTTCTAATTGTTGGTGCCCTACAAATATTTAATGAGCCTAATTTATTGATGTATTCCAATATGACCACAGATTGGTCGCCTAGCCAGATTGCATTCACTTATGCATTTAAGAATGCAGATTTTGCTGGTGGAGTGGCGTTATCACTGATCATGCTTATTCCCAATGTGATTTTGGCGCTACTTTTCATACTTAATACCGATTTCATGAAGAAGAGTAAGAACTCATGGAATTAGGAACTCAGCGGCGTAATAGTCGCCTTATCAAGGTGACGCTTCTTATCATGACGTTCTGGGCTTCGATCCCAATGTTGTGGATTCTTCGAGATGTAGGCAGGATGATTTTCGCGCCGGTTATTTACTACGATAACGGAATCTTCTTCACCTGGTTGAAGAACACTTCGATTTTCGTCGGATCTGCCCTGAGCATCTCAGTAATTTGTTGTATCACTGCAGGCTTTGTCTTGGCCGTCTTGGACGTGCCATTCCGCCGATTCCTATTATTTTCTACTCTAGTAACGATGCTCATTCCAATAACTGCGATGGCGATGCCGCTCTATGTCATGATTGATCGAATTGGTCTTAATGACACTCTGCTCGGTTTAATTCTCGCCTCCTCATTTTTTCCATTCGGAGCCCTTCTCTCTTATCTCTATTACACATCAGTACTTCCGCCAGACCTAGTGGGTATGGGACGAATTGATGGTCTGGGCGATTTTGGAATCTATCGATATCTTGGAATCCCACTTTCGAAGTCTCTCATCTCAGTGGTGACTTTCTTCTGTTTCGTGAGTTTATGGAATAGCTACCATCTGCCGCGCATCCTTCTCGTTGAGCCATCAAAATCAATCATGTCAATTGGAATCGAAGCGTTCTATGGCCAAGGAACGACATTAATTGCAATCGTGATGGTAATCCCCTCAGTCTTGCTTTATCTCGCATCTCAAAAAACGATTGCCCGAGGAATCTTCAGTGGCGCAGTAAAGGAATAACTCCCAGCCGAACCGGCCGTGAGATAATTTGTCACTATGAAATTCTTTGGTAGGCGCAAGAAAACTGCCCAGTCCTTTATCGGATTTAGGCATGCACATGGGATTGGCATCAGGAGTAAGTACTACGTCATGCCACTCTCGCGCGGAGCATCTGGATTTACTCGCGCCCTTGCCGAAGATGCACATATGACACTGATCGAGAATAAATCCGAATCAAGTGACCCCACCGCAATTGCTGCGGTTGCGCAAACATTCTTGCCTAAGCTTGCCCAACATCGACATACGGCAGGGATCTTATTGATTGCAGTCGGTGATGAACCCACACCTGTTCAGGAGATTGCCGCGCAGATTCAAGCTCTGGGTACACCTTGTGAGTACCTAGTAATCACTGATTTTCCGGATATGGAGATGGCAACAAATCTGGCACTCGGAACTGCGCAAGAGTTAAAGACGATGGCGCTTTCGGGCATTGATCGCATCGAAGAGAGTGATCTAACTATTGTCTATCAAGAAGAACCTGCATGCTTGGCTGAACTCGTAGCCCTCTTAGAGAAGAACAAATTTACTCTGCGCCTGCATCAGATGAACCCAACAGATAAAAGTGAGATATCTGCATTAGCGCTGGAAGGTTCTCATGCGATCCTCTCATTTGAGGCAGATGATCAATACCCTTCAGGAACATTAGTTACACCAGTGATTAACGTGGCAAGCGATTCTGATTTCCATCGAGCTATTGCGAGCGAATTTGATCTTAGCCATGAGAGCTCTGTGGCAGAGATTGTGCAGAAAGTTCAGGAAGTTTTTGGAATGATTCCCACAATCAGTGAGGGGTTGGGCATCCATGAACCGTTATTTAAAAGTAACGTACCCTCACTCAATGATCTTGCCGATCTGGATGAAATCTGCCTTATACCTGCCAACCCTGTTCTCATCTCATTTTTGATTGATCTCGTTTCAAACAAGACGGGATTTTTCCTCAAGGATTGGGAGAGCTTTGAGGGGCAGGACGTTGTCGCGAAAAAGATTCTTGTGATCGGCACAGGTGGCGGATCAGATCATATTTCCGCCTCTGTGGGACAAGATGCCAGAGTAAAGAGAATGAACGTCTCAGAATTCGGATCGTTCCACGGATTAGCAGCTGCAATTGTGGCTGAGGCATAAATATTTGCACAAAAAGAAACCCCTCGCGCAGATGCACGAGGGGTTTCTTTTTTGAATTGCTTAGAGATTAACGCTTTTGCTCATAGTACTTACGGTTAGCAACGGCTGCTGCCTTTGCAACTGTATTGAGCTTGTCGACGATAACCTTTGCAGCACCTTCAGGAGTTTGTGAACCTGTGAGGCACTTCTGGAACTCAGGAAGACATGTGAGATCACGCCAAGCTGTAAGACCTGGGAATGTGTATGTCTTAGGCAAAGTTCCAAGGCTTGCGATCGCAGTATCAAACTGACGATTGTCAGAGATGAACTTATCTTTCGCTGCATCGGTTGAGGTTGGGAAGTAACCTGTTGCCTTGAGGAATATAGTCTGGGCGGCTGGGCTACCTAGGAATGAGCAATATTCAAAGGCTGCATCTGGGTTCTTCGTATGCTGGAAGACACCATTTGCAAGAGGCGCTTGGAAGCCGAACTGATCTTTTGGACCCTTTGGTCGTGCAAGTGTCATAACTTCGGTTCCATACTTTAGGTTCTTGCCTACATCGATAAAGCTTCCACCATGGTGCATGACCATCGCAGCCTTACCAGTGTAGAAGTTGCTAAAGATCTGCGCGTATCCATCTGTCGCAACAGTTGGGACCACAGCCTTATCCTTAACGGCCAAGTTGACCCAGAAACGCATCGCTTCAACTGCGGCATCAAGAGTCAAAGTTGCCTTATAGGAAGGTGAAATGAGTGAACCGTTGTAAGCGTGGAGAGCATTGACGATAAATCCACCGCCACCTGATCCTCCGCGCATCGCAAAGCCGTACTGACCCTTGCTTGGGTTGGTACATGCAATAGCAGCTTCGCGGAATTCTGCCATCGTTGTTGGCTCTTTCTTGATTCCAGCAGCCTCAAAGAAGTCCTTGCGGTAATACGTCCAGTCGATGAATGTGAAGAATGGAACGCCGTAGACCTTGCGGTTCGCCGTGAATGCAGCAGTATCACCTGCAACAGATGCGGCACCTGGCCACTGCTTGTTGTAGGTAGTGATATCGCGCAATCCACCGATGCGTTGCATGTCGGTGAAGCGGCTGACGTCGACCATCACAGCATCTGGACCGCTCTTGGCAGTTGTCGATGCAATGTATTTAGCCATCCAGTCATCATTTGTAACTGTCTGAATATCAGCTTCGATTGCTGGTGAAGCCTTCTTAAATGCCTCAGTTGTCTCAGCAAACGCTGCGCGCTCTGGAGCACCTGTGAAGTGGTTCCAGTACGTCATCTTGCCTGTGCCCTTTTTATTGGTACGAGCGGCAAATGCTGATGTTGCTGAAGATCCCACTGAAGCTACAGCGCCGGCAATGGCGCTTATCTTGAAGAGAGTTCTGCGGGAAAGATTGCCGATAAAGTCCTGCATGAAATTCAACTTTCTCGAGGTAGCCCCACCCGTTGTAAGGCTTGGAATGAGGTTAGTTACACGTATGGGTGAACGTCAAGCAAATTTGAGAGAAAATATAGGATTTCTTTGCGAAACCTATAGGATCGAAAAAGTGGAAAAAAGGGCTAATCCTTGAGGCTTCCAGCGGTAATTCCTGCGACCATCTTGCGCCCCACGAGCGCAAAGCCGATGACAACCGGCAATAGGCTCAAGATTGAGGTGGCTGTGAGCGCCTCCCATGGAAGCTGGAACTCCCCGATCATCTCGCGCAAGCCCACTGGCCAGGTTCTGGTGCGATCTGATGAGGTAAGCAGCATGGCAAAGAGAACATCGTTCCAGGCGGTGATTGCCGTCAACGTACCCGTTGCAGCAAGGCCGGGAAGTACTAGCGGAATAGAAATACGCCACATGGCACCCATGCGCGAGCAGCCATCGATACGAGCGGCATTCTCTAAATCTGGTGGCAAGGAATCGAAGAAACCTTTCATCAACCAGATCGTTGCCGGCAAGGTAAAGGTTGTGTAGGCAAGTGTTAATCCGATGTAGCTATCGAGAAGTCCCAACCTATTCATAAAGAGATACATAGGGATCAGAAGTAAAACACCAGGGACCAAACGAATTGCTAGGTAAACCAAGAGCACACCTTGTCGTCCTCGGAACTTACTTCTTGAGAGTGCGTAGCCAGCAAATGTTCCTAGAGACAAACTGATAATCACGGTCATCGTGCTAACAATGAGGCTGTTTTTCATCAGCATTGGAAAGTTGGTATCCCGCCAGACTCCGAAGTAGGCATCAAAACTTAAATTAGAGAGACCAATTTTTGTTGGAAACTTATTAATATCCACATTTGTTCGAAGCGATGTATAGAAAGTCCAAACCAATGGAAGAACTGCGAATAACCCCAAGAAAACAATGCCAATATTTACTAGGTGATAAGAGACAGGACGCTTCTTCTTCTTGATGGTAGTCATTAGTCTTCCTTTCCGAAACGAGCAAAGCGGATGTAGACCATTGCAAAGCCGGCGATCGCAGCCAAGACCGCCACTGATATAGCTGCAGAATAACCAAAGTCATAACTGAGGAATGCGATCTGGAATGCCAGTAACGGTAGAACTGTGGTGGCATCTCCTGGCCCACCATTAGTCATCAACAAAACTAAGGTAGGTGAATTAATCAGATGAATAACTCCCAAGATTGATGAAACGACTATCACTGGAGAAATTAAAGGCAAAACTACATATCTAAAGTGTTGCCAACTATTTGCGCCATCAACTGCAGTTGACTCTCTCATATCCTTTGGAATTCCTTGAATTGCTGCAAGTAAGAAGAGCATGAAGAATGGATAAGAAGCCCACAGATCCACAAAGAGCACGGCATAGATCGCAAGCTCTGGGTTACTCCATAAACCAGCTGGCCCAAATGAGATACCAATGCCATCCAACATTTTGATCAAAACACCTGAATTCTGATCGAGAATAAAGCGCCACATATAAGCAGTCACAACTGGTGGCGTAAACCAAGGCAGAACAACTAACACTCTAATAAGACCAATGTATTTACGATCTTGGCTCAGTAGCATCGCTGCACCAAGACCAACAGCGAGTTGTGTAATCAAACCAACGACCATGAAGGTGAGAGTGTTCTTTGCCGCGAGCAGAAATAGTGAATCCTTGAACATCTGCCTAAAGTTTTCTAACCCAATAAATGTTGAGTCAGGACCTTCAAGCAAAACCGTTCTAGTAAAGCTTAAGTAGATGCCTCGATAAAGTGGATAAAAAATAAAGGTAACGACTAGGACAAGGCTTGGAGCGAGCAAGATCCAGGCAAAATATTTGCCTTCAAGAATTGATTTGAATCCGCGCAGGGGGGCGCCAATGACCGTCTTTGTACTCATGCGGTAAAGGTAGGTCTGCGCGGAAGGTGTGTCAATGGACTTGCGGAGGAAAATATAGGATTTTCGTCCCAAAATATAGGATCTACTTGGGATCCCGAGAGACCTTAGATCAGGTTTGGCGGCTTCATCGAGAGCTTAAATGCTTGCATCGCTGCAGGAATTTCACTTACCCAGGTGACTAGATCGTCATGGGCATCGTTAATGAACTTTTCACTCTTTAGCGAATGTAAAAATGTGTGCAAATCTTTATAAAAACCAAAGGGATCACAGACAACTATTGGTTTTTGGTGATAGCCAAGGTGTCTAGCCACCCAGATCTCCATGAACTCCTCCATGGTTCCTAGCCCGCCCGGCAATATTAGAAATCCGTTAGAAAGATCTTCTAACATCGCCTTGCGTGAACGCATCGATTCGGTAATAAAGAGTTCAGTTGCTTCCTCGTCAGCAAATTCTTTTCCTACGAGCTTTTGTGGAATTACGCCAAAGGTCTTGCCGCCAACGCTACGTGCACCGCGAGATACAGAACCCATCATGGAGAGCGTTCCCCCGCCCCAGGCAACATCCCAGCCTTGGTCGGCGATCGCTTTTCCTACCTCAAAGGCGAAATCGACATATTTATCATCTATCTTTGTTGAGGCGGAACAGAACACGGCGATACGCATAGCCCAATAGTGCCATGAAAAGTTCACAACGGTAAGATCAAACAATGAAAGCGATTCCATGGGATCAAGGTGTGTGGCTCAATCCACCGGTAAATGCGTTGCAAGAAAATAGTCAACTTAAAGTTACTACCGTTCATGAGAGTGATTTTTGGAGAAATACTTCCTACGGATTTGTTCATGATTCAGGACATGCGCTGCTCACTGATTTTCCAGCGAACTCGTCAATGGAAGTAACTTTTCTTCTAGATTATTCAGGGCAATTTGATCAAGCTGGAATTATTGTTCACAGCGATAGCCAACACTGGATTAAGGCTGGCGTGGAGAGCGCTGATGGATCACCGCAAGTAGGTGCGGTTGTTACCTCGATAAATTCTGATTGGTCTTTAGCGCCAGTGCCGCAGTGGATGGGAAAGCAAGTAACGGTGCGGGCAAGTAGAACAACAGATGCACTTACAATTCGTGCCCGTTGTGGCGAAGATGATCAACTCATTCGACTTGCACCTATTGATCCCACGCTCAAATGGAGCGCTGGCCCACATTGCGCCAGTCCTATAAGCAGATCGCTAAACGTTACCTTCAATGAGTGGGCTCACGGAGATGCAGATTTAACACTTCATTGAAGTTATTGGTGAGATGAGGCCCCGAAGATTTTTACTGGATCACCAGGAATCGAATTATCAAAAGGAAAGAATGGTCTTTGCATCTGCTTGTAGGTCAATGATTTACAGGTTGCAGGGGTCGGTCCAGGAGAATCAATCACATAGAAGTGATCTGCAATTGGACTATACGTCATAAAGTAATTCATCGGATTCTTTACCACTATCAGCTGATAATCTTCTGGATCTAATCCAACTGAACGATATTGTTCATCACGCCATTCATAGGTTGGAAAAGTTGCAATGACGATATCAATGGCACCTACTCGAACTACAGCGGTTGCTCCCATGTGTCCGCCAGCGCCATCCCACACTCCGCCTTGGTAAAGATAGTCTCCATCACTTGTGTTTAAAACATGGGCTTTAATCTTTACCGGTGGTCCCCACTTTTTATCTATCTCTGCTCCAACAAGTAAATCGACTTCTGAACCAACACCAGCGGCTATCGCTGTAGCAGCCGCCTGAGGTGACACAACTGGATAGATTGCTTTTATATTCGAGTCAATCTCTAGTAATTCGTGGAGTACTGCAACGCAGTCCCCGGCTGAACCACCACCGCAGGTATCGGCTACTTCCGTAAGTACTGACCTACTGGAACCTCTTTTGATTGCATCACGAATTGCGGCATCGGGTTTCCACACTTCCGGTTCGAATTCTTGCCTGCGATCCCAATACTCCTGTGCAATCTCTCGTGCCATTGCGGCAGCGCTTTCTGGATCGTTATCGGTAACTATTAGTGCACCACTGCCCATATCGGGGCGATCAATATATGGATGTACTAAGAAAACGCTACTGGACAGACATCTTCCTGCATGTTCCCAACTCTTTGCTTTTCGCATTAAATCAAAAAATGGACCGGGCCTCTCAGTGGAGGCATTGATTGCACTCGTGAGGACCGGCACGCGTGCCATAACTTGCACGGGCGATACTTCTTTCTTAATTGTTCTCACTATTAGGTCAGCTGCTCGAGCACCAGTCGTAAATGAGTCCATGTGTGGGTAGGTTTCCCAACCAAATAGCGCAGTGGACAAAGCAACCATTTTTTCAGTGATATGGGCATGTAAATCGAGAGTAACCATAATTGGTATCTCATGACCGACAACTTCGCGCACTGATTGCAGAAGCTCACCTTCTATATCAGCCACGCTCACCGAAACTGCCGCTCCATGTAGCAATAACAAAACTCCATCGAGATGGCCGGCATTTTTTGTCAGTTCAATTATCTCGTCATGGAATTTGGTAAAGCATTGATCAGTGAGTGCTCCTCCAGGAATTGTTGAAGTAAAGAGCAATGGCACTGGAACAAAGTCAGAATGTTTGGCTAACTCACTCAGCGATCCCCCAACAACACCATCAGTTCTTTCCAGCATCTGTTGACCGCGTAGTAATTCCACTCGTTCAAAATCATCCTCGGTTATTAATGCGCTCGTGAAGTCGTTACATTCAGTCAAAATTCCTGCAATAGCAATCCTTTTCACTTCTGAACTCCTTCGCTCGACAAAGTTGATTCATGCTATACCTGAGAGCCAACACTCTTCAATACCCTTAAGAAAAGAGCATTGATAAGTCTGAAGAAGGAATGACTGCTCTTTTCTTGATCAAGCGGACAGAGAGAAGCGCCGATTTAGCACTTCATTACTTCCAGAGTTAGAGTGGGTAGATGAGCACACAAATGTGGAGAGCCCGCGATGTAAAGAATTGCATCATCGTGCCGAGCGAACTAGATAACAAATATTCTCGTGGAGTACTGGGAGTTATTACCGGTTCGGCGAAGTTTCCAGGTGCTGCTGTTCTCACGACTGCAAGTGCCTCTGCCACCGGACTAGGAATGATCCGTTTTCATAGTAATTCTGGACTTGCCCATCTTGTGCTTCATACAAATCCTGAAGTCGTTGTGCAGCCTGGCGCTGTTACGGCGTGGCTGGCAGGCTCTGGAATAGATAGCAAGAGATACAGCGATGTCACTACATGGTTACGTCATCGTTGGTTTTCGCTCTTATCTAAGCAGAGCGTTCCTACAATTCTTGATGCAGGTGCCTTACATCTTGCAGGAAAACTTGATCAACCCACGCTGATTACACCGCATGCAGGTGAGCTTGCACGGCTACTGACAGAGCGTGGAATCACAGTCACATCTGAAGCAATTGAAGGTAATCCTAAAAAATGGGCGGTTACTGCATCAGAGAAACTAGGCGTCGTTGTCTTACTTAAAGGTTCACACACAATCGTTGCCGATGGTGACTCAGTGATTGAACTTCCAGTCTCAACTCCATGGTTGGCAACTGCAGGCTCAGGCGATGTGCTTGCTGGAATTGTGGGTGCACTTGTTGCTACAAATTACATTGAAATTCTCAACGATAGAAAGCGTTTGAGTGAGGTTGCTGCAAGCGCAGCCTTTATTCATAATTCTGCAGCGCTTTTTGCATCTAGGGATGCCCCAATCTCAGCTAAATCAATTATTGACTCTATTTCAGATGTGATGAGAAAGATCATCTAGGTGATTAGCGCTTCTCGCTTAACGATTGAAATAGCGATACCTTGATTCATGACCGCTACGGCATTACCTCGTGTAATGATCGCCAGCGATGACGCATTTGAATTAGCAACAATGAGTGCGGCGCTTCGTCTCCATGGAGTCAATGTTGTTGGAGAAGCGAGCAATAAATTAATTGCGGAAAATACTTTTCGTTCGCTACATCCTGAAGTGCTCATTATTGATTTAATGTTCGCAAGTGGTGATGCTGTTGGAATCATTGATGAACTTAGGAAGGCCAATCCAGAACTAGGTGTAGTTCTAATGACAGCCTGCCCAGATCTTCGCCTACTCGGAGTTTCTGAGAAAACTCTTCCGCAAGGAGTTCAAATCGTTCTCAAGCGATCTGTCGCTGATCTTGCAGTTTTGAGCTTTGCAATAGCGCAATCACTAGAATCTTCTTCTATAAATTCAAGTGCACAGTGGGTCAGAGCCCACGCTTCGCTTCATGAAAACGCATTTCTCACCGTTTTAAGTGACTTTACCGATATTCAAGTAGCGACCTTGCGACTAGTTGCACAGGGGTTGAGCAACTCAGAGATTGCCAAGGTTAGATTTGTCAGCGAAAAATCTGTAGAACAAATTGTTGCTCGCATTGCTCAACATCTAAAGGTCACTCCTGATCGAAGTAAGAACCTCCGCGTTGTCATCACCGGTGAATACTTCAAGTGGATCGGTGCTCCTCGACACATTTAGTCATATCGCTCTTGCTAGAGTTGGCATATGGATACCGTTCTGACATTGGAAGATCTTCGCCAACGCTGGAATGATGTTCTTGATTTGGTGGAGCGGCAAGACCGAATTACTTGGATGGCATTCTTTGATGCGCGGCTAGCCTCCTTTGATGGCAAAGTACTGACGCTTGATTATTCAGATAGCGGCAAATTTGGTGGTTCACATCAATTTTCCGAGACTCGTGAGCGACAACTCAATTTGTTGAAGGCAGCAGTAAAAGAAATCTTTGGCGTTGAGATCGAAGTTGAGCAACGGCCATGAAGAAAACTCTCATCGGAATCTCCCTAACTCTTATCGCAGGCTTGCTCTATGCAACACCTACATATGCGGCTGGAAGTAATCTAACGATGTCGCTCAATCAGACTCCAGGGCGATCAGAACCTGTAGTTACTCTATTTGGCCAACTTAAACCTGCAAAAAAATCGATTCCGATCACAGTTCAGATTTATCTCAAAGGTAAGTGGCAAGACACGCGATTTATTAGTAAGACCGCTGCAGTTGGAACATGGCGTGTAGTAGCAGTTGCGACTGCTCTCGATGCGAAGGTTAAATATCGTGCGAAGGCAAATATCTCAGGCAAGGTTATCTACTCCGCAACGCGCGAGATTGTAATCAAACCAATTCCTGAGATGGCAGATGGCGCTGCAATTACTGTTGATCCACTCGGCCCCGGTGGACGCATACATGGTTCTGATGTCAGCCGATGGCAACATCCCAATGATGCACCTATAGATTTCGTAAAAAAGTACAAAGCCGGATTGCGATTTGTAATGATTAAGGCATCAGATTCACGCGATGAGGCTGATGCCCTTGCACTTAAGTATGTAATTATGGATAGAAGCGCTGCACAAGCTGCAGGAATTTATACTGGTTTCTATCACTACGCCGTTACACCTGACTCAAAAGATCCTGCAGTCATCCAACAGGATGCAGCGGCGCAAGCCCAGAAAGTATTGTGGCGCTTAGCTGCTCTTGGTGGATATAACGAGATGGATCTTCCATACGCGCTCGATCTAGAAAATAACTGTGTGCAATATGACAAAGTGAGTTGTACTAAATATGCCAGCAAGCAGGCGGTAACTTTATGGGCGAAAACTTTCCTTAGAATCGTCAAGGAAAAAACCGGCCGTACTCCAATTCTCTATTCTTACCCAGCATTTCTTGAGAACGCGATGGTCCGAGATGACGAACTATCAAGTTATCCGTTGTGGCTTGCCCAGTACGGAATTGATCCAGCTGATCCACTCGGCCAACCTGGGTTAAAGCCGGGAGGTTGCTATGTGCACTCGTGGACTTCCGCAAACTGCTCTTCACAATGGATTATTTGGCAGTATTCATCATGTGGAATTGCTCCTAAATATGGAGTTCCGGGAAACCGCTTGGATCTAAATGTATTTCGTGGAACGCAAGAAGATTTCCTTTCACTTGCAACTGGGACATGGAAACCATCTGAAAATGATTTCATGCCGAAGAACGAGACAACAACGTTGACGATCAAGTCTGTCAACGCAACTTCGACTGATAAAAATACAGTTGTAAAAATCGAAGTCTTCAGACCTACGGGGCTCCCTGTAGTTACTGGCACAGTTCGCTTCTACCCTGATCCAAAAAATCGCCCAGAGAACCTGTTGGTGCAGACTGTCGTTCGCTCAACAAGTGGCGCTTGGACACTAACAATTAAGGGGCTGCCAGCAGGTACGTGGCCAGGTGAAATTGGATTTGTTGACACGACTGGCACACATGCAAAAGTGCGTGCGCCACTTGAGTTTGTGATTACACAGGGTCCAACACCTTCACCAACACCATCGCCTACGCAGAAGCCAGTTGCGCCAAAGCCTGCCGTAGATAGTTGTGCCAAGCAGATCAAAAACTAGTGAGTGCAAGAGGCGGACGGGTACAGTAGTGCCATTATGAGTCAGCCCAAAAGTCTCGATGCGGGTGTAATTCGCAGCGACCTAGCGATGTCAGACGGTCGCACTATTCGCTACTACGACAGCACAAAACGTCAGCGAGAAGCGAAAGATTTACGCCCGATAGAAGAACAACCGGGCATCGGTGAATTGCGACTTGATCCACTTTTAAACGAATGGGTTGTGATGGCCGCTCATCGTCAAGGTCGGGTTTTCTTGCCGCCAAAAGAATTGTGTCCACTCTGTCCTACTCGCTCTGATCTCTTGAGTGAGATTCCAGATAAAGATTATGAAGTTGTTGTATTTGATAACCGCTCCCCTTCCCTGCGTGCACCAGAAGGTGATTGGGCGCTCCCAGACTTGGTCGGAACTGATACAGATCCTGGTACCGCTGCAGGTAAATGTGAAGTTGTCTGCTTCACCGATAATCACGGTGGTTCATTTGGTGAACTCTCTGAACGCCAAGTTCGTACCTTGATGGAAGCGTGGCGAGATCGCGTCCGTGATCTATCGACACACACTTATATCCGCCACATTGCTCCATTTGAAAATCGCGGTGAAGAAGTAGGCGTTACTTTATTTCATCCACACGGACAGATTTATGCCTATTCATACTTGCCGCCTCGAGTGCTCAAGATGCTAGATGTTGCGAAAGCGCACTTTGATACGACTGGGCGAGTTCTCTTTGATGACGTTGTTGCTCGCGAACTTCACGACGAAGAACGCATCATCGCTCGAAACGAACACTGGGTCGCCTTTGTTCCATATGCTGCGCGCTACCCATTTGAGATACATGTAGCGCCACTTTCACCTGTTCCAGATTTGGCGGCACTCTCAGCTGAACAGGCCGATGCCTTCCCAGCAATTTCTATTGAGGTCATGCGCAGACTTGATGGAGTCTTTGGAATTGCAATGGCCTATATCGCTACCTGGCACCAGGCTCCGGTTCGTGAAGGACGAGATCTCTTACGTCTTCATTGGCAGATTACAAGTGTGCGTCGCGCTCCAGGAAAGTTGAAGTACCTAGCCGGAAGCGAATCAGCGATGGGTGCATTCATCATGGATCTCAAGCCAGAGCAATCTGCTGGTCAACTGCGTGATGTAGTTCTTTAAATGTCGGAGTGGTTATCCCCTGATGTAATTGCATCTGCTCCTGGTCGAGTAAATCTCATCGGTGAGCACATTGATTACAACCAAGGATTCGTTCTACCTTTCGCGATTTCTTATCGCACTACAGCTCAACTTCGACGTCGAGATGACCAGATAATCCGAGTCCGCTCTAAGCAACGTTTAGATGAGGTCATCACAACATCTATCTCTGATTTAGCACCTGGATCTCAAGGTGGTTGGGAACGCTATGTCTTAGGCGTTATCTGGGCATTCAGCGCTAAAGAAGGTGTCGACATCGAAATTGATGGTGATGTTCCACTGGGAGCAGGTCTATCTTCTTCAGCAGCACTTGAGTGCGCTGTTGCAATTGGCCTTAACGAATTGTTTTCGCTTGGACTCGGTAAAAGAGAGCTCGCTCTGCTGACGCAAAAGGCTGAGAATCAATATGTAGGCGTGCCATGCGGAATTATGGATCAATCTGTCTCATTGATGGCAGAGGCTGGTTCAGCACTACTTCTCGACTGTCGTGATCTCTCCTCCACTCTTGTTCCATTTGATCTAGCTGCATCGGGCCTGGAACTTCTGATTATCGATACCCAGGTACACCATGCACTCGTCGATGGCGAGTACGCAAAGCGTCGGCAGGCATGTGAAAGTGCTTCTTCCAAACTTCACATTTCCTCACTCAGAGAGATTGAAATTTCAGAGTTATTAGCCAGAAAACAGCTGCTCAACGATGAAGAGTTTATGCGAGCTCATCACGCGGTCTCGGAGATGGCAAGAACGCTAGCGGCTGTTGAAGTTTTGAAGCGAAAAGACTTTGTCACACTCGGTGCACTCATTACCCAATCGCATATCTCGCTTCGTGATGACTATGAAGTTTCCTGCCCCGAACTCAACTGCGCCGTCGATGTTTCGTTGACTCTTGGCGCTCTAGGTGCGCGCATGGTTGGTGGCGGTTTTGGTGGAAGTGCAATCGCGCTTGCTGAACAGGGACAGATTCAAGAGCTAAAGAGTGCGATTGCGGCAGCCTTCACATCAGCAGGATATGTAGAGCCGCGTTTCTTTACTTCGCTGCCTTCAGCGGGTGCGAAAGTTGTTAAGAAACTGGATCGATAGAAATTACATTAACGCCACCGATTGATGAGAGAACTTCTACAAGATCGGTTGGATCGGTACCGGGTACTGCGACGAGAATGTCGTCATAACCGACTCCATCACTTGATTCCAGAACGCTCAGACTGCGAATATCGCACCCTGCCGCACCGATTGCAGATGCAATGGTTCCAAGTGAACCAGGACGATCTGGCAGTGAAATCTTGAGTTGATAGAGCGCCATGGCTGCACTCTACATGGATGGAGCGGTACCGAGAGTGACCTTAAATGACCTACTGCCACCGCTATTTGGAAGATCAACAACGACTGTGATCGTTGTTCCAGGAGCGTAAGAACGAATCTTTACGATCGCTGCAATGTCGTCAGGAATCTTTACGCCATCAATCGAGCGGATAACTGAGCCTGCTGGAATACCAGCTTTCTCTGCACCTTCTCCAGGGCTAAGGCGAAGAATGCGCGCACCGACGCCGGTGAATGCGGTGTCAAAGAAGACTCCAAGAACTGGACGTGTTGATTTTCCAGTTGCAATGATTTCGTCGATAACTCGTTTTGCTTCATTAATTGGAATTGAAAAACCGAGTCCGATTGATCCACTTGTTCCACCTGAAGATAGAGTCGCGATCGCTGAGTTAACTCCGATGATGCGTCCTTGCGTATCAACAAGTGCTCCGCCTGAATTTCCTGGGTTAATTGCAGCATCAGTTTGAATCGCATTTACATATGACTGACTCACTTCATCACCCGTTGTAACTGGGCGATTAAGTGCTGAGATGATGCCACTTGTTACAGTGCTGGCTAAACCAAGTGGAGAACCGATTGCAAGAACAGAATCTCCAACGCTCACCTTTGATGAATCACCAATTGCGATAGTTGGAAGATTTCCAGTCTTAATTGAGAGAACTGCTAAGTCATACATTGGGTCACGACCGACGATGGTTGCCGCAACCTGTTCGCCATTTGTGAATTCGACTTTGATCGTTCCGGCTGTGGCAGCTGATTCGATGACATGGTTATTAGTAATAATGTAGCTAGTACTTGCATTGCTCTTATAAATCGAGCCTGAGCCAGTACCGCTACCTGATGTTGCAGTAACTGAAATAGAGACCACGCTCGGTGTGACAAGTGAAGAAATAGCCTTGGCATTCATGCCAGTGCTGCCGATTTCAACCAAGGTGCGATTTGACGAACAAGTACCAGTTGAGGAAAGGAAGAGAGCTCCAGTGCGCTTATCGGCACATGCGGTAATAACAGATGATGGGGATGTAGTGGCCGCTGTTGCAACGCCACCTGCAATAAGTGCCCCAGCAAGAAAAGCGCTAGCGACCTTTGTCGATCCTTTAACTCTCATCTTTTTCATACTCACCATCTTGTATCTCGATGCTGAAATTTCTCTGTGATTTCACTGAGCGAACCGAGTGGTTCTTGCTCCCTCACTTGGATTCGAACCAAGAACCTGCCGATTAACAGTCGGCTGCTCTGCCGTTGAGCTATGAGGGAATAGTGCAGAGCGCAGACTCTACCGCACCATTGAGGGTGGGTAAAAATCGAAGGATTTAAAGCGAGCCTATAGCCAAGTCGTGAAGTCCGCGTCGGGTGGTTTCTAAGGCCACCAGGGAGGCGAAGGCTGCGTTGTACTCATCTGGATTTTCCACCGGATTAAGGCGTTGCAGATTTGATTTGAGATCGGCAATTGCACGACTAATTCCGACTTCGCGTAATCGCGCGACGATTGATTCGATGTATCGCGCTGATACCTCACCATCTGAGCGGATTGGTTCAACTGTTAATTCAGTAAAGAGAGTTTTCATTCGCTCATCTGAAACTTCATCTATTTGAATTGTTGATGATGCGTGTGCATCAATCACGCGCTTCATCTCCACGTATGCAGGATGAGTAAATGCTGCTTCTTCAATCTCTGACCATGTCGTTACTAAATCTGGCATCTGTAAACGCGCTTTCAAAACTTCACGTTCGAGCAACAACCGTGGCTCTTGTGGATGTGGACGCCATGATTGATCTACCTGATCTTCATCACTTTGCACTGCAGCGACAGGTGCATTCCGACGTGCACCTTGTGAAACGGCAGAAGTTACGATCTCAACTTCGATTCCAAGCCATCCAGCTAGAAGTCGTGAGTACTCAGGGCGTAATGATTTATCGCGAATCTGAGCAACAAGTGGTGCCGTTGCATTAAGCGCATTTACGCGACCTTCGGCGGTCGTTAAGTTGTGCAGTTTAAGTTCGGTACGAATCGCAAATTCAAAGAGTGGAACGCGCTTTGCGATCAGATCGCGTAAGGCAAGATCACCCTTAATCTGACGGAGATCGCACGGATCTAAACCATCTGGTTCAACGGCGACGAAAGTCTGAGTCACAAATTTCTGATCTTCGCTGAAAGCGCGCATGGCAGCCTTCTGTCCTGCAGCATCACCGTCGAAGGTAAAGATCACTTCGCCACGGAAGGCGTCGTCATCCATAAGTAATCGGCGGATGATTCGAATGTGTTCTGCGCCAAATGCGGTACCGCACGTTGCTACCGCTGTTGTGATTCCAGCTAAATGTGCGGCCATCACATCTGTATAGCCTTCAACTATGACTACCTGGCGCTTCTTTGCGATCTCTTTCTTCGCCATATCTAGACCGTAGAGAACTTGGCTCTTCTTATAGATTGGCGTCTCAGATGTGTTGAGATACTTAGGTCCTTGGTCTTCTTCATCGCTAACCAATTTGCGAGCACCAAAGCCCACAACATCACCAGAAATATCACGGATAGGCCACGTTAAGCGGTTTCTAAATTTATCTATCGGCCCACGTTCTCCCATCTTGGATAGTCCAGCGAGTTCAAGTTCTTCAATGGTGTAACCGGCAGCCCGTAAGTGCTTGGTCAGTGCATCCCATGAATCAGGTGCGTACCCAACTCCAAATGTCTGACACGCGTTCTTATCAAATCCACGTTTGGTAAGTAGATCTCGACCGTGAGCCGCATCTGGTGATGTGTTGAGTTGTTCTTGAAAGAATGTTGCCGCTAAAGCATTCGCTGCAACTAAACGCGAGCGATTAACCGATGGACCAGAAGGTGCGCTGCCACTCTCTTCGTATCGCAGCGTGTAACCAATTCGATCCGCTAAGCGCTCAATTGTTTCAGTAAAGGTGAGATGATCAATCTTCATTAAAAATGCAATGACATCGCCACCGGTCTGACAGCCAAAACAGTGGAAGTAACCCTTACTTGGCGTTACATGAAACGAAGGTGATTTCTCATCATGGAAAGGACAGAGCCCTTTTTTCTGACCGCCGCCGGCTGATTTAAGTTGTACGTACTCACCTACAACATCATCGATAGGTGCGTGGTCGCGGATATGTTGAACATCCTCATCCTTTATGCGACCGGCCATATCCCCACTCTATCTAATTACCGCGAAGGTGAGCGTGTAAGGCATATGCCCCAGGATCAGTCAGGCATGAAATCTGATCAATAACAACGCGCATCCGTGCGACTTCGTTATCGGCCAATGCCCAGTCATCAAGAAAAATCGGATCAAGGGCTGCTGGTGCTTTAGCAAAGAGCATTTCGACGAGTTCTGAAATGAGTTTTTGCTGTCCGATATAACGCTCTTGCGATGCATCGGCGCTGATCAGGTAGTGCCCAGCAATGGCTTTGAGGAAATCTACTTCGACTCGTTGTTCGCGTGGAATCTCTAGATTTGCTTGATATCGCATCAGTGATCCAGCGCCGTGAACTTCACGGGTACGCATCTCGGCAGCTAGAACGAAACGACCGATGAGTTGGGAAGTCGAATCTTTGAGTCGAGCTAAAGATCGATGTGAGCGATCGTAGGTGCGCGGCCAACATGAAAGAGATTCAAGACGAGAAAGGGCTGCGGCCACTTCATCTTTTGTGGCATCGCTCTTATAACTTGTGATCATCTCTGCGTACAAAGTATCAAAATCTCTTTCGAAGTCTGCAACTTTGACTGTACCAACAAAGATCGCATCTTCTAGGTCATGAACAGAGTAGGCGCAGTCATCAGACCAATCCATAATTTGGGCCTCAATACATTGGCGACCTTCAGGTGCACCACTTCGAACCCAGCTAAAAATCTCTACATCATCATCATAGACACCGAACTTGCGTGGATTAACGCTACGTGGCCAGGGATATTTAGTTGCAGCATCAAGACTTGCGCGAGTTAAGTTAAGGCCGACTGATTTTCCATTCTCATCGACAGTCTTTGCTTCAATGCGCGTTAACAATCTAAAGCTCTGCGCATTTCCTTCAAAGCCGCCAAATTCTTGCGCGATATCGGCGAGTGCTTCTTCCCCGTTGTGGCCAAATGGTGGATGGCCTAAGTCGTGAGAAAGACATGCAGTCTCAAGTAAATCCGGATCTGCGCCAAGTGATTCGCCAAGTTCGCGGCCAATCTGTGCGCACTCCATTGAATGCGATAAACGTGTGCGCTGAAAATCATTCTCCCAAGGAACTGCAACTTGAGTCTTTGCAGCAAGTCTGCGAAGTGCTGCAGAATGAATCACTCGCGCGCGATCTCGCATAAATTCTGTACGACCGGCACGTTTTGCAGGTTCGAAGAAGAACCGCTCCTGATCGCTATCGCTGTATCGCATGGTTCTAGCCTAAGTGATCGCTGAGATGTATGCCTCGGCGTCCAAGCGTGATGTAAGCAAGATATGCCCCTGCTTCACGGATTAAGTAGCGGCTAGTTGATCCTGAGAGAGAGTTAGGGCCATCTGGAACGGGTGCACAGAATGGATCGGCATCAAGATCACGCGCCATCGTCATTGATCGTTGACAGTGATATGGATCGGTTGCAATGACTACGACTTTGAGTTTTCGCTCTCTCATCTCTTTCACATAAGCCTTTGTCTGCGACAGCGTATCGCGACCTTCTGGCAGCGCAACCACTGCTCTGCGCGGTACTCCATTATTGATCAACCACTTGCGACCAGAGTCAGCCTCTGTTGTGCGATCACCAGGTGCACCAGAACCGACTGTAATCACAAGTGGTGCTACACCGGCACGAAAGAGTCGAACTGCTTGATCAAGACGTGCCTGCAACACATCACCTGGTGTGCCATCGAGTTGTGCGGCCCCTGGAATCACAATCACATCAGCAGTTGTGCGAAGTGAAGGGTTATTTGCAGAGTTCCATGTAACAAAGAGTGCGTAGGCAGGAATTGCCACAATGACTGCAATCAGAAGAGCAATGGCGCGAAAGATAAATTTAAACATCAGCCACCCGAGAACATATCTTCTGCATCAAGTTGAATGAGTTCGTCGGGATCATTGAGCCAACCATCTGGAAGTGTTGGGGGACGTCCATGGCTAGTGCGGCCACGTGGTTTCTCTGCAACCTCAACTGGATAAGGTTGATCATCGAGTTGATCTAGCAAAGTGCGAAATTCTGCAAGGGAAGCGATCATTCCGAATTGTCTGCGTAGCTCACTGTGAACTCTAAAGCCTTTGAGGTACCAAGCCATATGTTTGCGTAAATCGCGACATCCGCGATCTTCTGACTCGAAGTAATCAACTATTAACTCACCGTGTCGGAACATCACTTCACGAACTTCATGGAGGGAAGGTAGAACACGATCACTGTTTCCAGACATTGACTTAGTTAAATCTGTAAATAACCAAGGGCGCCCCAAACAACCACGGCCGACAACAACACCAGCACAACCGGTCTGTTCCATCATGGCCACGCCATCGCCACCAGACCAGATATCTCCATTGCCAAGGACTGGCACTCCCGTTGGCGCAAGATGTTCAACCAGTGATGAGATGGCAGACCAATCTGCCTTGCCCTCATACATTTGTGCAGCGGTGCGCGCATGTAACGCCACCCATGCAACGCCGAGGTCTGCAGCAGATTTGGCCGCATCTAAATATGTAATGTGATCGCTATCGATACCGATACGCATCTTTACTGTTACTGGAATTCCAAAAGGCTTTGCTGCATTCACAGCAGCTTCCACAATTGATGAAAAGAGTCTGCGCTTATAGGGCAGCGCTGCTCCCCCGCCTTTGCGAGTTACCTTTGGGACCGGACATCCAAAGTTCATATCGATGTGATCAGCCAAATTTTCGCGACCGATCATCTTCACCGCTTCGCTCATATGATGCGGATCAACGCTATACAACTGAATTGATCGTGGCCATTCTCCAGGGCCTGGTTCAATCATGCGAAGTGTTTCTGGAATTCGCTCTAATAGCGCGCGCGCTGTCACCATCTCTGAAACAAAGAGCCCAGCACCTTGTTCGCGACATAACATGCGAAAAGGTGCATTAGTAATTCCAGCCATTGGGGCTAGAACAACTGGTGAATCAAGCTGATACGTACCGCTTGATAAAGGAAGTGTTAGCAACCCAGTAGACGTGGAGCTAACCATGCCTGAACCTGATCAAGTGAGATGCGCTCTTGCGCCATGGTGTCGCGATCGCGAATTGTTACTGCATTATCTTCTAGGGTTTCGAAGTCGATAGTGATGCAGTACGGAGTTCCAATTTCATCTTGACGGCGATAACGGCGACCAATTGCACCGGCATCATCAAAGTCAATATTCCAATTCTTGCGAAGTTGCTCGGCAAGATCGCGTGCCTTAGGCGAAAGATCGGCGTTACGTGACAAAGGAAGAACTGCAACCTTGACAGGTGCTAGACGGTAATCGAGTTTTAGAACAACTCGCTTTTCCATCTCTCCCTTAGCATTTGGCGCTTCATCTTCGGTGTAGGCATCCATCAAGAATGTGAGCGCACAACGGTCAACGCCTGCTGCAGGTTCAATAACGAATGGCGTCCAGCGCTCATTCTTCTCTTGATCAAAATATGACAAGTCTTTGCCTGATGCCTCAGAGTGCGCCTTAAGGTCAAAGTCTGTGCGGTTAGCAATTCCTTCTAGCTCGCCCCACTCAGTTCCAGTGAATTCAAACTTGTACTCAATATCTGCAGTGCGCTTTGAGTAATGTGAAAGCTTCTCTTTTGGATGATCATAGATACGTAGGCGTTCTGGACTAATGCCAAGATCCTTATACCAAGCAAGGCGGGTATCGATCCAATATTGGTGCCAATCTTCATCTGTTCCAGGAACTACAAAGAATTCCATCTCCATCTGCTCAAATTCACGCGTACGGAAGATGAAGTTTCCAGGAGTAATTTCGTTACGGAATGACTTACCAATCTGGCCGATACCAAAAGGTGGCTTCTTGCGCGAAGTCGTCATTACCTGATCAAAGTTAATGAAGATTCCCTGCGCAGTTTCAGGGCGAAGATATGCAAGACCTGATTCATCTTCTACTGGTCCAAGGAAAGTTTTGAGCAAACCTGAGAATTGCTTAGGTGTTGTGAACTGACCTTTGTTGCCGCAGGCAGGACAGTTCATCTCTGTAAGAGATTCAAGCTTCTTCTTATGCTTTGCTTCGTACGCTTCTTCAAGATGATCTGCGCGGTAACGCTTATGACAAGCGGTGCACTCGGTCAACGGATCGCTAAATGTTGCTACGTGACCTGATGCTTCCCAGACTTCACGCGCCAAGATCACACACGAATCAATACCGACAACATCTTCGCGTCCCATAACCATGGACTTCCACCATTGACGCTTAACGTTATTTTTTAGCTCGACTCCGAGTGGGCCGTAATCCCATGAGGCGCGTAATCCGCCATAAATTTCAGAGGATGGATAAACAAATCCACGACGCTTTGCAAGCGAAACAATATTTTCTAAACGATCTACGGCCATTTTTAATATCCATCCGGCGAATTTAAGAGCCGGTGAGTTGACCTAGTCCGGCTGGCTGTCGGCGAAGAGCAACGGTCGTTGCTCAGCACGCACAAGTTTACCTTCTACTTATTATTCGTAAGCCCCTGCTTCATCGATTGCTCGAGCGAGCACAGGTATCGCCTCAAGCTTTGCCCGCGTTGAACTCAGCGCTCGACGATATGAGCCGACATTCTCCCAACGTGTGGTGAGTACCCAGAGGGTTGGTTCATCAAGATTCTGGCCAACTTCCCCACCGATAAAGCCAGCCGCCTCGGCTAAAACATCGCGGACACCTTCAAGTTCAGCACGAAAATCGGCGGCGGAGGCGAGCGGGACATCGAATCTGGCGACTGCAATCATGAGGCAAGGCTAGCCCCTGCCATATGGGAATGAAAATCATTTTCATTTGTGATACAGTCTGGCTATGAATATCGCAATCGCCCTCGCCGCAGCCACAGCGCTAGCAACATTTGCTGGTGGAACTCTGGCCATCAAATCGAAAGATCGTCTTCACTTAGTTCTCGGACTCTCAGCCGGCCTTCTCCTTGGCCTTGTCGCATTTGATCTTCTGCCTGAAGTCTTTGAAATGGGAACGAAAGAGATCCTGCATGCACCAGCAACATCTGTGGCGCTCATTGCGGGATTTTTACTTCTTCACTTCTACGAACAACTATTTGGATCACACGAACCTGCTGAATCTGATTACGGTCACGACCACAAACACTCTGCCAATGTGACAGGTGCACTTGGCGCACTTGCAATGGGCGGCCATGTATTTCTTGATGGTCTGGCTCTTGGTGTTGCTTTCAAAGTTAGCTCTGATCTTGGCTTCGCTGTCTTCATTGCACTTCTAGTGCATGCCTTTAGCGATGGCCTTAACACCGTTTCATTCTTAATCAAGAGTGGTAAGTGGGGCAAGAAAGGTATCTGGCTTCTCGGAGTTGATGCACTTGCACGTATCAGCGGCGCTGCACTCGGAACCAGCCTTGTCTTAAGTGATGAGTGGATTGCAATCTATCTCGCAGGTTTTGCTGGAATTGTTATCTATCTCGCAACTTCTCATATCTTGCCAGAAGCGCACGCGCGTCATTCTTCACGTTGGACGATTGCATTTACCTTCATCGGTGTTGGAATCATGTGGGCCTTGGTGAGTTATCTCCACTCTGGCGAAGAACATAACCACGGTTCTGAATCAGCAGTTCATGAAGAATCTATTCACTCCGATGAGGGCAAGCATGAAAAAGACCATGATCATGAAGATGAACAGAATCACGGGTAAACAATAGATGTCCCGCTCTAATCCACGAGTGCTGAGCACTCTCGAACGGGCTGGCGGCTTCGCTAGTGCGCAAGAGATCTATCGCCTCATGCAACGCGAGGGCGAGAGCATTGGACTCACGACTGTCTATCGTTCACTCCAGTCTCTAGTAAACGACAAGATCGTCGATGTACTGCGACGTGATGATGGTGAAGCTATCTATCGCCTCTGTGGAGATGCCCACCATCATCACCTCGTATGCAAAGGTTGCGGTGATACCGTTGAAATCGAGGGCGGAGCCATTGAAAAATGGGCGAAGGTTATGGCTGAAGAACATGGCTTTCGCGAAGTCGGACATACTGCAGAGATCTTTGGTCTCTGCAGCAAGTGTTGATTTCTTAGGCTTTTCCAAACCTTCTATCGCGATCTGAATACTCTTGGATCGCTTTCCATAAAGTCTTCCGTGTGACATCTGGCCACAAGACATCCATGAAGACAAACTCGGCATAGACAGATTGCCACGGTAAGAAGTTGCTGGTGCGCTGCTCCCCCGATGAACGTAAGAAGAGATCGACATCGCTCATCTTTGGATCATAGAGATATGAAGCAAGAGTTTTTTCGGTAATCGAATCAGCCTTTACTTTGCCGCGCTTAACATCACGTGCGAGCTCTGTAGCGGCATCAACAATTTCAGAACGTCCGCCGTAGTTCACGCACATATTTAGAGTGAGAACTTTGTTCTTCTTGGTCAGATCCTGCGCTTCTTCAAGTTCTTTGATTACTGAAGACCATAAGCGTTTAGGGCGACCAATCCACTGAATCTTTACACCCATCTCATTCATCTGATCGCGACGGCGACGCAGCACATCGCGATTAAAGTTCATCAGAAAACGCACCTCTTCTGGTGAGCGCTTCCAGTTTTCGGTAGAGAAGGCGTAGGCACTTAACTCTTTAACACCAAATTCAATTGCACCTTCTACAACATCAAAGAGCGCTTTCTCGCCTGCTTCATGTCCTGCAGTGCGAGGTAATCCGCGATCTTTAGCCCAACGACCGTTGCCATCCATCACCACTGCAACGTGGCGTGGAATCTCAATCGTAGATTTCTTACTCATGCACGCTCCACCATCGGCAGACTTCGTAGTCCGCGTTCAAGGTGCCATTGTAGGTAAGCCGCAACTAAGCCACTAGCTTCTCTGCGAAAACGCAGCTCACTATTTTGCGCACGATCCCAATTTCCGCTGATCAGATCACCCATAAGTTCCAGAGTCTCGGCTGCAGGGGTGGCAGATGCTGAGGGGCGACAATCCATACAGACTGAACCGCCTCCGACAAGTGAGAAGTATCGATGCGGTCCTGGTTTTTCACATCGTGAACATTGGCTCATCGATGGTGCGTATCCGCCGATTGCTAACGAACGCAGCAAGAAGGCGTCCAGGATTAGAGATGAGTCGTAGCGATTTTCTGCCAGAGCTTTCATGCCGCCAACTACTAATTGAAACTCTTGTAGCGCTGGTTCATTTTCCTGGGCGGTAAATCGCTCTGCAGTTTCCAAAATGGCGGAGGCAATTGTCCAACGTTGATAATCATTGGAGATTGCTTCTCCGTAATTCATTATCGCTTCTACTTGAGTGATGGTGTCAAAGGTTTTGCCGGTATATAACTGAATATCAACATGGCTTCCGGGCTCAAGTCGTGCGCCGAATTTAGACATCGTGCGGCGAACGCCTTTTGCGACTCCGCGAATACGACCATGTTCGCGAGTGAGCATTGTGATGATTCGATCTGCTTCGCCCAACTTCTGGGTGCGCAGAACTATCGCTTCATCACGGTAAAGGCTCACGGGGTTACGGTAGTCAGCGAATGGCGCGATTTATTGCAGACACAACGGCCTTAAGTGAAGCCGTTGTTGTATTTGGGTCAACTCCTACGCCCCAATAGACATCTCCGCCAATTGCACACTCGAGATAGGCAGCAGCAGATGCATCGCCACCTGCAGAGAGTGCATGCTCGTGGAAATCAAGAACTCGCACATCAACACCATAATTCTGCAAGATATTACAGAAAGCTGCGATCGGGCCATTTCCATGTCCAGAGAGTTCAACTTCTTGGCCGCGATCTGTGATGACAACAGTGAGTTGTACATCTTGATTCATGACAGAAGTTTGTGAGAGCCCCTTCAAACGGAATCGACCCCAAGGTGCTCCATCTGTAGGCAGATATTCATCTTCAAAGATTGCCCAGAGTTCATCGGCTGAAACTTCGCCACCTTGTGAATCTGTCTTATCTTGCACAATCTTGGAGAACTCAATCTGCAAACGGCGAGGAAGATCAAGGTGATGCTCTGTCTTCATCAAGTAGGCAACACCGCCCTTACCTGATTGTGAATTAACACGAATTACTGCCTCGTATGAGCGACCGATATCTTTTGGATCAATAGGTAGATATGGAACAGCCCATGTGTGTTGATCTACTGCAACACCAGCCGCCTTGGCATCTCTTTCAAGGTGATCAAAGCCCTTCTTAATTGCATCTTGGTGTGAACCAGAGAAAGCGGTGAAAACTAGGTCTCCACCATATGGATGGCGTTCTGGAACCTTAAGTTGGTTGGCATATTCAACGGTGCGGCGGATCTCATCGATATCTGAAAAATCAATATGCGGATCGATACCGTGACTGACTAAGTTCATGCCAAGTGTTACCAGACAAACATTTCCTGTGCGCTCACCGTTACCGAAGAGAGTTCCTTCGATGCGATCAGCACCGGCCAAGTATCCGAGTTCGGCAGCAGCAACACCTGTACCGCGATCATTATGTGGGTGCAATGAAACAATCACGCTCTCACGGTTCTCAAGATTGCGACACATCCACTCAATTGAATCGGCATAGATATTTGGGGTTGCCATCTCAACAGTTGCTGGAAGATTCATAATCGTCTTCCAGGCAGGTGTTGGCTTCCAGATTGCATTAACGGCGTTACAAACTTCAACGGCGAATTCGAGTTCAGTGCCGGTGTATGACTCTGGTGAATACTCAAATGAGACTTTGGTTTCAGGAACAGTCTTCATCAGCTCAAGACAGAGTTGAGCGCCATCGGTGGCAATCTTCTTAATGCCATCTTTATCTAGACCAAAGACGACTCGACGTTGCAAGGTAGAAGTCGAGTTATAAAGGTGAACAATCGCCTGCTTAGATCCTTTGATCGCTTCATAGGTACGGCGTATGAGTGGTTCGCGAGCTTGGGTAAGAACCTGAATGACAACATCATCTGGGATGAGGTCTTCATCAATAATCTTGCGGACAAAATCGAAATCTGTCTGGCTGGCACTTGGAAAACCGACTTCGATCTCTTTGTAGCCCATCGCAACAAGTAACTTAAACATCGCCAACTTGCGTGGGGTATCCATCGGATCAATCAGCGCTTGATTGCCATCGCGTAGATCAACCGAGCACCACTTAGGAGCAACTGTGATCTTCTTATTTGGCCAGGTGCGATCTGGTAGATCAACTGGAATAAATGAGCTGTAGCGATGCACTGGCATCTGCGACGGTTGTTGCTGTGGAAAATTCATTTCAAACTCCTTGAGGTTGGGGCCGTTGTGGTTTACCGGCAACACCAAACCCCGCGGCGAGGAGACCGGTTAATTGGCCTCGCAGCGGCTGCGAAGAAGGAGTCCACGTTGTTGCATGGGTTAAGAGTAACCCCTTGCTATTTTTTCTTCAAGATCGGTGCGAGATCAGACTGTGATCAGACCGGAATCAAGGTATTGGCGAAGATCTGCCATGCGAGTGCAGATTTAGCGACCAACGAAAGCGTGATGTAGGTGCGCTCACCCACAAGATAGTTCGACCACTTTCCAACTCTCTTGTATTGCAGCCACTGCACGAGAGCGAATGAGTTAAAGAAGGCGAAGATCGTGAAGACAACGAAGTAGACAAATGTCGGTGCTTTATTCTCCCCAGCGCCGCCGATTGCAAAGACATAAAAGACCAGCGCAAGCCAAGGAACGATGCCAGTGATGCAACCGAAGATAAATGGAACCCATCCGCCATTACCTGGTTCTTCGTATTTTTCCTGAAGCCAACCGAAGAGAATCATTGATGCATTAACGCCAAAGATTGAAATCAGCGCTGTGATCTCTGAAATTCCAGTCACCTGTGCGATTAAAACAATCATCACTGAAGAACTAATTGAATACTCAACCCAGCGGAAGAAGTTGCGATGAGCTGCAAGTCCTGCGATATAGCGCGGGAAGAACTTAGGGCTAACCACAATAAAGTGAGCAAGAGAAGAGAGCGCTAGAAAGATTGCCACGCCAATTGCAAGAGGTGCATCCCAGAGAACAATCAGGTCGCCGTAGGTGCTTCCTGGCGGACCAGACATGTATCGCGCTGTGATTGGTAGCGTGAAATCTGATGAAAGTGCAAGGACTGCCGCCATCTGCGCAAAGTGCAGGACACCTGCGATGATATTGATGCGACGCAAACTACCTGATGTGATCTCTTTAGCCATGGCTTAAGGGTAGTGCGGGCATTGTTAAAGAACGGGTAAATACCGATCGAGTTCGTAGGCACTTACCTGGCGGCGATAGTCCTGCCACTCAGCACGCTTATTGCGCAGCACGAATTCAAAGACATGCTCGCCCAAAGTCTGACGGATTAACTCGCTGCCCTCCATAGCCACGATTGCCTCATGCAAATTAGCTGGTAGCGGTGCAGGATTTGTACTTGGCTCTAAAACATAACCTTCTTCGATTCCCTTTAATCCCGCTGCCAACATCACGGCATAGGCCAGATATGGATTACACGCAGAATCTGGAGAACGTAATTCAATGCGCGTTGAGTTCTCTTTATTTGGCTTATACATAGGAATACGAACAAGTGCTCCGCGATCACTTTGGCCCCAGTTAATCAAAGCTGGCGCTTCTCCCCCACCTTGTAGGCGCTTATATGAGTTAACCCATTGATTGGTTATCGCTGTCATCTCTGCGGCGTGCTTCAAAATACCCGCGATAAATGAGCGGCCGGTCTTGGATAAATTGAATTCAGCGCTGGCATCAAAGAATGCATTCTTTTCGCCTTCAAAGAGTGAGACGTGGGTGTGCATTCCACTGCCGGGATGATCGGTAAATGGCTTTGGCATAAAGGATGCGTAGAAACCTTGTTCAAGTGCAACCTCTTTGATGACATGCCTAAATGTCATGATGTTATCTGCCGTGCTTAAAGCATCGGCATAGCGAAGATCAATCTCTTGCTGACCTGGTGCACCTTCGTGATGGCTAAATTCAACAGAGATTCCCATCGCTTCCAACAAGGTAATTGCTTGGCGTCTGAAGTCATGGCCAACAACTGCCGGTGTATGATCGAAATATCCACCTTGATCTACAGGAACTGGTGCAACGCCTTTTTCAGGTTGTGACTTGAATAAAAAGAATTCAATCTCTGGATGGGTGTAGCAGGTGTAACCCATCTTGGCCGCCTTATCTAAAGTGCGACGAAGAACATTGCGCGGATCAGAGTGCGATGGTGAACCATCTGGCATTGTGATGTCGCAGAACATACGAGCGGCACCTGGAGCCTCTGTGCGCCAAGGCAAGATAGAAAATGTTGCAGGATCTGGCTTTGCCAACATATCTGATTCGGTAATGCGTGCAAATCCCTCAATGGCAGAACCATCGAAACCAATACCTTCATCGAAAGCGTTCTCAAGTTCGGCCGGCGCAATCGCAACAGATTTCAATGTGCCCAGAACATCGCTAAACCACAATCGGATAAAGCGAATATTGCGCTCTTCGATAGTGCGAAGAACGAACTCTTGTTGCTTACTGATCTGCTCGGCCATGAGGGCAATACTGCCAACTGATAATTACGGCAGTGTTACAAAACCAGCCCCTACTTACCCTCGCGCCAGCGTGTAGTCATCGGCAAACGGCGATCTTTTCCAAAGGCACGGGCTGAGACCTTGGTGCCAGGCGGATATTGGCGACGCTTATATTCGGCCATATCGACAAGACCAATTACTCGCGCAACCAGAGCGCTATCAAAGCCCGCGGCAACGAGTGCGTCATATCCGCGATCATGATCGACATACTCGGTCAGTACTTCATCAAGAATTGTGTAATCGGGTAGCGAATCAGAATCTTTCTGATCTGGACGAAGCTCGGCACTTGGTTCCTTTTCAATTGAGCGAACTGGAATCGGTGGCACTTCCCCTAACTCAAGTGCGCGGGCATTGCGCCAACGAGAAAGCGCCCACACATCGGTTTTGTAAATATCTTTAATCGGAGCAAAGCCACCGACGGCATCCCCATAAAGTGTGGAATAGCCAACAGCCAGCTCTGATTTATTGCCGGTAGCCAAGACAAGGTGGCCTTCTTGATTTGAAATACCCATCAACGTTGTTCCGCGAACACGGGCTTGCACATTCTCTTCAGCCAAGCCTTTGAGAACGACGTTGCTTGTGAAGGCATCGACCATCGGTGCAATAGCAATTGTGCGAAAATGCAGACCAGTATTTTTTGCCAGCTCCTCAGCATCAGCTAGTGAGTGATCAGATGAGTACTTACTTGGAAGGGCCACGCCGTTAACGCACTTAGCGCCGATGGCATCGACAGCGATGGCAGCAACAAGTGCTGAATCGATGCCGCCTGAAAGACCAAGCACCACACTTCTAAAGCCATTTTTCTCGACATAATCACGAAGGCCAGTAACGAGTACCTTCCAGATCTCTTCTTCGATACTGGTCCGTTCTGCAATCGCAGTAACAATCGGCGCAGTTTGCGCAATCGCATCTTCGCTAATGATGACATCAGGGCTACTGGTTAAGCCATCGCAATCCAGATCAACAATCATCAGGCCTTCATCGCAATGTGGGGTGCGCGCAAGCAGAGCCCCGTCGCGATCAACGACCATAGAATCTCCATCGAAGACCAGATCATCTTGTCCGCCGACCATGTTGACGTAGACAAATGGCGCATCCATCCGCGCCGCTTCTTTGCTGACCAGCGCAAGACGCACATCATCTTTATTGCGTTCAAAGGGCGAACCATTTGGAACGACCACAAGTCCGGGCGAGCGCGCAGCAAGTTGGGCAAGCACGCCATCTGGGTGCCAGATGTCCTGACAAATAAGTACGCCGACATCGACTCCGTGAATTCGCACAACGAGTGTCGAGTCACCGGCCACAAAGTTTCTGTATTCATCAAAGACACCAAAATTAGGAAGGTGGGTCTTTACATATCGCGCCTTCACATGTCCGCCATGAATCACGGCGGCAACATTTTGTGGCCCACCAGATGGGGCTTCATCCAAATAACCAACTACGGCAACGAGATCTCCGTGACCTTTATCTGCCAACTCAGTTGCCAACGCAGCGATCGCCTTTTTGCTCGCTTGGCGAAACGATGAACGAAGCGCCAGATCCTCAACGGGATAACCGGTTAAGACCATTTCAGGAAAGACAACCAAGTGGGCACCCTCTTGGGCAGCCGCTGCGACAGCGCGCACTACCTCTGCGCTATTGCCGGCGAGATCTCCCACTGTCGGATTGATCGCAGCCAAGGCAATGCGCAGGCGATACTGGCCAGTTGCCGACTTCATAACCTAAGCCTACTTGCACTACCCTTTTCTATGCACCCGGGGACTTGCGCCGTAAGCCTCGAGGTAAGGAGAAGTACTTATGTCTACATCCCAGAATTCCCTGTATGGCGGTTCACGCCATCGCAGAGTCACCATCCTTGATCTCAAAGCTGCCAAGGTAGCTGGAGAAAAATGGGCGATGCTCACTTCATACGAGCAGATGACTGCAGCGATATTTGATGAAGCCGAAATTCCAGTCCTACTCGTTGGTGATTCCGCCGGAAGTAATTTCCTGGGCGAAGAGAACACCATCCCTGTCACAGTCGATGAATTAATCCCCCTTGCTCGCGCCGTTGTCCGCGGTTCAACCCGCGCGATGGTCGTGGCAGATCTCCCCTTTGGGAGTTATGAAGTTTCCCCTGAGCAAGCGCTGGAAACATCGGTGCGCTTTCTCAAAGAAGCTGGCGCTATGGCGGTCAAACTTGAAGGCGCTCACTTAGCAACAGTTGAGAAGTTAACTGCTTCAGGTATTCCAGTAATGGGCCATCTCGGCCTTACTCCGCAATCTCTTCACCAATTGGGTGGCTATCGAGTTCAGGGACGAAGCGATGGAGATGCAATTCTTGAGGCGGCGTTAGCCCTTGAAAAGTCAGGTGCTTTCGCCATCGTGTTAGAGCTAGTTCCAGCCGAATTAGCGGCTCGAATTACCGCCGCACTTTCGATACCAACAATTGGAATCGGTGCCGGGGTTGGCTGTGATGCCCAAGTCTTAGTCTGGACTGACATGGTCGGGCTAACAAAGAATGCACCGAAATTGGCAAAGGCATATCGCGATCTTCGCGGTGAGATCCTTGGTGCGGCCCGCGAATTCGCAGATGAAGTTCGCAGCGGGGCATTTCCGTCAGAAGATCAGACATTTCACTAGCCATATCTGCAAGGCTGGCGCATAAGATCCTCAGATGAAGAATATGGCGATCGATCTCACGCCATTTCGAAAGTATCGCGACTTTAGGTATTTATGGACATCCGGGCTGATTTCAAACCTCGGTTCAATGATCACCTACGTCGCCATTCCATTCCAGGTAAAGGAACTCACCAACTCCTATCTTGCCGTTGGCATCAGTGGGTTGGTCGAACTTGTCCCGCTGATTATTTTTGGACTCTACGGCGGGGTCTTGGCCGATGCCGTCGATCGAAAGAAGATGATCTGGCTGACAGAGGCCGCAGCAGCGATCCTCTCTCTGATCTTGTTGCTCAACGCCCTGTCGCCTGAACCAAAGCTCTACATCATCTACATCGTCGGCGCTGCATTTGCCGCCGTCAATGGTCTGCACGGACCAAGTGCTGATGCGATCTTGCCGCGAGTTGTTGGCCATAAAGATATTCTCAGCGCCGGCGCACTAATGAGTCTTCGTCGCCAATTTGGAATCATCGTTGGACCGACCATCGGCGGAGTTTTGATCGCATCTTATGGAGTCTCAACAGCATTCGCAGTTGATCTCGTGAGTTACTTAATCTCACTTGCAATTCTGATACGTGTTAAGAAAGTGCCGCCTTCACATGAGGCCGAAAAGCCATCCCTGGCAGCACTTTGGGAGGGTGTGGCATATGCCCGAAGTCGCCAAGATTTAAAGGGAACTTACATCGTGGATCTAGCAGCAATGTTTCTTGCAATGCCGATTGCACTATTTCCGTTCTGGGTTGATCAGGTAAAAGCACCGTGGGCACTCGGTCTCTTCTATTCGGCCGGAACAATCGGCGCACTCGTCGTCACACTGACAAGTGGCTGGACTAAGACGTATCGTTTTCACGGCCGGGCATTTATGTGGGCAGCTGCCGGGTGGGGTGCTTCGATTGCCTTGGCCGGGGCGACCGACTATCTCTATGTGGTCCTCTTCTTTCTTGCCGCCGCCGGGGCATCTGACATGGTCAGTGTTTTATTTCGCCATGCAATCTGGAATCAGACAATCCCGGATCATCTGCGCGGACGGTTGGCAGGCATCGAATTACTTTCCTACACAGTGGGGCCGTTGGTCGGACAACTTAGGGCGGCATCAATGGCAGGTGCTACTACGTTGACTATTTCGGTAACTTCTGGCGGCATAACCTGCGTGATTTTCGTCGGAATTTTGGCAATTTTCTTACCCAAATTGCGGAAATATGATGCCGAAACTAACGAATATGCCGTTGCAGAGAGAAAAAGACGGGCTGAACGGGAAAATTCCCCCGAAAATACCAATCCGTAACTATTTTTTCGCGAAATTTCTACTGTCAAGGTCGGGTTGAGGAATTGTTTGCATTAATTTTTTCGCGATTTTTGCAAATATGCATATGACATCGAAAAAAATAATCTGCGACACGCACTCAGATATTTCTCACTATGTACTGGCGAAATTTCGGCATATCCGTCACACTTATACACGCAACAGGTTTGGGTGACGGATCCGAACCATTCCGATAGGAGAAGTACGTGGCCGCAGCAAAGAAAACTGCTCCAAAGCGCCGTAAGAAGGCAGCAGCTCCAGCAGCTGCTCCAAAGAAGCGCCGTAAGAAGGCTGCCGTAAAGGCAGCAGCACCAAAGCGTCGCAAGAAGGCAGCAGCTAAGAAGGCAGCTCCAAAGCGTCGCAAGAAGGCAGCAGCTAAGAAGGCAGCTCCAAAGCGTCGCAAGAAGGCAGCAGCTAAGAAGGCTGCTCCAAAGAAGCGCAAGAAGGCAGCAGCTAAAGCAGCTGCTCCAAAGAAGCGCCGCCGCAAGAAGGCAGCAGCTCCAGCAGCTGCTCCAAAGAAGCGCCGCCGCAAGAAGGCAGCAGCTAAGTAATTCATTACTTATAAAAAACCCCCGGCCGAAAGGTCGGGGGTTTTTTATTTAATCTGCAAGCAATCTAGTCGATTGGATTTGTTCGAAGTCCATCTTCAACGCGTGAAAATATTTCTGCTAAAACTTTCTGATCTTCTTTACTTAAGAGATCAACAAATCTGCCGCGCACACTTTCCACATGATCTGGAGCGGCAGCAACTATCGCCTTCCACCCCTTCGGGGTCATCACTGCAAAGAAGCCTCGCTTATCGATAGGGCACGCCTCGCGCCGGACCCAGCCCGCTTTCTCCATCACCTTCATGCGATGAGAAAGGCGCGAGCGCGAGAGCATGGCAACATCGGCCAACTCGCTCATACGCATCCGACGATCTGGGGCATCGCTGAGTTGGGCCAAAATTTCATAGTCAGGCATTGATAATTCATGGTCAGCCAAGTCTGCATCGAGGGCTTCAATCAGGCGGCGACTGGCAACGATGTACCTGCGCCAAGCAGCCATCTCCGTTGGGTTTAACCAACGAGGTGGGGTAGCGTTTTCTCGTGCCATTAGGCGATGATACGCCTACAGTTGAACTTTCAACTACTTAGAATTCAAGGAGCAAGTCATATATGTCAGGTACATCAGGTACATCAGAGCTTAAGAGCGGAATCGATACCTCATCGATCGACCCAACAGTGCGCCTGCAAGATGACCTTTTTCGTCACTTCAATGGCAAGTGGCTCAAAGAATCTGTGATCCCAGAAGACCGCGCAAGCGATGGTGCATTTATGGTTCTGCGCAATGAGGCCGAGGCCCAGGTGCGCGCGATTATCGAGAGCGCAACCGGTAGCGTCGAAGCCCAGAAGATTACTGACTTGTTCGCCTCCTTTATGAATGAGGCACAGATCGAGAAGTTGGGCTCTAGTCCAATCGCTGTCGATCTTGCCAAAGTCGATGCCATCGATTCTCTCGATGATTTCATCTCCACCATGTCATGGCTAGAAGCCCGTGGAGCCAGCGGAATTACTGACACCGCAATCTTTCCCGACATGATGGATTCATCTGCAAATATTTTATATATCCACCAAGGTGGACTTTCACTTCCTGATGAGAGTTACTACAAGGAGGAGCAGTACGAGAATATTCGCGTTGCTTTTGTGGCGCACATGGAGAAGATGTTTACCCTCCTCGGAATCGCAGATGGTGCGACCAAGGCGCGCGAAGTCTTTGACCTTGAGACCAAGGTTGCTGCCCTGCATTGGGATCAGGTGCGAAACCGTGATGCCAGCCTTACCTATAACAAGATGACGCAGGACGAATTAGAGAAGCTCTCCCCTGCACTGAATTGGCCGCTCTGGATTTCTGCCGGTGAAGTTCCAGCAGTTGCCTTTAATAATGTTGTCATTGGACAACCTTCATTCTTCGAAGGAATATCGCCACTGGTCGCAGCCTTTGCTAGCGATTCTGCGATGAAATCAGCCTGGAAATCATGGCTTGCGTGGCACGTGATTACAGGGAGTGCGGCATATCTGACTTCAGATATCGTTAATGAAAACTTCGCTTTTTACGGCACCACACTCTCTGGCACTCCACAATTACGCGAGCGCTGGAAGCGCGGAGTGGCTTTAGTTGAAGGAAGTCTGGGCGAGGCGATCGGAAAGATCTACGTCGCGCGCCACTTCCCACCTGCTGCCAAAGCCCGCATGGAAATCTTGGTTGCAAACCTGATCGAGGCATATCGCCGCAGTATCAATGGCCTTGAGTGGATGAGCCAAGAGACCAAGACCAAGGCGATTGCAAAGCTTGAAAAATTCCGCCCAAAGATCGGCTATCCAGATAAGTGGCGCGATTATTCAGCCCTTGAAATCACAGCAGATGACCTCTTCGGAAACCTTGCCCGCGTCACCAAGTTCGAACGCGATTTCGCGCTGGCCAAGATTGGTAAGCCGGTCGATCGCGATGAATGGCATATGACGCCTCAGACAGTCAACGCTTATTACAACCCACTCGGCAACGAGATCGTCTTTCCGGCCGCAATCTTGCAGCCACCATTCTTCGGCCTGGATGTCGATGACGCTGCTAACTACGGCGCGATCGGTGCTGTCATCGGTCACGAAATTGGCCACGGCTTTGACGATCAAGGTTCTAAATTTGATGGCGATGGAAATATGGTCGACTGGTGGGTCGATATCGATCGCACTGAATTTGAAAAGCGGGCCAATGTCTTGATCGCCCAGTACAACACTTTGGTTCCAGAAGGTACTCCCGATATCACCGTTAACGGAGCCCTTACCGTGGGTGAAAATATTGGTGACCTCGGCGGTCTCTCTATTGCACTTAAGGCATATGAGATCGCACTCGATGGAAAAGATTCACCAATCATCGATGGCATGAATGGATACCAACGACTATTTCTTTCCTGGGCACAGGCATGGCGCGGCAAAGTTCGCCCCGAAGAGATGCGTCGCCGCGTAGCAACTGATCCGCACTCACCTGCAGAATTTCGTTGCAACCAAATCGTGCGCAACATTCCAGCCTTCTATACAACCTTCGGTGTTACTAAAGATGATGCCCTCTGGTTAGATGAGGATAAACGCGTTGCCATCTGGTAACGGATTTACTTTTGATATCTCACATGCCCCAGAGAAATCTTTGGCACGTGCTGGAACAATCTCGACCCCGCATGGTGATATTGCAACGCCGGCATTTATTCCGGTAGGTACAAAGGCGACCGTTAAAGCTGTCTTGCCAGAGACAATGAAGGAGCTCGGTGCGCAAGCACTACTTTCCAATGCCTATCACTTGTACTTGCAGCCAGGGCCAGATGTCTTGGATGAGGCCGGCGGGCTAGCCCGCTTCATGAATTGGCCAGGGCCAACCTTTACCGATAGCGGTGGCTTTCAAGTTCTCTCATTGGGTGTTGGATTTAAAAAGGTCTTGGCGATGGATGCCCAGACCTTTAGATCTGATGAAGTAGTGGCTGGAAATAAAGAGCGGCTGGCCCATGTCGATGATGAGGGCGTGACCTTTAAATCCCATATCGATGGCAGCATGCACCGCTTTACCCCGGAAGTTTCGATGCAGGTACAGCACCAGATCGGTGCTGACATCATCTTCGCCTTTGATGAGTGCACTACTTTGCATAACACCCGTAAGTATCAAGAGAAGGCGTTAGAGCGCACACGTGCGTGGGGCGTGCGTTGCCTCGATGAGCACCAGAAATTGACGTTAGAACGCTCTGAGAAGCCGTATCAGGCCCTTTATGGGGTAATTCAAGGCGCACAGTACGAAGATCTGCGTAAGAAGGCTGCAACAGATATGGCGGCGTTGCGTTCAACCGATCCTGATAATCCGATTGCCTTCGACGGATTTGGTTTAGGTGGGGCGCTCGATAAGAAAACTTTAGGAACAATCCTGACCTGGATGAATGAGATCTTGCCGGCCGAAAAGCCCCGCCACCTACTTGGAATCGGCGCCCCGGAAGACCTCTTCGTCGGGGTTGAAAATGGCATCGACACCTTTGACTGCGTCCTGGCTTCTCGCATTGCTAGAACATCTGCGGTCTACACGATGGTCGGTCGAAATAATTTATCCAATGCCATTAACCGCCGTGCCTTTGAACCGATCGATGACGAGTGCGATTGCTATACCTGCACTCATTACACCAAGGCTTACCTACATCACGTCTTCCGCGGCAAAGAGATCATCGCTGCAACTCTTGCGACAATCCATAACGAGCGATTTATTGTGCGCTTAGTCGATCAGATGCGAGCAGCGCTGATTTCAGGTGATTACTTTGAATTCAAAGAACAATTCATGGGTCGCTACAAACACTTATCGGGTCAAGCCAGAGATTAGTTCTGGTTACTTAGCAGCAAGGCGCGCTTCGCGGCGAATGCGCTGCTCAGCAGGATCTGGAACTGGAACCGCAGCAATCAAGCGACGTGTGTAATCACTCTTTGGATGCTGCAGGATCTGATCGCGATCGCCAACCTCAACGAGTTCACCATTCTGCATTACAGCAATGCGGTGCGCCAAGATATCTACGACAGCTAAATCGTGAGAGATAAAGAGACAAGCAAAGTTGAGTTTGCCTTGTAGCTCTTGCAGAAGATCTAGGAATCGTGCCTGTACAGATACATCCAGGGCCGAAGTTGGTTCATCTGCGATCAAAAGATCTGGAGTTAGCGCGAGTGCGCGAGCGATACCTACACGCTGACGCTGTCCACCTGAGAGCTCATGTGGGTAGCGGTTGCGATAACTACGTGGAAGTTCTACTTGATCAAGCAAATCTTCAACGCGGTGTGCAAGGTCAGCACCCTTGGCTTCTCCAGCTAAGAATAACGGTTCACCAATTGATTCACCGATTGGAAGACGTGGGTTAAGCGATGATGCTGGATCCTGGAAGACGATGCCGGTGTGGCGACGAATTGCAGAGAGCTCTTTTGGTTTCGCGTGGCTGATATCTTTACCAACAATCTCAAGCTTTCCTTCCTTAATTGGAATCAAGCCAATCGCAGCGCGCCCGATTGTGGTCTTACCTGAGCCGGACTCTCCCACAAGGCCAAGGATTTCACCTGGATAAATCTCAAGAGATACATTCTTGGCAGCGACAAACTCAGGAATGCGTCCACGCTTTGGATATGCAACAGTGACATTGTCTAGCTTAAGTACCGGCGCTGGCTTTGCGCTCTCGTTATAAGGCAAGGCACGACGAGAAGTTGACCCCAACTTCGGAACAGCTGCAAGCAGTTGCTGTGTATATGGGTGCTGTGGACGATTAAAGATCTGATCGGCGCTTCCGTGTTCTACGGTGAGGCCATCTTTCATAACAAGAATCTCATCAGCCATATCTGCAACAACGCCCATATCATGGGTAATCAACAAGATTGCTGAGTTGAGTTTATCTTTAAGGTTACGCATCAAATCGAGAACTTCTGCTTGGACAGTTACATCCAGAGCAGTTGTTGGTTCATCTGCAACCAATAGCCCTGGATCACATGCAAGTGCTTGAGCAATCATTGCGCGCTGGCGCTGACCACCTGAAAGTTGATGTGGGTACTTATCAATCGAGGTTGCTGGATCTGGAATTTCAACCATGGTAATCAATTCGAGTGCACGCGCACGTGCCTCTTTTGGACCCATGTCAAAGTGGGTGCGAAGAGTTTCGATAATCTGGAAACCGATTGTGTAGACCGGGTTAAGCGCGGTCATTGGCTCTTGGAAAATATATGCAACTTCTTTTCCACGGAACTTACGAAGGATTGAGCCTTTCGCGCCCAACATTTCTTGGCCCTTAACTTTTATGCTACCGCTCATTCGGGCGTTACTTGCAAGAAGAGTCATCAAACCCATTGCTGTTGTTGATTTACCTGAACCAGACTCACCCACGATTGCAAGAACTTGGCCAGGGTTAACTTCAAAATTCATATTGACCGCAGCTGGGTACCAGATGCCATCTACCCAAAATTCGACGGTAAAGTCGTGGACCTTTAGTACTGGCTCGCTCATCGGAGAACCTTTCGTGAGAGACTACTTGTATGAGTAATTCTGAGATGTACCGTCCGAGAAGTAGTTACTTCTTTGCCGCTGCTATCTACATTCTCTGTGCTGGAATTGCCGGCCAAAGTTTCTACACCGAAGGTGCTCAGGGAGTTGCAACCACAATCGCTTGGTGCCTCTTCGTTGCCTACGCTTCTCACTTGGGCTTCGTGCGCCCCAAGGTCACATTCTTTGATGAAGGAATCACAATCACTAATCCCTTGAAAGAGATCACTGTTGGTTGGGGTGAAATCGAAGATATTAGCGCTCGATACTCTATGTATATCCAAGTAGCTGGCGAGAAGATCTACGCTTGGGCGGCTCAAGCTCCAGGCAGATATCACAGCAGAACTGTCCATGCCAGTGAAATTCGCGGATTGAAGATCCCCGATCTGCAAAACATGAGACCCGGTGAATCTCCGCGTACTCACTCTGGACAAGCTCTGGCGCTTGCTCGAATTCGCTTCGACGCCTTTCACAGCAGCAGCGGTAGAGGTACGTGTGACAACCGAATTGAATTTAATCGAAACGGTCTTACCACCCTTATTTCTCTCTTTGTTATCGCCTGTGCGCTGAGTATTTTCTAAAACTGCGCTAGTCATTTTGTGCTGCAATTCGTGCCTGAACCTTCGCGCGCTCTTTATCTTTCTTAGTCAGACGACGGCGTTGACGTGGATCGAAGGCATCGCGAAGACCATCGCCAATAAAGTTAATGCAGAGTGCGATAGTAATAATGAGAAGACCTGGCCACCAGAAAAGCCAAGGGCGGATTGTAAATGAATCCTGATATTGGCTAATAAGTGATCCCAGTGAAACATCTGGTGCAACAACACCAAAGCCCAAAAATGAGAGCGCTGTCTCAAGCAGGATCGCACCCGACATCAAAAGGGTGATCGAAACGATGATGACACCAACTGCGTTAGGGAGAATGTGCTTAAAGATAATACGGCGATTGCTTGCACCGGCAACGCGGGCTGCATCCACGAATTCGAGCTCTCGAAGTTTCAGGAACTCGCCTCGAACAAGTCGCGAGAGCCCGGTCCAGGCGAAGAGACCCAGATAGAAGGCAAGGAATCCGACGCCGAGGTTTCCGAAGTGATAACCAACAACTGATCCAATAATGATTGTCGGAATTGTGATGATGAAGTCGGTAAAGCGCATCAACGTTGAATCGATCCATCCGCGGAAGTAACCAGAGATTGCACCAATCGTGATTCCGATAGTTCCAGCGAGAAGACCAATAACTGATGCAACATAGAGCGAGCGTTGCGCTCCTCTCATTACCATCGCAAAGTAATCGTGGCCGATATCGTCTTGCCCAAATGGATGTCTTCCAAGGCCCACACCGGTGCCATCAATAAATGATGGAGCTAGATCGAGAGTTGGACATCCGACGACGCCATCAGGACATCCCTCTGTACGCAGTTCAAGAAGTTCGTCATAACTAAAGCGCCACCAACCTGGAATTCGGATTGAACCAATCTTTGTTTCAAGGGCGGTAAAGACGGCAATAATCAGAAAAGAAAGTACGAAAACAGATGTCATCGCACCCTTATGGCGTACAAAACGGCTACGAACAATCTGACTTTGGCTAAGGCCTTCAGTCTCTTTATTCATAATGGCTTGTTCGCCAGTAGTTATTGAAGCTTCTTTATCTTTCTTACGCTTTAACATTAGTTACCTCCCGCGCCGGCGCGAATACGTGGGTCAAGCGCTGAGTAGAGAAGATCTGCAATGAGGTTTGCAGATACCGCCAAGAATCCAGTGAGCAAGAAGACGCCCATCAGCAGATTGAGGTCAAAAGAGTTAATCGCTGCATAGAAGAGGGTACCCATTCCAAGCCAGCCGAAGATGCGCTCAGTAATAATCGCACCGCCAATAATGGAGGCGAAATCAACAACCATGATCGTTGCAATAGGAATCATGGTGTTTCTAAAGGCGTGGCGCATGATTACCGTGCGCTCAGTAAGTCCCTTGGCGCGCGCTGTGCGAATGTAATCTTGATTGAGTACTTCAAGAAGTGTTCCGCGTGAGAAACGAACATACCCGGCAAATGAGATAAGTAGCAGCGCCAAGGTTGGCAAGAACATATGAACAAGTGCATCAAGTAAGGTCATCCAGAAGTTTCCTGGCTCTAGGAGTGCATTGACCTGACCGATAGTTGGGATCGGACGGAAGTAGACGGCATCGGATTCCATATACGGCTTCCAGGTCTGCATCAACTTATCGATAACAACAAGGAATCCCATGATGAAAATGGAGAGGATCGACGTACGAATAATTGGACCGCGGTCGATCTTTGAGAATTTGAGTGAAACTAAAACAGCAAATGCAAAAGAGACAATGATGATCAGTGGGTAGATCAGAGTTTTTGCGTTTCGTTCAAAGAGCCACTGCACTGGGTAATAAGTAATAACCGTATACGCGGCCATTACAAGTGAAGATTTCAGAGCTGCCTTGTTGGTTAAACCTGTAGAGAGCTGAGTGATACCAAAGGCCACACCTACGGAGAGAATTCCGATCGCGATCACACCTAGTGATGGATTGGCGAACCAACCGGTAACGCTGAGGAATGAAAGTAGTGCAAAGTTGGCGGCGAATGCACCGGCGAAAATCAACAAGACTCGTTTTCGAGTACCGCTAATGATGGCCGACCAGAAGACACCACTGGCCACACTCAGCCCTATCAACCACTGAGGTGAGACCGTGGGTTCGCCAAGGAAGGTATTGAATTGAATTGCTAGGTACTCCTTGAGAAGTACGGCAACCCAGAAGATTGGAAGTGAGAAGAGAAGGAAAGAGATAAAGGTCATCGCATAGTCAAAGCGAGAGTATTGACGCAAGGCGGTGATAATTCCGATTGTGATACCGACAACGATTGCAATGATTGTTGCTGCTGTAACAAGTCGAAGTGTGATTGGAAGGGCTACCAGAATCTCATCAATCACCGGCTTTGAGGTGCGAGTCAATCCAAAATTAGGGTTACCGATGAAGACTCCGAGGACGCCGCGCAGCCATAGGAAGTAGCGCAGCGGAGGCGGAACATCTAACTGAAGGTCGCGTGTCAGAGCGAGAATCTGCTGCTTAGCATTAATTTCCTTGCTCAGGCGTAGCTCACCGAGTGGGTCACCTGAGATCGCAGCTAAGTTGTACAAGATAAAACTTGAACCAAAGAGAATGACGAAGAGAACGCCCAGGCGACGTGAGATGTAAGCAATCACTTTTTCAAGTACACCTTTCCATTATCTACAGATAAAGCCTGCCTTGGCAGCCGTTCGGAATTGTATCCGAAAGAGCAAGAAAGAGTGGCATCCAGATCGCTCTGAATGCCACCCCTTCTTTACTTATTTTTCACATAACTAAATCTCAATTAGAGAATTAGTTTGTGAAGTACCAATCCCACAAGTTCCAAACTAGGTTTGGAGAGAATGGTGATGGTGCAACGCCCTGCAACTTCGCGTTAACGCCGTTAGCTGATGGGTGCTGGAACACTGGAAGTGTTACTGCATCCTTGATCAACTCTGCATCAACTGTAGCGAAGGCTGCTGCGATCTCTTTAGCAGACTTAGGTGAAGCACCTAGCTCCTTGTAGATCTTATCGATTGTTGCATTTGAGTAACCCTGGAGGTTCGCCTGAGTCTCATATGTTCCAACGTTACCTGACTGGAATGCTGCGCTCTTTACCCAAGCAAAGAACGAAACGTCATACTTTGGATCCTCAAGGAATGAAGACCAACCTGATGTAGGTGTTACATCTACATCAAATCCAGCCTTTGCCCATTCAGCCTTTGCAAGTGCAGCCTGTGAAACGCGACGTGCGTTTGATGGCTGACCGAAGAGCAACTTAATCTTTACAGATCCGCTACCTGCTGCTGCATCTGGGTAGTGCTTCTTTACCAAAGCAAGTGCAGATGCGGTACGTGATGCTTGTGTACCTGCAGTGAACTTAGAGACGCCTGACTTAGCAATAATCTCCTTGTAGCTAGGCTCTGAGTTAAAGACCATCAATGAGTTCATCAACTCTGACTTCGCGTTGATTGGCTTGATGATCTTTGCCATGATCTCTTCGCGTGGGTATGAGAGAAGGAAGGCTGTACGTAGATCCTTAGCCTTCTGTGACATTCCCGCAAATGGACCATCGTAAGTAGTTCCAGATCCGTAGGCAGGACCAACGCGTAGATCGAGGTGCTCGTAAACAGCCTGATCTCCACCGATGACCTTAACTGCTGGTGCCATTGCCTTAAGAAGTGCAACAGCATCTGCTGTTGGCTGTCCGGCGTAGATATCAACTTCGCCGTTCTTAAGTGCTTGTGCAGCAGCTGTTCCGTCGCCGATAACCTTGAATACAACGCGCTCAAGGGACTTAACCTTTGGACCTGAGTTGTACTTAGGGTTGCGGACCATTGTCACTGCGCCGTTAGCAACAGCTGACTTGACCATGAATGGACCGTTACCAACTAGAAGAAGTGGATTGGTTGAAGCATTTACAGTGTTGATGGTGTAATCCTTTGACCAGACCTTACCGATCTTCTTCAGAAGTGCTGTGTTGTATGTATCGAAAGCCTTGTAGAAGCGCTCTTTAGCTGCCAAGTTCTCTTTAGCAGTTCCGAGTGCTGACTTTCCTTCAGCCATCAATACCAATGCGTGCACTGGTGATGGACCAGGTGAAAGTAGGCGCCAGTCTGGAACCTGTGCAGCGTATTCAATCGTTACTGACATCTTGTCAGGTGAAAGAATTGGAAGACCAACGATGTTCTGCTCGTAAAGTCCACCGTAACCGAGTGAGTCAAATGCTGGAACTACAGCCGCATCGCTTGGATCTCCAAGACCTGCAATCTGTGAATAATCTCCGTTAGATGTGACGTGTGAGAGTAGTAGATCGATACCGTTGATAGGTGTTCCATCTGACCAGACACGACCCTTGTTGACTGTGTACTGAATCTTGAAAGGCTTCTTGCTTACAATCTTGTAGGTACCGAATTCGGTGTTATCTACAAGTGTTGCCTTGTTGTTGTAGTACGAGAAGCCGATACCTGAAAGGTATGCAACATCTGTGTTGAACGTAAGGTTCATGTTTGAAACGCTTGGGTTCAAGCCTGTCAAAGCATTACTTTGTACGATTTGTACTGTGGTCTTCGCTGCTGCATTAGCTGGGCTAAGCAGACCGAAAGCAAGACCAGCCGTTGCAGCTGTAGCGATTGCTACGCGTGCGAGACGGTTTAGCTTCATATTTCCTCCTAGAGGGGTTGAAAAGACAGATGTGAAGAGTCGACCTACCTCACAGCCATCTTTGGGTGGGCAAAGTCTGCCGTAGCCTTTAGTAATAGGCAATCGGCGCAGATAACGATTAGGCCACGATTACGCGTGTTCGGGCCGGGGGCAATCTGAGCTCAGGGGTGATTTATGAGGCTGAACCAGCGGCACGAGCCTCATCAATAGCCTTGGTAGTGAGGACTCTGATCGCGTAGATAAAGAGGGCGAAACCTAGGGCTGCCCCAACAAAATAGACCGAACGGAATGCCATCTCGCGCCCGAACGGGACTTCGAGGGCGGCTACCAATCCTCCGCCGAGCAAAGTCCCAATCGGAATAGTTCCCCACGCAAAGAATCGATAGACGCTATTTACTCGCCCCAATAGATTGGTAGGAATCAAACTCTGGCGAAGTGAAACGGTGACAACATTCCATAAAACGGCGGTGAATGTTTCGATAACTACGAGTACCCAGACGATGTACCACTGGGATGCAAATCCAATCAGTAGCGTTCCAAGTGGCATCACAAAAAGCGCTAGCGCCAGTGAACGTCCGCTTCCAATCTTCTCTGAAACTTTGGGGCCGAGCAGTCCCCCAAGGATTCCGCCAACGGCAGCCGCTGTGCCAAGAACTGCAAAGATAAATACTGTTGTATTAAGAACTTCTTGGGCAAAGAGAATAAAGACAGCGCCAGTAAGTGAAGCGATCCCGTTAAGTAAGCCAAGGATGATCGCCATTGGACGAAGCAACGTGTGACTCCAGAGCCAACCAAATCCTTCTTTGATCTCGGCCTTAAAGTTGATCGGGCCTTCTTTGGCCTCTGGAGCAAAACTCTTTACCGTCGGTTTCATACTTGCAATTAGCGCTGCTGCAACAAAAAAAGTAACTGCGTCAACAAAAAACGGCAAGAAGATTGCAATAGCAATAATGAAACTTCCAAGTGGTGGACCAATAAATGAATTGGTGAGAGATTCAGCAGACCACATTCGGCCATTTGCTTTCTCTAGATCCTTATCTTCAACCACTGCTGGCATCAAAGTTTGAGCGCTGTTATCACGCAGCACTTCAGCTAGGCCAAAGAGAAATGCTGTTATGAGGATGACTGAATAAAGGGTGTAGTTAGTTTCAAGATTTGTCAGTGAAGAAAGCTCGTTCAGTGATGGCAGAGAATCTCGTTCAAGGTAGACGAAAATTCCCACTGCGATGGTCAAGAGCCCGCGGACGGAATCCATTGCCACAATGATTCGTTTGCGGTTAAAACGATCGGTTATTACTCCAGCATGTAGCGTGAAGATAAGCCAAGGAAGACGTGAGACAACAGCAGAGAGTGCGATAAGAAGTGGTGATCTGGTGACCGCTGATGCCAGCCACGGGTATGCAATAGAGACTATTCCGTCGCCCAGGTTTGAAACTGTGGTGGCGCTCCACAACTTCCAATAGGAGGCTCCGAGTTTAGTCTTTACTTTCGATGACTTCACTGTGATCTCCTTGGCTGGTTTGATTACCTAAACGATAAATAAAGGTAAACGCAGATAGTGAGATCAGAGTAGTTGCGATGCCGCCGATGATCAAAGGTAAGCGCAGGCCACTTTTTGCGATTACTCCACCGAGGAACGCGCCAATAGGCATTACTCCCCAGACGAAGGTGCGTCGAGCTCCATGTATGCGGCCATATAACTCAGCAGGGATAAGCACTTGGTAGCAGGACATCAACAAAATGTTCCAGTTGGTAATGGTGAAGGAAGAAACAAAACCAATAGCCCCGAAGACCCAAACATTCGGCGCTAATCCTTGGAAGAGAACTGTGATGGATGAAACGAAAACTGCGACGGCTAGAACTCCTCCGCGTCCGAATTTCTTCGACAGCGTTGTTGTCAGAATTCCACCCAAGATTGCCCCTGATCCAGCACCAGCTAAAAGCACGCCAAAGTACTGAGTCGGAAGATCCAGTGTCTCTGTAATAAAGAGGATGAGTGTTGATGTGGAGAGTGAGTAGAAGAATCCCAAAGATGTCGTTGTAGCTACTAAACGCCGCAGCGGTCTGTCATTCCAAAGATAGTTGAGACCAAATTTAATATCACCGATAAAAGATTTTTTCTCAACTTCGTGCTTATCGTCAGCAGAGCCATGTGAAATCAGGTGTGCCGGAATCATGAGTACGAAGATGGCGGCGATGAGGAATCCCAGGCTGTTGAGAATAAATGGAAGGACGATTGCAGTGGCGTAAAGAAATCCACTCAAAGGTGCACCGATAAAGTTCTGGATTACAGTCTCAGCAATATTCAGGCGGGAATTAGCTTTCTCATAATTCTTCTTATCCAGAATCACTGGGATTAAAGATTGCGCAGCCGTGTCACTTGCAACCTCACAGGTACCGATGAAAAAAGTTGCCAGAAGTAACCAGTAAATCGTGATGGTGTCGGTGGAGATTGCGAGGGCGACAAGACCTGCGGTGATAAACCGCATCGAATTAGTAAAGGTAATCAAGAGTCGCTTATTCGAGCGATCGACGATCAGACCGATTGGGATTGCAAAGAGCAGCCAAGGTAACATCACAAATGCGCTGAGCAGTGAGATAAGTACAGGATCTTTTGTAAGTGAGATCGCGAGGAGTGGCGCTGCAACTGCCAAAAGTCCATCGGAAAGGTTGCTGATAACGCTTGCGCTAAAGAGTCGGTTAAACGCTGGTCCTAATTTCTCAGACATCTACTTGCGTACCCACTGGATTCCAGCCACCCGGAATCATCTCTTGGGCTTCATCAGGTCCCCATGTACCTTCAAAATATGGATGAACCCGCGATGGTGATTTCAAAATATCTTCCAGGATTTTCCACGAATGCAAGACGGCATCAATACGTGTAAATCTAAAGTGATCGCCCAACATTGCAGCGCGCAATAGACGCTCATATGGGCCTTGGCGATCTCCGAACTCCGCAAAGAATTCAACGGTGAGATCAATTTCTTCAGTTGTTAGTTTTGTTCCAGGTTTTTTAGCAAGCAGCGAAATATCGACGCCATCTTTTGCACCTAAGCGGAAACGAACCGCGTTTGGATTTCCTCGACCAAATAGTTCACGCGGTGGCTTCTTAAATTCAACTAGTACTTCAAGGACTGTCTCAGGCATTTTCTTGCCGGTACGCATATAGATAGGCACACCAGCCCAGCGCCAGTTATCAATAAAGACTTTCATTGCAACGAAGGTCTCGGTATCTGAGTTTGCGGCAACGCCTTCTTCGTCGAGGTAACCAACATACTGGCCGCGAATTACATCATCTGCCTTAATGTCACGGATTGCAGAGAGCACCTTGATCTTCTCGTTCTGCATATCTGCTGAACTAATGCTGATCGGTGGCTCCATGGTGAGCATGGTGAGCACCTGCAAAATGTGGTTCTGTAATACATCGCGAGTTGCACCAACGCCGTCATAGAACTTGCCACGGCCTTCAATGCCAAAGCTTTCGGCCATTGTGATCTGAATATTTGAAACATAGTTGCGGTTCCAGACTGGCTCAAAAAGAGTGTTTGCAAAGCGGAAAACCAAGAGATCTTCCACCGCTTCTTTGCCTAGATAGTGATCGATGCGATAAATCTGATCTTCCGGCAACACTTGCTTGAGTTCGCTATCGAGTTGGATTGCAGATTGCAGATCGCGACCAAATGGCTTTTCTACGACAACGCGAGCCTTCTTGGTAATGCCAACACTGGCAAGCCCTTGAGTGATCTTCGCAAAATGTTCCGGGGCAATCGCTAGGTAAATTACGGGTAACTTAAAGTCCTTGATTAGCTCGGCTAATTGAACAAAGGTCTCTGGGTTTTCATAGTCGCCCACAAGTAACTGCATCTCGTTCAGGAGCTTGCCCAGAACCTTCTCATCAGCATCTGGCTTACGCACACGAATAGCCGCTTCAACATTTTCACGGAAAACATCTTGTGTCCACTTGGAAGAAGCGACACCAAAGATCTTTACATCAAGCTCATTGAGCTCTTCTAGATCATAAAGAGCTGGAAAAAGTTTCTTCTTCGCCAAATCTCCGGTCGCGCCAAATAGAACTAAAGCATCGGCCTTCATTCAATTACGCCTTCGCTGACTTATTGGTTGGCTTCTCGTTATGTCCACCAAACTTATAGCGCATCGCGCTCAAGACTCGGTTAGCGAATTCATCATTGTTGCGAGAAGCAAAGCGTGCAAATAAAGATGCACTCAATACATGTGCTGGAATTCCTGCCTCGATTGCAGCTTGTACTGTCCAACGACCTTCTCCGCTATCGCTCACTTCTGTTGAGTACTCAGTAAGTTCTTCAGATTCAACGAGCGCTTGAGCGGTCAGATCTAGTAGCCACGATGCTACAACTGATCCGCGGCGCCACACTTCTGTAATTGCTGGAATATCTAGATCGTATGCCGGCGTCATTTCATCCGCTGCTTCAAAGATCGCAAGACCTTCGGCAAATGCTGCCATCATGCCGTATTCAATTCCGTTGTGAATCATCTTTACGAAGTGGCCAGATCCAACTGGGCCACAATGCAAGTATCCATATTCAGCTTGTGCAGGTTCGCCTGTGCGACCTGGTGTGCGCTCTGCTGATTCAACTCCTGGGCAGAGAGCTTTAAAGATTGGATCTAGTGAAGCAACAACTTTTGCATCGCCGCCGATCATCAATGAATAACCACGTTCTAGGCCGTATACGCCACCTGAAGTACCGACATCAACGAAGTTGATTCCCTTCTCTGCCAGCAACGCTGCATTCTTTAAATCATTTTTATAGTAGCTATTTCCACCATCAATAATGGTGTCGCCTTTTTCCAGATGTTCTGCCATGGCAGCAATTGTTGAATCGGTGACAGAGGCTGGAACCATGATCCAAATTGTTCGAGGTGCGGTGAGCTTTGCAGCCAGATCAGCCATATCTTTTGTGCCGATTGCACCCTCGGCGGCCAGGGTAGCGACTGCATCTGGACTGACGTCATAGACGGCGGAGGTAATTGAATGCCGAGAGAGGCGGCGAACGATATTGGCGCCCATTCTTCCAAGGCCGACCATTCCAAAATTCACGTTCTGGCTCATATCCTCATACCCTCTTTCGAAATTATTTGTGAAGTCTATTCTAATTACTCAGTAAAGAACGCATCCGTATCGACAATCAGACGTGTGTGATCTGCCGCCCGTACATAACTGGCCGGTATCGAGAGATCTCCCTCAATAATCTTGGTAACTGCATCAGCCTTTGAAGCTCCAGCAGCAATAATCCACACAAGTGTTGATGTATTAATCATTGAAAGCGTAAATGTTGCGCGTACTGATGGTGGCTTTGGAGAATCAGTGATTGCAATTACTTTCTCTAATCGATCAATATGAGCCGCCCCGGGAAATAAGGAAGCAACATGGCCATCAGGGCCAAGTCCAAGAACTGTGAGATCCATAAAGTTTTCACCGAGTTGAGCCAGATAATCTTCAACAGCAAGATCAATGTTTTTAACTTCATCACTAGCGCGAAGAGTATGGATAGCTACATTCTTATTTGTAACAGAGCCAAGTGCGGGTGAGGAATTCTGCTCAACACTAGAGCGTTCGACAAATCGCTCATCGCTCCACCAAATATGAAGACCCTGATATGCCTCAGGATGAGAATTCCAATCAGTGACCAGGGCTCGGGTTAGTTCACTTCCTAAAGTGCCACCGGTCAGAGCGAGATGGAAAACTCCATTGATGCGCAGTCCGGTTTCAATAACCTCAATAAGTTGGCTACTTACTTCTCGAAGTAATTCTGCCTGGTCGGCATAGAGAGTCAGATCGAGATCATCTTCAAAATCGTCTATCGACTCCAGCTCATCTGACATGAGAGAAGTATCCCACGGACCGGAGTTACCTTAAATTCAGATCAGACCGAGTGACTTTGCCTTCTCTACCGCTTGATCGCGCCCATCGGCGCCGAGCTTTCGGTAGACATTCTTGAGGTGAGTCTTCATCGTGTTGTGAGAGATATGAAGCGTTGCACCGATTGAGGTAATTGGCTTGCCAGAATCAAGATGTCTGACAATTTCAATCTCTCGCTTAGTCAGCTCTGGTTTAACATTTCCGGCAGCGTTGATTTCTTGCATTCTCTTCATTGCTCCTCGCGCGATCTCTTCGTGGTAGAAAGTGGGCGTTTCAACAGAAATTCGGATGTAGATGGGAAAGAGCACAACTTCACGTAAGAAAGTTTCTTTAGCCCCTACTTCTGAACCAAGTTTTAGCGCCTGTCCAACAATTTCTTTCGCCTCTTCGGTCTCGGTTCCCGCAAGAATTGCTTCGGTGATAAATTTGTAAATCTTCTCTCGTGGTGTTCGGTCAGGTAGATGTAGCGTCTCTGGCTGCGCCCAAGGTTTATCTTCCAAGTCCAAAATATGGAGACGTGCGTTTTCTACCAAACGCCCACCCAATGCGGTATCAATGAGAATTTTCATTCGAGCGAGATCTTTCATCATCAACCGAATAAAAAGCTCTGATCGATCCACGATAGCCATCAGATTGTTTGCGTAACGTATTGAGATTACTAAGTTTTGGCATAGTTTGAGTTCTTCTAGCGCTTCATCTAAATGGCCCTTGATGGCTTTGTCATTTGCTATATAAGAATGCGCGAGTAAACACCAGACCCATTGCTGGCTATGGAGTGACAGCTCAGCCAAACTTTTAAATTCTTCCAGCGCTTGTTCGTGCTCAGTTAATTCATAGAGGGAACGGGCACTAACATAGTGAACATCGTGTGGAGAATGAATTGAAGTAAGTCCCATTTTCTGCGAAAGTGACATCGCCATTCTGGAAATGTTCTGGGCATTGTTATAAAAACCTTGCAAGTATGCGGTCATTGCGCTTATGGCTAATTGGTGAATGTGTCCAAGTGGAGAGAAACGTTGCCCCAATAGAGATTGTGACTTCTTCTCAACATCCTCCAAGCCTTCGAGGTCATCCACAATAAAGTGGAAAGCCGCTAAACGGCGTAGTGCGTAAAGAGCATCTGTGAAGTCGGTATCAGCAGCCAGTTCATCGGACGTGATTGCTAAATCAACATTGGCCACAAGGCTTTCAAATCGTGCGAATGCAAAATCTGGAGCAATCTCAATTAGTGCTGTGTAGCGCTGCATGAATGAAGCCAAGAATGTTCCTTGTGACTGTAAACGCATTGAAGCCAGCATCGCTTCAACTTTTAAGTAATCCAAATTTGCTAAATGGCCTGCAATTTCAACAGTCTGGCGCTTGAGTTGCCCCTCGACCGAATCGTCTCCGGCAAATTTTGCCCACCGCAATAGTTGATTACCTCGACCAGTGACTGCATAAAGTCGAGCACCGTCTGGGAATAAATTCTCAAATCTCACAAAATCTTGGGCTAGGAAAGCATGCTCTAGGGCAAGGGTCTGCTCTAACTCATTTTCGTAAAAGTTTGAGGCGAGTGCATGAATCTCTCTGCATTTATCTTGGTTTGCAGAGAATTCCTTATAGAGGGCTTCTCGAATTAGGCTATGGATTTGAAATCGTGGCTCTTCTCCTGAGGTTTTAATTAAGAGGGATCCCTCAGCCGCAAGTTGGTCTAGCTCGGCAATTCTTATTGAATTTCGAGTTAAGGTAATTGCTAATTCTGCTGAAAACTCATTTACAGCTGATAGTGGCAAGAGAAGATTCTTCTCTTGTTCTGTAAGACTTTTGACCACTTCTGTAACAATTAATCGAAGTGGCTCAATCGAGCCCGAGATTTCCTCTGCGGAAGGGGTGAACCTCTCTCCTTTGGATAATCTACGTGCGATGAGTTGTACTGCGGCTGGCCAGCCTTGAGCACTCTGCAGAATCTCTGTAATCTCTTTTGAAATTGGTGATAAACCATTGAGCATTGCAATTGATTGCACTTCATCATGAGTAAATCGCAGGTCTTGTGGTCCAATTATTTGAAGATTTCCAGCAGGTGCTAAATCTGCAGCAGAAGCATCGGGTGAAACCCTACGTATTTGTATTAGATGAAGATTTCTTGGAAGTGATCGAATCATTTGATTAGCGACCGCGAAATCTTCGGCGATCGTGGTGCGACGGTTATCTACGATAAAGATAAATTCACCTTTTTGTAGTGCGAGGTCGTTGCTGAATCGAACTATTAATTCCATTGGATTGAGAGTTGGCTCTGCTTCAAACCAAGGTGCAAAACCTGGGAGCACGTTGCGAACGGCTTGAATCACATGAGCGTTAAATTTGGAGGAAGTATCTTCATCAACCATGGTGTACCAAAAAGTTCGGTCGGGATTACTTTGAGCAATCTCAGTTGCCAATGAAGTTTTGCCGTAGCCGATTGGCCCCACAAGCAGTGTGGTTCCAGGAGCACTCACATCAATTTTTTCCACGAGGTGGCGACGAGCCAGGAAATTTGCCGACTGCAATGGCGGCAAGGTCCGCGACAGGGTGACCCCCTTGACTACCTCGGGAGGCAGAATTTCAGTTGCGATCTTCTTTGTGGCCACACCTAAGGGTGACTTAAATGATGGGGTGAGGGAAGGTCAGGGTGAGTGTTTTAGGGGTGAGACGAGGGTGATTTATAGAGTAGCGAAAGCCTCATCGAGAACTCCGAGGGCCTCGGTAAGAAGCTCATCGCTGATGACAAGCGGAGGTAAGAAACGGATGACGTTGCCGTAGGTACCGGCGGTCAGGATCAAGACTCCGTGAGCCTGGCAATACTTAATAACGCTAGCCATCGCGGCAGGGTTTGGATCTTTACTTCCTGCAACGACAATTTCAATAGCCTGCATCGCACCGCGTCCGCGAACATCACCGATGACTGAATACTTTGCAGCCATTGCAGTGAGTTTTTCGTTAAGAATTTTGCCAATCGCGCGTGCGCGTTCAACGAGTTTATCTTCAGCAATTGCTTCCATTGCACCGAGTGCTGCCGCGCATGCGATTGGGTTTCCACCGTAAGTTCCGCCAAGGCCACCCACATGTGATGAATCCATAATCTCTGCACGCGCTGTAACTGCAGCAAGTGGAAGTCCGCCGGCGATTCCCTTTGCGGTGACAATCATGTCAGGTTCGACGTTCTCATCTTCAACTGCAAAGTAATTTCCAGTGCGAGCAAAACCAGTTTGAACTTCATCTGCGATAAAGACGATTCCATTCTTAGTTGCGTATTCACTCAGGCCAGGAAGGAATCCCTTCGGCGGAACAATAAATCCACCTTCGCCTTGAATTGGCTCGATGATGATTGCAGCAACATTTTTTGCGCCAATCTCTTTCTCAATTTTATGTGTGACATCTGCGAGGGCATCTGCAGACATAGTTGATGCATCACCAATCCAACGGTAGGCATATGGCATCGGCATGCGATAAATCTCATTAGCAAATGGGCCAAAGCCTTCTTTGTATGGCATGTTCTTTGCAGTCAGCGCCATAGTGAGGTTGGTACGTCCGTGATAAGCGTGCTCAAAGACAACAATTGCTTGGCGCTTTGTGTAGTGGCGCGCGATCTTGATGGCATTTTCAACAGCCTCTGCGCCAGAGTTCTGCAGGATTGATTTCTTCGCAAAGGTGCCGGGTGTTAACTTATTAAGCGCTTCACATACTTCGATATATCCCAAGTAAGGAGCGGTGGTGAAGTTTGTATGTGTAAATGCTTGCGCTGCCTCGATGACTCGAGAGACAACTCGTGGATTCGCATTTCCTACGTTAACTACGCCAATTCCTGAACCAAGATCGATGATGCGGTTGCCATCGATATCTTCCATGATCGCACCCTCTGCACGCGCGATAATTGCTGGAAAGGCCATGCCAAGTCCTGCAGATACTGCTTCTTTACGTCGAGCCAACGCCTGGGCAGATTTAGGGCCAGGAATCTCTGTTGCAATATGACGTGATTGCGGAAGCGGTTCGTGTGCGTTGGAAGTCATGGGTAAATCATAGAGCCTTGGGGAATGAGGGGCGGGCCGAGAAGTTAGGCTTAGCCTTATGAGTACAGGTGATCTTCGAAACATCGCACCGTTGCTCGATGCATACCTCTCTTACTTCGAGCGCAAGAGAAGCCCATTTACTATTCCAGGTCACAAGCAGCGAGCATCGCGCTTAGATGCTGGCTTAGGAGCGCTGGTTGATTCAGATATTCCACTCTATGGCGGACTGGATGAAATCAAGCTCACCAATCAAGTGCTTACAGAAGCAGAGAAACTTGCAGCAGATTTATGGGGCGCAGACTTTGCTCGCTTTTCAACTGGTGGCTCTACGCATGCAAACCAGGCGGTAATCCTTGCACTCGGAAAACCTGGCGATAAAGTTGCAGTTAGTCGTACCGCACATCGCTCAGTTTTGAGTGCGCTCGTTTTGGCAGGCCTAGAACCGCTCTGGCTCTCACCCGAGATTGATTTAGTTACAGGGGTTCCGATCGGTATCCCTGTCAGTGAATTAGAGCGAGTGCTTCCTGAAAATCCAATCGCGCTTTTGCTCACTGAACCTGGATATCTAGGATCACTTTCAGATATCGGTGCACTAGTAAAGATCGCACATTCACATTCAATCCCTGTAATCATTGATGCAGCATGGGGCGGCCACTTTGGTTTTCATAAAGATATTCCTGCCCATGTATTGCAGATGGGCGCAGATGCACTGATCACAAGTGTGCATAAAGCACTTCCTGGATATAGCGCATCAGCTCTTTTGTTGGCACAAACGAAATTCTTAAGCGCAGACAGACTTGAGCAAAGTTTTGAAACCACCCACACCACTTCTCCTGCCGGTGCACCCCTTGCATCAATCGATGCAACGCGGGCGCTTCTGCAGACACGTGGGCCAGAGTTACTCGGTGATTTACTGAGCAATGTTTCTTACTTTAAAGAGAAGATGCAATCCGAGTTTTCGCTGCCGATTTTTCTCAACGCCAGTGATTTCCCTGCAGGACGTTTTGATCCCACCAAAATTGTTCTCCGAGCAAACCAGCTAGGTGCGTCAGGGGTTGCGATCGAGAACGCCCTGGGCGAGCATGGAATTCGAGTTGAGATGGCAGATCAAGACACTGTCGTTTTCCTGGCAACTTTGGCCGATACGCGAGCAGATTTTGATTATCTCGCTGATGTGCTGATTGGAATCGCTCGCACCCAGCAAAGTACTCCGCGGCCAAGTGCTACTGCACTGAGTTGGTCTGTCGTTCCAACTGTTGGAATTTCAATGCGTGATGCCTACTTTGCATCAACTGAGATGGTCTCTGCTCGAGAAGCTGTTGGGCGTGTGAGCGCGGATTTAATCGCACCGTATCCACCTGGAGTTGCAGTTATTGCGCCAGGTGAGATTTTGACGGAACAAATTGTGCAAGGTTTATCGGCATCCCAGAAAGCCGGCGTGCGTATTGCTTATGCAACAGATCCAACCCTTGCGAAATATCGGGTTGTAGTTAAGTAATTAATTTGTGCGGTGAACCTTATGGTTTGCAGCTTGGGCTACCGGGCGGATTACTAAAGAATCAACATTGAAATGTGCTGGCAAGGTAACGCTCCATCTAATTGCCTCAGCAACATCTTCTGCCAATAGCGGTGCAGCTACACCCTCGTATACCTTCGCTGCACGATCAGCATCACCGAATCGAATCTTTGCGAATTCTTCTGTCTTGACCATGCCTGGTGCAATCTCTGTCACTCGAATTGGTAGACCGTTAAGTTCAAGACGTAAGGTGCGAGCAAGTGCTGTTTCGGCATGTTTTGCAGCGACATAAACTCCGCCATTTTCATAGGCAACATGACCTGCAGTCGAAGAGATAATCACGATATGTCCGTGTCCTAGTTTCTGCATTGCTGGTGCAAAAGCCTTGACCATCCGAACAGTACCTACAACGTTAAGATCGTAGGTCTTGCTCCATATCGCTGGATCAGAATCTAAGACAGAAGCTGCATCGAATGCTCCGCCTGCATTATTAACCAGTACTGAAACATTTCGATCGGATAAATCACTCACTAATTGATCAACACTTTTCTGATCCGTGATATCCAAATGGTGGGCTGTTATTGCATCGTTCTCGGCAGCTAGCGCCTCCAGACGATCCATGCGACGTGCGCATGCAATTACCTCATAACCACTATCGGCTAAGGCGCGAGCTGTTGCAGCACCAATTCCGCTACTTGCTCCTGTGACGATCGCGCATTCTTTTTGGCTCATGCCAAAACCGTAACATTAAGAAGGGTAATCACGCCAAGTACTGCAAAGACGGCTGCTGCGATCCCATGTACAAGCTTCATAGAGACCTTTTGGGCAAATTTTGTTCCGATAAAGACTGCCGGTACATCCGCAATCATCATGCCAAGGGTTGTTCCGATGACGACGAGAATGACACTTGAGTAATTTGCAGCCAGCGCGACAGTTGCGATCTGTGTTTTGTCGCCCATCTCGGCTAAGAAGAAGGTAATGGTTGTTGCACCGAAGACGCCAAAACGGCCAGCAATCTTGGCTTCATCTTCTTCAATCTCATCAGGTTTGAGTGTCCAGATTGCCATAGCAATAAATGAGATTCCTAAAATCCAGCCGAGTGCATTTGGTGACAGTAAAGTTGTGATCCAAGCACCTAATGCTCCAGCGAATCCATGATTTACAATTGTTGCAAGAAGAATTCCCAAAATAATGGGAACTGGTTTTTTAAATCGGGCTGCAAGTAAGAATGCCAAGAGTTGGGTCTTATCCCCCATCTCTGCAAGAGCGACTACTCCTGTCGAGATTAGAATGGTTGTGATCACCTTATTACTCTAGACCTTAAACCAGACTGTAGTTCCTGCAGGCAATGTGAGGTCTGCTATTGGAGCGGATGAGTGAAGAATTTCCTTCGCTTCAAACTTATGTCCGTATCCTCGGAAGTTGATCATGCAATTCCACCCACCTGGGCGTGAGAAGTGAAGAACTTCTTTGTTCTTGGTTTCATGCCACATGAGTAGCTCTTCCCCTTGTAACTCTTTACGCAGCGCAAGCGCTTTGCGATAAATCTCGAGTGGTGATCCAGCAACTCCATCTTGTGCAGCGACATTCACATCTGCAAACCACTTTGGTTGCGGAAGGTGTGAGCCACCGTTTCCAAATCCATAAGAAGTACCGGACGCTGCCCATGGCAATGGAACACGACAACCATCGCGACCCTTTTCGGTATAAAGATTGCCGACGTAGGCAGGGTCTTGAATTTGATCATGTGGAATATCGGTCACTTCATGAAGGCCAAGCTCTTCACCTTGATACATGTATGTACACCCAGGAAGTGCCAAGATAAACATGGTTGCAGCCAGTGCTGCACGTGTTCCGGCCTCACGATCTAAAGGATGAGTCGTGCCATCTGCAAGCAGCCACTTCTTCTCATCAACAATTGGATGTAATCCGTAACGTGTTGCATGGCGAATCTTGTCGTGGTTTGAAAGAACCCACGTTGAAGATGAGTGGTTCTTATCAGCAATTTCAAGTGACTTTTTTACTGTGTCGCGGTAATCAGAAGGATCAAATTTGGCATCAAGGAAAGCGAAGTTAAAAGCTTGTCCCAGCGTCTTATCGCTGGCATATAAAGGCATACGTTCAATAGGAACATTTGCTTCAGCGACAGCAACACGAGGTGGGTCGTATTCGTTAAATACTTTGCGCCATTCTTTATAGACTTCAAAGAGTTCGGCACGATCAAAAAAGACTCCCTTGCCGTCTAAGCGAGGGTTGTCATATCCAAGTGTTGGCTGGCTACGAAGTGGCTCTGAGAGATCTTTCTTCATCGCATGCGCCACATCAACACGGAAGCCATCTACGCCGCGATCTGCCCAAAAACGTAGAGTCTTAATGAAATCTGCTTCAACCTCTGGGTTATCCCAATTGAGATCTGGTTGCTCTGGTGCAAAGAGATGGCAATACCACTGACCTGGAGTTCCATCTTTTTCGGTAATACGCGTCCATGCAGATGGAGCAAAGTGTGACGGCCAATCAGAAGGTGGTAACTCTCCATTCGCGCCTTTGCCGTCGCGGAAAATATAGCGCGCACGTTCAGGCGATCCTGGCTTTGAGTTAAGTGCATCAATAAACCATTGATGAAGATTAGAAGAGTGGTTAGGAACGATATCTACAAAGACTCGAATTCCTGCTTCATGTAGAGCATGCAACATCTCATCGAAATCTTCGAGCGTTCCAAGCTTTGGATCAACATTGCGATAGTCATCGACGTCATATCCACCATCGGCAAGTGCTGATGGATAGAAAGGGCTAAGCCAGACTGCATCTAATGAAAGTGATTTCAGGTACGGTACTTGTGATGTGATGCCTTTGAGATCACCAATGCCATCACCGTTGGAATCCTTAAAGCTGCGTGGGTAAATCTGGTAGACCGCTGCCTGTCTCCACCAATTAGCATCTTTAGACAAGCTCATCGAAGACTAACCCCCAAAATAATTTGGCCTAATACTAGCCCTCTTTGAGTTGCAGAAGTTTTATTGCCGCAACTGCGCTGTCATAGCCCTTATCTTCACTGCTCCCGGGTCGACCGCTACGAGCGACTGCTTGATCCAGGGTGTTGCACATTAAGACGCCGAAACCAATAGGTGCGCTGAATTTCAATGAGACATCCATAACACCTTGCGTGACGCCTTGGCAGACATAATCAAAGTGAGGAGTCTGTCCCTCTAGGACTAGCCCTACTGCAACTACAGCATCAAAGCCTTTTTCAAATGCGATCTGTGACGCAAGTGGAATTTCGAATGAACCTGGAACATAGATGACTTCTACATTTTTGATTGCCGCAGCCGCGAGTGCGCGCTCTGCTCCAGCAATGAGGTCATTGCAAATATCTAAGTGCCAACTTGAAGAGATGATCGCTACGCGAGCGTTCGGCAATTGTGGAAGATCGATCTCTGGTGCATTACCTGACATTTTATTCTCCTGACCTTATATGTCCGAGTTTTGTTGCTTTTGTATCTAAATATTTTTGATTGAACTCATTTGCTGCAATTGGCAACGAGAGAACCGTGGACTCAATTCCTGCATCACTAAGCGCTTGAATCTTTTCGGGATTATTTGTCATGAGGACAACACTCTTGATTTCTAACTCTGAGAGAATTTCAACAGCATCACTCCACTCGCGGGCATCGACTTGGTGGCCAAGTGCGATATTTGCCTCAACTGTATCTAAGCCACGATCTTGTAATTGGTATGCCTTAATTTTCTCCGCCAAGCCAATTCCACGACCTTCATGATTTCGTAAATAGATAATGTAGCCAGATCCTTTTTCAACAATGAGATCCATGGCCGCCTTAAGTTGGTCACCACAATCACATCTCTGTGAACCAAGAACATCGCCGGTAAAGCATTCGGAGTGAATACGTAGGTAAGTTGGTTCTGAGGTAATTTGTGGGTTAAAGGCGATGATGACGTGATCTCGTTGGCGCAGCGCTGGATATGTTGCAACTTTCCACATCTTGTTATCGATAGGAAGATCTGCCCACTCTAGATCGAGTGCTGGTTTTTTTACGGCTGTGAAATTCTCTTCGTAATACTCGGCTAAATCTGCAATCGCAATGATTGGAATGCCATGTTCACTTGCAAATGCTTCAAGGTTTGCTCCTCGCGCCATAGAGCCATCTTCAGCGACAATCTCTGAGAGCAGCGCTTGCTCAGAAGAGTTACTTAGCTGAGAGAGTGCGACGCCTGCCTCTGTATGACCCTGACGCCCTAGAAGTACTTTGTCGTGAGCTACGAGCGGATAGACATGGCCAGGGCGAATCAAATCTTTAGGAGTCGTTGATACTTCTGCGAGTGCACGAATTGTTCTAGAGCGTTCAAGAGCACTTACTCCTGTGGTGATTCCTGGCGCAAAGTCGACTGCAACTGTAAATGCTGTGCGGCGCTCGTCCTCATTATTTTCAACCATCAGCGGGAGATTAAGTTCTCGCGCTCTTGATTTAGTTAAAGCAACACAGAGGATTCCCGTTGTGTGTGTAACCATAAATGCAACTTTTTCAGGAGTTGCCTGACTTGCAAGCAGCATGAGATCACCCTCGTTTTCACGATCGAGATCATCCACAACAATGAGAAATTCACCCTTTGCATAACGGTTGAGTGCTTCAGGAATTGAAATCATTTGTGTGGTCATCGCTTCTCCAGCAGCCTTTCCACGTACTTGGCAATCACATCTACCTCGATGTTAAGAGGATCACCGATCTTCTTAGCCGAGAGATTTGTCTTCTCAAGGGTTGCTGGGATCAGCCAGACCGTAACTTCGTTTTCCGCATCATTGATCTGACCCACTGTCAGTGAAACGCCTTCGATGCAGATGGAACCTTGAGCGACTACATACTTCATCAACGACCCATGCAGTTTGACCGTGAATTCTTGCCACTTCTCACCATCAATAATTGAAACGACCTGAGCAACTCCATCAACGTGGCCCTGCACCATATGTCCACCCATGCGATGATCCAACGTTGCTGCTAATTCCAAATTGACGCGGTCTCCTTCTTTATATGACCCAAGAGAAGTAAGTGAAAGAGTTTGAACCATCACATCCGCTGTAAAGGTGTTATCACCAATGGCCGTGGCAGTTAAACAGACGCCATTGACTGCGATCGAGTCACCGAGAGCAATTCCTGCAACAGTTGCTGGAGCGCAAATAACAAGGACGGCACTCTCTTTACCCAAGGTAATCGATGCAATAGTTCCAACGTCGGTGACGAGTCCTGTAAACACTTTAGCCACCTCTCTTTGCAATGAAATAATGTGATTTGGTGTCGGGACCAATGGCAATATGGCTAATCAACTCAGCGCTCGTAAGAAGTGCGCGCTCATCTTCAAAGAGTTGAATACCTTCTGCTCCCAAGGAATTGGGAGAGCGATAGATGATGAGTTCATCAATAAAGCCGGCTTCAAGAAGTGCGTTTCCAAGTGTTGGGCCACACTCAAGAAGTACTTGGTTATATCCGCGGGATGTTAGTTCCGAAACTACCTCTTGCAGATTATGACTCTTAATAAAGTGTGTGAGCGCACTCGAATCATTGAGATTGTGCGTTGCAGGAATATCTCGCATTCCGACAACAATTCGATCTGGATTCCTTCCGCCAGTAGCGTTACGAGGGATCAGGTGTGGATTATCGGCAATGGCTGTTCCGGTTCCAATGAGAATTGCATCTGATTGCTTTCTCAAATCTTGCACATCAGCACGTGATTCTTCGGATGAGACCCAAGTCGGTGATCCATCCCCCACAGCAATTTTTCCATCGGCTGATTGAGCGACTTTCCAGATCATCCGGGGACGACCTGTGTGAATTTTATGGAGCCAGCTTCGGTTTGAGAATTGAACTTCTTTACCGAGAATATCTAAGTCAACGCTAATTCCTGCAGCGCGAAGTTTCTCAACTCCACCACTTGCAACTTCATGGGGATCTCTAATTGAAATAACAACGCGTGCAAATTCAGCATCGATAATTGCTTGTGTACATGGCGGTGTATTACCTGTGTGATTACAAGGCTCAAGAGTTACGTACATGGTTGCGCCCTTAAGGGATTGTTCTGCGCTCTTGATTGCAACGACCTCGGCGTGATCAGGCGATGCCTGACGTTGATGGAAACCTTCACCGATAACGTGGCCCGCATCATTTGTTATCACTGCGCCAACAATTGGGTTTGGGTATGTCTTTCCATACCCTTTTTCGGATAGCGAAAGAGCGCGTTGCATGAGTTCGCTTACATTCATTGCTCTTAACCATCCCCTTCGACTCTTTTTGTGTAGCAAGAGATCGGGGTATGCAATAACCCGTAGACGTCCATGCCGAATGTCAGGTAGACATGGCAGAACGCTACGTACTAGTTATCTCTCATCCGGACTTTAACCGTCGGTCTCAGAATTACACTGAGTCCACCGTTAGCTGGATGCCAACGGGTCGCGGACTTTAACCGCCGGTTCGGAATTACACCGACCCCGATAACTTAAGGCTCATCTTAATCCAGATATAGAAATAAGGCGAACGAGGCTATTTCTGAGTGACTTTATAGACCTTGCCGCTGGAATCATAAGTAATCCACTCGCCTACATTCTGACCGTTCTTGAAATTGCCAGAGCGCATGATCGTGCCATCTTTTCTAAACCACTCCCAATATCCGTGAAGTTGGCCAGCCTTCTTTGCGCCTTTTGCCTTAAGAAAACCATTGCCGTAAAACTCGAACACTTTTCCCTTTGAATTTGGGAATGACTCATTAATCATTTCTATTCTGCGAGCGATGATTCGCTTTAGTAAAGACTTTGGAAACTCTTTATCTCGATCAAAGTGAATTGATCCTTTGGTCGTTTCAAATTTTGAGAGCGCTGTCTGGAATTCGGTGCCCAAGTTTCCACTATATGGGAATACGCTGTTGTGTTTCTTAAATCCATCGATTCCGATGACACCGATACCCTCGATACTCCACGTTGGAATTCCATACTTAATCTCCTCGGTTGCCCCAGGAAGAAGTTTTGAAATATCTTCGCGAACTTTAAGAAGTGCTCGAGATTGCTCAGTGGGGAAACTCTTTAATCGAGAGGAAATTTCTTTCTTACTCATGAATCTCCTACTTAAGAAGTGCCTTCATGGTCTCTATCTCAGCGCTCTGACTTGTAACTATGTTTTCGTAAAGCGTCTTAACCTCAGCTTTTGTAGAGTCCTTGATCATCAAGGCCATCTCGATTGCACCTTCGTGGTGGGCGATCATTGCAGTGAGGAACATCTGATCAAATGCAGTGTCCTTTAGCGAAGCAAGTTCTTTAAGTTCTGCTTCGGTGAGCATTCCGCCCATCTCCATATCGTGCATATGTGACTCACTCTTGCCGTCAAGCCACCCTTGCATCTGCTTAATTTCTGGGCCCTGCGCATCGCGAATCGCAGTTGCCAGTGCAATCACATCTGGGTTTGTGGTGTTTTCTAATGCGAGCTCTGACATGGTCACAGCCTGCTCGTGATGCGGAATCATCATCTGGGCAAACATCAATTCATCAGAAGAGTACTCACTCGATCTTTCTTCATTGGTCATTCCTGACCCGTGACCAGAGTGCCCCATAGAAGTTCCAGAATTTCCAGTCAGCATAAAAACAACAGCTAAAACTAACGCTGCAATAATCCCCAAAAGGATGCCGGTCTTCTTATCGATATTGATCTGCATGGCACAAGAATACTTCAAGCAAGCGGAAGGAGCAGATCGAGATTCTTAACTTCTATCGCTTCACCACGCGCATTAGATTCGACAAATTTCCCATTTACCGTGGCAACGACTGATCCATCATCAGTTGTGTGAGCGTCTGAGACGAGTGAGACTCGATACCCACGCTCTAGCGCGTCAACAGTTGTTGCGTTAACACAATTTTCTGATTGTGCGCCCGTGATGTAAAGATGCGAGATGTCATGCTCTTTCAAAACGTCCGCTAAATCTGTCTCCAGAAACGAACTTCCGTGAATCTTATCTATGCGGGCATCGTGAGGTTCTGGCGTTAACTCAGGAATGATCTCCCAGTAATGAGAATCAATAGGCATCTCTTCTTCCGAATGCTGAACCCAAATAACAGGAAGTTCATTCGCTCGGGCAGAATCTATAGCTCGGTTGATTTGTACTACGACAGCGTCCTTTTCAAATGCATTTTGAACGACACCGTTCTGTACATCGATAACTAGAAGTGCACTTTTACCAAGAGTGTGAGCCATGGGAGCACTTTATACGAAGGTTACTTCTTGCCACCAAAGATACGGCTGAGAAATCCTGGCTCTTTCGGATCATTGGCATGGCCCTGGCAGCGATCTGACTTTGCAACACCCTTGAGAGCAATCTCAACGTGTTGACCACAGCCTGACCAAGTTGGCTTTTTGCACTTACGACAAGTAGTTCTACTGCACATGTGTTTCCCCTTTATATTTTTAGTAGGTTGCTGAGAGCGTGCGTTCTGCTGCTGGTGATTTACTCCACGTGAGGTAGCCACCATCAAGATTTACTGCGTTGAAACCAAGTTCCTTAAAGAGAAGCGTGGCGGTATGTCCGCGTTGGCCAACCTGACAATTGATTAAGAGATTTTTATTGCTTAATTCAGCACTTCGGTCTCTGATTTCGTCAACAGGCATATTGAGAGCACCTGGGATCGAACCGTGTGAAAACTCAGCAGCGCTTCGTACATCAACTAATTGATAGCCATTAGAAACAAACTGATCAATTTCACTCCACTGGGCTGTCTTGATCAGTCCAGAGATCAAGTTCTCGGCAATGTACCCCAGCATGTTGACCGGATCTTTTGCAGAACCAAATGGTGGAGCGTAGGCCAACTCAAGATCTGCTAACTCTGGAGCAGTAATTGATCCACGAATGGCTGTAGCAATTACATCGATTCGCTTATCCACGCCATCAATTCCAACTCCTTGCGCACCAAGAATTTCACCTGTGCTTGGGTTGAAAATCAACTTTAAAGTCATCTGCTTTGCATCTGGATAGTAACCAGCATGATTATTCGGATGAGTGTGAATCGACATTGATGGACGATTCGCTGCCTTGAGTCGCTTCTCGTTCCATCCGGTGGCAGCGATGGTTAGGTCAAAGACCTTGACGATTGCAGTTCCGATTGTTGCGACAGGGCGAATGATTCGTCCATTAATGTGATCGGCAACGATACGTCCATGACGATTCGCAAGATTTGCTAGAGGTACCAGAGTGGCAGAGCCGTCTAGCGCATCTGTTTTCTCTGCAGCATCACCTATTGCATAAATATCTAGATCATTGGTCCGATTGAACTCATCAACTTGAATTCCCTTACGTGAGCCAACTGTGAGTCCGGCGGCTTGAGCTAAGCCAATCTCAGGTCGAACGCCGATTGCCAAGATGACAAGTTCGGCGTCAAGTAGCGTTCCATCAGATAAGAGCACGGCTTCTGAGGTGATTTCAGATGCACTAACAGCTAGATGTAAGTCGACACCCTTTGAACGCATCTCTGTTGCTACCAGGAATGCCATCTCTGGATCGAGCGGTGCTAAGACTTGGTCAGAAGCTTCTACAACACTTGTCTTAATTCCTTTGTGAACCAAATTTTCTGCAATCTCAACCCCGATAAACCCGCCGCCAATGACGACAGCAGTGCGAGGCTTTTCTTGCACGTGAGCAACGATTCGCTCAACATCTTCGACTGTGCGAAGTGTCAGTGCGCGATTGATTCCTGGAAGTGGAGGAACAATCGGTGAGGCACCAGGGCTGAGTACGAGTTTGTCATACTCGATGGCACTCTCTGCGCCAGTAATTACATTCTTAATGAGTAGTCGTTTTGAACTACGATCAATCGAGAGGGCCTCTGTATTGATTCGGACATCTAAACGAAAACGTGCGTGAAGGCTCTCGGGTGTCTGTAAAAGTAGGTTGTCTTCCTCTTCGATTACTCCCCCAACAAAATATGGGAGGCCGCAGTTTGCGTACGAGACATATCCGCTCTTTTCGATAACAGTTATTTCTGCATCGTTATCAAGTCGGCGAAGACGAGTAGCTGCAGACATTCCACCTGCAACGCCCCCGATAATTGCGACCTTGGTCATGCTGGAATCGCTCCTGCATTCACTAGGTCTACAAAACCGACTTCTGCATTTAATACGCTGGTAAAGCCAGCGTCAGACATTTTTCCAGCCGCTACACCTGATCGGTTGCCGCTGCGGCAATAGAGAGCGTATGTAACGCTTTTGTCCAAGGATGCAATCGCAGAATCAAAGGATGAAGCTTGCACATCGATATTGAGTGCTCCAGCGATATGACCTTCGTTGAATTCTTCTGGGGTGCGAACATCGATAAGAACAACACCTTCTACTTGTGACTGGGTAATGAATTCTCCAGCTCCCAAATCGCTCACTCCTTCACTTGACGAGCACCCACTAAGTAGGAGGGCTGAAGCGAAGACGCCTGCAATAACTTTTTTCACAATTCTCCTTATGCCAAGCTCAAGAAGAGCTTCTGTAATTTTTCGGTTGTCTCTGCCTGGTTTCGACCATCTTCAACAAGGCACTCTTTAAGGCTTGCTGAAATCAAAGTGAATGCGGCTGTATTGACTGCCTTTCCAACTGCTGCCATCTGATGCACAACTTCTTCGCAGCTTCTTCCCTCTTCAAGCATCCGAACCACAGCATTAACCTGTCCCTGTGCTCGCTTCATTCGCTTGATGATGGCCTCTAACTGCTCTTGATCTTCAAGTACGTGCGATTGCTTCTTAGTTGGCATCTTCATTTCTCCAGTTGATTAGCAGGTGCAACGGTCTTGTTCAGGAACGCCAGCGAGCGCTTCTTCAATGTGCTGGCCACAGCCATCCCAAGTAGCTTTCTTGCAACGATCACACGTAACGCGTGAACACATTTTCTTCTCACCTTCTCTGCCCTAAGGCAGTGATTATTGGTCTAGTCATGTATACCCCTAGGGGTATACGAGAAATGTACCAGATCCCCTGGTTTTGGCAAATGATGGGTGGGATTCGTCCGATAAACGACATCTTTCGCCTTAGACTGAACGACATGAGTCCCACCGCGGAGCAAGAGTTAGAAGCTCACCAATCTCGAGTCGTTAAGACCCTGATTACCACTCAAGTACTCAACGGGGTTGGTGTTGCTGGCACGGTGGCAGCCGGATCTCTTCTGGTTGCATCAATCACAGATTCAGAAACACTTGCCGGTCTTGCTCAAACTTTCTCGGTACTCGGCGCTGCAGCCATGGCGCTACCACTTGCTCGCTTAACTAACCGAGGTGGCCGAAGACTCGCACTCTCTGCTGGACTCATCACCGGACTTATCGGTTCACTCCTTGCAATTACAGGTGGATCGACAGAAAACATCTACCTGATGTTGATGGGTTCTTTTCTGGTTGGTGCAGCATCCGCATCCGGCTATCAAGCTCGCTTTGCAGCGATCGATCTTGCGACCGAAGCCAACCGTGCAAAACAGTTATCACTAGTTGTATGGGGATCAACGATTGGCGCAGTTACTGGCCCTAACTTGATGGAACCTTCAGGACGTATTGCTGAGAGTTTTGGTTTGCCCTCTCTGGTTGGTCCCTACATTGTCAGCGCCGTGACCTTGAGTCTTGCTGTAATTGTTATACTCCTTTTTTTACGTCCAGACCCATATCTAACGGCACATAAAGATGCTCATGCAGCTGGGACCGTGATTAAGAAGTCGTTCAAAGTTACCTTCGCTCATATCAAGAGCCACCCAGCAGCCCTCTTTGCCATTTATTCAATCGCAATCGGTCATTTAGTAATGGTGGCCGTAATGGTGATGACTCCAGTACATATGAAGCACGTTGATGTGACGCTACAAATAATTGGGTTAGTGATCAGTATCCACGTTCTCGGTATGTACGCCTTCTCCCCAATTGTCGGATCTTTGACCGACAGACTCGGTGCGGTTCGAGTTATTCAATTAGGCGTGCTCTTACTATTGATCTCGACAGTAGTTTCAGGAACTGCGGCGGCAGATAACGCAATTCAACTTGGCATTGGCCTCTTCTTCTTGGGTCTGGGCTGGTCCTTTACATTGATTGCTGGTTCCACTCTGCTTTCGGCTTCGGTAGACGATGAAATGCGTCCATCATCGCAAGGTACAAGTGATCTCATCATGAATCTCATGGGTGCTGCTGGCGGAGCACTTGCTGGAGTAATTATTGGGTTTCTCAACTATGGCTGGCTTTGTTATTTTGCATCGCTGCCTGTAATTATCCTGGGTATCTGGTCCTATAGATTAAAGAGAAATGCTTCCTAGCCCAATGTCAGAGTTTGAATTTACCGGTGCAGTATTTGAATGGCGTGGACCAGCACCGTATTACTTTATTGAGATTCCTGCGGAACAAAGCGTAAAAATAAAAGAACGAGCCTCACAACTCACTTATGGCTGGGGAGTAATTCCTGTTACTGGTGAGATAGGAGATACTGAATTTACAACTTCGCTCATTCCAAAGGATGGCATCTATCTTCTTCCCATAAAGAACGTGGTTCGATTAGGCGAAGGATTAAAAGTCGATCAAGAAGTTAACGTTAAACTAACGCTCGGAAAGGTTTAAAATTAAAATTCAAAGAACTTTATTGCTACTCGCGTTAATGATCCCAGTAACCAACGTATCTACTTCGCCGGCCCATGCACATACATCCCTTGAGTTATCGACTCCCTCAAATAATCAATCAATTGAATTTATGCCGACAGAACTTTCTGCAACCTTTGACGAAGATCTCATCGAAATTGAAGGTGAGGTTGTAAATACCTTGGAACTTCAAAGTGCAGATGGCACGATCTACCTGCTTTCAGCTGCCACGATTGCAGGGCCTGTAGTTTCAGCGAAAGTTGGAGATGCAGAGTATCCAGCAGGAAATTATCTTCTAAAATTTAGAGTGGTTTCAGCCGATGGTCATCCAGTCAGCGGAGAGATCAGTTTCTCAACTCAATCCGCCACCACAATTGGAGCTATGCCTTCTGAACCTGTAACAACTTCCTATGTTCCAGAACCTGATGATTCATCGACAAATACATTGTTTTTTATACTCGGCGGGCTCATGCTGCTCGTCGGTATACTTTTTGGAATGAAATGGAAGCGCCGGTCATGGCAGAAGTAGTCGAGATAAATGATGAGTTGATTCTTCAGCTCTCCTTGCGCGAAAAGATCTTCGCTCTTCATGGGAACCCTCGCGCGAAGGTAACTGATCTCATTTCAACATCCGAGGCAGGTACCCCCTGGAATAGGAAAGTTCTTAGAGGCTTTCGTGCACCTGGGACAGCGTTCCCCTATCTGATCTTGTTTGGAACCATGCGATTCAAGGGTGGAAAAGATTTCACCGCGATCTACAAACGTGGACCGGTTCGAATCTATGAATTTGGAGCAGGTGAATTCAAGCGTTGGATCGTCTCAATATGAGTTTAGTAAAAGATCTTCACGCGCTAGCAAGGAAGAGCAGGTCGTCAGATCTCGGTCAGTTTTATAAGACTGCCCCTGGCGAATACGGCGAAGGTGATCGCTTTATCGGTGTAATTGTTCCCGATACTCGCTTAATTGCTAAAAAATATATCGATCTACCATTTGCTGAACTTGAAAAGGTCATTGACTCCCCTATCCATGAAGAGCGACTTTGTGGACTAATCATCCTGACACTGCGATACAAGCGAGATAAGGATGAGCAATCCCGAAAGAAGATCTTCACCTTTTACATGAAGATGGTGCGAGCAGGACATGTAAACAATTGGGATCTTGTCGATGTGAGCGCGCCAATCATCGGTGATTACCTAATTTCAGATCCACGCCATATGGAGCTTCTAGAGAAGTTGTCGCGGAGCAAAAACCTTTGGCAGCGTCGCATCGCAATGATCTTCACCTTTGCCTTCTTGCGTAAGGGAATCACAGAGCCAACGGTTGTGATCGCCGAGAACCTTTTAGATGATGACCACGATCTGATTCACAAGGCTGTTGGGTGGATGTTACGCGAACTGGGAAAGCGCGATCCATACCTACTGCGATCATTCTTGAAAGAAAATGCCCCACAAATGCCTCGGACAACTCTTCGATATTCCATCGAAAAACTGCCCGAGAGCGAACGAAAGAGATGGTTAGCGATTAAGCCTTCACATCAAAACGATCGGCGTTCATAACCTTTGTCCATGCAGCGATAAAGTCTGCAACAAACTTTTCGCGTGCATCATCTTGAGCATAAACCTCAGCGTATGCACGCAAGATTGAATTTGAACCAAAGACGAGATCCACACGAGTTGCAGTAAATGCCACCTGTCCGGTTGTGCGATTACGTAGGTTGTACAAGTTCTCGCCCGCTGGCTCCCAGATATATGCCATATCGGTGAGGTGGACGAAGAAGTCAGTAGTGAGTGCACCAACCTTGTCGGTGAACACACCGTTCTTTGACCCTTGGTGGTTTGCGCCAATGACGCGCAATCCACCAAGGAGTGCAGTCATTTCGTGAGCGCTAAGACCCATCAGCTGTGCCCGATCGAGCATGAGTTCTTCTGCAGTAACTGCATAATCTTTCTTGAGCCAGTTACGGAATGCATCATGTGTTGGCTCAAGAACTTCAAATGATTCAACATCTGTCTGCTCTTGAGTTGCATCCCCGCGTCCTGGAGTAAATGGAACTGTTGCGTTGACGCCAGCTGCCTTTGCTGCACGCTCGATGCCAACATTTCCTGCCAAAACGATAACGTCAGCAAGACTTGCACCAGTTGCTGTTGCAATCGGTTCGAGGGCTGCAAGGACACGAGCAAGGCGAGCTGGCTCGTTACCTTCCCAATCTTTCTGCGGTGCAAGGCGTATGCGTGCACCATTTGCACCACCGCGCATATCTGATCCGCGATACGTGCGAGCGCTATCCCATGCAGTTGCAACAAGATCTGCCACAGATAGGTCAAGTGCTTCAATCTTTGCCTTTACATCTGCAACGTTGTAACTCTTATTTCCTGCAGGAATTGGATCCTGCCAGATCAAATCTTCAGCAGGAACATCTGGCCCGATGTAGCGAACTTTTGGCCCCATATCGCGGTGCGTTAACTTAAACCACGCACGTGCAAAGACATCATCGAAATAGGCAGGGTTGGCATAGAACTTCTCAGAAATTTCGCGATAGATCGGATCCATCTTCATCGCCATGTCGGCATCAGTCATCATCGGGTTGTATCGAATTGATGGATCTTCAACATCTACAGGCTTATCTTCTTCAGCAATATTGATTGGCTCCCATTGATTGGCACCTGCAGGAGACTTTGTGAGCTTCCATTCGTACTTAAGGAGAAGGTCAAAGTAACCGTTATCCCACTTCGTTGGATTGGTTGTCCATGCACCTTCGATACCGCTAGTAACAGTGTGACGACCTACTGAACGGGTTGAGTGATTCATCCATCCCAGGCCACCTTCAACAATGTCAGCACCTTCGGGAGCTGGTCCAAGATTCGAAGCCTTTCCATTTCCGTGTGCTTTACCGACTGTGTGACCGCCTGCTGTGAGCGCAACAGTCTCTTCGTCATTCATCGCCATACGCGCGAAAGTTTCACGTATATGAAGTGCGGTACGCATTGGATCAGGCTGACCGTTAACACCTTCTGGGTTTACATAGATCAATCCCATATGCACAGCTGCAAGTGGATTTTCTAGCGTTGATGCATCGTTAAGATCTGAATATCGGTTCTCACTTGGTGCAAGAAATTCATTTTCAGAACCCCAGTAGATATCTTGTTCTGGGTGCCAGATATCTGGGCGACCAAACGCAAAACCGAATGTTTTGAATCCCATAGATTCGTATGCAATGTTTCCCGCCAAGATCATGAGATCTGCCCAGCTGACTTTGTTTCCATACTTCTTCTTAATTGGCCACAGAAGTCGGCGCGCTTTATCGAGGTTCGCGTTATCTGGCCAAGAGTTAAGAGGAGCAAATCTTTGATTGCCGGTTCCTGCACCGCCGCGACCATCTGCTGTGCGATATGAACCAGCTGAGTGCCATGCCATACGAATCATTAATCCGCCGTAATGACCCCAGTCGGCAGGCCACCATGACTGACTATCTGTCATAAGGTCATGAAGATCTTTCTTTAGCGCTACTACATCAAGTTTCTTTAATTCAGCTGCGTAATCAAAATCTGCGCCAAGTGGATTGGTCTTTGTATCGTGCTGATGCAAGATGTCGAGGTTAAGGGCGTTAGGCCACCAATGTGTATTGGTCTGCGCAACTGTTGTGAGTGCACCGTGTGCGACTGGGCATTTACCTGAATCTGTCATGATGAATCCTCCACGATTGAGCGGCCTGAATATCTTTTTAGTCTAACTACCCTTTGTTTTATTCGCTATTTGAAGAAAGCCCAGATCAATTACTCATGTAAAATCACCCCATGGCTGTCTCAGATGGTGATCGCGAGAAGTTCTTCCCGCTCATAGAGAAGAAGTACGGCGAAAAGATGGCGTATTGGTTTGCCGTGATGAAAAAGCTTGAAGGAAAGAAATACCCCGAACAGATTGCCTATCTTCGTGAGAACTACGGCTTTAGCCAGGCTCACGCCAATGCGCTCGTGATGTATTCGAGAGGTTCAACTTCTTCCAAGCGTCATGAAACACCTGCTGCGTACTTCAAGACCATTGATGCTAAGCAGGCAAAAAAGGTGAAAGAAATTATCAAGGTGATCACTACTAAGTACCCTGATTTAGAACTTGTTATGGCATGGAATCAACCGATGCTCAAGCGAGGCACAGATTATGTCTTTGGGGCTTCAGTTTCGACGAATCACATTTCCATTGCCCCTTGGGGAGATGTGTTAAAAAACTTTGCAGCAAAGTTTGAAAAACTTGAAGATGTCAGAGTAACTAAGAAAACTATTGCAATTCCTAATGACTGGGAAGTTGATTCAAAGCTACTACTGGCTATGGTTGCAGCGCGACTCAAAGAGCTGAAGTAATTACCCTCTAATCATTCGCTGATAGAACTTCCCAGGTTTTCTAGTGCTCTCTTGCGGTTCACCCATTGCAACAAAACCTAGTTTTTCATACGCAGCAATCGCTCCGTAGTTATCCTGCCAAACGCCGAGTCCTTGCTTCTGCCACCCACGATTTACTGCGTGCAGATCAAGATAATCAAACATGACACGTAGTGCGCCCACACCGCGGTATGCAGGATCTGTCCAGCACCCACCTATCCAACATGTTGCTCCAAAATCACCATCTAGAATTTCAATACTCATTATTGAAACATCTACACCTTTGGTGGAGGCAACAAGATGAGTCAGTTTAGAGAATTCATCTCTCCACTGTGGCTCTGAGAACTTGCTCATGTTTTCGAACGTCGCGCCAAATGCCTCTGGATTCTCTCGCAATGAACGTAGTCGGATATCTCGAAGTCGCTCCCACGCATCAGGGGCTAGCTCTTCACAAATCATAGAAATAGAGGATAACAACTGCTCGAGTGATTTGAGATTAGGAGGCTCTCCAGCAGTACCAGGCGACAACACTTCGCATGCCGGCAAAAGGTTCACCTAACGCATTGAGAACCTTCGGTTTTATTGGCTCTGAATTACCGTGCAAGTTATCCCATCCACGCCGCACAGCAAGGTCATCTACGGGCCAGACATCAAGGCGTCCTAAGTGAAATATAAGGAACATCTCAACTGTCCAACGCCCTATTCCATAGAGTGGAAGCAACTCCTGGACTATTTCTTCATCAGATAAATGAGGGAATTTTCTAAAATTAATCTCACCCGAGAGCGATGCTTCTGTGAGTTCGCTAATGGTTCGAACTTTTGCACCAGTTAATCCGACTGACTGCAATTTCTTAGCCGATAGTGCTCCGACTTTTGCTGCTGTAATCGACCCCCCGCACTTAACTTCTAATCGTCCTGTAATAGTTCTTGCGGCAGCAGTACTTACTTGCTGTGCAATAACAGAGCGAATCAGTGATTGATAGCTAGTGACTTTTGGTTTCTCTAGCCCAAATGTGCAGGGAGGTAAATCTTTGATTGCAGAGGCAAATACAGAATCAATCTTTGCAATTTTGCGCTTGATTGATGCGAGCTCTTGAGCTCTATCTTGCGTCAAAGCTAACTACAGGCCGTTCTTAATCAAGTATTCCGCTGACTCTCTTAAAGAGACTTCGACTGGAATGAAGTCAATGCCCATCAAGCGTTTAGCCTTTGCGTTACTGATTCTCATTGGTTTACCCAGCTGCGGCAAAATTGTTTTGATTGTGTCATCAAAAATAGAAAGGAATTTGATGATCGCTGTAGGTGCCTGAATCGACTTGATCTTACTCTTTGGATAGATCGACTTGAGGTACTTGGCAATTTCAACGAATGACTTAGTCTCAGAAGAAGAGAGGATTCTTTCTCCCTTTGTCTCATCATTTTTTATCGCATCAACGTGCATTTTGGCAACATCTCTCACATCGACAATTGCGAATTTCAGATCAGGAAGCATTGGATCGCTGCCCTTGAGAATTCTCTCCACAAGCGAGATAGATGATCCGAAATTCTTATCAAGTGGTGCACCAAGAACAAGAACTGGATTGATTACCGTGAGCGCAATTTCTGGCGCATCGCTCTTTACGTAATCCCATGCTGCTTTCTCAGCCAAAGTCTTGGACTTTGTATATGCGCCACTTCCTACAGGATGAGTTACATCTGTCCACATTGTTTCATCGTATTCACTAACACCAGCATCCAACTCACGTCCATAAATGGCAGCCATAGAAGATGTCAGAATCACTCGCTTTACGCCAGAACTCTTGGCAGCTTTCAGTGCACGTAGCGTTCCATCTACTGCGGGGCGAATTAGATCATTCTCATCTTTCGGTGAGGCAAGTGGAAAAGGTGAAGCGGTATGCATCAGAACATCAATATCTTTAAGGGCTGCATCCCAGCCAGAATCTTTCTCCAGATCGAGTTCAACGAAGGTTAGCTGTGTATCTAGCTTCGATGAATCCAGCAAATGAGGAAGCACTGCATCTCGAACCTCTGCTGACTTTGCTAGCTTTCGAACCGAGGCTCGCACCTCGTATCCCTGGTTAAGTAACTGCAGGGTGATGTGCTTGCCAATATATCCACTTGCACCCGTGACTAAGACTTTTTTCATAGGACGGATTATCGCACAGCGCCCAGATGCACTACCCGAATGCCATTTTTTGAATTATGGTTCGGGGGTGAATAAGACCGTAGATGCAGATTTCCTAGCCCTTCCACTTACAGCAGTAAGTGATGCCGCAATAAGTACAGCAAAGGATGCCGGTGCATCACATGTCGATGTACGTATCGAGCGTACGCGTAATGGTTTGCTCTCTTTGCGAGATGCTCGTCCTGAGACACAGAGCGATGAAACCATTGCAGGTGTTGGTGTCCGCGTTATCGTCAACGGTGCGTGGGGCTTTGCATCCTCACCTGAGATCTCTGTCGATGTGGCAAAGAAGTTGGCTCTTACGGCAGTTGCTATGGCCAAGACATCAAAGCCTTTATCTACCGAGTTAGTTTCACTCGTTGCTGAACCAGTCTATGCAAACCAGATGTGGGTATCCGAATATGAAATCGATCCATTTGCAGTCTCTGATACTGAGAGAAAAGATCGTCTAGCAGATTTAAGTAATCGCTTACTCAAGAGCTCAAGTGTTAATCACACCTCTGCTCACACTATGTTTGTTAAAGAACAGAAGCACTATGCGGATTCTTACGGAACAAGCACCACTCAGCAGCGCGTTCGCGTACAGACTCAGATTGAGGCAATTTCGATTGGCGAACATGGCTTTGAATCTATGCGCACCTTGGCTCAACCAGCAGGTTTTGGTTGGGAGTGGATGGGGAATAAGCATTGGGATTGGGATGCAGAAATCGCCGAACTCCCATCTTTGTTGGCTGAAAAGGTTGCAGCACCATCTGTTGAGCCTGGTCGCTATGACGTCTTGGTTCATCCATCGAATTTGTGGCTCACTATTCATGAATCGATTGGCCACGCAACTGAGTTAGATCGCGCAATTGGATATGAAGCTAACTACGCAGGAACTTCTTTTGCAACGCCAGATAAGCTGAACAAGCTGCAATACGGCTCAAAGTTAATGAATGTAACTGGTGATCGCAGCACATCTCATGGCCTAAGCACAGTCGGCTTTGATGATGAAGGCGTCGCAGCCCAACAATGGGACATCATTAAGGATGGTCTTCTCGTTGGTTACCAACTAGATCGCCGCATCGCCGCCCGAGTAGATCGTGATCGCAGCAATGGTTGCGCATTCGCTGACTCTCCAACGCACGTTCCAATTCAGCGGATGCCAAATGTTTCCTTGCAACCAAACCCAACGGGACCAACTTACGATGAGATGGTTGCATCAATGGAAGATGGAATCATCATCAAGGGTGATAAATCTTGGTCAATTGATATGCAGCGATATAACTTCCAATTTACCGGTCAGCAATTCCATCGTGTTAAGAATGGAAAGATCGTCGGTCAATTAAAAGATGTTGCATACCAAGCAACAACAACTGATTTCTGGGGTTCCATGAAGGTTGTTGGCGGACCTTCTACATATGTCCTCGGTGGCGCATTTAACTGCGGTAAAGCACAGCCGGGGCAGATTGCAGCGGTAAGTCATGGTTGCCCAGCGGCAATCTTCGACAAAGTAAATATTCTCAATACTGTTGCGGAGGCTGGAAAATGATTTCTGCTCAAGATCTGATTGAAAAGATCACTTCAGCTGCAACATGCGATGACTGCATTGTTGTTGTCCGCGATAAGACTCAAGCAAACCTTCGCTGGGCTGGAAGCACACTCACCACTAACGGTGTGATTCAAGAGCGCAGCGTCACTGTTATTGCATTCGTTGCAGTCGCAGGTGGTATGGCTTCCGGTGGAGTAACACGCACCGACGTTTCACTTGCTGATGTTCCTAAACTTCTAGAGGATGCAATCGCTTCAGCAAAGGCAGCAGGTCCAGCTGAGGATTACGCACCACTTGCTACAAATGTTTCGATTGGTAACTGGGCAGCTGAGCATGTGCCAACTGGCCCTGAAGTATTTTCGACCTTCGCACCAGCACTCGGCGATATGTTTACTCGATCAGTTGCAGACAAGATTGAACTCTTTGGCTACTCCGAGCACACAAATGAAACAACCTGGGTTGGATCAAAGGGTGGGCTACGTTTACGTAAGGATTCACCTATCGGCCGCGTAGAGATGACTGGAAAGTCACACGATCGCTCACGCTCAACATGGGCCGGAGTTGAAACTCGTGACTTCAAAGATGTATCTGTTTCGAACATTGATGCGCAGATTCGCCAACGTCTAACGTGGCAGGGCACCAAAGTTGATCTTCCAGCAGGACGTTATGACACCATCTTGCCTTCCGGTTCTGTAGCAGATCTCTTCACCTACATGATGTGGGTTTCAACTGCCAGAGATGCCCACGAAGGTCAGTCAGTCTTCTCCAAAAAAGGCGGCGGAACTCGCATCGGCGAGAAACTATCTAATGTCTCGCTGCAATTCTTTACCGATCCGGAATTCAAACAACTTCCAGCATCGAACTTTGTTGCTACCGATGTAAGTTCACCATTCTCATCTGTCTTTGATAATGGTCAACCGATCAAGCGCGTTGATTGGCTTAAGGATGGTGTTCTGCAATCTCTGATTCAGACTCGTGCGTCTGCAAAGCTAACGAACTTGGATTTCACACCTCTTGGCGAAAACCTCGTGATGAGCGTTGATGGAGCAAACGGTTCACTTGAAGACCTCGTGAAGAAGGTTGATAACGGATTACTACTTACAACCTTCTGGTACATCCGCATGGTTGATCCAAACTCATTACTACTTACTGGCCTTACTCGTGACGGTGTTTATCAAGTCAAGGGTGGCGAAGTAGTTGGAGCGACAAATAACTTCCGCTGGAATGATTCACCAGTCTCTGCTCTTTCTCGCATCGCTCACGCTGGTGCAACTGAGTGGACACAACCACGTGAATGGGCCGGCGATATGTCGAACATGGCGATCCCACCACTCGTGATTAAAGATTTCAATATGTCGACTGTGAGCCCAGGAAGCTAATTTGTTAGCTTGCTAACCAATTTCTCGAGAGGTCCTTGGTCGAACCTCTTTAACCACTGTGCCGCAAAGTAAGAAAGAAGGAGCCAAATTCCAAATGCAAGAAGAAATACCTGCCAGGTTTGCAGATCCTGGAATAAGCCAAAACCCCAAGGTCCAAAAATCAGCGAGGCGATTACTGATTGCGAGATATAGATCGTCAATGACATTTTGCCCGCTGGCTTCATCCATAAAACCAGATGTGGACGTTCCTCAACTAGTTTGCGAATGAGTCCTACATAGAACATTGAGAGCAGAGGTGCTGCTACAAACGAAGCAAAAAGTGCGATGAGATAGATGCTTTCGGATGGCTCAGTCGCTTGCTCATTTCGCAGCAGAACCGCTGCTGCAACAACTTGAATCGGTAATCCGAAAAATAGACCCTTCTTCATTAGCCTTGAATTTGCAGTTTTATCTATAGGCGAGGATAGGAAGTTGGAGCGTGCTAGGCGCAATCCAAGCAAGAAGGCAGCAAATGCCAAACCACCTTGGAGGAAAATTCCTGATGAGATACTGAGTAACCAGACTTCAATTCTTGCCGGTATCGACTCTAGGAATGTTCCATTCTGAAGAATCACATCGAGGCTCGAATCTGTGGGTACGCCAAGATCTTCCTTCAACAGGTACTCAACGATCACAGTTAATACACCAAACAATACGATAAATATAGTTGAGATTGAAAAGAGTACTCGAGTCCATATCACGATAGTTCTATCGGCTCTAAAAAAGAAAAGGGTGAGCAACAAGCCAAAAAGCCCATAGAGAAAGATGATGTCGCCGTGCCATAGAAAAGTGAAGTGAAGTGCACCGAACGCTATGAGTACAAAGCACCGTTTAATCCATCGAGCCCTGTTGGATTTGTCTCCTCTGATTACATAGTTTGAACTGTAGCCAAAGAGAAAAGAAAACAATAAGTAGAACTTCCCGGCAAAGAGAGCTGCAATCAGAAAGGTTGCTGAACCATTGGCAAATCCCTGAGTCAACACTCCGCGAGCCCCCTGGTCGCTGCTCAACCCCATGAATTGGATATTTACGACCAAGATTCCAAGCAGAGCAAAGCCTCTTAATACGTCTGGAGTAGTGTCACGTTGTATTGTCATTTAATCCCCTAAATCGTAATTTCAAAGGCAACCATTGCGATTGCGATAGCTACTGCCCACAGAGTTAAACTCGCAATAATCAGCATGGATGCTCGAAGCGGCTTTACGCCCGCCGTCACTGCAGCCGCTGCTGCAAATTGAGTACCGATCAATATTGGACCAAGGGCTGCCAATCCATAAACCCCATACTTATCGAAAGCCTTGAGAGCTTTTTCAAGCTTTGGAAGTTCGGCAGACTTTCCCTGCGCAACTCTCCTCTTGATCAATCTCTCTCTGATATTTGAAGCAAAGTAAGCAAAAAGAACGATTGTTATCGAATTTCCTATGACAGCCGCGAACAAGGTAGCTACTGGATCAAGGCCAACAAGAATTCCTGCGGGAACTACTGCAATAGCCTCCATCCAAGGAATGGCACCAGCGATGAATACTCCAAGTAACCCAAGGTTCTCAACATCTAGCATTTAGATATCTCGCTCACGCCAAGCCAAGACCATCGAAGGCAATGAGGAAGAAGCGAAAAGCATGGAAATGATCAGGTAACTCCCATCATTACCTTCAGGCTCGAACAATTTCAAATCTGGGCCATAAATCATCAGAATCAAGAGTGCAACAGTTAAATACCCCAGCGCGTAATACGCATATCTAAATGATGTGTCACGAATTTTGATCTGACGTTCATCTAAAAGCTCATTAGGTGCATCGGCTATTCCTCGAACACTTATGCGCAGAAGTAGATATCCTAGAAGGACAGCGAAGATAACAAATATGGCGGAGACGCTGTAGATCACTACCGCGGTTCCATCAGAAAGATTCATATTGGTTTTTAAAGTTGGCCAGTAACTTCCCATCGCCACTAATACAAACCCTAGAGTCATAACAAATACAAGAATTCTTCGATTTCTTTGGGAGCGAAGCCATCTATATTTTGAGTTCTCGTCCGTGAGCAAGGATTTCACTCCCTTTTCGGTAACGCCCTCAAACCAATAAATCTTGTTCTTCTTTGACATTCTTACTTTCCTTTCTTAAATGGGGTCTGCGAGAAAAGTTCTGATACTTCTTGATTGAGCGCCTTGGCAATCCGCAGAGCGAGCACCAAAGATGGGCTGTACTCCTCGCGCTCTAGGTAGCCAATGGTTTGGTAATGAACACCAACCTTGTCAGCCAGCTCTTGGCGGGTGAGCCCAAGGGCAGTACGGGCCTCTTCGATGCGGTTATAGACCGGCTCTTCAGGGTTGCGACTCATGGGAAATAGCATATATGCTATGTAGCATTAATGCAACATTACCAAGGCCTGCTTATTGCGGCACAAAAAACTAAGAGGAAGCGTTTTTAAAACTAAGTGCACCCACTTGTGGTGTTACTTTCTTTTAACAATCTTAAAGATCGAAAAGAAAACTGCGAGCACGAGAATCATCCCAATACCTTGCAGTCCGGGTGAATCGTCGGCCTCGCCAAAGACCAAAGCAAATGCGCCTAGCCCGAGACCAAGGATTCTAAGGAAGAAAATCAACACCGTCAGTTCCCGTGCTTACTTCGGAAGTAAGCAACCAAGGCGTTGGCGTGACCATGACCCATTTCAAATTTCTCTTTGAGGTGTGCCACTTGCTCCATGTGCGCAAGCTTTGAAACCTTCTTGAGTTCCTTCATCCAATGTTCGATCGGCTTTCCGTACTTCTTCTCAATTGAAGGAAAGTAAGAAGCTGGGCCCATAACTTTTTTCTCTGCCATCACTGAATCACCCAACTAGACCGGCATCTTCTGCACGTCCATATACCGATGCCAGCATTTTCATTGGCTTAGTAGATGGTCCATGACTCGCTAGATACTTTTCATCAAATTCGATTCCCGCACCTGGAGTGTTGTTGAGAACGATACATCCGTCCTCAATCTGCATTGGATCAATCAGTGGAGCTTCTCTGCCCATTTCGAAAACTTCCATCATGACATGGTGCTTCCACGTGGATGAGAGGTGCGCGATGCTGTTTCCTACATCAGGGCCAGTAACAACAGGACGATCGAAAGCTGTAGCCATATCAGCCACAATTCCCGCGCCGGTAAAGCCTGAGTTGTGCGATGCGACTTGGATGACATCTCCCGCTCCATGCTTAAAGAGGGAGACGAATTGCTGTGGATCTGTGAAGTTCTCTCCTGTTGCAATCGGAGCACGAACACCTTCAGAGACACGTCGAAGTCCTTCGAAATCACCCCTAGGAGTCGGTTCTTCAACCCAGAGAAAGTCAAAGTGCTTTTCTAGCCGTGCAATTCTTTGGATTGCTTGCTTTGGCGTCCAAAACTCATTGGCATCAATAATCAACTGTGCGCGACCACCATGAGAACTGAGTGCATCAATCATCACGCGAACACGTCGCTCATCTTCTTCGGCGTCACGTCCTACTTTGAGTTTTCCTGCTGTAACACCCTTTGCTGCAAGTCCCGCGTAGAACTTGTATAGCTCTTCATCGCTGAGAGGAGAGTCCAATCCACTCGCGTAAGCACGAACCGGTCTTCCGTCTCCGCCCAATTCTTTCCAGAGTGGCACTCCGTGGAGTTTGGCGCGCACATCCCAAAGAGCGCGATCGATCGCAGAAATTCCTGCTGCCATAGGACCGTGAATACCTTGCTTAAATGCACGATCTGTCATCCGATTCCAGGTGCTACGCACAGAACGAGGATCTGTACCAATTACAAGATCGATGAGAGCTGGTATTGATTGCTCAGCGTTACCCGCTCCAACAGAACAGCCCGTCACTCCCTCGTCTGTATGCACGAAGACGGCGAGTTCCATTCCTTCGTTCACTCCATCGGGAAGATTGACATCACCGATCGTGCGAAGCATTTTGTACGTATACGGTTTGAACGAAATCTCTGTAACTTTCATGTCAACCACCCATCCCCTAGATGGAGAAAAGATTACCTCAGTTAAGAGTGAAAAAGAAGAGTCGCCCCATAAGCCGAAAGAATTAGAAAAGGCCCCGATCTCTCGAGGCCCTCCCACGCAAAACTGATCCATCTCTTTTGACCATTACCAATAGGTCGATCTGAAACAGTTAAGACTGTGGTGGAGGCGACGGGATTTGAACCCGTACTGCGGGTTTGGTAAACACGATTGCTACCAATTACAACACGCCCCCAACACAGGAGCGAAGTTACGCAATCACCAACTTGCAAAATTTGTTTTGAGACAACTTGTGGATAAAACACAGAATAGAAAGCAAAAGGGACTTGGTATTTAACCAAGCCCCAATTACTACCAAACCCGAAGTGCAACCCTATTGTGCCACAGAGTAAATCCTTCTGTGGGCAAGCAAAAGGGACCTGGTGATTAACCAAGCCCCGATTACTACCAAACCACCGTGCTCGAATTATTTCACAAACTGATGTTACGCAGAGTAACTATTTGTAAAGAAGAGTCGCCCATAAAACAACTAATAAACCTGAGGTGGTTACCTAACCAACTAAGCTTTGAGTTATTAAGCCTTTCTTTATTGAAACAGTTATGCGATCAGAACGATATTCTTTAGTTAAAGCAAACATCTGATTATCCTCTTGGCCAATTCGATACTGCCAACCTAATTTTTCAGCACAAGATGCAGCAGCTTCTTTTTTCATACCAACTAGCCCTTCGGCATATGCTGGCAGAATCTTTACCTCATCTATTGGTTCCACCCATGCTGGACAGGTGGCAGGTGATAAAACCTCACCATAAGTCTCTAGA